>Ga0214472_10002403_pt1 | contig 20226 bp, 20 predicted proteins | sample RVTome_6_FD_207662 | JGI IMG/M metagenome (GOLD analysis project Ga0214472, IMG submission 207662) | Soil microbial communities from uranium-contaminated site in the Upper Colorado River Basin, Wyoming, United States - RVT140D175 | ecosystem: Environmental > Terrestrial > Soil > Contaminated >...
CCGACCTCCCGCACCACGCCCGCCGGACCCTTGCCGGGTGTGTACGGCAATTCGGGACGGAACTGATATCGGCCTTCGAGCGTGAGGAGGTCGACGTAGTTCACGGCCACGGCGTGGATCTCGACCAGTACTTCATCCGGCTCTGGTCTCGGGGCGGGGACCTGGTCGATCCTGCCGTTCCCGATCGCTCCCGTTTCATCGACGCGTACGGCCCGCATCGAGTCGGGCGCAGTTGCCTCCATCATCCCTGGGAGACGGGTTCGGGTCGCAGCCGTCCCTCGACGATCGCATCTGCCAACGCCCGCTTCAGGATCTTGCCGGAGGCGGTGAGGGGGAACTTGTCGACTCTCGCCATGAACTCGGGCATGTCGAAGCGCGAAAGGCCGTACGCCGACAGATGCGACAAGAGATCCGCCGTCTCGATGTGTTCGCCGTTCCGGGCGGCGAACACGAGGCACACCCGCTCGCCCAGCCTCTCGTCCGCCACCGGAATCGCGGCGGCCACGGCCACCGCGGTATGACGCATGGCCAGATCCTCGATGTGCGCAGGATAGATGTTGTGCCCGCCGCGGATGATGACGTCCTTGATGCGACCAGTCACACGTAGGTACCCGGCCTCGTCGATCCAGCCGAGGTCACCGGTCATGAACCAGCCATCGGCGTTGAACGCATCCTCGGTTGCTGCCTGGTCGTCGTAATACCCGAGCATCAATGACGCTCCCCGACACCCGATGTGGCCTATCTCACCTGCAGCAAGCGGACGGTCCGGATCGTCCTGGTCGAAGACACACGCTTCGAAGCCCGAACATGCCTTCCCCGATGTATCGGCGACGGTGCGCACGTCGTCCGTCGGGAGCGTGTAATGGTGCGACCCTGCCTCCGTCATCCCGTACCCGCTCTGGGGCCGGATTCCGTGACGGAGCAGCGACGTGACGACATCCTGCGAGCCTGCTGCCCCCGACAGCCGGAACCCGCGAACGGTGGTCACGGGTTCTGCGCCGGCGTCCAACTCGGATATGAGATCGATGGCGTGCGTGGGCACCCCGACGACGAAAGTGGCGCCGGTCGACCGTAGCCTGGCCGCGAGGCTCGCTCCCCGAGGGACGTCGTGGACGACGAACTCCCCGCCCGCCATCAATGTCATCACCATCGCTCCGAAGCCCAGGTTGTGGCTGATCGGAGAGAACGAATACACAATCGAGTCGTGGTCGATCGCCCAGTCCGAGGCGAGTGCCCGGGCGTTGGCGAGAAGTGTGTTGTCCGAGTGCAGCACGCCTCTCGGTCTGCCGGTGGTGCCGGACGTGAAGGCGAGGTAGACGATCGAGTCCGGGTCCTCCCGGGGTGTGGGCGGTTCTCCAGGGATTCCGATGTCTGCAAACGGCAGTTCACCGCGGCTGGCGAGGGGACTGAGCGGCAGAACGGTGCGCATCGATCCGAGTTCGCCTGCCGGACCGAACACATCCACTTCTGCCCCATCGGCGCCGTATCCGACCTCCCCGATGAGTGCCGCCGCGCGCATCGTCTCCAGGAAGTCCAACACCTCGTCGACGGTGTGGGAGCGGTGGAGCGAAGGTGACATCACCAGTCCCATACGGGAGCACGCGAGCAGGGTGACCGCCGCCTCGGCCCGGCTCGGAAGCCACACCGCCACCCGTTGTCCGGGACTCAGCCCTGCTCCGGCGAAATGGGATGCGAGCCGGTCTGCCGCCGCGACGAGTTGGGTGTAGGAGATCGTCTGGTACGTGCCGCGTACGGCGACCCGCTCCGGTGTGCGCAGTGCATGTCCCTGCGCGTACCCGTAGACCGTCCTCTCCTGCCAGTGGCCCTCCGCGTAGAAGGTGTCGATCTGAGTGCGGCTCAGTCTCGTGAGGAACGTGTTGTCCATGGGTCCTTCAGGTCGAACCGGTCCAAGCCGAGAGACAGGTCTCGAGTGCTATCGTTCCGGGCCACTGACGGCGGATGTTAGGCGGGCATCTCATCGCCCCGGCGACTGGGCTCGCGCAGGACGGGAGGTCCCTCTGGTGTACCCGCACGAGCGGCCCTTCGCATCGATCCACGACCGTCTCCCGTATCTTCCGATCGTCGATCGCGCCCCGTTCGACTGGCCGGGTGGGCGCCGCTTGGCGGTCTGGGTCGTGCCCAATGTCGAACACTACGAATACCTGCCTCCGCTCCAGACGGTCGACCCCTACCAGCGCACGCCCCATCCCGACGTTCGGATGTATGCCTACCGCGACTACGGCAATCGGGTGGGGTTCTGGCGGATGGTGGAAGTCCTCGACCGCCACGACATCCCGTGCACGGTTTCGTTGAATGTCGGAGTCCTCGACCTGTACCCGGAGATCGCCGCCGCCATCGTCGACCGGGACTGGGACGTCATGAGCCACGGGCTGTACAACACCAGGGAATTGACGGGTCTGTCTCGGGACGAGGAGCGCACCCTTCTCGAACTGTGCAACTCGGTACTGGAACGGCACACGGGCCGCAGGTTCCGAGGAATGCTCGGCCCGTACATCTCGGGCAACATCTGGACTCCCGACATCATGGCGGAACTCGGGATGAGCTATCACGCCGACTGGGTGCACGACGAGCGGCCGTCGCCACTGCTTAACGCGTCCGGGGCACCGATGGTGGCGTTGCCGTATACCTACGACCTGAACGACGCTCCAATCCTCATGCGTTCCCCTGCCGAGGGGTCCGCCTTCCTGGAACGTTGGTTCGCCCAGATCGATCGGCTACGTCGGGAAGGCGGGACCGGCAGAATCGCCTGTCTCGTGCTGCACCCGTTCACCATCGGTCAGCCGCACCGAATCCGTCACCTCGACCGACTGCTCGCCCGACTCCGCACCTACGACGATGTCTGGATCGCCACCGGCAGTGAGATCGTCGACCACTATCTGGCTCACGGCTACGACAGCGACCTCTCGGCGATCTCTGCTCGTGCCTGATTCCGCGTTGCCCGGCCGTCCAGACGGCATGCTGGCTCCGTCCGGTTCCCACGGCTGGTTCTCGTTCTCCCCGTTGCCGAACCGACAGGCGCTTTCCTGGCCCGATGGCCGCAACGTCGCCGTGAGCGTGGTGCTCGATCTCCGCGCCGTGGAGTGGGAGACGCCCGAGCATCCCCCGGCGATCCGGCCTCCGGGGGGTCGCGGGATCGCCCCGTATCCGGACTTCCCGCGGATGGGCCACCGGGAGTTCGGCCACCGGGTCGGAGTGTTCCGGCTGCTCGACATGATGCAGTCGCTCGGCATCACCCCGGCGGCGGTCGTTGATGTGCTCACCGTTGAGCAGTACGAGCCACTCGTGGAGCATCTCCAACACGGTGTGTCCGAATTCCTCGCCGGCGGGCTCTCCGCCAGCCGCCCCATCACCAGCCGCATGGCAGAGGACGAGGAGTATCACTACATCCAGAGCACTTTGGAGCGCCTCGCCGCCCGGCTCGGTGTCACGCCGGTCGGGTGGCTCGGCGTCGAACACAACGAGTCGGCGAGGACTCCGGGTCTCCTGGCGCGGTCCGGCATCGGATACGTCGCCGATTGGGCCAACGACGAGCAGCCGTTCCCGATGCGCGAGCTGTGGAGCTTTCCCCTGTCATGGGAACTCAGCGACCTGCGTGCCATGCATGAACGAGGCGTATCGGCGGAGGATCACGGCCGGAGCATCGAAGAGGCATTCGAAGTCCTTCGAGTGGACGGGACCCGATCGGGGAGGGTCCTGGCGCTTCATCTCCATCCCTGGGTGTCCGGTCAGGCGTTCCGGGCCGATGCCCTCGAACAGGCGCTCACACACTTGCGCGCGAGTTCGGACGTCTGGTGGGCATCGCCGGGTGAGATCGTCGACTGGTGTCGGTCCGGAGGAGGGGAATGACGCTGCCGAACGGCGGTTCCCGAGGACGACCGCAGATCGCGCTGGTCGTGACAGGTGGCACGATCGGCACCATCGGGTCATCGAGTCTCGATCTGTCCGCCTACCACGAGACCGGGGAGAGGGAATCGGCGGAAGGACTGCTGAAGCACGTCCCGGAACTCTCCTCCATCGCGGTAGTGGAGACCGTCGACTTCCGGCGGGCGTCGAGCACTGCCATCACGGCCGCCGACTGGATCGAACTCCACGGGCTCGTCGCGTCGCTGCTGGAACGACATGACGGCGTGGTCGTGTCCCACGGAACCAACACGATGGAGGAGACGGCGTACTTCCTCGATCTCTGCCTCCCCCGCGAGCGTCCGGTGGTCCTCGCAGGGGCGATGCGCCCGCTGTCGGCGCTGTCGTCGGACGCACCCTTGAACCTCGTCCGGGCCGTACAGGTCGCCGGGTCGCCCGATGTCGCCGGGCAGGGTGTGCTGGTCGCCATCAACGAACAGATCTTCCTGGCGCGGGACGTCGCCAAGACGTCGACCCAGCGGGTGGACGGGTTCGGCGCGCCCGACGCCGGACCGATCGGGATCGTCGACCCGACCGGCGAGGTCGTCATCGACCGGCAGCGCGCCCGACCCGGACCCCGCTTCGACCTCGGAGCGGTGCGTGACTTGCCGAGAGTGGATGTCGTGCTGTCCCACGTCGGAGCAGATGGGGTCCTTATCGACGCCGCGGCGGCCGCCGGTGCCCGGGGGATCGTCAGCGCCGGGACGGGAGCGGGCCGTCCGACGCCTCTCGAGGAAGAGGCCCTCGCCCGGGCAGCCCGCGGAGGTTTGGTCGTGTGCCGCAGCAGCCGGGTGCCATCCGGAACCGTTGTGCCCACGCCGGAGACGGCGGGGTTCGTCGCCGCCCGTGCTCTGTCGCCGTGGAAGGCCCGGGTGCTGCTGTCGCTGGCGTTGACCTCGACGACTGATCCGGGCGCGATCCAGCGGCTGTTCGACGAGGCCTGATCCTCAGGATCGGTCGGTCCAGGTGTCGAGAACGAAACGGGTGGTGGTGAGCGGGACGAAGCTGCGCATCGCCTGGAGTGCCGCGCGATGTCGCTCGTCCGTGTATGACCCCACCGCGTCCTCCACCACCACCGAGAAGTAGCCGAGGGCGAAGGCGTGCTTGGCGCTCAGATCGATGCCGATGTCGGTCGCGACGCCGCAGAACACCATAGTCCTGACCCCCAGCGCGGCGAGTCGGATCTCGAGAGGGGTCCCCACGAAGAATGAAGGTGTGCTCTTCTCGATCACGATGTCGTTTGGGCGCGGTCCCAGCTGGGGGATGTACTCGCGCTCGGGAGAGCCATCCTGCATGAACGGCTGCAGCTGGGAGGGGTCGGTCAACCCCTGCTTCGTCATCATCCGATACAGGCTTCCGGCCGTGACCTGGGCGAGATCGGGCACGGTGTGTCTGCTCCAGATGACGGGTACACCCGCACCGTCGGCGGCTTCGAGCAGGCGCCTGCTGGTATCGACGATCGCCTCGAGGTTCGTGGCATTCCCCGCGAGCCCCACCTGAAAGTCCCACATGATGAGAGCGGTCGAGCTCGGATTGATCATGTCGGAGAGGTCGCGGGGGATGCGGTGGTCATTCATTCTCGATCACCTCTGATCTGTGTCCGGGAGCGCCTCGCGGAGGACCCGTGCGAAGTTGGATCCGAGGAGCATCTCCACCTCGGCCCCGCCGAAGCCGCGTCGCAGGAGGGCGTCGACGAGGTGGGGGAGCTCGTCGATCTCGCCGAAACCTTCGAGCTCCTCGACGACACGGCGGGGGATCTGCTCCCTCCCGGAGCGGGGTCCGTCGTTGCGGATGAAGTCTCCGCCGAACCCGATGTGGTCGATGCCTACGATCTCCACCATGTGTGCGACGTGGTCGACCAGACGATCCACGGTCGGGCGGCTCTCGTCCACGAACGCCGGGAGGGCATGAATGCCCACGACGCCGCCCCGTTCCGCCACGGCGCGCAATTGATCGTCGGTGAGGTTGCGCGAGTGGTCGTGAACGGCGCGGGCGTTGGCGTGGCTGACGACGAGGGGGCGGGACGTGACCCGGAGCGCATGCCAGAAACCGGCTGGCGCGATGTGGGCGAGATCGACGAGCATCCCCCACTCCTCCATGTGGCGCAGCACGTCCACGCCGAAACGCGTGAGCCCGCCTTCGGTTTCGGTCTCCCGGACCCCGTCGGCGAGTTCGTTCCGGAGGTTCCACGCCGGCTGGATCGACCGGATCCCGAGGAGGGCGAGCGCCTCGAGCGCGGCGAGGCTGCCCTCCAGCGGTCCGCCGCCTTCGAGATGGAGCACGAATCGAAGGACGCCGTCGGGCTGTTCGGGCACGTCCTGGGACCGGAGGACGAGCTGAGTTTCGGCAGCGGATTGCCGGAGGGAGTTCGTCAGCGTCGAGATGTTCTCCAATGTGGCCAGCAGCCGCTTGTCCCGTCCATTGGAGTGGGCGATCGAATCCCCGCCGACCGCGTAGATGACGATGTCGACATGCCCCGCGCGCAGGCGGGGGATGACGAGGTCGTTCACGGGGTCCGCATCGCCTGCGTTGGAACGGTGTATCTGCTCGTAGCAGTCCCGGTGGCCCTCGAGGACGAGGACACGCGAGAGAAGGGCACCGATGGCCGGTGTGTCCGTCATGGCCGGATCCGCGACTCGATCATCCCGCGCATGAGGCAGCGGGCGGTCCGGGAGACCGACACGCTCCTCACCCGGGTCCCGGTGCCGGTTGGGTCGACGTCGATGCCGACGGTCGTCACGCCCTTCGGATGTCCGATCCGCACGAACCCGGAACTTCCGATATCACGACTGACGCTGTTCGGGATCGTGCCGTCGAGAGCGGCCGCGGCGGCGGTGCACAGGGCGCCGGTCATGGCGTACGCGTGGTGGGTCCGCTGCACGGACATGATGCGACCGACGATGTCGACTTCTTCTGATTCGACCATCGTCCCCAGGCTCGTCCGATAGTCGCTCGGACTGCTGACGATGGTGAGCTTGGGGATCCCGGGGGTCCGGCGGGTCGCAGCCTCGGGACGCTCGACGAGTCCGAGACGCACCGCTGCCGCCGCCCGTATCGCCTCGAGTCGATCGAGCAGGCCCTCATCGGCGTCAATGTGGTCGGGCAATTCGGTTCCCGTCAGCCCGACGTCCCCTGCATGCAGGAACACGAGCGGGCTGGAGACGTCGACGATCGACACCGTGACGTCGCCCACGTTCGGAACCGACAGCGTCTCCGTGGGACCTCCAGTCGGGAATTGCCCGTTCCGTCCCGCCGGGTCGAGGTACTCGGTGACGATCTCGGCACCGGGCTCGCCGACACCGGCGATCCGATAGTCACCCTCGGTGATGGGGCCCTCGGGATAGGAGGGGACGTGGGCCCTGATTCGTGTGCCGGTGTTGAGATTGAACAGTGTGAACCGGCTCACGGGCGCCGTCGCGGGGACGATGCCCTCCATCACGGCGAACAGCGCGACAGCGCTGGTCATGTTGCCGCAGTTGCCGCCGTAGTCGACCACCGGATTACGGGGATCGACCTGGGCGAAGAGATACGGGATGTCGTCGGAGTCTGAGTCGTGTCCGACCATCATCACCTTGCTGGTGGTGGACGTGTTCCCACCGAACCCATCCATCTGTCCCGGGTCGTTCGACCCGATGAGTGTGACGAGAAACCGGTCACGCTCCGGCCCCTCCGGCGGGACGCTTTCGAGCGGGAGGACGACTCCCCGGCTGGTCCCGCCGCGCATGATGGATGCGGGGATCGATCCCCAGCTCGCGCGTGCCCCGGTCATGGCGACGTGTCCTCGCGCCACACGGAGATGATCTCGTCGCTCGTCACGACGGGGATCCACGTGCGCAGTGCCGCCAGGCCGATCTCCTGCTTCTCGTCGGTGTACGAACCAACGGCGTCCTCGACCACCACCGGGACGTATCCGAGTGCGAGTGCGTGCTTGGCGGTCAGGTCGACGCCGATCTCTGTGGCCACCCCGGCGAGCACGACGGAACGCACCCCGGTGGCGAAAAGTCGCTGCTCGAGTGTCGTGCCGACGAAGAAGGAGGGAGTGCACTTCTCGATGACCGTGTCGTGCGGTCGCGGGGAGAGTTCGGGGAGGAACTCCCGCTCGGGCGATCCGGGCTGCATGAACGGCTGCAGTTCGCGGGCCGACGCCACCCCCTGCTTGCGAGCCTGGAACAGTTGCATTCCGGGTGTGGTCTCGGCGATCGGGGGGAGGGTGTGTCGACTCCACATCACTGGGATCCCGGCCGCGTCCGCCGCGGTCAGCAGCCGGCCGCTCGCCGTCAGCAGCTGATCCAGGCTTTTTGCCCGTCCGGCGAGCCCGACCTGGAAGTCCCACATCAACAGCGCGGTGGAGGATCGATCTGTGAACTCACGTATGTATGACAATGCGGTGTCGATGGCCTGCCTCCTACGACGGTGTGGCCAATTCGTTCTGCCTGGCGTTGCGTTCGAGCGGGCGGGACGCAAACAGCATCGCTGTCGCAGCCGCGATGGCTGCGAAACCCGACACCGTCCACGCGGCAGCATACGACGAGGTCTCCACGATCCCGCCGAAGACAAGCGGTCCCAGGGTGCCGCCGGCGTGACCGATGGTGGCGACCACGCCGGTGGCGGTCCCGGGGGCGGTCGGGTACGCGCGCATGACCGCATACCAGAAGATGCCGTTGACGCCCCACACGCCGGCCATGCCCACCAACACGCCGATGGCCATGGGCGTTGGTTGCCCGGTTGCGAGAAGGGCTTGCCCGGTGGCGCCGATGGCGAGGAGCGCGGCACACAGCCGCAGATGTCCCGACTTGAGCTTGTCCGAGGCCATCCCCGAGGAGAACCGCACCGCGATGGCGGAGAGACCCGCCACGGCGAGCACGGTTCCGGCAACGCTCGCTGTGGTTCCCGCCTTGACGGCGGCGTCGACGTAGAACGCGGGCATGGCGGAACTCGCGAAGTTGCCGATGCCGAATGCCACGGCCATCACCAGGATCAGTCCCCGTTGATCGACCGGCGGCGGTTTGGAGCGCTCCCGGGCGGCGCGACGAGCCTCGGGCGAACGGCGGCCGATGGCGAGGAGCACGGCGATCGACAACACGCTCCCCAGCCAGAACGCGTACCGCCAGCCTACGGTGAGCGCGATGAGCGGCACGCTCAACCCTGCCAGCACACTCGCCGCCGGCAGCGAGGACTGCTTGATGCCGAAGCCGAGACCGCGCCGCGCGAGTGGGACGGAGTTCACGACGAGACGGTTGCTGGCGGGGAGGGCGATGGCGATTCCCGTGCCGCCGATGATCATCCACGCCAGCAGGGAGGCATAGGACCCGGAGAGTGCAACCCCTGCACAACTGACGGCGCTCACGATCGTCGCCAGCCGGAGCGCCACCACCGCACCGAGACGGTCGGTGGCCTTGCCCCACAGGAACGTCGTTCCCGAGCTCGTGCCTCGGAACGTGGCGATTAGCAGGCCGAGCGCCGCCGCACCGAACCCGAGCTCGCCCGTCATCTGCACCGCGAGCGCCCCGGTCAGCATCATCGGGAACACGCTGACGATCGTCGCGGTGCTCGCAACGGTGATGGCCTTGGCGGGTCTCATCGTGTTCGTCGAGATGTCACCCGATGCCTCCGACGTTCGTCCAGGGAACCTAGCGTAGAGTGCCCGGAATGTCCGACAATTGAGAGGAAGCGATCGAGTGAAGGTCGAGTGCGACGTCCTCGTCGTTGGAGCCGGCAATGCCGGGCTCTGTGCGGCCCTGGCGGCGGCCGACGAAGGAGCGACGGTGATCGTGCTCGAGCGAGCACCCGAGGCCGAACGTGGGGGCAACAGTGCGTTCACCGCCGGAGCGATGCGCGTCGCCTACGACGGCGTGGAGGATCTCCGAGACCTGATGCCGCATCTCACCGATGAGGAGGTCGCCGTCACCGACTTCGGCTCCTACCCCGAGGACGCCTTCTTCTCGGACATCGCCAAGGTGACGGAGTACCGCGCGGACCCCGACATGGCGGAACTCCTCGTCAGCCGGAGCTTCAAAACCCTCAAATGGATGTGCACGAAGGGTGTCCGGTTCCTCCCCATCTACGGCAGACAGGCATTCAAGGTCGACGGGCGTTTCAAGTTCTGGGGAGGCCTGACCGTCGAAACGAACGGAGGGGGTCCCGGTCTCGTCGAGTCGTTGTTCGCGGCAGCGAGAGCTGCCGAAATCGAGGTCTGGTACGAAGCGCGGGCGGTGTCGCTCCTGGCTGACGACCAGGGGGTGCACGGCGTCGAAGTCCGGCGCCAGGGGCGAACCCAGGAGGTCCGCGCCGGCGCGGTGGTCCTCGCGGCCGGAGGGTTCGAAGCCAACGCGGAGTGGCGGGCGCGGTATCTCGGGCGCGGCTGGGATCTCGCCAAGGTGCGGGGGAGCCGGTTCAACACCGGGGACGGGATCAAGATGGCCCTGGACGCCGGTGCGATGCCGTACGGGAACTGGTCGGGCTGTCATGCGGTGGGTTGGGATCGCAACGCCCCGGAATTCGGCGACCTCGCCGTGGGAGACGGATACCAGAAGCACAGCTACCCCTTCGGGATCATGCTGAACGCGCACGGCCGCCGCTTCGTCGACGAGGGAGCGGACTTCAGGAACTACACCTATGCCAAGTACGGCCATGTCATCCTCGAACAGCCCGGCCAGTTCGCCTGGCAGATCTTCGATCAGACCGTCACCCGCCTGCTGCGAGACGAATATCGGATCCGTCAGGTGACGAAAGTGACGGGCGACACGCTCGAGGAGCTCGTCGGCAAACTCGACGGCGTCGATGCCGACGCCGCACTGCGAACGATCCACGAGTTCAACGATTCGGTCCGCACCGATGTCCCATTCGATCCGAACGTGCTCGATGGGCGAAAGGCACACCTTCCCCTTCCCAAGTCGAACTGGGCCAACCCCCTGGCGGCGCCCCCATTCGAGGCGTACCAGGTGACCTGCGGCATCACCTTCACGTTCGGAGGTCTCCGGATCGACGTGAACGGTCAGGTGATCGACACCGAGGACCGACTGATGCCGGGTCTCTACGCCTGCGGGGAACTGGTGGGCGGGATCTTCTACTTCAACTATCCGGGTGGCTCGGGGCTCACGTCGGGTTCGGTGTTCGGCCGACTCGCCGGGACGTCTGCCGCGGCCGCCGCGGTCGCCGGCCGGCGGTGACTCGGCGAGCGCGACGGCTCACGACTCGTCGCGCTCGGCCAGGACCTCTTCTTTGGTCTTGCCGCCGACCCGGGCACCCAGACGGCCCCGGTTGGCTACCGCGGCGATGATCACCATCTCGTCCGGGAGGGGTGCATCGGGCAGCGTCACGCTGATCGTGTCGTAGTGACTCCGTACCCACACTCCGTCCTTGAAGGCGAGCGGAACGTCGATGGTCGTACCCGGACCCCCCAGCTTCTTGGTCGAGGCAATCCACGCTTCGGCGCCCCCGATGGCCTTCCGGAACTCGTTCCCGAACACGGACGTGAGCGCCGCGTGCGCGTGCTCCTTGTCGCCGTTCACCCCCACAATCCCCGCCTTGCCGTAGCTCTCGACGGAATCGGCGACCGCCTCCTGGCAACGCTGTCCCAGTTCGGCTCCGATCGCCGCCGAAGCCTCAACGATCGGGGAGAGGTCTTCGACGAAACCCTGGCCGGCGAACGGATTGGCGACGATCGCCGCCGCCGCCACCTTGCGCAGGCGCCCGCCCACGTCGCGATGGCCGTGGGTGTGACGATCCTCCTCCATCACCACGACGATCTTCCGAATCTCCAGTTCAGCCATGTCCTCTTCCTCTCGTACTGGTGCACCCCCGCGCCCCGCGGGCGTTACCCGCTCAGCGACCGGTCCACCATCTCGTTCGTGATCATCGAGATGCCGAGCGTGGGGGCATCCCGTGGATCCATGCCGTCGCTCGCCGCCATGAACCGCTTGATGGTCCTGAGCGTCCGCGAGCCATGGCCCGCCACCTCTTCCGCCAACGACGAGACGACACTGTCCAACTCGCTGCGTACGACGGCACGTGTGGCGATGCCCACGGCGACAGCCTCCGCTCCGTCGATCTCGCGTCCGGTGAGGATCAGGTCGAAGAGAACCGGACGGGACAGGACGTAGCGGTAGTGGCTGAGGACGATCGTCGGCGGTATGCCGTGCTGGACTTCGGGAAACGACAGGCGGGCGTCCTCGGCAACGAGGACGAAATCACAGCGGGCGGAGAGCGAGAGGGCGGCTCCTCGTGCCCTCCCCTGTACCTTGGCGACGGTCACGGCCGGGTACCGCTGAACCAGCTCGTTCAGCCGTTGGATACGGGAGAACTCGATGATCAGCGCCGACGGCGTCGGCGGACCGCTGTCCGCGGGCTCCCGACCTAGAGAGAAGTCCTCGCCGGCGCCGGCCAGGATCACGACGTCCGCCGGATCGTTGCCCTCCTGGAGTTCGGTCAGTGCTCGGGACAGGGCGTCGACGGTGGTCACGTCGAGCTTGTTCTCGGCGTCGGGCCGATCGATCGTCACCGTCGCGACCGGGCCTGAGCGGTCGATGCGCACGGTCATGTGTGGCTCCCTGGGCGACGGCTGGGTCGGTAGAGACTAGCGGTGGGGACCGGTCCCCCCGGAGTCAGAAGTAGCCGTCGAGTCCTTCCGACGACTCGATGTCGTCCTCGAGGCGTGTCGCTTGCGCAAAGGTGTTCGTGAAGAAGGCCTGTGCCACCGCAGAGAGCGCTTCGACGATGCTGTCGTCGTCCCAGCCGTGGGCGTGGACCCGTTCGATGTCCTCGGCGGTGACCTCACCATCGTCGGCCGCGGCCCGACGAGTCAGCAGCACCAGCGCGTGTTCGCGGGGGTCCAGATCCTCGATCGCCTCGCCGCGCCGCATCCGCTTCACGTCGTCGCGCGCGTACCCGTACTCGTTGACGAGGAAGCGCGAGTGGCCGCCCATGCAGTAGAAGCAACGCCGTTGCTCCGAGGCGGCCACGAAGAGCAGCTCCTTGAGTCGCCGGTCGAGTCGTCCGCTGGTGAAGATAGGGTGGTAGAGCCCCTCCATCGCCTCGGACGCAGCGGGTGACCAGCCCAACATCCAGCGCAGGAGACTCGGGCGACCGTGGTCGGAAGCGAATTGCTCGAAGTGCCGGCGCACATCGCCCGGCAGGTCGTCCATCTTGGGGTACGGGAGAAGTGCCATCAGGAGCCGATCGTGCTCGACACGTCCCCGGCATCGAGACCGAGCGCGGCGGCGTACCCGTTCATCCACCCCGAGAGGCTCACCACCGTCAGCGTCTCGACGATGGTTCGCTCGTCGAAGCCGGCCGTACGGAGGGCCTCGACGTCGCGTTCCAGCGTGCGATACGGCGCGGCAGCAACCTTGCGGGCGAACTCCAACAGAATTCGATCTGACTCGGAATGTCGAGCCAGGTCCGCGCCCTGTCCGAGTGCCTCGACCTCGGACGGAGCCATCCGGGCATGCGCGGTCAGCCACCGGCCATGGGCGGCGAGCGCGTATCCGCATCCACGGACGCCCGAGCATGTCACGAAGATCGCCTCCTTCAGGTACCGGTCGAGCAGGCCGCGTTCCATGATGAGGTCGTACATGCCGTCCGCTGCGCGCAGCGCGGCCGGGAACCGCAGCAGGATCATGCGAAGTTCGTCGAAGTGGGAGTGACGCTCCCGACCGGCCTCGTACTCGGCGCGGAACTCCCGACCGACCTGATCGAGATCCGGGGGAGGGATCAACGCCACGGGTGGGACCGGTCGACGGACAGGCATTTCCGTGTCGAGACTCGCCGCCGTGGGAATCGCGGCGTCATGCGCCACCCCGACGCGATTCGATGGCCAGCTCCCAAAGGCGGAGGTCGGTAAAGGCCTCGATCCCGTCGGAAGTCCCGCCCGGGCCGTAGCGGGAGCGAAGCGCCAGGACGGTCGCCATGCCGTCGGGAAGCAGCTCGGCGTCAGGTGTGAGTCCCGACTCGGACGACAGCACGCTGTCCAGAACTGGCTGGACGGCGCTGGGATCGAGATTCATCCTATGCACCAGCAGGTCGGCCACGGCGGTGCGCTTCGAGGGCTCGAGCATCCATGCCAGTCCGTCGAGGTAACCGTCGATGAAGCCGCGAACCGCCCCAGGTCGCTCGTCGAGCACCGCTCGGCGGGCGGCCACGACACCGCCCTGATAGCTGTCGAACAGGCGGCTCGAGGTATCGAGGATCCGGAATCCGCTCGCCCGAGCGAGGCTGGTGAACGGCTCGATAGTCAGTGTGGCGGCATGCGTCCCCGACTTCACCGACAGCCACCGCTGCGGCGTTGCCCCCACAGGCACGAAGTGGCAGCTGTGATGGTCCACGCCTGCCCGCTCGAGCATCTCGTAGAGGACGAAGGCGAAACCGGTACCGAGGGCGTCGAGGGCGATCGACTGTCCAGCCAGGTCGGCGTGAGTGTCGATCGCCGGATCCACGACCAGGCTCAATTCGAGTTGTGTCGCACCCATGATCACGACGTAGCCGGGATCCACGCCGGGGGCTCCCTGCCCCGACGAGTAAGCGACGACGTTGTCGAACGCGGTGCAGGCGATGTCGCACTCGCCCGCTGCGACCCGTTCTGCTTGGGCGAGGGAGCTGATGGTGAGCTCGATCGACACCTCGACTCCATGACGCCGGAACCAGCCGTGCTCCATCGCCGCGAAGGTGGGAAGGTTGGGCGCGCCGGGGAAGGCGATGACCCGCAGCTCTGCGAGCGCCGTCATGGGTAGGCGAGACCACCGTTGGCGACGAGTGCCTGGCCCGTCATGTATTCGGCGTCGTCCGAGCACAGAAAGAGGACGGCTCCGGTGAAGTCGTCCATCGTCGCCGGCCGCGGCAGCGCCTGGCGCGTCGCCAGCTCCTGGAACATCGATCCCGAGACGGATGGCCGATCGATCTCCGTTTCCACCGCTCCCGGCCAGAACAGATGAACGGTGACGTTGTAGGGGCCGAGTTCGCGGGACATCGAGCGCGTCATTGCGATCATCGCCGACTTCGAGGTGATGTAGTGCAGGTAGTTGGGGCGGCCGGTGAGGACCGTCGTCGACGACACGTTCACGATCCGTCCCCAGCCGGCATCCATCATCGTGGGCGCCACGGCCCGGGCGCTAAGGAAGGCGCCGGTGACGTTGACGCGCAGCGCTGCTTCCCACTCTTCGACGGGCAGCTCCCAGAACGGCGCCATCGTGATGCGGGAGAACAGGGCGGCGTTGTTGATCAGACAATCTATCCGTCCGAACGCGGCGATGGTCTCGGCGGCCATGGCAAGCGTCGATTCCTCGTCTCCGACGTCCGTCTCGATGGCGAGCGCCCGTCCACCCTTCGCTTCGATTTCGGCGACGACGACCCGTGCCGCCTTCGCGTCGATCTCGGCGATCACCGGTATCGCTCCCTGTTCGGCGAACGCATGCGCGTATGCGCGTCCCAGACCCTGCCCACCGCCGGTGATGACGACGACGCGCTCGTGGAGGCTCGGATAGATGGCTGTGGGCACGCTGGATTCCTCTTCACGGTTTTCGGCCAACATAGTGACCCGCGTGACCGTGTCGCCCGCTCGCGGCCAACGTGGGGAGCCCGATCGCGGGTCGGAGATGCTGACCGGTGCCGCCCGCGGCGACCCGCCGTGGTTGGTCCTCATTCGTTGGTGTGCATCCTCGTATCGTCGTCGATGAACACACTGCCTCCGGTGGCGACGCCGTCGGGTGCTGCCCCCAGGCGGAGTACGCGAGCCGGTGTGTCACCGACCACTCGGAACCCGTGGATCACGTCACTGCGAAACACCATCAGCCCATTCGGTCGTACCTCGTGCTCCTCGTGGCCGATGCGTGCGACGACCCGGCCGTCCATGAGGAAGTAGGCGTGATCCGCCGTCAGTCCCTCGTGGTAGTGAGGGTCGATTCCCCCGCCGGGCTCGATCAGGTCGAGAGTGACCAGCAACCACCGCGTTCCACCGTCCGGTCCCGACACGAACCGGTGGGCAGTGATGCCTGGATGACCCTCGAGGTTCTCTCGGGCGACCGTGTCTTCGAAGTTGACGATCCGGTTCCATGGCTCGGGCACGGTGCTGCTCCTCTCCTCGTGGTGGTCGTCAGTAGAGCCCGAGGAGGCGACCGGAGAAGGCGATCACCGCCGCGATCATTACGGGACGGATCACGCGCTCGCCCCCTCTCACCGAGACATTGGCGCCGATCGCTCCTCCGATGGTAAAGCCGGCGGCGAGGGTGACGGCAGGTGCGAGCTCGAAGAATCCGTGGCTGACGAAGACGGCGAGAGCGACCAACGACACGGCGACGTTGACTATTACCTTCACCGAATTGGCGGTTACGAGGTCGAGCCCTGCTCGTGACAGTGCGACGATCAGGAGGAGTCCGATCCCTGCCTGAAACGCCCCCCCGTACATACCGATCCCGAAGAACACGATGATCTTGATCCCCAGCGGCCAACGGTCACCGCCCTGCGGCACGGGGGGCCTGCGGATGGAGAGGATCAGGATCGGCACCATGAGGAACCCGAACACGCGCTCGAAGGTCGTGTCGGACAGTTGACTGACCAGGAGCGAGCCGACCAACGAACCCACGACCACCGGTGACAGCACGGTCCACACGCGTGGGTCGTGCACTCCCTTGCGCCGGAACTCGAGCGCGGCCGCCGCGGACGATGTGATCACGCCGAGCCGATTCGATCCATTCGCGGCGTTTCCGGGAACGCCCGCCAGCACTAGCAGAGGTACGGTGAGGAGCGACGCGCCGCCTGCGATGGAGTTGATCGTGCCCGCGAGGATCCCGCCGAGTGCGAGCACCGCGATCTGCCAGATTTCCACTCGCGGAACGACCTCCCAACCCTTCAGCGTCTACTATAGAACTCGGAATGTCGGACATTCGCTCCTCGGTTTCGTGGCTATCTCACTGGACCCGCGGGAACAGGCAGCGATGAGAAATGTCCCCGGCCGTATTGCCTCGGATGCGACTTTGGCTCTCTGCAGATTGCCATGACCCGGTGGACTGTCGCCGGGAGGGCCCCGCTTGCTCGGGGTAACGTTGTCCGACAACCGACCGATATGCCCGGAGGGCCACCATGACCATCACCGAGGAACTCGTGGCGCAGGTACGCGAATTCGAGTTCGAGCGTCTCGACCCCGATGCGCTGGACACCGCTCGCAGCGTGTTCGTCGACGGCGTCGCTGTGACCCTGGCCGGTGCGACGGAGCCGCTGGGACTCGGGAGGATCATTCTGGACTACGCGTGGGACATGGCGGGGGCGCAGCAGTCCTCGGTCATCGCCGGGGGCTTCAAGACGTCGATGACGGAGGCCGCCTTCGCCAACGGGACCATGGCCCACGCCCTCGACTTCGACAACTGCTGGTACCCGCTCAACCACCCGACCTCACCGACACTGCCGGTGATCCTGGCGATCGCCGAGCATCAAGGGTCGAGCGGGCGCGACTCTGTCACGGCCCTGGCGGTGGCATTCGAGGTCCAGGCCCGACTCCGCCTGGCGAGCACCGGCCTGCACACCGGACGGGGATTCCACAAGCCCGGTACGACCGGGCTGATGGGTGCCGTGGCTGCCGCCGTCAAGTTGTTGGATCTCGACGAGGAGGAGTGCCTCATGGCGTTCGGCATCGCCGGTTCGAGGGTCGGGAGTCTGAGCCTCAACACCGGAACGATGACCAAAGCGACGCACTCCGGGAACGCGGCCAGGATGGGACTGGAGGCGGCTCTCCTCGCCGCCCGCGGCTGGACCGGAACGCGAGACGTCTTCGGACCCGGCGGCTACTTCGACACGCTGCTCGGATCCGAACAGGAGCCGGGGCTGCTCGTTCGCGACTTCGCCGATCCGCTGTGGATGGTCGATCCCGGGGTGGGGTTCAAGAAGTATCCCTCCAACTACTTCACCCATCGCCCCATCGATGCCGCGCTCGCCATTCGCTCCCGAGCGGACTTCGACATCGAGGATGTCGATACGGTCACGATCCGTTTTCCGGACTTGCATTACGTCGACCGGCCGAGCCCTTTGAGCGGCCTCGACGGCAAGTTCTCCCTCCAGTATGCGACTGCGATCGCACTGCTCGACAGCAACGTGACGATCGACTCCTTCACGGACCAGCGGCGCTTCGCGGCCGACGTCGAAGCTCTGCTCCCCAAGGTGGCGATCGAATTCGACCCGTCTATCTCCAAGGAATTCCTCGATCTCCACACCGAGGTCGTCGTCCGCCTCGCCGACGGGACCGAGCTGTCGGAACGGGTCGATGCGCTGACGGGGATGCCGGGTGTGCCGCTCACCGAGGACCAGCGCATGGCGAAGTACCTCACGTGCGCGACGCGGGTCCTCAACCACGATCGCGCCGCTCGGCTCGCGGGCCTCCTCGGCCGGGTCGATGAACTGTCCGACCTGCGCGATGTGATGGACCTCGCCCGCGGCGACGACCGGGCCGCTGCGTGACCAGGGCACCGAGCTCCCGGTCGGAGACGTCTCTCCGATGGGACATGCAGGTCGTCGACCTCGCCCACGAGATGCATGTCGGGATGCCCGCCTCACCCAACCATCCCCCCTTTCAGTTGACGCTGGGTCGGCGTCACGGCGACGTGGTCCGGGCAGACGGGGGGTCGGCAGCCAATGAACTGATCGTCACCGGAGGACACGTGGGGACACATCTCGATGCCATCGGGCACGTGTCACAGGACGGCAGGGTGTTCGGAGGTGATGACGCGGCCGCGATTCAGAGCAACGCCGGCCTGTCCCGTCTCGGCATCGACGAGTTCGAGCCGATGGTCGGTCGCGGCGTCTTGCTCGACGTGGCCGCGCTGCATGGGGTCGAGGTCCTCGAACCCGGGTACGAGGTAACGGCCGAGGATCTCTCCCGGGCGGAGGCTGCAGCCGGGGTCGAGGTTCGTCCCGGCGATGCGGCGCTCGTCAGCACCGGGTGGTCGACGCACTGGCCGGACCCGTCCTTCGCCGGTGGCGAGAGAGGGGCTCCCGGTCCCGGAGTCGACGCCGCGCACTGGTTGGCAGAACGGCGGGTACGGGTGGCGGGCGGTGAGACCATCGCATTCGAGGTCATCCGTCCCGGAGCCGGACACTCCACGCTTCCAGTCCACCGCGTCCTTCTGGTGGAGTCAGGCATCAACCTCATCGAGGTCATGGATCTCCGCAGCCTGGTGGCGACTGGCGTCTCCGAGTTCGGATTCGTCCTGGCTCCCCTCAAAATCCGCGGTGGCACCGGATCGCCCGTCCGTCCCCTCGCGCTGATCCCGCGATGACCGGTCCGTTGCACGGGGTCCGGGTCCTCGACGTGTCGACGATCATCGCCGGCCCCCTGGCGAGTCAGATCCTGGGCGACTTCGGCGCCGACGTCATCAAAATCGAGCATCCGAGGTTGGGCGACGGGATGCGGAGCCACGGTCACGCCAAAGACGGAGTGCCGCTGTGGTGGAAGATGCTGGCCCGAAACAAGCGCACCATCGGCCTCTACCTCGGTGATCCCGAAGGCGCCTCCGTGTTCCTCGATCTCGTGTCCACCGCCGACGTTGTCATCGAGAACTTTCGGCCCGGGCGCCTGGAGGCGTGGGGACTCGGCTACGACACCCTGTGCGAGCGGAATCCCGGCCTGATCCTGGCGCGCATCACGGGCTTCGGACAGACCGGGCCGTATCGGGACCGGCCGGGATTCGGGACGCTCGCCGAGGCGATGAGCGGTTTTGCCGAGATCACGGGTCAGCCGGACGGCCCGCCGACACTGCCGCCGTTCGGACTCGCGGACAGCATCGCGGCGATGGCTGCCGTCTCGGCGGTGACCATGGCTCTGTTCCATCGTCACAGTTCCGGGCGTGGGCAGGTGGTCGACCTCAACATCCTCGAGCCGCTCGTCACTGCACTCGGCCCGCAGCCGATCTGGTTCGATCAGCTCGGGTACATCCAGCGTCGGATCGGCAACGGGTCGGTGAACAACGCCCCTCGCAACACCTATCGGACCCGGGACGGAAGATGGGTCGCCGTTTCGACAAGCGCGACGAGCGTCGCCAAGCGCGTGCTGCGACTGGTCGGCCACCCCGAGATCGTCGACGAACCGTGGTTCCGATCCGGACGTGAGCGAGCCGAGCATGCGGCCGAGCTCGATCGATATGTGGGTGATTGGATCGCCGGCCGTGATCGGCACGACGTGATCGCCGCCTTCACAGAGGCTGATGCCGCAATCGCCCCCGTGTACGACGTCGAGGAACTGATGGCCGACGCCCACGTGCGGGAGACCGGGATGATCACCGAGGTGGCGGACGACGACCTCGGTCGAGTCAGGATGCAGAACGTCCT
>Ga0214472_10002404_pt1 | contig 20225 bp, 18 predicted proteins | sample RVTome_6_FD_207662 | JGI IMG/M metagenome (GOLD analysis project Ga0214472, IMG submission 207662) | Soil microbial communities from uranium-contaminated site in the Upper Colorado River Basin, Wyoming, United States - RVT140D175 | ecosystem: Environmental > Terrestrial > Soil > Contaminated >...
GGGAGGCTCGCGCGGCCGGAGTCGAGACCCCCCAGTCTCTCTTGTTTTCCCCTCAATGTCGATCCCCCGCACCCTCGGAAGAAGGAACGATCATGCGAGTTGCCGTCAACGGATTCGGGAGAATTGGACGCCTGCTGATGCGGGCCGCATTGCAAGACAAGGATCTGGATTTCGTGGCCGTCAACGACTTGACCGATGCCGCCACCCTGGCTCATCTGTTCCGCTTCGATTCGGTGCACGGTCCGACGGAGCACGCGGTGGAGATCGACGGGGATGCGATCCGCTGCGGGGACGACCGGTTCCGGGTGCTGTGCGAGCCGGATCCGCAAAAACTCCCCTGGAAGAAACTCGGCGTGGATCTCGTCGTCGAATCCACGGGGCGGTTCACGTCCCGGGACAAGGCGGCCGTCCATCTCGAGGCGGGGGCGGGAAGGGTCATCGTGACCGCTCCCTCCAAGGGCGCCGACGCCACCCTGTGCATGGGGGTCAACCACGCCACCTTCGATCCCGACGAGCACCGCGTGGTCTCCAATGCTTCCTGCACCACCAACTGCCTGGCCCCGGTGGTCAAGGTCCTCCACGACAACTGGGGGCTGAAGCGCGGGTTCATGACCACCATCCACGCCTACACCAACGACCAGAGGATCCTGGATCTGCCCCACAAGGACCTGCGCCGGGCTCGCGCCGCGGCCATGAACCAGATCCCCACCACCACCGGCGCCGCCCGCGCCATCTCCCTGGTCATCCCGGAGCTGGAGGGGCGTCTGGACGGGATCGCGGTCCGGGTCCCCGTCCCCGACGGCTCCCTCGTGGATCTGGTGGCCGAACTGGACAAACCCGCGACCAAACCGGCGATGGACACCGCCTTCCGCGAAGCGGCGGAGGGGCCGCTGGCCGGCATCCTCCAGTTCAGCGAGGATCCCCTCGTCTCCACCGACATCATCCACAACCCCCATTCCAGCATCTACGACTCGGGGATGAGCTCCGTTCTCGACGGCAACCTGGTCAAGGTGCTGGCGTGGTACGACAACGAATGGGGGTTCGCGAACCGGGTCCTGGATCTCATCCGGTACATCCGTTCGATGAGCTGATCCATGAACAAGCTCACCCTCCGCGAACTCGAAGTCGCGGGAAGACGCGTCCTCGTGCGCGTGGATTTCAACGTGCCCCTCAAGGACGGCAAGGTCTCCGACGATTCGCGGATCGAGGCCGCGCTCCCCACCATCCGCCACCTCATCGATGCGGGGGCGCGCGTGGTGTTGATGTCGCACTTGGGGCGACCCAAGGGAGCCGTGAAGCCGGAGTATTCGCTGGAGCCGGTGGCCCGGCGTGTGGCCCAGCTCCTGGGTCGGGAGATCCGGTTCGTCGACGACTGTGTGGGGGAGGGGCCGCTCAAGGCCAGCGAGCGTCTGGAGGACGGGGACGTCCTCCTCCTCGAAAACCTCCGCTTCCATTCCGAGGAGGAGGAAGGGGAGCCCCAGTTCGCCAAGCAGCTCGCCGAGCTGGGCGACATCTATGTCAACGACGCCTTCGGCACCGCCCACCGTGCCCACGCGTCCACCGCGGGGGTGGCCGGACACTTCACCCAGGCCGCGGCCGGGCTGCTCATGGAGCGCGAGCTCGAGCATCTGTCCCGGGCTCTTCTCGATCCCCCCCGGCCCTTCGTCGCCATTCTCGGCGGGGCCAAGATCTCGGGGAAGATCGACGTCATCGACAGCCTCCTGGACAAGGTGGACGCCATCCTCATCGGAGGGGGCATGGCCTACACGTTCTACCGGGCGCAGGACATCCCCATCGGCGATTCCCTGCTCGAGGCCGACCGGGTGAACGTGGCCCGGGCCGCCCTGGACCGCGCGGACGAGGCGAAGGTGGAGCTGCTCCTGCCCCTGGATTCGGTGGTCTCCAGGGCCGCCGACGGTTCGCTTCCCGCCACCACCACCCCGGATCGCGAAATCCCCGAAGGGCACTTCGGCGTGGATATCGGCCCAAGGACGGTGGAACGGTTCGTCCAACGCATCGCCGCCGCCGAGACCATCGTGTGGAACGGTCCTCTGGGGATCTTCGAGGTGGAGGCCTTCGCCGAGGGGACCTCGGCCGTGGCCCGGGCCGTGGCCGCCGCCCACGGCCGCGGCGCCACCGCAATCGTGGGCGGAGGCGACTCCGTGGCCGCGATCTCGCGACTGGGTCTCGGCCACGACGCGTTCACCCACGTGTCCACCGGGGGGGGAGCCTTCCTCGAGTTTCTCGAGGGCAAGGAGTTGCCCGGAGTGGTCGCCCTCACGGAGAGGGCCTGAGCCGTGCGAAGGGCGATCGTGGCCGGCAACGCAAAGATGAACCTGGACCGCCACCGCCTCGCCGAGCTTCTCCACGCCGTGCGCGATCACGTCGACCGCGCTTCGCCGTCCTGCGACGTGGTGTACTGTCCGCCCGCCACGCTGATCCCGGCCGCGGCCGGGGTCCTCGCCGGTTCGGCGGTGGGCTACGGGGCTCAGAACATGCACTGGGAGGCCTCGGGGGCGTTCACCGGAGAACTCTCGCTGCTCATGCTGCGGGAGTGGGGGTGCACCCACGTGATTCTCGGACACTCCGAACGCCGGAGCCTGTTCGGGGAGACCGACGCCGCCGTCCGCCGGAAGGCGGAAGCGGCCATGACCGGCGGACTGGTTCCCATCGTGTGCGTGGGGGAAACGGAGTCCGAGCGCACGGCGGGGGCCACCGAAGTAGTGCTGTCCCGGCAGGTCTCGGGTTCCCTGGCCGGGCTTCCCGTCACCGATCCGCGGGCGCTGGTCGTGGCCTATGAGCCGGTATGGGCGATCGGCACCGGAAAGACGGCGACTCCCGAGCAGGCCCAGGAAGCCCACGCACATCTCCGGAGCGAGTTGGGCAAGGTGTTCGGAGAACCGCTCGCGGGGGGGATCCGCGTGCTCTACGGGGGAAGCGTCAAACCCGACAACGCCCGGGAGCTCTTGACCAAGCCCGACGTGGACGGGGCCCTGGTGGGGGGCGCCTCGCTGGATGCGCGAGCATTCCTCCCCATCATCGACGCCGCGCCCTGATCCGAAAGACGGGGCGGGCACCCTCCGGGCCGGGCTCCGGGACCGCCCGGGCGGGTGCGGTTTCGCGGGGCGTCCCTCCGGGGAAACCGTCCGATTCCGGGTCGTGCTCGGTCCCGGGACACTCCCGGACCCGCCGCGGTTGACCCTCCCGGGAGGGTTTGCTATCCTGCTTGGTCCTTTGTCAGATCGATGGCCTGCCCGGCCGCGTGCGCGGTCCGGAGGCTTGGGAGTCAGCCGGTGATTTACGCAATCCTGATCGCGTTTCACATCTTGATCTGCGCCCTCTTGGTTCTGGTCGTCCTGTTGCAGTCCGGAAAGGGCGGCGGGTTGGCGGGCGCCTTCGGGGGTGCGGGCGGGCAGACCGGACAGGTTCTGTTCGGCGGCCGGGGTGCGGCCACGTTTCTCAGCAAGGCGACCACGGTCCTTGGGATCGCCTTCTTGACCAGCTCGCTGGTGCTGGCGATGATGGCCTCCAACCGGGGCGGACCCCGCAGCGTCATCCGACAGGCCGAGGCCCCGGGCACGATCGCCCCGCCGATCGATGCCCCGGCCCCCACCGAGGGCCAGTTCACCCTTCCCGCCGCCGGCGACGGCTCGGAGGAAGCGGCCCCGGAGATCCAGCTCGAGGTTCCCGCCGGAGACAGCCCCCCGGCCGGCGAAGGAGATGCGGGTACCCCATCCCCCAACCCGGGTTCCGGGGACGCGGGCGGGCAGGAGAAATCCGGCGGGCCGTGATCGCGCCCCAGAATGACGCGGAAGTGGCGGAACTGGCAGACGCGCAAGGTTGAGGGCCTTGTAGGAGAAATCCTGTAGGGGTTCAAGTCCCCTCTTCCGCACCATCCCACGGGCCCGGGGTCGCCGACTCCGGGCTCGCGTCTCTCCGCGGGGGTCCGCCGACACGGGGTTCCCATCGTGTCACGAGGCGTCCCTCCACCCGGTCCTCGTATCCCGCCTTCGCGCCGGCCGGCGCGCCCTCGCCGCACCCGCGTCCTGCGGGTAGTCTTCCCCCATGGTCCGCCCCGCCGCCTTGCTCTCGGTGATCGCCGCCCTTGGCGCCTATCTCGCTCTCTTGCGGGAACACCGGTTCGCCCTCGTCGACGACGCCTTCATCCCGTTCCGCTACGCCGTCCGCTGGGCCGAGGGACACGGACTCACCTGGAACGACGGCGTCGCCGTCGAGGGCTTCTCGAGCCCGTTGTGGACGGTGGGGTGGGGGGCGGCGGCCCGGCTCGGGGTGCCGCCGGAACGCGTGGTGCTCTGGGCCGCGGGGGCCGCGGTGGCCGGCGCCCTCCTGATCCTCGCACGCATGGCGGGCCGGGCGGCGTGGACCCGGCCCGCGACGGCGGCGGCGCTCGGCGTGCTCGCGCTGGACGTGGGCTTTGTCCAGTGGGCGGGCTCGGGTCTGGAAACGCCGGCGTCGGCGCTGGCCGTCGTTGCGTGGCTGGCCCTGGCCCGGAAGCGGTCGATCTCGGCGCCCCGGGGGTTGGTGCTGGGGGTGGGGGCGGCGGTGCTTTCCCTCCTGCGCCCCGAGGGAATCCTCTGGGCCCTGGCCGGCGGCGCCTGGCTGCTCTGGGGCGTATGGGCACCGGGGCGGGTCCTTGCCGCCTGGGCCGCGGGGTGGTTGGTGCCCTTCGGGGCGTATCTGGCGTTTCGAATCCATCGCTACGGAGAGTTCCTTCCCAACACCTTCTACGCGAAGGTGGAACCGAGCGGCCGGGCTCTCGTCCACGGGCTCGAGGATGTCGGTGCGTGGGCGGCGGCGCATGCCGTCGTCCTTGCCGCGGCGCTGGCGGCGGTGGGGATCGCATCCCGGCGCGGCGGTGCGCCTCCGGGAGGGGCGTCGGCCGCAGAGACGGAGGCCGGAGCAGAGACGCCTCCCCCTCCCTGCTGGATCTCCCTGCTCGTGGGCTGGCTCGCGCTCCAGGCGCTGTTCGTGCTCGCAGTGGGCGGGGACTGGATGGGCCGGCTGCGGTATCCGGCCCCCATGGCGGGAGCGGGGGCGGTCCTGGTCGGAGAGGCCGTGCATCGCATCCGGCCCTCCCCGAGGATGGTCCTGGTGGCGCTCGCCGCACACCTGGCTCTCGGGTTCGGGTTGCGCGATGCGCTGCCCGGCTATACCGGGGAAGCCGAGCGCCTGGGGCGCTGGTTGCGGGAGGTGGCCGCGCCGGGGGACCGGCTGGCGGTGAGCGCGGCGGGGGCGATTCCCTACTTCTCGAGACTGCCCACCTATGACGTCCTCGGATTGAACGATCCCGAGGTGCGGGGAAGACGGGCACGCCGAACCGCGGCCTGGAACCCCGCGCACAACCGCTATGACCTGGACCGGCTCATGGCCGTCCGCCCCGAGTGGATCGTCTGGGATTCCTCGGTGCCCTTGAACCGCGCGCGTCTACGGGAGTACCACACGTGGGACGGAGACCCCGATACCCTGGACTTCCGGCGGTCGCTCCTTGCCCGCGAGGATTTCCGGAAGAGCTACCGGATCGAGGGCGGGGCCCCGCCGGAGACCCGGACCGCGTTCACCGTGTTCCGGCTGCGCTGATCCCGGTGGGAGGGCGGCGCCGCCTCCGCTCCAGCCGGGATTCCGGAAGCCCGTGATGAACCCGTCTCGGTGGCGCCGTCCGGCGCTCCGAACGCGACCCCATCCAGTTGCCCCGCCAGGGCTCTCAGCGTCGGATGCCGTAGGTGCCGCGTTCGACGCGCAAGAACCGGGGGTCCCGGGCGAGGGCCGCGCCGAGGTTCTGGATAAAGTTCTCCCCGGCCGAACCCTTCTTGGTCTTGAGGACCTGTTTGGCCAGATCCTGGATGGTCATGGGCCGTCGCCTCCGGGAGAGGATGCTGTAGGCCACATCGCGGACGTTGGGACCCTTGCCGCGGATTCCCTTGGCATTGGTCCGGCCCCGGGCTCGGGCCTTGGCCATCTCGGCCTTGCGGCTGGCCTCCATGAGTTCCTCGAGACGGAGGAGCCGATCCTCCAGGCCCTCGAGATCGGCAACGAGGCTTTCGAGGGCCTTTTGAATACGTCCGGCCTGGCGCGCGGCCACCTTCAGGCTGGGACGGCGGCCTCGGCGATTCAGACGCTTGGATTTGGGCATGGCGTGATGACCTCCTTGATCCGAGTGTTCGAGTCGATTCGACGAAGCCCCGAGCCAGACCCTCAGTAACCACCGCGAGCGAGATTGAGCGGGAGAGGATAGCGGATGGAACAAAGCGCGTGTGGGAGTATAAATGAATATCCGGGAAAACTGGGGAGATTCCCTCAGATACAGCCCATCCAAAAAATAGAAGTCCAGCCAAATGTAAAATTCATCATTTTTTTCCAGCCGGCATGCCGTACTGGATCTCCACCCCGACATACTCCACCGGGGATCGCTCGTACTGTCCCCGGGGATCGAATCCGCGGAGATAGCGGAGGCCAAGGACCAGGGTCCTTTCGCCGTAGAGGGCGGCTCCCGCGATCAGGGAGTTGGTGGCCCGCCACGATCGCTCGCGGTCGGCCTCGATGTGATATGCGGCGATGAACGGGAACCCGTGTCCGTTCTCCCACCGGGCCCCCGCGGCCAGGCGGGGCCCCCGATCGCGGGGCACCGCGTGCCACGACCAGCCGATGCGCGCATAGGCGAACCCCGCCCGGCCCCACAACCGCCCGATCTGCACGTCCCAGAATTCGCGGGAGAACGTCCGCGCGCGAAAGCCCACCGTGGAGTCCCCGTCGGCCTGATGCGCACTCCAGTGCACGGCCCGCAACCGGGTCCGCCACCGCCCGCCCGCGATCTCGGCGCCCATGCCCAGGACCCCGTCGAAGGTCTCGACGGGAAAGAACGCCCCGTCACGCCCCAGGGTGAACCGTCCCGCCGTTTCCAGCACGAGCACGAACGGGTGGGAAGCGATGCGGCCCCGCACCAGGGGCAGCGGCCCGCCGAGCGCGGCGTCGAAACGGGTCTCGTCGAGAACCGCGGTCAGACCCGTCCTTGGCTCGAGTGGATCGGCGAGGGCCCGGGGGGTGGAGACGGACCGGGGAAGCCACGTCCACTCCGAGGCCGCGGCGGGAACGGCGGCGCCGAGAACGAGCGCGGCGTGCAGGAAGAGGCGAAGGAAGGGCCCGGACGCGGGGGTCCTTGACACCGGATTCATGCTCTCGGAGAATAGGAGATCGCCCGGATTCGGTCACTAGGAGTTTGGGGGAAAATAAGATACGGCGCCACCGGAGACGGGGAAGGGAAGGCGCGGGGGAACTCCGAACCCGCTCCGGGGGTAGTTGATGCAATCGAGCCGTGTGCGGGGGGCCGGCATTGGAGGGCTGCCACCGCTCTCGGTACATGCTTAGGACCGGCTTGTCATGACGGAACCCAGGGCTCCCCAGCGCAACGACCCGCGCCCCCCGCGCGATCCCGACGCACGCCGCATGCGCCGGTTCTCCACGGTGAGCGTGGGGGTCCATGTGGTCCTCGCCGGGATCCTCGCCCTCGGGTTCGGCCGCCCGCAACGCCCGATCTTTGCCGAACCCCTCTATGAGGTCGCGCTGCTCGAATCTTCCGAGCCGAACTTCCAGCCTCCCCGACCCGCCCGGGCCTCCCGCAAGGAACCCGAAGCCCCCAGGCCGGATCCGGCGGAGAAGATCGAGCCCGAGACGGTGCCCGTCCCCAAGAAGAGCACACCCGAACCCAGGCCAAAGACGCCGGAACCCAAGGTCGAGAAGCGGCCCGAGAAGACCCCGGAACCCGAGAAGAAGAAAGCGACCTCGACACCCCAACCGCTCAAGCCCCCGGTCAAGCGCGAGGAGCAGGCCGAGACCGCGGCCCCCGAGGCCGACGTCGAGACCCCCGAGGACCTTCCCGACGAACCCGTATCCCTGGGGCGCGTTGACCAGAAGGACTTCAAACACAACTATTACCTGCAGATGGTGCGTGCGCGCCTCGCCCGCGAGTGGCGGCGGCCGGATACCGGCCGGGGTCTGATCAAGACGGCGGTGCACTTCATCATCCAGCGCGACGGCACCGTCGTGCAGCCCTTCGTGGAGGAACCGTCGGGGAATTCGCTATACGATCGCGCCGCGCTGGGAGCGGTGATCTCGGTCGAGAAGCTACCGCCGCTTCCCGAGGCCTACAGCGGCGATCAACTGGGGATCACCGTGGTGTTCCAGACCCAGGCGGAATGAGGGAGGTTGGGTTGGCTCGCATGGGAATACGAACGGCGGCGATGGTCGCGTGGGCCGCGGCCGCCGCCGCCGCGGCGCCGGCCGCGGCTCAGGACGACAGCGGGCTCTCCCCGGAAGAGCGCCTGGTGATCACGCGCCACGCCCGCGACAAGATCGAGATCATGCTCCAGGAATTCGAGGCGGGACCGGGGACGCCCCGGGGCGATGCGGCCCGGGTCGAGGATGTGGTAGTCGACGATCTCACCTTCTCGGGAATCTTCCGGATCATGTCCGTGTCCCGGCCCGCGGCCGGGGATACCCTGGCTCCGGTGTCCGGGTACGAGGCGCTGGTCCGGGGAACGGTCACCGTCACCGGAGAGACCATCACCCTGAAGGGAGCGCTGGAATCGCTTCCCGACGGCGGTCTCATCTTCGAGAGGTCCTACTCCACGCGTCCCGAGTGGTACCGGGAGGCGGCCCACCGCTTCGCCGACGACATCGTCCTCTATCTGACCGGAGAGAAGGGGATCGCCCGCACCCGCGTTGCGTTCGTTCTCGCGCGGGAGGGGACCAAGGAGATCTACGTCGTCGACTACGACGGCCATGGGCTCCGCCGGGTCACCGGCAACGGCAGCATCAACCTGTCGCCGGCCTGGAGCCCGGGGGGTGACCGCCTGGCCTACGTCTCCTACTCCGGCGGAGACGCCGACGTCCACGTGGTGGAGCTGGAGTCCGGATCGAGCCGCCTCCTGGTGGGAGGGGAGGGGGTCCAGAGCTCGCCGGTCTGGAATCCCGCGGGGGGGACGGTTGCCTACAGTCAGAGCGCGGCCGGGGTGAGCGGGATCCACGTGTGCAGCGAATCGGGGGGGGGCGGGCGCCGGGTCACCCGGGGCAGCGCCATCGACACCGCCCCCTCCTGGTCGCCGGACGGGCACCGCATCGTGTTCACATCCGACCGGTCGGGGAATCCCCAGCTCTACACCATGAACTCCGAAGGCGGCGATATCCGCCGGTTGACCTTTGAGGGCAAGTGGAACGACTCCGCCTCCTGGTCGCCGGGGGGGGACCGGGTGGCGTTCGTCTCCCGGGAGGGAGGCCTGTTCCGGGTACACGAGGTCGAACCGAGCGGGTTCGGGGGACCGCGCCGGTTGACCTACGGCCCGGGGAGCGACGAGACGCCCCGGTGGGCGCCGGACGGTCGCCATCTCGTGTTTTCTTCGAACCGGGAAGGCGGGCGGGGGTTGTATGTGCTCAACGCCGATACCGGCATCATCCGGCCGCTCGTGGTGGGGGAGGGCGACGCCTACTGCCCCGCCTGGTCCCCGGCGCCGGATCGGTGACCGGTGCGGCGAGCCAGCGCCTCCGGGCGGTTGCCCGTGGGTTGCCAACCCGCGGCGGCTCGGATAGCATCGGGACCCGTACGGGGGTGTCTCTATATCTCTTTTGTGAGGGCGGCATAAAATGAACAAGCAGGCCACGCCGGTGCTCTGGATTCTGGTCCTGGGGCTGGTGCTCGGGTTGGGAGCCGCGGGATGCGGGGGAAAACCCGAGGCGGAACCCGATCCCACCGCGACCGACACCCGGCCCGGCCCGGACACCACCGAGACCACCCCCCCGGATCAGGGCGAGCAGCGCCCCCGGGTGGACGTCGATCCCATCGACCAGATCCAGGACGTGTTCTTCGAGTACGACAAGTACGAGCTTCGCGGTGAGGCCCGCACCGTGCTCCAGGAGAACGCCCGCTACCTCAAAGAGGCCTCTTCGGCCTCCGTGCTCCTCGAGGGCCACTGCGACGAGCGGGGAACCAACGAGTACAACCTTGCCCTCGGCCAGAGGCGCGCCGACGCGGTGCTCGAGTATCTCGTGGATCTGGGCGTGGAGCGATCCCGGTTGCGCACCCTCTCCTACGGCGAGGAACGGCCGTTCGCGATGGGCTCCACCGAATCGGTCTGGGCCCAGAACCGGCGCGTTCACTTCAACGTTACCCGGTGACCGTGTCCCGCGCTTCGCTGGTTCTCGCCGGTTTCCTGTCCGCAATCGGGGCTTCCGGGTGCGCGTTCTTCGAACAGCCGAGAAACGTCGAGGTGACCCGCTCCGAGGTCGAACGGCTCCGGGCACAACAGGCCGAGGTCCTCGCCCTGCTGCGCGAGCTCAGGACCCGCAGTGAAGATCACGGAGAGACCCTGGCCACCCTGCGTGCGGACACCAACTTCAACCTCGAGGAGCTGGAGAAGCAGATCGAGATCCTCCGCGCCCAGCTCGAGGATCAAGGAGTGCGGTTCGAGCGGATCCAGCGCGAGGTCTCGGACCGGATGCAGCGCCCTCCGTCCCCCAACACGCGGGTCCCCTACGGCGAGGACACCACCGCCGCCGCCTCCCGGGGAGAGGACCCCGCCGACCCCCCGGCCCTCTCCGCCAGCGATCTCTACGATGCCGCCTACCGAGATTTCTCCCGCGGCAACTACGAGCTTGCGGTCTCCGGATTCCGGGAAGTGCTCCGCCATTACCCGGACATGGAGCTGTCGGACAACGCGCAGTACTGGATCGGGGAGTGCTACTACGGGCTCGGCGATCTCGACAAGGCGGTGCTGGAGTACCTGAAGGTGCGCGATCTCTATCCCGACGGCGACAAGGTGGCCGCGGCCACCCTCAAGACCGGGTACGCGTTCCTGCGCAAGGGGGACTCCGCCACCGCGCGCCGCTACTTCGAAACCGTGCTCCGGGAGTTCCCCAACTCCGACGAGGCCACCCTGGCCCGCGACAAGCTGGACAGCATCCGCTGACCGGCGGGCGGGGGCCCGCCCCGCGCGTGCTCCGGCACGGTGGCCGGCCCCGGGCCGCGGCGGAGGCGCCGGGGGACGGGCAGGCGCACCGCTCTCTCCCGAAGGGCTACGCTCCCCGTATACCGGCTCCGGCCAGCGCCCGGCGCAGACGGCGCGCGGAGCTTCCCCGCCCGTTCTCCGCGGCACGGTCCCGCCGGCCGCGTTCCCCCATCCGGCGGCGGGTCTGTGGGTTTCCGAGAAGGTCGCGCCAGGCGCGTCCGAGGGCTTCCGCGTCGCCGGGCTCCACCAGCACGCCGCCCGTCCCGTCCTCCACCGCCTCGGGGACGCCCCCCGTGCGGGCGGCGAGGACGGGCAAGCCGGAACACGCGGCCTCCAGGAACACGATGCCGAACCCCTCGACGTCGTCGCGTTCCGGCCGGGCCCGCGAAGGGGCGAGGAACAGATCGGCGGCCCGGTAGAGGGCGGGGAGAACGGCCTCGTCCACCTTCCCCAGGAACCGCACACGCCCGGAGAGACCGTTCCGTGCCGCCCGCGCCCGCCACGGTTCCCAGTCGCCCGCCCCCGCGAACGCGACCGTGGTGTCGGTTTCCAGACCGGCGAGCGCATCGAGGAGGAGGTCCACCCCCTTGCGGGCCACCGGCCGCCCCAGGAACAAGCTCACCGGAGCGTCCCCCGCGAACCCGAACCGCCGCCGGTCACCCGCGCGTTCTTCGGGAGAGCGGGGGGGCCGGAACCGGGTCTCGTCGACCTCGGGAGGTACCACGGCGATGCGCTCCGGGGGCAGCCCCAGACGCGCGGCCTCGGCGGCCGTGAACCGGCTGTTGACCACGTGGAGCCGGGCCGACTCCACCACCTGCCGCCACCGCCGCCGCTTCCAGGGATGGCGGGACCACCGGCGGGCCGTGCGCAGGAGGTCGTTGCCGTGGTAGATCTGGACCGCGGGGACCCCACGGCGCCGGGCGAGGGCGGCGGCCGCCGGGCCGTAGGGCCGCACGTTGCCCACGAGGAGGACCGCCGGAGCCGCCTCGCAGATCTCGCGTTCGACCGCCCGCACCGCGCGGCGGAGATTCCAGAACCGGTGGGCGTGGGCGGCGTCGAAGGAGAGGGCGAGCACCCGTTCGGTGCCCGATGGCACGGGGCGTGCGCCTTCCCAGCCGCCGCACAGCACCCGGCACTCCGGGCCGAGACCGGCGGCGAGGGCGGCGTAGTACCGGGCCATGCCTCCGGGGCGGGGGGGATAGTCCTGGGTGAGGAGGATCGAACCGCTCACCGCCCGCGCTCCCCGAGGACGGCGTCCAGCAGGTCCTCGGTGCGGCGGAGTTCCTCGACGCGGTCGTAGCGGCGGCGGATGCGTGCGGGGCCGGCGTCGCGGGCTCGTGCGGCGAAGTCGGGATCGGTCCCCCGGGTCAGGGCCCGGGCCCACGCGGCGGGGTCCCCGGGGGCGACGAGGAGCCCCGCGTCGCCCACGACCTCGGGGAGCGCATTGAGCCGGGACGCCGCGGTGGGAACGCCGAGGGCGAGTCCCTCCATGGCGATCCGGGAGACGGCCTCCGAGGCCACCGAGGGCACGGCCAGGAGATCCAGGGCCCGGAGCACGGCGCGCACATCGTCGTCGCGCGGGCGCACGACCACGCGGTCGGCGATCCCATGCTCGTGGGCGAGGGCGCGGAGATCCGCGGCCGTCATCTCGTTGGCGTCCCCGGTGAGCACCAGGCGCAACCCCGGGTCGGCGGAGACGGCTCCGGCGAAGGCCTCGATCAGAACCCGGTGGCCCTTGGCGGCGGTGAACCGCCCCACCAGCCCGACCCACCGCGCGGCGGGATCCAGCTCCAGCGCCGCCCGCGCGGTCTCCGGATCCGGGGCTCCGCGCACGAATGCATCCACGTCGAGACCGGGACGGATCACGCGCACGCGGTCTCCGGCCACACCGAGAGGCGCGTAGAACCGCCCGGGCATGAAGTCGGCGCAGGCGATATGGGCGGCGGTGGCCCGCCCGTAGAGCATCCGGTTCCCCGGGTTCACGCGGGGCGCGCGCACGTCGGCCCGCGTCCGCACCAGGGGAACGCCGCTCCGGCGCAGGGCGAGGGCGGCGAGGAGGTGGTCCTCGCTGCGGTGAGCGTTGACCACATCGGGGCGGAAGCCGGCGAGGATCGCCTTGAGGGCGCGCAGGTGGCGCACCACCCGGCCCGGGCTGGTGGCGGTGAGATCCACCGACGACGCGACCGGAAGCGCGGCCTCGCGGGCCCGGGCCTCGAGCGGGGAATCGGGCCGGACCAAGAGCAACACCGTGTGCCCCCGCTCCCGGAGCCCGGCCGCGGCACCGAGGGCGATCTGGGCGCAGGCGTTGAACCAGCGGACGCTGGCCATGATGAGAACGCGGCGGGGAGTCACGCCGGGCGGCCCGGTGGCAACGCGTGCGCGGCAAGGATGGGTTCCAGGCGGGCCCACGCCTCGGACGGATCGGGGGATCGCGTGAAGTCCTCCCACACCGAGACATGGGCCCCGTAGGGAGCCCAGCGCCAGGGTGGGGTGTGGAGGAAGATGAAGAACGACCGCACCCCGAGCCCGGCCGCGACGTGCACCGGTCCCCCGTCGTGGGTGACGAAGGCGTGGAGCCCGGCGAGCACACCCTTGTAGACGGGGAAGGGAAGGTCGAGGAGCACGGGAAAAGGCTCCCGGCCCATCCGCTGGATGGCCTCGACGGCGGCCGCGTCCGCGCCCTGGCCCAGGAGAACCACCTGATGACCGGCCTCCCCCCGCGCCTTCTGGGCGAGCACGGCGTAGTGCGAACCCGGCCACAATCGCTCCGGATGCCGCGGGTTCCCCCCCGGCTGGATCCCGAGCAGGGGGCGATCCGGATCCACCCCCGCCCCCCGGAGGCGCTCGCGCCCCGCCGCCCGCTGCTCGCCGGTGACGCCGAGCACGTGTTCGCGGCCGGTGACGGGAATGCCGAGACCTTCGAGAAGAGCGAGGTTGTAGTCGACGATGTGGATCTTCTGGTCCTCGGGAGGGGCGATCACGCAGTCGTATCCCCGGCGGGCGAGATCGCTCCCGTAGGGGGCATCGTCCAGTCCGGCCACGAACCCCGGCCGGGCACGGCGGGCGAGGGCCACCGCCGACGCGGAGTGGCTGATCGAGGACAGCACGAGGGCGGCGTCGAAACGCCGTTCGCGCAGCCCGCGAACGAGCCGTGACCCGTGGAGCAGGGCGGCCGGCCCCTTGAGCCGGGCCACGATCACCTCGTCGAGATCCGGGCTGTCGAGGACGGCGGGCGCGTTGTAGGGCCCGGCCACGAAGGCGAGGTGGGCACGGGGGAGGGCCCGGCGCAGGTTCCGGATCACCGGGGTGGCCACGAGGAGATCCCCGAGCTTGTGATGGGGCTTCACCAGGAGCACGCGCTCGGCGCGGGCCAGACGCGCTCCCGCGTCCCCGGGGGAGAGGGGGTGCACCGGACCCAGGAGCCGGTTCCAGAGCCGCCCGTTCATCCCGACTCCGTGAGCAGATCGCGAAACCGCGGATAGAGGACGTTCAGGGAGTGGGTGTGCTCGACGCGGTCGCGTCCCGCCTCCCCGATCCGACGGGCGGCCGTCGGATCGGCGACCGCCGTCTCCAGCACCCGGTCCCACTCCCCGGGGCCGGCGAGGAATCCGTCCCGGCCGTGATGGACGAGGTCGGCGTTGATGCCGACGGGGGAGGCGATCACGCACATGCCCGCGGCCTGGTAGAGCAGGATCTTAAACCCGCACTTGCCCCGGTTGAAGGCGGTGTCGTCCAGAGGCATGAGCCCGTAGGCGGCCCGGCGGAGCAGGGCGCGCTCGGCTTTTTCGGACCACGTCTCGAAGACCACTCCGTCCGGCGCGCGGGCCGGGGGAAGATCCGCCATCACCACCCACGTGAGACCGGATCGCCGCGCGCGCAGGCGGGCGAACGCCTCGAACGCCGGGGTGAGGTTGGGGAGGTTGGTGCGGCTCCCGATCCAGGCGAGGAGCCCGGGGTCCCGCTCCTCCGCGGGGGCGGGCCGGACGGCGTCGGTGTCCACCGGGGTGGGAAGCACCGCGGCCGCGACCCCCGAGGCTTCGGCGAGGTTCCGGTTGCCCGCGACGACGCGGTCGGCGACGGCGGTGACGGCCCGGAACCGGTCCCGGTTCCGGGTGCTCCCCGGCCCGTCGAGATACACGGCGTCATCATAATCGTAGAGCATCCGGGAAGCCCGGCCCCGCAGCCTGTGCACCTCTTCGACCGAGAACAGCTTCTTCTGCACGAGGAGGCCGTCGCCCCGTTTGAGGGCGGCCTTGAGCCAGAGCCGGGGAACGAACCCGTTGGGGATCGTCCGCACCCGCGGCTGGATGCCGTCGCTGAGGAGACGGGGCAGGTACTGGTGCACGCGAAGCCGGGTGCTCGCCGTGCGCTCGGTCCCGATCGTCCAGATGTGCAGCGTGGAACTCACGATCTCGCGCCCCCCGGTCGAGACCGAGACCGTAGCACGGACGTCAAAACCGACTCCACGCCATCGAGCATCGCCGGTTCCGAAAACCGCTCCACGGCGCGGCGGCGCGCGGCGGCGCCCATCTCCCGGGCCGCCTCCGCATCGCCGAGAAGCCGTCCCAGGGCGCGGGCCAGCGCCCCCGCATCCCCGGGGGGCACGAGCACGCCGTGAACGCCGTCCTCCACTGCTTCGGGGATGCCCGCAAGCCGCGACGCGACGATCGGTTTCCCCGCCGCCATGAACTCGATCACGCTGTTGGGGAACCCCTCCTGGAGCGAGGGCTGGACCGCGATCGCCGCCTCGTCGAGCAGTTCGGGGAGATCGCGGCGGAACCCGAGGAACCGGACGCGCCCGTCCACTCCCAGATCCCGGGCGCGGGAGGCGAGAGCGTCGGCCTGCGCCCCCGTCCCCACCAGGACCGCCACCGGAGCCGGGCGCGTCTCCAGGGCGGCGAGCGCCTCGAGCAAGAACCGGTGCCCCTTGATGGCGGTGAGCTGGCTCGTGGTGATGAGCAGGGGGACTCCGGGGCGCACGCCGAGGGCCGCGCGAAGCGCTCCCCGCGCGACCCCGGGGCGGAACCGTTCCACGTCCACGCCGTTGTGGACCACGCTCACCCTCCGGGCGGCGTCCATCCAGGGGAAGCGGCCGATGTGATCCTTGATGAAGACGGCGGGAGTGATGGCGTGGGTCACGAAGCGGGCGTGTTCGGCGCGCACCTGGAACCGGTCGGTGATGTCCCCGGGGCCGCCGATTCGCTGGACCACGGGGATGCCGAGCAAGCGGGCGGCGGGTCCCGCGGTGCGGTTGTCCTTGGACACGTTGGTGAGGACGAGATCGGCGCCCGTGTCCCGGAACTCCCGGTGAAGGGCGGCCACCGCGAACGGGTTCCAGTCGGGGCCGAACCGCAGGAGACGGACGTCGAGGCCCGCCTCGCGGCAGGCGGCGGCGTACTCGGTGCCGGGGCGGAGCACGATCCGGATGCGGTGCCCCCGGCGGCGGAGCCCGGCGGCCACGCTCAGGGTCCAGCTCTTGACGCCCCCCCAGCGCCGGGTGGCATTGACGAAGGTGAGGTTCACCGGCGGACCGGTTCCAGGAGCGCCGCCGCCGCCGCCGCCGCCTCCTCCGGCCGGTCGGGGACGAGACGGAGGTCCCCGCGCACGGGCCGGCCCGACGCGCGCCGGGGGTCCCAGAGCACGCAGTGGCGGTCGTCGCCGGGCGGTGTCCAGTGGGTCGGGTTCTGGGTTCCGAAGTAGGCAACGGTGGGGCGGCCGAGGGCCACGGCGAGGTGCCGGGGGCCGTTGTCGTTGCCGAGGAAGAGATCGGAGGCGGCGAGGGCGGCGGCGAACGCGGGCAACTCCGTGAAGATGCGGATGGCGTGGGGGATTCCGGAAAGCTCCCCGGCCACCGCGGCAAGGGGCTCCGGTTCCCCCGGGCCCCCGGCGATCAGGAAGCACGCCCCGGTCTCCCGGTGGAGGAGGCGGGCGGTCTCGGCGAAGGCCGCGAAGCCCCATCGTTTGTGGGCGCGGCGGCTGACCGGCACGAGGGCCACGCGGGGTCTCTCCCCGGCGCCTCGCCACGCGTCCTCCGACGGCGGGGGGGGGACGAGGCGGGGAGGGGTGAGCCGGGGGGCGAGACCCACCGCCCGCAGCAGATCGAGCTTGTGATCGGCGGCGTAGTCCGAGCCCCGGTGGTCCTCCAGCCGCACCGCCCGGTGGTAGACCGCGTTCCGGTAGGTCCGGGCGAAGCCCACCGTGAACGCCCCCGTGCGCCGGGCGAGGAGGGCCGTCCACGGCAGGGACTGGAAGTCGAGACAGAGGTCGAAGCGCTCGGCCCGGAGCGCCCGGCTGAGCCCGAACAGATCGCGCCGCCGGGGGCGGGGCCATACCGCGTGTACGCGACCGTCGCCGCGAAAGAGCCCGGGGATCGGCTCCCCGGTGAGGAGGTGGATCCGGGCGGCGGGCCAGGCGTCGCCGAGGGCGTCGAGGGCCGGGGTGACCAGGACCGCGTCCCCGATCCTCCGGAGCTGGATCAAGAGGACGCGTTCGGGCCCGCGGGCCGCCCCGGAATACGGGGGCATGGTTCAGGACGCCTCTTCGTCGCGGAACTGCAGCTCGTACAACCGCCGATAGAGGGTGGGGCGGGCGAGAAGCTCACCGTGCCTGCCCTGCTCCACCAGCCGCCCGGCGTCGACGACCAGGATCTGATCCGCCCCCATCACCGTGCTCAACCGGTGGGCGATCACGAACGTGGTGCGGTTCCGGAGGAGCCGGTCGAGGGCCTGCTGCACCGCCACCTCGGACTCGGTGTCGAGAGACGAGGTGGCCTCGTCGAGGATGAGGATGGTGGGATCGCGAAGCAGGGCGCGGGCGATGGCGATGCGCTGCCGCTGGCCGCCCGAGAGCCGGAGACCGCGCTCGCCGATCACCGTCCGGTACCCTTCGGGCATGGCCGAGATGAAGTCGTGGGCGTTGGCGGCCCGGGCCGCCTCCACGATTCGCTCCTCGGGCGCGTTCTCGACCCCGTAGCCGATGTTGCTGAGGACGGTGTCGTTGAACAGGATGGTCTCCTGGGTGACGATGCCGATGAGCCGGCGCAGATCGTCGCGGCGCAGGTCGCGGAGATCGATCCCGTCCAGGGTGATCGCGCCGGATACCGGATCCCGAAACCGGGGGATGAGGTCGACGAGGGTGCTCTTGCCCCCGCCGCTGGGACCGACGAGGGCGGTGGTGGAACCGGCCCGGGCGCGAAACGCGATGTTCTCGAGAACGGGCCGGCCGGGATCGTAGGAAAACGTCACGTCGTCGAATCGGAGCTCGTGCTCGAGCCCGTGCACCGGCCGCGCCCCCGGACGGTCTTCCTCCACGGGCAGGGCCAGGATCTCGAACAGCCGGTCGCTGGCCGCGACGCCCCGCTGGAACCGGGTGACCACGCCGGACAGGATCTTGAGCGGGTGCAGCATCGAGATGAGGGCGAGGAAGAAAACGAAGAACCGCCCGGGGGTGATGGGGGAGTCCGGGCGGAGCACGAGATGTCCGCCGTAGAACAGCACCCCCACCCCGATGGCCACCCCCCAGAACTCCGAGAAGGGGGCGGCGAGGCTGTCCAGCCCCAGGAGCCGGATCACCGACCGCTTGTAGCTCCGGGTGTGGCGGGCGAACCGCTCCCCCTCCGCGTCCTCGGTGCCGAAGGCCTTGACCACGCGGATGTTGCTCAGGGTCTCGGAGACGGTGGAAGTGACCTCGGCGATGCGGGCCTGGGCGCGGGCGCTGTGGCGTTTGAGCTTCGATGCGAGCTTGCCCGTGACCAGCACCAGGGGGGGAACGATCAGGAACGAGACCATGGCGAGCTGGAGGCTTGCCCACAGGGTGATGGCCAGGAACACCGCCGCCTGGATCAAATTGTGGAGAAAGGTGGCCGCGGTGTTGATGGTGAACTGCTTGACCAGCTCCACGTCGTTGGTGAGCCGGCTCACGAGCTGGCCCGAGGGGTAGCGGTAGTGGGTGGATAGAGGAAACCGGGTGATCCTCCGGAAGAGATCGTTGCGGAGCGCCTCCGCCGCCCCCTGCTCCACCCGGATAAAGGCTATCTTCCTCCCGAACTCGGCCGCGTTCTTCAAGAGGATGGCGACGAGGGTGACGATGCAGAGCCAGGCCAGGATGTCCAGGGGGGCCGCCTGATGCTGGATGCGCGTGAGTCCGGCGAGCGCGGCGTCCTTGGCCGCGGCGACCTTGTCGGTCAGCCCGGGAGCGGTCCCCCAGGCCGCGCCCGCCGAGGCCCAGAGATCGCGCAACCCCTGGGAGACGGGGAGCGCCTGCTCCGGGGGGCTCGGATCGGCGTTCAGGAAGACCTTGTCGATGATGGGGAGGATGAGACCGATCGAGAACCCGCTCAACAGGGCGTGGAGGATCATGAACGCGACTCCCCGGAGGATATCGCGCCAGAGGGGACGGAGATAGCGGCCGAGCCGCCGGAGGGTGAGCATGGAGGAGAGAGCTTAAGGCCCCGGCAGGCACCCCTCAAGGGGCGGGATGGGGAGCCGGGCCGGAGACCGGTTGGGCCTCCGGCCCGGACGCGTCAACGCAATACGACCATCTTGCGGGTGAGATGTTCTCCCGCCACCTGGAGACGGTAGGGGTAGATCCCCGAAGCGACCGCACGGCCGGTCTGGTCCCTGGCGTCCCACCGCAGCTCGTGGAGTCCCGGAGGTTGCTCGCCGTCGACCAGGGTACGGACGAGCCCGCCGTTGAGATCGAACACCATGAGGGTGACGCGGCGGTAGCTCTCTCCCTCGGGGACGCGATAGCGGATGTGGGTGGCCGCACCGGACACCGGATTGGGGGCGTTCTGGAACAGCGCAGCAGTGGGGGCGACGGGGGAATCGCCGACCCCGACCTTCTCGAACACCGGTTCGGCCATGACCGCGTTGTTCCGCTGGTTGCGTTTGAACATGGGCCACGGTGCCCGGCTCTCGTCGAAGGTCCACGGAGTGTCGAAGACGTAGATGTTCTGGTCGAAGCTCTGGGCAATGACCTCGGTAAGGCCGTCGTCGTCCACGTCCCACACCGCGCACGCGCCCTCGATCAACCCGCCGGTCTGGATGGGGAACCCGGGAAGCAGCCCGCCCGTCCCGGTGAGACCATGAATCCGCCCGATCTGGTCTCCCACCACGACGTCCAGGTTCCCGTCTCCGTCCACGTCCACGATGACGGGGCTGGAGCGCACCGGAATCTGGTTGTTGAGGTTGTCGCGGATGAGGACCGGCC
>Ga0214472_10002406_pt1 | contig 20197 bp, 20 predicted proteins | sample RVTome_6_FD_207662 | JGI IMG/M metagenome (GOLD analysis project Ga0214472, IMG submission 207662) | Soil microbial communities from uranium-contaminated site in the Upper Colorado River Basin, Wyoming, United States - RVT140D175 | ecosystem: Environmental > Terrestrial > Soil > Contaminated >...
GTCCGCAGGTACTTGGATGGCGCCCAGACAGATGCCCTCGGACAGTATGCCGTTGATCGCGGGCGGTATCGCCGGCCCTTCGAGGCGGTAGCCCATGCGGTCGGCGCGGTCGCTGATCCGATAGGTGCCGGAGAAGAACAGCTGTTTCTGTACCTCGCTGAAGGCATCCTGCTGGTAACCGAGGATCACGCGCAGCGGGCTTGTGTCGCGATAATTCGGCTGGTGTTGCCGGGGCAGGCAGAAACCACGGGCGGCGGGAGCGGACGAGCAGGGCAGATAGTCGCCGCTCTGCAGTTTCCGGCCGTCAAGGCCGCCCAGCTTTTCGCGCTGCACGGTAGCGGTGCTGCCGAACATCGGTTGAATCCGGAAACCGCCGCTCACCGCGAGGTAGCCGCGCGCGCCCGCCTTGCTGAAGCCGGTTTCGACGCGATCGCCGGCGTTGATCCGGTGCGCATGCCAGCGCTCCACTTCTGCGCCGTTGATCTTCAAGGGCAACTCGCCGCCGGTCAGAACCAGCCGGGTATCGACCTCCGCTTCGAGCACCAGTCCACCAATGCTGATTTCAAGCGCGGTCGCATTGGGCTCGTTGCCGAGCAGGCGGTTGGCCCAGGCGAACGCCAGGGGATCCAGTGGGCCGCCGGTGGTCAGACCGATACGGTGATGCCCGATTCGACCGCAGTCGGTGATCAGCGTCATCAGGCCTGGTTGGCGTACCTTGAAGCCGCTCATGGCTTTCTTACAACCGCTCATGGCTCTCCCCCCAGCTCCAGATAGCGCTCCTTGTCGATCGGCTCGAAACTGACCCGATCGCCGACCTGTACCGGCATGCAGGGCTCGGCATCCGGGTCGAACATCCGTGTGGGGCAGCGTCCGATCAGGTTCCAGCCCCCGGGAGAGGCCGCCGGATAGACGGCGGTCTGACGGTCGGCGATCGCGACCGACCCTCGCGGCACGATCTGGCGTGGCGTGGATAGCCGGGGCGCGGCGATGCGCTCGTCGACCTGCCCGAGATAGGCGAAACCGGGCGCAAAGCCGATGGCGTAGACGCGATACTCGGTATCGGCGTGCAGTGCGATCACCTCGTCGACACTCAGAGCGGCTGATTGGGCCAGGTTTTCCAGATCGGGACCCGACTCGGTCGAGTACCAGACCGGCAGTTTAATCAATGAGCCCTCGGTCACCTCGCCGTCGTTGCTGCCCCGGTCGAGGCCGTTCAGGCGCTTGCGCACCTCCAGATGGTCGATCAGAAAGGGGTTGTAGATCACCAGCAGCGAGGCGTAGGAGGGGACCAGGTCGATCAGGGTGTCGCCCAGGAGCCGCTCCGTTTCGCCGACCGCGTGCTGCACCCGGGCCGAAACCCGTGGATCGGTGGAGTCGCCAAAGTAGAGAATCAGCGAGTTCTCGCCGGCCACTGCTATTCTCATGAGGCCAGCATCTCCCGAATCTCGCGAATCGCTTCGATCCCCTCGGCATTGTCGCCGTGCACGCAGATGGTATCCACCTCCAGCTTCAGCACATGGCCGCTGATGGTGGTGACGCTGCTCTGTTCGGCCAGTTGGCGAACCTGGGCCAGCATCTTTTCGCGGCTGTGCACGGCACCGGGTCGGCTGCGCGGCAGCAGCTTGCCGTCGTCGTCGTAGCAACGGTCGGCGAAGGCTTCGAACAGCAGTCCGATGCTGTAGTGTTCCGCCTCGATGCGGTGATTTTCGGCGTCCGGGGTGGCCTGCAGCATCAGTTTGACCGGGCGGTAGTAATCGGCGACCGCCTTCATGACCGCCTGGCGTACCGAGGGCTTGGCCATCATGTCGTTGTACAGGGCACCGTGCGGCTTTACGTATTCCAGCCTGAGCCCGGCACAGGCGGCCATGCCGTCGAGGGCGGAGAGCTGATAATGGATCAGTGCATGGATCTCCTCGGCGCTGGCATGGATGGAGCGACGGCCGAACCCCATCAGATCGGGGTAGGCGGGATGGGCGCCTACCGTGACGCCGTTCTCCCGTGCCATGCGCAGGGTCTTCTGTATCACCAGCGGATCGCCGGCGTGAAAGCCGCAGGCGATGTTGGCCTGGTCGATATGGGGCATGACCATCTCGTCCATCCCCATCGACCAGGCGCCGAAGCTCTCGCCGAGATCGCAATTGAGTAGTAGAGACATCTCTCCTCCAGGCGAAAATCAGAAAATGGCGAGCCGGCTGTTGGGCAGGTCGGTGACCAGCATGTGGCCGGGGCTGTGCGTGATGCAGATCGGCGGGCGTGCCGATTCGATCGCGACCTGGGGTGTCACTCCGCAGGCCCAGAACACCGGGACTTCGCCCTCTTTTATAGTGACGGCGTCGCCGAAATCGGGTTCGTCGATGTTGCGGATGCCGATCGCGGCCGGGTCGCCGAAGTGCAGCGGAGCGCCGTGTACGGCAGGGAAACGGGAGCAGATCTGGATCGCGCGGATCGCATCGGCCGGTTTCATCGGCCGCATGCTGACCACGGTGGTGCCGCTGAAGCGCCCCGCGCTCCTGCAGGGGATGCTGGTGCGGTACATCGGTACGTTGACCTGCTCGGTGATGTTGCGGATCTCGAGGCCGTCGGCGATCAGTGCCTCTTCGAAGGAGAAGGAGCAGCCGAGCAGAAAGGCGACCATGTCGTCCCGCCAGTAGTCGACGATGTCGGTCACTTCGGAGGTGAGTTCACCGTTCTCATAGAGGCGGTAGCGCGGCACGTCGCGGCGGATATCGATATCCCGACCCAGCTCCGGCAGCATGAACTCGCCCGGGTTGGCGGACATGCCGATGATCGGGCAGGGCTTGGGGTTGAGCCGGCAGAACATCAGGAATTCGTCGGCGTAGGCTTTCGGCAGAATGGCCAGATTGCCCTGTACAAAACCGGCGCAGTATCCGGAGGTGTTGTCGCTGAAGCTGCCGCTACGGATCTGTTGGCGCAGCTCGTAGGGTGAAAGTGGGGTCGCCATCTCTACAAGGCCCTCTTTATCAAGAACGTTAAGCTTTGATGAATAAAGAGAGTGTATAACGCTGAATGGCTTTGTCTAATCGATATTGATTGCCAGGAGTGATAATAAAAATTTATCAGAAGGGCTAAGTCAAAAGAGCTGGGAGAGGGGGCGCAACGGCGGTGCCGGTGCGCCCGGTCGGATTCAGCCGGCGAGCAGCTTCTCCAGCGTGATCTGGTCCTTGGTGAAGTTGCGGATCCCTTCGGCCAGCTTCTCGGTCGCCATCGCATCTTCGTTCATCGACCAGCGGAAAGCGGGCTCCGCCAGTGTTGCCTTGGCATCGGCTCCTTCACTCCCTTCGGGCGTCAGACGACGCTCCAGCGGGAGATGCAGTGCCGCCAGCTCCTGCAGCAGAGCCGGGGCGATGGTCAGGCGGTCGCAACCGGCCAGCGCCTGGATCTCGCCGATAGTGCGGAAGCTCGCTCCCATGACCACGGTGTCATAGCCGTGCGCCTTATAGTAGCGGTAGATACGGCTGACCGACTGCACGCCTGGGTCGTTGTCGCCGCCGAAGTCCGCCTCGGGTCGGCGCGCCTTGTGCCAGTCCAGTATGCGGCCGACGAAGGGCGAGATCAGGAACACTCCGGCATCGGCGCAGGCCTGGGCCTGGCTGAAGCCGAACAGCAGGGTCAGGTTGCACTGGATACCGTCTTTCTCCAGCACGCGCGCCGCTTCTATCCCCTCCCAGGTCGAGGCGATCTTGATCAGCACGCGGGAGGGGTCGACGCCGTGCTGCCGATACAGCTCGATCAGGCGCTTGGCTTTTTCGATGGTGGCCCGGGTATCGAACGAGAGGCGTGCGTCCACTTCGGTGGAGATGCGGCCGGGGATGATCTCGAGGATCTCGCGTCCGATCAGCGTGGCTAGATAGTCGCTCATGTTCGCCAGCCTTTCGCTGTCGCTGCCGCCCTGGGCGGCGGCATACTGCCGCGCCTTGTCGACAAGCGGAGCATATTTTGCGTCCTGGCCGGCCTTGAGCAGCAGGGAGGGGTTGGTGGTGGCGTCCACCGGCTTGAAGGTGCGAATGGCATCGATATCGCCGGTGTCGGCGACGACGGTGGTGATCCGCTTGAGCTGTTCGAGCTGATCCATCGGGTGTTCAGTCCTCATCGGGCGTTGAATTCGTTGAAACGAAGCGCAGTGCCTGGCGGAAGGTCTCGACGCCTGCCTCGCGCTGGTGTCCGTTTTCACTCAGGTGGCGGCGGAACCGGCGCCCTCCGCGTTGACCGTGGAACAGGCCCAGCAGGTGTTTGACCACCGCATACAGCGGGGCGCCTTCCGCGATGCGCCGTTCAAGATAGAGGATGAAACGTTCGGCGATCTCCAGGCGGTCGGCGACCGGGTAATCGTGGCCGAAGATTTCGGCATCGGCGCGCCCGAGAACCGGGTAGGGGTTCTGGTAGGCTTCACGTCCGATCATCACGCCATCCACGTGCCGGAGATGGGCTCTCGCCTCGTCCAGTGTCTTGATGCCGCCGTTGATGACGATCTCGAGCTCCGGGAACAGCTGCTTGATCCGATATACGTGATCGTAGATCAACGGCGGTATTTCGCGGTTCTCTTTCGGGCTCAGGCCATCGAGGATCGCCTTGCGGGCGTGGATGGTGAAGCTGCTGCAACCGCTGGTCCGTACGGTGTCGACGAAACTGTGCAGATGTTCGAAGCTGTCCAGATCGTCGATGCCGAGCCGGTGCTTGATCGTGACCGGCAGCCGCGTTGCCGCCTGCATCTCGCTCAGGCATTCGGCGACCAATTGCGGGTGTGCCATCAGGCAGGCACCGATCATGTTGTTCTGCACCCGGTCCGAGGGGCAGCCGACATTGAGGTTGACCTCGTCGTAACCCCAGTCTTCCGCCATGCGTGCGCATTCGGCCAGTTCCTTCGGCTTGCTGCCGCCGAGTTGCAGGGCGATGGGGTGTTCGCTGTCGTCGTAGTGCAGGAACCGCTCCCGGTCGCCGTGAATCAGTGCACCGGTGGTCACCATCTCGGTATAAAGCAGCGTGTGGCGAGACATCAACCGATGAAAGACACGGGCGTCGGAGGTGGTCCAGTCCATCATCGGGGCCACGGACAGTCTGCGGTCGAGGCTGTCCTGAGGGGGCTCGGCGCCAAGGGCGGTCAGTGCGGTGTCGGGCAGGGGCGCGTGAATCGTCATCTGGTACTTCAGTCGTCGAGCTGTCGGGCGGCTCTTGATTTGGGTGGATCCGTGGATCTTACCACAGCACCATTGACAACCCTATGGCGTCATCGGTTCCGTGCCGCGATACGCGTTGCTCGCCCCTCTCTCAGTGTTTGCTGCTCCAGTATCTCGAATCCGCACAGGGTGAGCAGGCTGCCGATGTCGTCGGCGCTGTAGCGATTGTGCTCGAAGTAATCGCGAAAGCAGTCGTTCAGATCCGGCGCATCGAGATCGGCGGTGGCGAAGTCCGTGGACGGGAATTTATGGCGCAGGAAGGTGCCGAGTGGCTGGCGTACCATGTCGGTCAGGATCAGTACTCCCCCCGGTTTGAGCCAGTGCCGCAGGGCGCGAAACAGCATTACCGGTTGAAACAGTTCATGGATCAGCATGTTGGCCAGGCAGGCATCCAGCGAGTGAGGGGGGAAGACCTTGCTGCCCGGGGCGTTGAGGTCGGCGACCCGTATATCGACGTTGTCCGGCTTCTCCTCGATCCGCGCCAGCATATAGGGTGCGATCTCGATTCCGGTCAGTCGATAGTCCGGATGCAGGCGCGCCAGTTGTTTCAGGAACAGGGCGGGTCCACAGCCAAGGTCCGCGATGCGCAGGCTCCCTGACGAGGGCACGTGAGCCTGCCAAAAGGCCCAGAAGTCGGTATCATGGTTGCGCTCATGGGTGTTGACCGTCCTGGCGGCGGCCCTGTCTCCATCGCCGCCATGATGTCGCTCCAGATGGCGTCGGGTGTCGTTCATCTTGTCACTCACCGGGAGTCTCCCATGCTCTATGTCCGGATCTCTGCCGGCCTGTCCAATGGAGGGGCTTGGTATCCTGTGCCTTGCCTCGGAACCGCTCGTTATGGTTTGTCGAGGTGCTCTTGAGAGTATAATGCGACAAATAAAGTCAGGCGCGTGAAGCGATGAGAATTCCTCGGGAAACCGTGGAGCGCACCGGGTAAGCGCGATCGAGATTAAAGAGGGAAGAGAGTGATCGTAACCAAATCGACGGGGCTGGCGCGTTTTTATCACGCAACACGCTATTCCATCAAAGGGGTCCGCGCCGCCTATGCCGGCGAGCCAGCGTTTCGATACGAGGTCTGGATAGCCGCATTGATGTTGCCGCTCTCGTTCTGGGTCGCACAGAGTGGATTGCAGGTGGGGTTGCTGATCGCAACGCTGCTGACGGTGCTGATGATGGAGCTGCTGAACACCGCGATCGAGGCGATAGTGGACCGTGCGGGGACCGAGTTCCATCAGTTGGCGGGGCTGGCCAAGGATCTGGGGTCTGCCGCGGTATTTCTCGCGTTGCTGGTAGCGGCGGCCGTCTGGGGCGGCGTGATCTGGGACAATTTTTTCGGTTGATGCCACGGGCCGGGGTAAAAAAAACGCCGCTAGCCTTGCGGATAGCGGCGGGTTCGCAGTGCCCCTCGTATGCGAAAAGTTGGCTGGGCGGCCGTTGCTTAGCGTCTGGCTCGCCAACCTGATCTGTATAAAGCACTCTTCGTGCCAAGTAATCGGTAATGCTGGTTTTTGCCTGATTGCAGGGTATTCCCTCTGGATAACGGGCTGGTTCGAGTGTTTTTGTGCACCGTGTCGGTGCCGGTATGCTCTCGATGGGTGCCAGGTTTGGTCGCCGGGCTCGCTGTCCGGGCTGTTGAGCCGATGGCGAAGCGCTATCCGCAAGCGCTATAATCGCGTTTTTTTCACGACTGGATCAAAACAGGACATCATGACTGTTCGTACCCGTATTGCACCCTCTCCGACAGGCGATCCCCATGTAGGCACCGCCTATATCGCGCTGTTCAACCTCGCGTTTGCCCGTCAGCACGGCGGTCAATTCATACTGCGCATCGAAGATACCGACCAGACCCGCAGTACCTCGGAATCGGAACAGGCGATTCTCGATTCCCTGCGCTGGTTGGGTCTTGAGTGGGACGAGGGGCCCGATGTGGGCGGTGAGCATGGTCCCTATCGCCAGAGCGAGCGCAAGGGGATGTACAAGGAGTACGCCACGCGCCTGGTCGAGGAGGGCAAGGCCTTTCTCTGCTTCCGCACCGCGGATGAGCTGAACGAGCTGCGCGAACAGCTCAAGGCGTCCGGCGCGCAGCGGGCGTTGAAGCAGCAGGATCTGGAGCTGCCGACACCGGAGGTCGAGCGCCGGATGGCGGCGGGCGAGCCCTATGTCATCCGCATGAAGGTGCCGACCGAGGGTGTCTGCGAGATCGACGACATGCTGCGCGGTACCATGGAACTGGACTGGGCGCAGGTGGATGCACAGATTCTGCTCAAGTCCGACGGCATGCCGACCTATCATCTGGCCAACATCGTCGATGACCACCTGATGAAGATCACCCACGTCATTCGTGGCGAGGAGTGGATCAACTCGGCACCCAAGCACAAGCTGCTGTACGAGTACTTCGGCTGGGAGATGCCGAAGCTGTGTCATATGCCGCTGCTGCGCAACCCGGACAAGTCCAAGCTGTCCAAGCGCAAGAATCCGACCAGCATCCTCTACTACCAGCGTATGGGCTATATGGCCGAAGCGCTGCTGAACTACCTCGGCCGCATGGGCTGGTCGATGCCGGACGAGCGCGAAAAGTTCAGCCGGGAGGAGATGTTCGCGGCGTTCGACATCCAGCGCGTGTCGCTGGGCGGTCCCGTGTTCGATCAGGAGAAGCTGAGCTGGCTCAACGGGTTGTGGATCCGCGAAAACCTGTCGCCGGAGCAGTTTGCCGCCCGGCTGCAGGAGTGGGCGCTGAACCCGGCCTATCTGTCGCAGATCATTCCGCTGATCCAGCCCCGGGTGGAGAAGTTCTCCGATGTGGCGCCGCTGGCCGGTTTCTTCCTCTCCGGCATGATGCCGGTGACCGAAGCGAGCTTCGAACACAAGAAACTGAGCATCGACGATGTACGGCGGATACTGCAGTTCGCCTCCTGGTACCTGGATGAGCAGCGCCACTGGAGCCGCGACGGTCTGTTCGAAGGCCTGAAGGCGCTGGGCGAGGCGATCGACTTCAAGATCCGCGATCTCCTGTTCCCGCTGTTCGTGGCGATCTCCGGCACGTCGCAGAGTGTATCGGTGGTCGACGCGATGGCGATTCTGGGGCCGGACATCAGCCGTGCCCGCGTGCGTCACGCGCTGGATGTTGTCGGCGGACCTTCGAAAAAGCAGGCGAAGAGCTGGGAGAAGGAGTACCGGGCGCTGAACCTGGACTGATCCGCTCTGTGCGGCTCTTGTGTAGATAGGGGCCGTCACGCCTTCGGTGGTGTAGACGGCCGTTTTTGTATAAAAACTAACCTGTTGATCGTAAACGGAAAAATCATTCGGCCCGTCGGGAAAAAAGCTTGACAGCCAGAATGGGCGCCAGTAGTATACGCCCGACTTTACGGAAGGGGCCTTAGCTCAGCTGGGAGAGCGCAACAATGGCATTGTTGAGGTCAGCGGTTCGATCCCGCTAGGCTCCACCAACTCCGTAAACGTCACTTGCGTCCCATTCGTCTAGTGGCCTAGGACACCGCCCTTTCACGGCGGTAACAGGGGTTCGAACCCCCTATGGGACGCCAATTTACAGGCATCAGCCTGCACGTGGGGCCTTAGCTCAGCTGGGAGAGCGCAACAATGGCATTGTTGAGGTCAGCGGTTCGATCCCGCTAGGCTCCACCACTTATCCTCTATCCTCCTTCGTTATCTCTTGCTTCGATGCGCTTTTCCGGTCGAACGGTCGCACTCCAACCGCTCAGGGTTTGTCGAACTCGGGTCTCGTGCCGACGATCGAATCTCCGCCGTAATTTATACGCCTGGCCCGGAGCCGGCTCGATGATCAGTGGCTACACTTGGGTCTATATGGGGGCGCCCCGTAGCGAGTGAAGCGAGGCCGGTGAGGCAAAATGGTGTAGGATGCGAGACCTCTGAGAGGAGCAGGAGCGGCATGCATGGGCATTTCCCCCGATAACAGGAAACGTTCCATCTTAAATATCATCAGTCGAGGCTATATCAAGAGCGCGTTGATACCGATCGTTCTGATCGAGCTGGCGCTCATTGTGGCCTATCTGCTGACCAACTACCTGATCCATGACGAGCATGTCGGGATGATGCGAGAGGATGCCAACACCAGTCTGCGGGAGACCGCATGGCTGGAGGCGAGCACCATCAACCATCAGTTGCAGGCCGTTACCCGGCTGACGGATCTCTACGCGGCGATGACGGCAGAGGCGATCGACTCCGATTTCGATCCGGGAGCTGCCGAGCGTGCCCGCTACGTCTTCAGCCCGGAGGGCGCCTGGTATACCGATGCGGACGCAGGCGGTGCGGCGCTGTTCTACTCGTCGATTACGGAGGTCGGCGAGGCGCAGAAGCGGAAGGCGTGGCGTCTTGCGCAACTGGATCCGCTGATGAAGAGGATCGTCGACGGCAGTGACCTGGTCGCGCAGATCTACTTCAACTCCCATGATTCGATGAATCGTATCTACCCCTATTTCGACGTCCTGGAGCAGTATCCGGTCGATATCGATATCCCCACCTACAATTTTTACTACGAGGCGGATGCAGAACATAACCCGGAGCGGGAGGTGGTCTGGACCGACGTGTATGTCGATCCGGCCGGGCAGGGCTGGATGGTGTCGGCCATCGCGCCCGTCTATGCCCGTCAGGACGATTTTCTGGAGGGGGTGGTCGGGCTCGATGTGAGGGTGTCGGCGATCATCGATCAGATATTGGCCCTGAAACTGCCGTGGCAGGGGTATGCGCTGTTGCTGGACAGCAGCGGTACCATCATGGCGATGCCGGAGAGCGCCGAGTCGGATTGGGGGCTCAAGGAGCTGACCGAGCACACCTACGAAGAGGCGATACGCCAGGATACGTTCAAGCCGGAGAGTTTCAATATATTCAAGCGTCCCGATACCCGCGGGCTGGCGGCCGGGTTGGGCGATGCCGACGGTATTGTCGGTGTTTCGCTGAACGGCAGGTCGAAACTGGCGGCCTGGGCGACCATTCCCAAGACCGGTTGGCGACTGCTGATCCTGGTCGACGAGGCGGAGCTCTACGCCGACACCCGGGCGGTGAAGTCGCGTTTCGATCGGGTCGGCTACACCATGCTGGCCGCCTTGGCGCTCTTTTATCTGCTGTTCATGGGCTATCTCTACCGCAAGTCCAGGCGCATGAGTCGAGAGATCTCCAGCCCGCTCGCCGAGCTGGAGAGCAGGATCGTTGCGATCGGTGCAGGCGATTACCATCAACCCCGTACCGAGTACGAGATTCGGGAGGTGCAGAGTATCTCCGACGGGCTGGTGGAGATGGGGCTGGAGCTGGAAACGGCTCAAGGCGGGCTGAAGCGGTTGAATCGGGAGCTGGAGCAGCGGGTCGAGCAGCGCACGGCGGACCTGGCCGATGCCAATCGCGCCTTGACCGAGGAGAAGGGGGCGCAGTCGAAGTTGATCGGACAGCTGCATGCGGCCCAGTCCCAGTTGGTGCAATCGGAGAAGATGGCGTCATTGGGGCAGTTGTCGGCGGGTGTGGCGCACGAGATCAACAATCCGCTCTCCTTCGTCAGCTCCAACATCCAGTGTCTTGAGGAGTACATGGTGGCGCTGCTGGCGCTTCAGCGGGAGTATGACGCTCTGCTGACGGATTCCCGGCAGCGATCCCGCATCGAGGAGCTCAGGGCGCGGCACAGGGTCGAGCTGATCGAGGAGGAGATCCCGGAGATCATCTCTGACACGCTCGAGGGTACCCGCCGAATCAAGATGATCGTCGATAACCTGCTCAACTTTTCCCATATATCCAATACCGAGTGGCAGCCCGCCGGCCTTAACCGGTGTATAGAGGCGACCCTGGTTATCGCGCGCAACGAACTGAAGCACAAGGCGAGGGTTGTGACCGATCTGGGTGAACTGCCCGACATTCAATGCATTCCGTCGCAGATCAATCAGGTGATCCTGACGCTGTTGATCAACGCCGTTCATGCCATCGAAGAGAATGGCGAGATCCATATTCAGACCCGCATGCGCGGCGAAGGGGTGGTGATAAGGGTCAGGGATACCGGGTGCGGTATCGCCGGCGAGAATATCAAGAAGATCTTCGATCCGTTCTTCACCACCAAGGGGGTCGGCAAGGGTACCGGGCTTGGCTTGTCGGTCGCGTACGGGATCGTGCGTGCGCATGGTGGCAGGATAGAGGTCGAGAGCGAGTTGGGGAGGGGCAGTAGCTTCGAAGTCTGGCTGCCGCTGGTTCCCGGCGACAAGAAGGGATCCGGCGGATACGGCGAGGTGTTGGAGAGTTTTCGGGAGGAGGGTTCGGGGTGAGAGTCCGGGGTGGTGTTTGACCCCCATCTAGGGGTACCCTTGCCGACTTTTGGAGTGCAGATGTCGAACGCCGCCCGCGAAATTTTCCGTGAGTACGATCAATATGGCGTTGTCAGGGTTCTGGATGCGGGCGATCGACGGATCCTGAGCTTCGGCGACGACGATGAGCAGAGCAGCGTGCTGAAGAGCGACTCCACCGCGCTTCAGCATGAATATGCACGTGCGATGCTGCTGGTGCTCGCGTTTACCGAGCCGCGGCGGGTGCTGAGTCTGGGATTGGGGGCCGGCGGGCTCAATAGCTGTCTGCACGAGCGTTTTCCCGATATCAAGCAGCAGGTGGTCGAGCTGAGGCCGGCCGTTATTACCGCGGCTCAGCGCTTTTTTCATCTGCCGCGCAGTCGCAGGCTCGAGCTGCACCAGATGGATGCGAGTGAATTTCTCGGCGGTCCGGTTGCAGGGCGGGTCGATCTGGTCTTCAGCGACATCTATGGCCCGGAGGGGATGGATCGGCAGCAGATCGATCCCCTGTTTCTGCAGCGCTGCGCCGAGCGGCTCAAGTCGAATGGCTGGCTGGTGCTCAACTGCTGGCGGGAGCATGAAGGAAGCGAACTGATCAATCTGTTGTCGGGTTTCTTTGTCGATATCCGAAGTTGCACGACCAGCGAGGGCAACTGGGTTATATACGCGGGCAAGGAGGCCTGTACGCTCAGCACCGCGCACCTGAAGCGCAAGTTGAAAGACCTGGAGAAGCGGCTGGGTTTTTCGCTCAATCCAAGCTTCAAGCGTTTGCGTAGCTATCTGTGAGCCGATCCGATGTCGGGCCGTAGCGGTTGTCGTTCGCGTTCAGTGCGCAAGGCCTATGCCGGCGCTTATTTCCCGCCAGAGCGATCTGATCCCCTTCTTGTCCCGGTCGCTGAGCCGGTCGACACCGAAGGCCTCGTCCAGTGCCGCGTTCAGGCGCGGAGCGAGCGCTTGGTCGTCATTCTTGCTGTCGCTGCGGATCAGGCTCAAGTGGCCCAGCAGATAGCTGGCGTAGAAGCGCCGGTCGGCGTCATTCAGGGCGTGGCTCTCCAGTTCCAGCAGAGATCGATAGGCCTGTTCGGCGGCCTGAGCGTAAAGGCTCATCGGTGCTCCAGGTGGTTGAGCAGGAGTCCGTACTCCTTGCCGTCGTTTTCGGTCTGGTGGAGTTTGACGATCAGATACTCCAGAGCCGGGGCGAACCAGATATGGGTGGTGCGACCGGCGGCTTCATCGCGTATCCGCTCCACCTTGATGGCGTCGTAGTCGCCGTCGGGGGTCGTGATACGCTCTTCGCCCAGTACCTTGAACCGATACTCGGACAGCAGGCCGCCGTCGGCAACGCTGTAGCTGAACTCGGTCTTGCCTGCCGCCAGATCCTTGCGCAGCTGTAGCTGGTAGCTGAGCTTGTCCTGGGTGTCGGTCGGTATCTTCATGTGCCAGGGCTTGTCCTCCACGGTCGTCTTGACCCTTTGCCTTGGCCAGTCGAACTCCAGCTCCACGCGGCGCTCCTTGCCGAGCACCTGCCGTCGATACAGATAGCTCAAGGGGCGTATCCGCTGCTCGCTGTAGGTGAAGCGAGACTCCTCGTGCTGTTTCGCCAGCACGGCGTCCGCCGAGGAGTTGAAGATCCAGCTGCCGTCCTCGAGCTGTTTCAGTTCGCGTACCGCATCGGCGGCTACCGCAACGCTGCCGTCCAGGGTGGCGGAGTAGGTGGCGCGGAAGGGGAGCAGTGCGGTGGCCTGGACGAGTCCGGACGGAGACAGCGCCAGAGCGATCAGCAGTGTACCCAGTCCTGTTCTCATCGTGTCTACTCGTCGGTATAGCGGAAACCGCAGGCAGGCAGAGCGGTGCCGTCAAGCCGCACGCCTTCGGCCGTCAGCTCCAGCCGCCCGGCGCAAAACCAGGCTACGGCCAGCGGATAGATCCTGTGTTCCAGTGTGTGTACGCGCTGTTGCAGCCTGTCGGCATCGTCATCGGACAGCACGCGTATCGGTGCCTGTACGACCAGCGGTCCGCCATCAAGTTCCTCGGTGACGAAGTGCACCGTGCAGCCGTGCTCGCTGTCGCCCGCTTCGAGCGCACGCTGATGGGTATGCAGGCCCTTGTGGCGAGGCAGCAGCGAGGGGTGGATGTTGAACAGGCGTCCGGCGTAGTGGCGCACGAACTCCGGTGTCAGGATGCGCATGAAGCCGGCAAGCACGACGAGGTCGGGCCGGTAGCCGTCGATGGTTTCCTGCAGGGCTTGGTCAAATGCGGCGCGATCCTCGAACTCCTTGTGGTCGAGCACGGCGGTATCGATACCGGCATCGCGGGCACGGGTCAGGCCGTAGGCGTCCGCTCGATTGGAGATGACGCCGGCGATGCGGCCGGCGATCTCGCCGGCCGCGATGCTGTCGATGATCGCCTGCAGATTGGAGCCGCTGCCGGAGATCAGTACGACGATCCGTTTTTCACTCATCTCAGGCGTCCAGACCGCGCAGCTCGACCTGTTCTTCGTCAGCAGACGCCACTTCGATGCTGCCGATCACCCAGGCCTGTTCGCCTTCGGCCGCCAGCAGGCTCAGCGCTTCGTCGGCCCTGTCGGCCGGTACGCAGATCACCATGCCGACACCGCAGTTCAGGGTGCGGTACATCTCGCGGCGGTCGACGTTGCCCTGCTCCTGCAGCCAGCGGAATACTGGCGGGATCTGCCAGGAGCCGGTGTCGATCACGGCCTTGGCGCTGTCCGGCAGCACGCGGGGGATGTTCTCCAGCAGGCCGCCGCCGGTGATGTGCGACAGGGCGTTGACCCGGCTTTCGCGGATCAGCTTCAGCAGCGGCTTGACGTAGATACGGGTCGGTTCGAGCAGTGCTTGTGCCAGGGTGGTCTCGCCCATCGGCATCTGCAGATCGGCGTCGCTGATCTCCAGGATCTTGCGGATCAGCGAATAGCCGTTGGAGTGCGGACCGGAGGAGGCGAGGGCGATCAGCGTATCGCCGGTGTTGACCCGGCTGCCGTCGATGATCTCGTCCTTTTCCACGACGCCGACGCAGAAACCGGCCAGGTCGTAGTCGTCGCCTTCGTACATCCCCGGCATCTCGGCGGTTTCGCCGCCGACGAGCGCCGCGCCGGCCAGCTCGCAGCCCGCGCCTATGCCGGTAACGACATCGGCGGCCATATCCACGTTCAGGCGGCCGGTGGCATAGTAGTCGAGGAAGAACAGCGGCTCGGCGCCGGCGACCACGAGGTCGTTGACGCACATGGCGACCAGGTCGATGCCGATGGTGTCATGCTTGCCCAGGTCCATCGCCAGACGCAGCTTGGTGCCGACGCCGTCGGTGCCTGAAACCAGCACCGGTTGGCGATATCCGGCCGGCAACTCGCAGAGTGCACCGAATCCGCCGAGACCGCCCATCACCTCGGGACGAGAGGTGCGTTTGGCGACACCTTTGATGCGCTCGACCAGGGCGTTGCCGGCATCGATATCGACACCTGCATCCTTGTAGCTCAGGGATGTTTTTTCAGAACCTGTAGACATGGGACGAATCAACCTTTCAACAGCGGGAAGAGTAGCGTTTAAGAAGGCGCCTAGTTTACAGCGCGCGGGAGGGTTAAGGCCAGTTTTAGAGCCTTGCTGTTAGCCTTGCTTCGGTCGCGGTCGAAATCGACCGCCGCTGACGGCAGTGTCCTTTTATGTACAGGATGTACGGTATGCCGCGGGCGCATGGAGGCGCAGGAGCGGCGATGTGGTAAAGTTGTGCCGCTGAACGCGGTGCCGAGTCGATCCACGGGCTCGACCCGCACCCGATAATCTCGATACCGGTCGACAGTCGCCAGAGGAAGAGGCTTCAGATGTTTTCACTACCCTTGGTTCGCCTACTCGCGCTCCTTTTCGTTGTCCTCGGTATCGGCGCCGTTCGCGCTGCCCCGGTAGAGGATCTCTACACTGCGCGAGTGGAGGACGATACCCCGGTGGAGCGTCGTGTCGAGAGCGCGCTGACCCAGGTGTTGGTCAAGGTCAGCGGCCGGCGCGATATCATGCAGCGTCCGGAAACCCGGACCCTGCTCGACAATGCGAGCCTGTTGCAGCGGGCGCAGTCGGACCCTGGGCGTATAGGTTTCGACCCGGTCGGTCTGAAAAATCTCATGAACAACCTGGGCCTGTCGGTGCTGTCCGATGATCGGCCGGAGCTGCTGGTGTGGCTTGCCCGGGGCGAGGGGAGCGGTGCAGAGCTGGTCGAGCCCGGTGGCGAGATCTATCGGCAGTTGGGCGCGGCGATGCAGCAGCGCGGGTTGCCCCTGCGTCAGCCGTTGCTTGATCTGACCGATCAATTGGCACTGACTGCCCAGGACCTGCTCAGCGGGGAGTCCGGTGTGGTGCAGCAGGCATCGGCGCGCTATCAGTCGGATGCGATTCTGGTTGGTCTGCGCCAGGGCGAGGAGCTGCGCTGGACCCTCTGGTGGGATGGACAGACGATTCGCGAGCAGAGCGCCGCACAGCCCCTGGAGTTGCATCGGCTTGCCGATCGCCTGGCCGATCGCCTGCTGGGTGTCGCCGAGCAGGCGCCGGACGCCGCGCAGCGACCGGAGTTGGTCCTCGAGCCGGTCGGTGCCTATCAACCGGAGGGGGTGGAACTGGAGGTCGACGGTATCGCGACACCGGCTGCGTATCTTGATCTGACCGGCTGGCTGCGCCGGCAGCCGGGTGTCAGTCAGCTGGTGACTGCCGGGCAGAGCGGTCAGCGACTGACGCTGATCGTTCGGTTCGAGGGCGGCAGTGTGGCGCTCGAGCAGCTGTTGACGCAGAATCCGCGGTTGCTGCTCGTCGGCGGGCGGCATTACCGATGGACAGATCTCTGAACGACAGAGGGGAGTGACAAGGATGAATGAGTCCCAGCGCTGGTTTCTGCTGATAACCTTTATCATCGCCTGCGTGCTGGTGTATCTGCTGGCGCCGATACTTTCGCCGTTTCTGGTCGGGGCCCTGCTGGCCTACCTGACCGACCCCGTCGCCGATCGCCTGGAGGCCAAGGGGTTGAGCCGCACGCAGGCCGTGGTGCTGGTGTTCGTGATACTGACGTTGCTGTTGGTGCTGGCAGTGTTGCTGCTGCTCCCGCAGTTGTCCGATCAGATCCAGACCATGGTGCGACAGATTCCGATTGTGATCGAGGTGCTTCATAGCCGCTTGTTGCCGTGGATAGAGCAGAACACCGGGCTTGTCGTCAGCAGCCCGGATCTGGAGAGCGTGCGGCAGTTGTTCGCGCAGTATTGGCAGCAGACCGGCAGCGTCGCGGCCAAGCTGATGGGCGGCATTACCCGTTCCGGACTGGCGCTGGCGGGTCTGATCGCCAATCTGGTGCTGATCCCGGTGGTCACCTTCTATCTGTTGCGTGACTGGGACGTGATGATGGCCAATATTCAGCACCTGCTGCCGCGCAATCTGGAGCCCAAGGTGACGCTCTGGGCGCGCGAGTGCGACGAGGTGCTGGGCGCGTTCGTCAAGGGGCAACTGCTGGTGATGTTGGCGCTTGGGGTGGTCTACGCCGTCGGATTATCGATCGTCGGGCTTGATCTCGCGCTGCTGATTGGTATGCTTGCCGGCCTTGCCAGTATCGTGCCCTACATGGGATTCATCGTCGGCATTCTGGCTGCGGCCATTGCCGCCTATGTGCAGTTCCAGGAGCCGAGCGTGCTGGCCTGGGTCGGGCTGGTGTTCGCCATCGGTCAGATGCTCGAAGGGATGGTGTTGACTCCGCTGCTGGTCGGCGACCGCATAGGGTTGCATCCGGTCGCGGTTATCTTTGCGATCATGGCGGGTGGTCAGCTGTTCGGCTTTGTCGGCGTGCTGTTGGCACTGCCGGTGGCGGCGGTGATCATGGTGCTGTTGCGCCATCTGCATGATGGGTACAAGAGAAGTCGGTTGTACAGCACCGACGAGCCGGAAGAAGCCGGTGAAGTAGAGTGAAATGACGACGAAAAAGGCTCCAGTTCAGCTTCCCCTCGGTATCGGCCTGCGGGACGATGCTCGCTTCGAGAACTTTGTCAGTGGGCTGAACGGGCTTGCCTGTTCTCAGCTTGAGCAGGCTGTTCGCGGGGCGGGGGAGCAGTATATCTATCTCTGGGGGCATCAGGGCGTAGGCTGTTCCCATCTGCTGCAATCCTGCTGTCATGCTGCCGATCCTGTGCGGCGCAGCGCGGTCTACCTGCCGCTGGCCGAGCTCGGTCACGCAGGCCCGGAGCTGCTGGACAATCTCGAACAGCTGCAACTCGTCTGCATCGACAATGTCGAGCAGGTCGCCGGCCTGCCGCAGTGGGAGGAGGCGCTGTTCCATCTGTTCAACCGGATGCGAGCGATCAACCACGTGCTGATCCTGGCTGCGGATCGTTCGCCGCGTTCGCTCCGGCTCAAGCTGCCGGATCTGGAGTCGCGACTCAACTGGGGGCTGGTGTTTCAGATCAAGCCGCTCGACGATGCCACCAAGGAGGTGGCGCTGAAGTCGCGTGCGAAAGCGCGAGGCCTGCAGTTGTCGGACGAGGTGGTGCGCTACCTGATGCATCACGGCAGCCGCGACATGGCGAATCTGCTGGTGACACTGGATCGGCTCGATCGCGAGTCGCTCAGTGCTCAGCGGCGCATCACCGTTCCCTTCGTCAAACAGGTGATGGGCTGGTAGCCCTTTCGGCGGTTTCATGTATCGGCTCATTTCTCGGACCGAACGGTTCATCGTGATCAGCAAGGATCCGGATGTCAGCGTGCATCGCGACCGGTCGGAGCGTGGCCTGGTGATGCAGCTGGAGCAGGATCTGGGATGCAAGCTCTGGCTCGTCCATCGCCTGGATCGACTGACCTCTGGCTTGATGTTGCTGGCCACCTCGGCCGAGGCGTGCAACCAACTGGCGGAGCTGTTCAGGCAGCGCCGGGTGGAGAAGTACTATATCGCGCTGAGTGACCGCAAGCCGAGCAAGAAGCAGGGATGCGTGATCGGGGATATGGTCAAGGGGCGCAGAGGCGGTTGGCGCCTGGCGCGGACCCGGGAGAATCCGGCCATTACCGAATTCTACAGCCGCTCGGCAGGCGAGGGGTTGAGGTTGCTGCTCTGTCGGCCGACCACCGGCCAGACCCATCAGATCAGGGTGGCCTTGAAGAGCGTGGGGGCGCCGATCATTGGTGACCCTCTTTACCATGAGCGGGTGGAGCCTGCACCCGACCGCGGCTATCTTCATGCCTGGCAGCTGAAGTTCAGCCTGGACGGCGAGACCTACCACTATACCGCGAAGCCCGATCGGGGATCTCTGTTCCGGCTCGATACGGTACGTGACGCCCTCGACGCCTGGCGGGATACGACGACGCTGCATTGGCGGGGCGCTGGCACCGTCGCAGCCCCGGCGGTATGATGCGGCGACGTTTTTGGCAGGCGACGACCCGATGAGTGAAACCCCCATCTCCCGCGATTTCCTTGCCAGGGATCCCGAAGAGCAGGCGCTGTTCTTGAGTGAAACCTGGTGCGATAACTGTCAGCAGCTCAATCTCGGCATGAGAGACCCCGTCGAATACGAACTGCACGGCATCGTCTTTATCGAAGGGCGCTGCTGCCGGTGCGGCGAGGCCGTGTTGACCGAACTTACCGACGACGATTTCTAAGAGGTGCAGTATGGACGACCAGGAGCAGCGCTTTGGCGGCACCGTCCGCCTCTATGGCCGTGAGGCGGTCGATCTCTACCGCAGCAGCCATATCGCCGTGGTGGGAGTCGGTGGTGTCGGTTCCTGGGTGGCCGAGGCGCTGGCGCGTTCGGCGGTCGGAGAGGTGACGCTGATCGATCTGGATGATGTCTGTGTAACCAATACCAATCGCCAGATCCATGCGCTGAGTTCGACCGTCGGTCGCTCCAAGGTTGCGGTGATGGCGGAGCGCATGCGCGATATCAATCCCGAGTGCCTGGTGCACGAAGAGGAGGCGTTCGTCAGTCGGGACAATGTCGACGAGTTGATCCACGAGGGGTTCGACTACGTGATCGATGCGATCGATGCCGTCGGGGTCAAGGCGGCGATGATTGCGCACTGCAAACGGCGCAAGATCCCGATCATCACGGTAGGCGGTGCCGGAGGGCAGGTCGATCCCACGCGTATCGCAATCACCGATCTCAGCCGTACCGAGCACGATCCGCTGGCCGCCAAGCTGCGCAATCTGCTGCGCCGCCATTACGGCTTCAGCAAAAGCGGCCGTCGTTTCGCCGTTGACTGCGTCTATTCGACCGAACAGTTGCGCTATCCTCAACCCGATGGCTCGGTCTGTCGGCAGAAAACCCTGCATGAAGGGCAGACTCGCCTCGATTGTGCAGGCGGTTTCGGCGCCTCGACCTGCGTCACGGCAACGTTCGGCTTTGTCGCCGTCTCGCGCGTGCTGCAAAAACTTTATGAACGACATCAGCGGGTTACGGGTGGGTAGATGTCCTTCCCCGGCGTTCGGAAAACGCGGGAGGTGCTCTATTGCGTTGCTCTATAGGACTGTGTTCTAATCCGCTCAGTCCAAACGGGCGGGTGTAGTTCAATGGTAGAACGGGAGCTTCCCAAGCTCTTAACGTGGGTTCGATTCCCATCACCCGCTCCACTTCCCCTTTTTCTTGCCTTTGGATCCATGTGCTCGTGCCGAGCGCGATCAAGCCCTGGTCTGTTCTCGATACTCTCCCCGCGTCTATGTCCGGCTTTAGGCTGTAGCGGCTAT
>Ga0214472_10002409_pt1 | contig 20182 bp, 9 predicted proteins | sample RVTome_6_FD_207662 | JGI IMG/M metagenome (GOLD analysis project Ga0214472, IMG submission 207662) | Soil microbial communities from uranium-contaminated site in the Upper Colorado River Basin, Wyoming, United States - RVT140D175 | ecosystem: Environmental > Terrestrial > Soil > Contaminated >...
TTTATCATGGCACTGCGACAGACGATCCCGGCAAGCGACGTTGTGATTGTACTCTGTGCTACTAACGGGCAAACGTTTTGCATGGCGTAAATCTCGTGATGGTGCAGAAGTTCGACGACGGCCGTTAACGGCCGTTTTCCGCGACAGCGGTATTAGGCCCGTGCTTCAGCACGGGCGAAAAACCATTAATCGCACCCCAAGAGGCTAGAACGACGATTCGCCGGACCATGTACACCGGCGTAAACGCCGGCCCTAATATCGCCTGCGGCGCGGAAGGGTCGCAAGCGACCCTATAATCATTTTGGTTGCGGCCACGGCCGCGCTGGGTAAACCGCGTAATGATCCCAAATCCGAAAGGAGCGCACCCTCGATGAGAAACCGCCGCCAACCATTGGGCGCATGGAAAATTCAGCAATCGTTCCTGCTGTCGGCGCTTCTGCTGAGCCTGATCTCATCCACCGCCGCCGCCGAAAAGCCGAATTTCATCGTCATCAACATCGACGACCTGGGGTACGGAGACATTGAACCGTTCGGGTCGAAGTTGAACCGCACGCCGCAATTGAACCGGCTGGCCGCCGAGGGACGCAAGCTGACCAGTTTCTATGCCGCGCCGGTCTGCTCGCCGTCGCGGGCGTCGCTGTTGACCGGCTGCTATCCCAAGCGGTCGCTAGCCATCCCGCACGTGCTGTTTCCCGGCAACGCGGTGGGATTGGCGCCGGAAGAGGTGACGATCGCCGAGTTGCTCAAAACACAAGGCTATGCCACCGGCATCATTGGCAAATGGCACCTGGGCGATCAGCCGGAGTTTCTGCCCACCCGGCAGGGATTCGATTATTACTACGGTTTGCCTTACTCCAACGACATGGGCCCGGCCGCCGACGGCGTGAAGAGCAATCTGGGGCAACCGCTGCCCATCCAACGCCCCGGCCGGCGCGGACAGCCGCCGCTGCCGCTGTTGCGCAACGAGACCGTGTTAAAGCGAGTGCTGGCTGATGATCAGCAGCGGCTCGTGGAGCGTTACAAGCAGGAGGCCGTGAAGTTCCTCTGGGAGCACCGCGACCGGCCGTTCTTTCTTTATCTGCCGCACTCGGCCGTGCACTTCCCGCTCTACCCTGGCGGGGCGTTTCACGGCCAGAGCAACAACGGCCTGTTCGGCGATTGGGTCGAAGAGGTCGATTGGAGCGTCGGCCAAATACTGGACACCCTCGAGCAACTCGAACTTGACGAGAAAACGCTGGTGATCTTCACCTCGGACAACGGCGGGCAGCCGCGCCACGGGGCGGTCAACGCTCCGCTGCGCGGCGGCAAGGGGAGCACGTGGGAAGGGGGCATGCGGGTGCCGACCATCGTGCGGTGGAAGGGCCGCATTCCCTCGGGCACCCAAACCGACGCCGTGACCGGGATGATGGACATGCTGCCGACGCTGGTCAAGCTGGCTGGGGGCGAATTGCCAAAGGACCGCAAGCTGGACGGCGGCGACATCTGGCCGATCCTCAGTGGGCAGGAGGGCGCCAAGCCGCCGCGTGACACGTTCTACTACTTCCGCGGATTGAAACTCGAAGCGGTGCGTCACGGGCCGTGGAAGCTGCACCTGGCCGGCGGCGAACTGTACAACCTGCACGATGACGTCGGCGAGTCGAACAATGTGGCGGGCGACCACGGCGACGTCGTCGCTGAACTTGCACGACTTGCCGAACTGATGGATGACGACCTGGGCACGGACGGCATCGGTCCCGGCTGCCGGACGCTCGGCCGAGTGGATGACGCCCGGCCGCTGATCGATCACGACGGCCGGACACGCGCCGGGTTTGAAGCGGCGGCAACGTACTCCGGCGCCGGCATCCTCGTGGCCGAAGTGACTGCCAACACCGCGCTGGTGCAGGTGCGTTTGAGCTCAAGGGAGCATCTGATTGACGGCGACCTGCCCGGCGCGGCCGGCGTGGTGCGGTTCGCGTGGCAGCCGGACAACGGCGACAACATCCACCAGACGGTCCACGCGAGGGCCGAGCGCGACTTCATCGCGCGGGTGGAACTGACTGACTTGCTGCCGGCCACGCGGTACACGGTGCGCACGGAAATCGGCGCCGAGACGGCGCGTCTTCGCCCGGGGCCGACCGCGACGTTCCGGACGTTGCCGGGTGCCGAGCGGGCAATGCCTGTCCGCTTTGTCGTGGTCACCGGCATGAACTACGCGAAATTCCACGGCGATCAGCGCATCGACCGCCGACAACACCTGGTTGAAAACAACATTGAGTTGCCCGCGCACTACGCGATGCCGGACAAACACCTGGGTTATCCGGCGCTGGAAACGATCCGCCGATTGCGGCCGGACTTTTTCGTGGGCACGGGCGACAACGTGTATTACGACACGCCGAGGGAATCTCGCGCCAAGACCGTAAGCGAGATGCGGCGGAAATGGCACGAGCAGTTCGTGCAGCCGCGCTATCGCGCGCTGTTTGCCGCGGTGCCGACCTACTGGATGGTCGACGATCACGACTACCGCATCGACGACTGCGACAACACGGGCGAATACGAGCCGTCGCCCGAAGTCGGACGGCAGGTATTGCTGGAGCAATTGCCCTACGCGCCGGCCGATCGGAGCGACGCCAAGACCTATCGCACGCACCGCGTGAGCCGCGACCTGCAAGTCTGGTTACCGGAGAACCGCTTGCACCGCAGTCCGAATTCGCTGCCCGACGGGCCGGAGAAGTCGATCTGGGGCGTGGAGCAAAAGGCGTGGCTCCAGCGCACCCTGGCAGCCAGCGACGCGACCTTTAAACTTTTGATTTCTCCCACGCCGATGGTCGGTCCCGACGACCTGCGAAAAACCGACAACCACACGAACATCGGCGGCTTTCGACACGAACGGGACGAGTTCTTCGCCTGGCTCAACCAGACGGGCCTGGATAAGGAAAACTTCTACATCGTCTGCGGCGACCGCCACTGGCAATACCACGCGGTGCACCCCAGCGGCATCGAGGAGTTTTCCTCAGGCGCGCTGGTCGACGCCAACTCGCGCCGCGGACGCCGGGCGGGCGATCCGAAGTCGACGGACCCGGAGGGTCTGATCAAACAGCCTTACTTGCAAGACCCGCCGTCCGGCGGATTCCTGCTGATCGAGGTCGCTCCCGCTGCCAACGATCAAACGGCCGCGCTGACCTTTCGGTTTTACGATGAACTGGGCAACCGGCTGTACGAGCACCGGAAGACGGGCAGGTGACTGGCGAATTCTGCAAAATCCCCTTCTGCAGCCGAGGAGACGACCAGATTATCCATTGAGCCCCGAGTCGCGACGAGCGCGGCCCCGCACTTCGCTCCAGGGGCTTGCCGTCATCTCTCCCGACTCAAGCGCGGTCGACCGTCGTCGAACCTCTGCCATCCAATCGTCCGTGGGCGGCATCCAATCATCAGCGGAAACAGAGTCCCAGAGGGCGTGAATAAGCTGGACTCGCGCGGTCGCTGGAAGCGCTTGCACTGCCGTCAAAATGTCATCGAACGTGGTCATAACTTAGCCCTACCGAAAAGTTTTCGATGACGCCAGTCCGCCGCCAGCCACCAAACGCAATCGGGCGGCACGCTGGCGCGCCGCCCGATTGGCTCTTGGTCAAGCGGACCGGCGACGCGCGCCGGGAGCGCTTTGTCAGATAATCAGATTCTGATATTCCTGGCTGGCCAGGATGCCGGATTGGATCTGTTCTTGGCGGGTGCCCTGCTTCAACTGGGCCAGCCAGAACTGCGCGCCGGCCGGTTCGTTGTCGCGGCGCAGGTACAGTTGGTACCAACTGTTGATCATCCCCAGCCGGAACTCGTCGCTGGTCAAAAATCCCAGCGCGACGTTGGTGCGCGGCGTGGACTGGATGACGTTCTTCCAGTAGTCGACCTCGAACTGCGCGGCGCCGCGGCCCAGGATGTGATTGTACAGTCCCTGGATCCAACCCTGGTCGGTGCCGCCGTTTGCCTGGTAGAACTCGGCCGAGCCGATCAGGCTGGCTTCCACCACTTCGGCGCCGTGCTTCGTCCAGATGTTGTTCCAATAGCTCTTGCCGGCGGCCTCGGCGCCGCGGCCCAGGTACTTCTCGTACCAGCCGTTGATGAAGTTGGCCCGGCGCTCGAAGCTGCTCAAGAAGCCCATGGCGACCTGCGACTCGTTCATCGCGCCGCTTGTGATCGCCTGGCTGTAATAGTCGAATTCGCTGGCCGCGTAGTCGCGTCCCAGCATGTCGTTGTAAAGATTGTTCAGCCAGTTGGCCATCACGTCGCCCGGCTGCGTGGTGCCGCCGCCGACGTTGGCGGGTGGATCGAAGTTACCCACCACGGGGATCGAGAACTCGTCGGCGAATTGGGCGAAGATGTCGTTGCCAAACGGTTCGGGCGTGAATGGATGGTCCAGCAGATTGACGGTGCCGGGGATGGCATTGCCCTGGTGCATAAACTGCGCGAAGATCTCCTCGTCGATGATTTCCCGTTCCGGCCGGACGTAGTCGCCGGAAACCAGGAAGTACCATTCGGCGGCCTTCAGCGGCAATTGCGTGCTGCGGCCCGGGACGTACAGGCCGACGTCGTCGACCCCGTCGCCGTCCACGTCGCCGGCCACAGGCCGATCGGAAACGCCTTCGAAGTCGAAATCGATAGTGGCGTCCGCCAGGCCGTCCAGCACGCCCGCGCTGCCGTCGGCGGCCCCCAGCAGATCAAAGAAGAAGCGGCCGTTCTGCCAGGTGGCCAGATCGTCGTTGTTGTTCGGGTTGCCGCCGCGGTCCGGGTCGCGGTCGCCGTCGAAGTCGCCGACGATGGGGAAGCCGAACATGTTGCCGGCCAGGATCGTGTCGGCGGCGTCGATGACGTTGTTGGCGTTGGAGTCCAGGTACCAGGTGCCGGCGATGAACAGGCCCACCTCGTCGCCGTTGGCCGCGTTGCCGTCGAAGTTGCCTGCCACGGGCAGGCCCTGCATGATCACGCCGTTCACCGGTGGCTGAATAAACGTCTGGTCCGGCACGCCGTCGTTGTCGACGTCGATGAGCCAGCGGAAATTGCCTGCCGCGTCCTTGCCGTAGGCGGCCAGTTTCTCAAACCCGTCGGCCACGCCTCCGTTGTCAAAGTTGCCGGCGAAGATCACGTCCGTGGCAAATGCGGGATGGAAGTCGAACGTGATGTCGCGGTTCGTCTGATCGACGTTCTGCGGATCCCAGATGTAGTTTCCGTTGATGTCGATCGACACGGTTCCGGCGCTGAACGTGCCGATCTCGTGCCGGCTGTCGATGGTGAATCGGCCGACGAAGTCCTCGCCCGGATCGCCGTTGCCGGTGCGGAACAGGTCCGCGCCGTTGGGCTCGCCGTCCAGGGCGTTGCCCGGATCGTCCTTGATGCGGTCGGAGACGACCAGCGTGAAGCGGTCGTCCGGCAGCGGTTCGTCGAAGACCAGTGTGACGGTAGTCATGCCGATGTTGCCGGCGGCGGTCATGTCGTTGAACAACACTTCGGTGATGGTGACGGCGCCCGTGGCGTCGCCGACCAGCGTGTAATTGCCGGTCGTGGTGGCCAGAATCTGATTGACCGCCGGATAAACGAATACCGACGGGTCGTCGACGCGCACCGGCTCGTCCTTGAAGACCACGTCCAGACTGAAGGCCAGCGGTGTCGGCTCCAACGTGTCTTCCGCCTTGACCGCGAACAGGTCAAAAGCCGGATGATCGGTGATGAAGATGTCGTCGATCTGCGGTCCGCGGGTATCGATGAAAATGTCCAACTGGCCCGGCGTGTTGCGGGACGATTCGTTGCCGGCCACGTCCTCGGCCGTAACGGAAATCTGCCGTACGCCGTCGATGAACGGGAAGAAGTTGGGGTCGTTCAGATCGAATTGCCCGGCCAGGTTCCATTGTCCCAGCGGGAAGGCCACGTTGCCGTCCAGAGGAATGGCCACGGTCAACCCTTGGAAGACGTCGAAATCGGCGGCGGCAATCGGCGGCGCGAAGGCGGGCACGCCGTCGGCCCACATCCGCACGATGGCGTCCGCTTCGGCCGTGCCCACGAAACCGGTCGTCGTGTCGCTGGTGATGCGGTCCTGGATCGTCAGCGGCTGTCCCTCGATGCCGGTGTCGCTGGTGGCCGGATCGATGGCGATTGCCGGCGCCGCCGGCGCCACGCGGTCCAGCAAGATTTCCAGCAAGAAGTCGTGGCTGAGATTGCCGGCGCGGTCTTCGACCTCCAGCTTCAGGCCGTGCGCGCCGTCCAGATTGATGAGCGCCACCAGGTTCAAAAATGCGCCGTTTTGGACGAAGGCCGCCTGGTTGAAGATCAGCGCCTCGGGCAAGGTGTCGATGCGGTCGAAGATGCGGTACTTGACGATGTCGGTGAACAAGTGCCCGTTGGGGAACATCGCCGACACGTCCGGGCCGTTGGGATCGTCGACCACGGCGTCCAAGCGCGGCGTCTGGTCGTTGGTGATGTCGTCCTCGTTGCTGCGGCCGGAGTCGTCGGCGGCCAACAGGTCCAACAGCGGCGTGTTGGGGGCCACGGTGTCGATTTCGATGACCAGTTGCGGAAGCGGCACTTCGCCCGGGCCGAGCAGTTCCGTGGTGCTGAAGATGTTGCCGGCGGCGTCTTCAAACTCGGCGGTGATCGTGTAGATGCCGTCGTCCAGCGGTTCGACGGTCACCTCCCAGATGCCCAGCCCGTTGCCGGGCACGCCGTCGGATTGGTCGGAATTGACCACTCCCTGGCCGACCACCACGCCGTTGGCCCGCACGCGCACCTTGGCGTTGGCCGGCCCCAGGCCGTCGAAGGCGGGGCTCATCTTGCTGGTGACGTTGTCGTCATTGAACATGCCGGTATCGCTGGAAGCCAGCAAATCCGGCAACGTGATGCCTGGCACGTCAGGCGGCAGCGTGTCGATGGTGATCCACAACGGCGCGGAGAGCTGGCTGCGTCCGGTGGCCGGCGCGGGCGTGCCGGCGGCGGTCAGTTGTCCGTCGAACATCCGCACGGCGGCCGACACGAAATAGACGCCGTCGAACAACGGGAGTCCCGGCGTGAACTCAAACAGCAGGGTGCTCGTGCCGATCGGGTCGGCAAACCCGCGCGTCGAGACGCCGGTGGTGGAATTAGTGATGAACAATTCCACGGCCGCGCCCGGCGTGGTGCCCGTGCCGGCCAGCATCGCGGCCGCTTCCGCCGCGTCGAGGACGTCGATGCCCATGGCGGCGAAATCGCTCAGGTCGGCCTGAATGATCAGCCGCGGCGTGTTGTCGTTGGTCACGTTGTCATTGTTCATCATCCCGGTGTCGCTGGACGGGTCCAGATGAACGCCCGAGGGCACCGGAGCGGCGAAGTTCTCGATTTCCAGGTCGTAGCAGTTCGTGTGCCCGGCGGCGCTGAAGACCTCAATGAAGTACCGTTGTTGCGACACGACGGGGATCACGATTTGTTCGGTGTCTTGCTGCGGCGCGATATTCGTCTGGATGCCGGTGGCGATAATATTGCCGCGCGCGTCCCGTACGCGCACGTCGAGATCGCCGAGCAATGTGTCGAAGATCGTGTTAATGACCAGCTTGCCGGTTTCGTTGGCGGTGTACTGGTAGAAGTCGACGTCGTTCTCGTCGTGGATGGAAAGGTCGCGCAGGTTCACCTCTTCGGGCGAGCCAAGCACGGTCGCGGTGCCAATCGTGTCGTTCGACAAATCCTCCAAATCGAAAACGTCGTCCTCCTTGTTGAAGTCGGCCTCAATCCGCCACACGCCACGGCCTTGTGTGCCGACGTACAGGTCGACTACGCTGCTGCCGGACTCATGGTCGAAATGCGCAAAGCGCGGCCGCGAAATGTGCGGCACGTCGTCCAGCGGCAGACCATTGCCGAGAGTGGTGGTCGGATCGTCCTGTGTGCCGAAGGGATCGGTCAGCAGCCGCCAACTGCCGCCGGAGTCGGTGCTGAGGAACACGCCGGCGTCCATCGCGCCGGCGGCGATGATGCTGGGGTCTTCCGGATCGAACGCCAGCAGCGTCGGCTGGAAATAGACGCCCACGCCGCGGGCCGGCGCGCCGGAATTCTCCTGGTCGGGGAAGTTGCGGGGACCGCGCTGCGGGCTGTATTGGAAGGCGCCGCCGCCGGTCATCAGGAAGTCGAGATTCGTGTCGTTCTGCCAGTTTGTGCCGCCGTCGGTGGAGAAGACCATCCGGGGACCGGCGGCGCTGATAGCGGAGGCATACAACCGGTTGGGGTTGTTGGGATCCACGGCGAACTGGCTTACTCCGGTAGCTCCTCCGCCGATGTTCGTATCGAGCCGCTGCCAGACGCCGGCCGGATTGGTGCCCGTGAAGCGCCACAGTTGGTCGGCCGTATAGCCGTTGCCGTCGCCCACGGTGACAAAGAACGAAGGAGTGCCGCCGCCGACGGCCACTTGCAGGTCGCCAAAGTTGTTCGACGCCGGCTCGGTGGCGTTGCCCAATTCGGTCCAAGTGACGCTGGCGCCGCCGCCCGTGGCGTTCGTGATATTCGAGGTGATGAAAAGTCCGCCGTCATTGGGAGCGCCGTCGTTCATGACGATGGCAAATTGATTGTTGCCCCAAGAGTCGATCCCCTCGCCAAAATTGAAGGAAGGCGTGGTCGTGTTGGCGTCCGGATAGTCAGCCGGATCATTGAACAGCGGCGCGTTTGCCAACCCGCTGTCGCCCAGACGGAAGGGGAATTGACGTCCCATGGCGAAAGAACCCTGGTCGAAGACGATCGTATCGTCGGTCCGGTCGTTCGGCGTGCCGGCATTGTTGGCGGCAAAGTCGAAGGCGTCACAGCAGTTGGGCATGTGCCACGTCGGGCTGTTCGAGCCGACGTTGATCGAGGCAAACACTCCGGCATCCTGCGTGCCGAAGTAAATATCCTCGCCCGACAGCCCCGGCTGATCTAGCGAAGCCATGCCGAACAGCCACAAGGCGTGAGGACCGACGATCGGCTGCTCCCACACCAGGTTGAGGAAGCTGGTCGGCGCCGCACTGGTGACCGTCGCGAAGTACACGCCGCCGTCGCTGGAATACAACCGCGGTACGGCGTCCACGGCCGTCTGGCTGTCGAAGACAATATCCCCCACGTCGTCGTGCGCGCCGGTGGCATTGCCGATGCCGCCACGCGTAAAGCCGCCGAACCAGGCGCCCGGCGCGGTGATCCGCGAGGCGCCGCCAGGCGCCGGCATGGCGGGCGTGGTGCCCACGGCGCGGTACAGCGATACGCCGCCGGTCCAGACGTCGAAACCCGCGGTCGTGTCATTGGTGGTCACGAACGGCAGCCGCCCGCCGCCGTTGACCGGGTCAGTGGCCCCGATCTGCGTCCACGTGGCGCCGGCGTCGAGTGATTCGTAGAGCTGGTTGTCAATTCCCACGACGTACAGCACGTACGATTCGTCCGGCGAAGCGGCGATGGAGAGCGACGATCCGCTGGCGCCGAACGCCCCGCCCGGCAGATTGTTGGCCGTCCAGTTCGCGCCGCCGTCGACCGAGCGGTGATGGCCCGTGTCGCCGACCACGTCGAGAATGCCCATGCCCATCGGCCCGCCCGGCTGCCACACGGCATCCCAGATGTTGGCGGCCGAAGACGCCGGATTGGTCGACAGCAACGGATCGATGATTTGCCAGGTGGCGCCTGAATCGTTGCTGATCGCCACGCCGGCGTTGGTGCCGATGGCCACGTTGTTGGTGGCGTCGGGTCGGATGGAAATGCCGTAGGCCGCCGGCGACGTGCGCCGGGCATTGGCCGCGAAATAGCCCGCCTGAGGCGTGTTGTCGATGGCAGTCCCTTCCAACAGCGGATTGGAGTCGGACGTCAACGGGTGGCTCCAGGTCGCCCCGGCATCGGTGCTGACCTGGATGCCGGTGATCGGATTGACCCGCGCGTCGTAAAACGAGGTGGCGTAAACTCGGTTCGGGTTCGATGGGTCGACTTCGACGTCCCAGGTGGTTTGCGGAATGTGCCCGTCCAGGTGGTCCCATGTCAAACCGAGGTCCGAAGACTTGAACAGGCCGCCAAATTCACTGGCCGCGTAATAGGTGCCGTTGTCGCCCGCGACGTTGGCCAGCCCGCCCACGCGGCCCATCGAGGCCGCGTCCGGGTCGGTTGCGTCCAGATCCGAAAAATCCGGGTTGATGTCGACGAACGTGTGGCCAAACGCCAACATTTGCCGTGCTTCCAGCGGCTCCAGATGCACCCCTCGCCAGCGCGTCAGCCCGCCGCCGTTGGCGGCAAATTGGCTGAAAAACCGAGTTCCAGAGGCAGACCGCCGGCGACGGCTAGTGCGACCAAACATGGGGAACGCCCTCATCTTGAGAAGTTATGACAATGCTGGCTGTGGACGATCCCTGCCGCGAAGCGCGGCGGGGGTACAACGACAATTTGGCAATGTGGATAGTTAGGTTGCTATGGTAATGGGCAGCGATTGCGCAATCAAGAACTATTGGGGAAAATGTGTGCGATGTGGGGTCAATTTCGCAGAGACTTCCCGCGGGAATGCCCCAATCGTGCCCTGCCTCGAAAATGCCAGCATCAACGCCTGATTGGCCAAACGGGGCGAACCGGCCAGAACAGCGCGGGAATTGGCGGTGTTCTGTACCAGACGGGAGCCACGGGTCTTTCCCCGCTGGCCATCATCGGCCGAGAGGTCCGGCGCAGCATGGTTTGTGGCGGGCCGGAAGGAACCTCACCCGGCGCCGGTTGTCTACCGTCTTACACCGCCGCCGTTGCCAGCCGTCACAATCGCCGGCACGGCCTAGTGCATTGTCGCAGCTTAATTGTGGGGTTCCAAGAATCGTAACCCGAAGCGTGAGCGAGGGTAACAGATGGTCCAACCCTAGTTTTTAGCTTTGCCAAAGCACTAGTGGTTCTGTCTGCCGTGAACTGATGGGTGTAGCCGAAGTCGCCAGAGTTCGGATCCGCGGATTTGGCCAACGTCTGGCGACTTCGGCTACTACTCAAAACACGATTGACAGAGCGCTAGCCGATCAAAGGCTCCTCGGCCGGGTATACCAGCGGCGTCTTGCGTTCGCTGCGCGAGAGGGCAATGAAGACGGAGATGGGTCCCAAGCGACCGATGAACATCAAGAGGATCACGATCACGCGCCCCCAGTCGCTTAGTTCCGCCGTCATGCCGGTGCTGAGCCCCACGGTTCCCAGCGCCGAGATCACTTCGAAGGAGGCGTCCAGAAACGAGCCTTCGCTTTCTGGATGGGGCATTCGCGACTGTTCGATCACCAGCAGGCTGGTCAACGCCAGTACGGCGATGACGGAGAACAACATGGCGGTGGCCGTGGCGCGTTCGACCGTTTCACGCGGGATCGCGCGGCGGGCCAGCGACACGTTCTCGCGTCCGAGAAACGTCGACCAGGCGCGCAAAGTGAGCACCGCCACCGTGGATACCTTGAAGCCGCCGGCGGTGGAACAGGGTCCGGCGCCGATCGCCATCAACAAGATCGAGATGAACAGCGCCGCGTTGGTCAGCGACGCCATCTCGACCGTGTTGAATCCGGCGGTGCGGCAGGTGACCGAGAAAAACAGCGCCACCAGCGGCCGTTTCCAATACGGCATTCCGTGAAGCACCCCGTCCGATTCCAGCACGAGAAACGCGCACGTGCCCAGCACGAGCAATACCGCGGTGCCCGACAGCATGAGCTTCGAGTGCAGGTGCAGCCGGTCCCAGCGTTCGCGCCAGCGACCGTGCCGGTTGCGCCACAGGTCGAGGATGACGGGAAAACCGATGCCGCCGGTGACGACCAGAATGCAAATTGTCAGGTTCACGACCGGGTCGCCTTGGTAACGGACCAGGCTGTCGTCGTGCAGAGCAAAACCGGCGTTGCAGAACGCCGAGACGCAATGAAACAATGCCTGCCACGCGGCGGTGACCGGGGGGTGGTCCAACAGATTGCGGCCCAGCAGCACCAGGAAGCCGGCGCCCTCGAACAGGAATGTAAAGGCGATGACGTTCCGCAAGATCCACCGCAAATCGGTGCGAGCGTCGGCGCCCAACGTCTCGGAGAGCACGGCCCGGTGGCGCAAAGACACCCGCCCGCCCAAATGAAACATCACAAACGTCGTGACCGTCATGATGCCGATCCCGCCCAACTGGATCAGCAACAGAATGACCAACTGACCGAGCCAGGAAAAATCGTGTTCCGTGGACCGCACCACCAGTCCGGTCACGCAACTGGCGCTGGTCGACGTGAAAACGGCGTCCAAATAAGAAATCGTCGCGGCGCCGGAACCGCGGCACAGCGGATGGGAAAGCAACAGCGCGCCAACCGCGATCAACCCAAAGTACCAAACAAACGACGCCCGCGCCGGGTACTTAACCACAGAACCGGCCAGCTTTGGCATATCCTGTTGACTTTCTTCGATTTCAAAGGGCTTGCTCGAGTCCCCAGCGCGGCCGTGGCTTGCCAATGCGTCCGGGCGCTGCTCAATTGTTTACTTTGTAGCCGTTTGGCGCGCATCGTGGTATCCTCCTTCGGAACATTCCGGTACGCGAGCGTCGCGTGCATTAAAACATCGGGGCCTCGCCCGTTGGGAAACAACGCACGGCATGATAAAGTGGTGTGGCGAGGGGATCATGCCAGGCTTTGTTTGAAAACTCGATCTACCAGTTGGGTGGTTGGGTGGGGTGGCTGGGGTCGAGCGCAGCGAAGCCCCCAGAATAAAGAAGCCCCCAGAATAAAAGAGCGTAAAGCACACTGGGGGGTCGTCGCTGCGACCACAGCCGCCCCCGTTCGAGTTTTCAAACAAAGCTCCAGAACGCGTACGATGAGGACTTGATGCAGTGGCGAATGTCAAACACTTTGTCGTAATCGGGTTGGGATCGTTCGGCACGGCGCTGGCACTGCGGCTGGCAAACAACGGCTGTCGGGTCACCGGCTTGGACCGCAGGGCCGAGCGCGTGGAGAATCTGAAGAACAAACTCTACGAAGCGGTGATCGGCGACGCCACCGAGCGCGAGGCCATCGAACAATTGGGGGTGCAAGATGCCGGGGCCGTGCTGATCAGCATGGGTGAGGACATCACTCGATCGTTGCTGTCGGCGTTGCACGCGAAAGAATTCGGGGCGCGACGAATTATCGTCAAGGGCGTAACCGAAGAACACGGGAAACTGTTGAAATACTTGGGGGTCGATCGGGTGATCTTTCCGGAGATCGAAATCGCCCAAGAACTTGCCGACCGCATGACGTGGCCCAACGTGATCGATTATCTGCCAATCGACCCGGAATACAGCATCGTGGGAATCGCCGTCCCCGATTCGCTGGCCGGCAAGACGTTGCAGCAAATCGACGTCCGACGCAAATACGGGGTGTGGATCGTCGGCGTCAAAGACGCTCTCACGGGCAAGCTGGCGATGCTTCCCGACGGCGACTACACGCTGGGAGCAGATCAACTGCTGTTGGCAATTGGGAAGCAGGAGGCGCTCAATCGGCTGCGGGATGCCAAATAAGCGCGTTGCCTTATTGCGGCACGGGCTGCGGGCGATGCGCGTCCCGGGCCACTCGGGCGCTTAGCCGATTTCGTCCAGCAGCCGCTGGACGGCCGTTTCCAGCCGGGCGCCGGATTCGTAACTGCCGTCGGCGATGGCGGCGCGCAGTTGGTCGATCCGCTCCTGGCGGACCTCGGGCAGATCGGCGATCCGCGACAGGATTTGTCCCTGCGAGGAGATCTGCAACTCGTCGCCACCCACGGCCGGACGGGCCGCCGGCGGCGCGTTGGGTCGAATGGAATGCGGCGCGTTGATCGCTTGGGCGCCGTGTACGCTGGTCAAACCGTTCACTTGCATCAAATGTCCTCCGCGAATCGGACGAGACCGTTTCGCACGCCGGCAAAACCCCGTGGGGGCTTCGCGGGCGGTGCGAATCAACTCGCCATTTTCCAATGGCCGGAACTATCGCCGGTCAATTCGGAACGGTAAGAGTCGGGTGGACGCCGGTTCGCCTGTTCGCCGCGGCCGGCCGCGAAAGGACCTTTACGATCGGAATCTTGGCCGCGCGAACCTCATGGAACCGGCACGCTCCGGGTGCCCAACTGTGGCCGCTCCTCCTAATATACGATACCTTTGGCCGGCGCCGCGCTCCGTGTCACTTTGCGGATGACTCCGTGTCACTTTGCGGATGACCTTGCTGGCACGCAAGCGTTTTCACACGTTGCATCGACCAGACGGGCCGCGGCGGTTCAACCAAATCACGCTACGCGTTTTGCACTTTAAAGCGGCGACGTACGGCCGCTGTAACGACTGTACGGAAAACGGAGTCGCACGAAATCAACACGCGCGTGTGCGACGTGCTGCCTCCAGGCAACCGATGCGCGAAAATGCCACGAAAGCGAACGATTGATGCGGCCTTGTCAGCCAAGAGCCGCGACGACCGGAGGAGCGGGTTATGATGACCCCACTTTGACTCAAGCAGCGAGTTTTCGCCCCGCCGGTTCGTCACTCGACACATCCTCCGTAACTCGTGCATCCTTTACCTGAACCGTTCCGTCAACAGCCGCCTCAAAGTTTGCGCCACTCGCAACGTGGACAAATCAAGCAGCGCTTCACAGCCAACTTTTTTCGCCGCCGCGCCGCTCTATCCGTTATCTACGCGGCCGACACCCGGACGGTTCTAATCCACAGAAAAGATCGGGGCGGGATTATAGGTAGCCTCGCCACGCCGAACAAGACCGACCGTTTTTTTGCCTAAGCTGAATTATTCATTCGTGCATTATTCGTAACCGGAAGCGTAAGCCAGGGACAACTCCGGGCTTCCTACGCTTACGCTGCGGGTGACGATGTGCCCGGCGCTTTAGGCAAGATAATTCGCTTGCGTAGAGAGGCTTATATTTACGCCGTTGGCGGTTCACGAATAATCGCGTAAATGCTCTCGGCTGGCCACAATACCGTTCGATTAACTGTAACTCGAATACTCGTTTGGCCGAAGGCCGCCCTCACCGTAGAGGGGCGTTGCCCTTGTTGTTCTACTCATCTCTACGTCTGTCAGCGGCCAGGGACGCGCATGCCCAAATCCCGAAGGGATGGCGCTACGTCAGCCCAGGGTGCAACCCTGGGCAGTGGTGGCCCCGACGGTGCCCCGGAAGCCCCAAAGGGGCGGACCCAACGGCTGTATCTAGGGACGCCCCGATGGGGCTTTGAAAGCCGCATTCTGCCACCACTCCCAGGGCTGGCGCCCTGGGCTGAAATAGGAACATCCCTTCGGGATTGCGGCAAGTCCGTCTGGAGCATGGTGGCGCGGAGAAGATGTGTAGAACGGTAAGGGCGATGCCCCAGGAGTTGCGAAGCGCGATGCTCGTAATTGGTCGAAGGCCATAATCACCGTGCATCTCGGGTGTATATGACCTTCGGCCGAACAATACCAGAGTTCTTGAAGTCCTGGGGCGGTGCACCAAGCTACGGTAACAAAGGCCATCGGCCACACGAGTTATGGCTATTTGAACGTTTTTGGCCCTAACCCAAATCGTACGGGAGAAAGAAACAAACAACTTCGGCTTCCCTCGCTCACGCTTCGGATTACGAATAGTCCGGGCGATTCAACCAAACCGCACGGTGCGCGTGTCCTGTTCGCGACCGGTGGGCACGGTGAGCGGACCGTACAATTCGGGACGTCGGGCGCGTATCCAGCGCACGCCGGTCGCGCGGTCGCGCAGCGAGGCCTGCAAATCGGCCACGACCATCTCGTCGGCCGCGCGCCAGGTTTCGGCGATGATCCGCCCGTAGGGATCGAGAATCATCGCGTTGCCCGTGCGGACCTCGCCGTCGTCAGGACCGACGCCGTTTGCAAAGATGAGGAACATGCCATTGTCATGGGCGCGGGCCGGCAGCCAGCGCATCAGCCAGCCGCGGCCCTTGTCGCCGCGGAATTCCGCTTCGATGGCCCCTGGTTCGCTCTCCCGCTTTTCCCAAAGCGCGGGATCGACCAGCCCCATCGCGTGAGGGCTGCCTGAATTGCAGCCGCCGGTCTGGTGCGGCGCCAACAGTATCTCGGCCCCCGCCAGTGCCGTGATGCGGGCGTTCTCGACGATGTTGTTGTCGTAGCAGATCAGCACGCCCACGCGACAGCCGTGCGGGGTATCGAATACCGTGTATTCTGAACCGCTGGCCAGATGCTGGCTGACGAAGCAGTGCAACTTGCGGTGCCGGCGCCAGCCGCCGTCGGGCATCGCCACGACATAGGTGTTGTAGAGATTTCCATCTGGGTCGGCTTCGACCAATCCGGCGCCAATCGTCATCTTGTGTTCGCTCGCGAGGCGGAGCAATTCGGCCGTGGCAGGGCCTCCCGGCACGGCTTCGGCCAACGCGGCCAATTGCTCGCGCTCGAGCCGGCGGAGATGCCAATAGCCGGAAATGCAACACTCGGGAAACACGATCAACTGCACGCCTTGCCCTGCGGCGGCGGACACAAAACGCTCGATGGTCCGCAGGTTGGCCGGTTTGTCGCCCGCGGCATGTTGGAATTGAACGCTGGCAACGCGGATATCTCGCACGGGGAGCACCTCCGGGATTCGACTTCGCCCGCGGCCGACGGTTCGAATCCGTCACCGTGATGAACCGTGAAGCACGCAAGCCGGCGATTGTACCCGGTGTGGACAGGCGGTGAAATCGCTTCGGGAGCCGGTCGGCGTCGTCGATGCGCGCAGCGGAAGGTCGCCTTACTGCTTTTTATCCAACAACGTCTTCCACAGTTCGTAGGCCTGCCGCCGGCCTTCGGAGGTTTCGGGATAACGGCGTTCGAGTTTCCAAATGTACGTTTCCGGCAGGTTCTTGACGTAGTCCACGGCCGAATCGACGCCGTGCAGCACTTCGTATTCGTAATGGTAAAAGTACATGAACCCGCCCCGCGGCGGTTTGACCTGTTCTTCGGCGTAGACGACGAAGCAGCCGTCCGGATAGCCCAGCCGGCGGCGAATGTCGCGCTCCTCGGAGTCGAGCACGGCGCGGCGCGCGACGCGCTGGATTTTGGCCTGCTCCAGGCGATTCAGTCCCTGCCGCAACAGGTCGGCCTCAGGGTGACGGCCGTAAGCCTCGATGCCCAGCCGATAGCATTCCTCGGCGCCGGCTTCGTCCTTGCGCGAAGAGAGTTGGCGCGCGAAAACTTCGAACAACTGCACGCCCGCGTCGTGGTCCGGGTATCGCTGTGCGTGCTTCGCTAATTTAGGGAACATTTCTTTTTTCGACGCCCGACTCGAATCGCACTGCAGCTCCAGCCCCGCGGCCGCGGCAAAAGCGGCTACTTCACTGTCAGGGTGCTGTTCTTGCAATTCGTCGGCAAAGTCGTCGAACCGGTGCTCGAACTTCAGACGGTCGCTCTTCGCGCCGACGTAAAGCAGCAACAGTTTCGCCTTGCGCGCTTCAATAACTTGCTCCTGCGACGCGGCGGGGTCGGACAGCACCTGGTTTGCGGCTTGCACGCCGGTCAACGTCGTGATGCGGAATTCCTCTTTCCATTGTTGCTTGCGCTGCTTGTCGCGCTGCGCCGCCGATTTCTGCTGCGCCAACTGTTTGGACGTCGCCAGCGAATTCTTTGCCAACTGCAACAGTTCCGCGGCCGTGCCGTCGGGCAACTCGACTAAGTCTTCGGCTGTTTCCACATTTCGGTGGTCTGCCGGTCCGCGCTGATCCAGGTCGCAACCTGGGCCGCCCAGCGCGATGACGGCGCCAGACAGCAACCATGGCGCTGCCTGATGTATTGAGAGGCGTCGCATCTTCATTGTTCCCTGATTCCGCTGCTTTCCCCGGTTCGCTGCTTCGCCGCCGTCCGCCGACGAATCGTTGCCGTCGGAACAATCCAAACCTAGCATTTTTTTGACCCTGAGCGCCGCGGTTGTCCACGTCGGCCAATTGGCAGGCGGCTCGGCGACGGGTACAATGACCCGTTTTTACGGCGTAATCAAAGGCACACAGTTCTGCCGGGAAGCGCAACGGCTCCTGTTTTGAAGTCGTGGCAGAATGCGCGTTCAAAAAGAGTCGCTCCTTCACTGAGCGAGCAGTGGCGAAAACCAGGCTCAACCGATGGGCAATAAACGCAATCTGGTGGTAGCGCAAAGCGGGGGGCCGAGCCCGGTCATCAATAACAGCTTGCGCGGCATCATCGAGACGGCCCGCGAGTTGGACGAGATCGGCGCCGTCTACGGCGCCCGGCACGGCATCGAGGGGGTACTGAAGGAAGAACTGTTGGACCTGTCGGCCCAAGCGTCCGAAGAAGTCGCCCTGTTGCGGGCCACGCCGGCGGCCGGCGCCATCGGCACGTGTCGCTATAAGCTGAAAGCCGGCCAGACGGAAGACTTCGACCGCGTGTTGGAAGTGTTTCGCGCCCATGACGTCGGCTTTTTTCTGTACATCGGCGGCAACGATTCGATGGACACCGCCAACAAGGTGGCCGCCTTGGCCGGCGAGCGCGGTTTGGATGTGGTTGGCGTCGGCGTTCCCAAGACGATCGACAACGACGTCGGCGACAGTCAGTTCAAGCTGATCGATCACACGCCGGGCTACGGCTCGGTGGCCAAGTACTGGATGCACATGGTCCAAAACGCCAACGAGGAGAACGCCGGCTCGTGTCCGGCCGACCCCGTGCTGGTGATGCAAGCGATGGGCCGCAAGATCGGGTTCATTCCGGCGGCCGCGCGGTTGGCGGATCCCCAGCGGACGATGCCGCTTTTGATCTATCTGGCGGAAAGCCCTGCGTCGCTTGCGCAACTGGCCGATCAAGTCAATGATCAACTCCGTCGCGACGGCCGCTCGATCGTCGTCGTCAGCGAAGGCTTCGAAGCGGGCGAATTGGGCGAGGTGAAGGACTCGTTCGGCCACACGTCGTTCAGCTCCAGCCGCACGACCGTCGCCCAGGCCATTGTCAATTACCTGAACCACGTCGGGCTGGCTGCCAAAGGCGCCGCGCGAGGCAACGTCTCGGGCACCGATCAGCGGCACGCCATGGCGTACGCCTCGAGCGTCGATTTAGAAGAGGCCTACAAGACGGGACAGCTCGCCGCCCTGCTGGCAGCGCGAGGCGAAAGCGGGTTCATGTCCACGCTGCTGCGAAATCCCGGTCCGGTGTACAGCGTCCGTTACGACAAAGTCCCACTGGCCGAGGTGGCAGGCAGCGAGCGGACTTTCCCGGCCGACTGGATCGCTGAAAGCGGCTGCGACGTGAGCGATGACTTCGTCCGCTATGCGAAACCGCTGGTGGGCGAGGACATGATCAGTTTGCCGATCGTCGACGGCCGTCAACGGCTGGCCCGCTTTGAGCCAATCTACGCCACGCAAAAGCTGTCACCCTACATTCCGCAGGCGGACAGGAAATAGCATCACGCAGAAACCCGGCCGAATGTTCGATATTAAGCCCCAGCACGATTTTCTTGTCGGCATCGATTCCGACGGCTGCGCGTTCGACACGATGGAGCTGAAACACAAAGAGTGTTTTATTCCGAACACGATCAACAGCTACGAGTTGCAGGGAGTGAGCAAGTACGCCCGCGAGGCGGCCGAGTTCGTCAATCTGTATTCCAAGAGCCGCGGCATCAATCGCTTTCCTGCGCTGGTGGAAACCCTGGACTGGCTCGCTCGCCGGCCGGCAGTCGCGGCCCGCGGCGTGAAAATCGCCATTCCCGCCGGCCTGCTGCGTTGGATGGAACACGAAACCAAGCTGGGCAACCCGGCGCTGGAAAAGGCCGTGGCGGAGACCGGCGATCCGGATTTGAAACAGGCGCTTGCCTGGTCCCAGGCGGTCAATGACGCGGTGGCCGCTACGGTGCGCGGCGTGCCGCCGTTTCCTTACGTGCGCGAGTGTTTGGAGAAATTATCGCCCGCAGCCGACCTGCTGGTGGTTTCCGCGACTCCCGACGAGGCCCTGCGGCGGGAATGGGAAGAGCACGACCTGGCGAAATACGTCGAGGGCATCTGTGGGCAGGAGACCGGATCGAAGCGCGAGACGCTCGAGAATGCCGCCAAGTACAAACCGGCCCACACGCTGATGATCGGCGACGCGCCGGGCGATTTTAACGCGGCCCAGCCGAACGGGGCGCTGTTCTTTCCCATCAATCCCGGCGCGGAAGAGGCCAGTTGGAAGCGGCTGTTTGAGGAAGGCATTGACCGATTTCTCTCCGGCACGTTCGCCGGCGAATACCAAGATGCTTTGCTCGCCGAGTTCGATTCGTATCTTCCCCAGCGGCCGCCGTGGCCGGTGACGGA
>Ga0214472_10002410_pt1 | contig 20174 bp, 15 predicted proteins | sample RVTome_6_FD_207662 | JGI IMG/M metagenome (GOLD analysis project Ga0214472, IMG submission 207662) | Soil microbial communities from uranium-contaminated site in the Upper Colorado River Basin, Wyoming, United States - RVT140D175 | ecosystem: Environmental > Terrestrial > Soil > Contaminated >...
GTCGGTGTATGACGCGCTGGTGCTGGGTGTGCGCGACTACGTGCGCAAGAACGGCTTCAAGGGCGTGGTGCTGGGCCTGTCCGGCGGTATCGATTCGGCGGTCACCGCGGCGGTGGCGGTGGATGCGCTGGGGGCCGAGGCGGTCGAGGCGGTGATGATGCCGTTCCGCTATACCTCGAGCATCAGTATCGAGGATGCCGCCGAGGAGGCGGCGCTGCTGGGGATCCGTCACAGCGTGATCTCGATCGAGCCGATGTACGAGGGCTTCATGGCGGCGCTGGCGGACGAGTTCGCGGGGATGTCGATGGATACCACCGAGGAGAACCTGCAGGCGCGCTGTCGCGGCGTGCTGCTGATGGCGATCTCCAACAAGAAGGGGTATCTGGTGCTGACCACCGGCAACAAGTCGGAGATGGCGGTCGGTTACTCGACCCTGTACGGCGATATGGCCGGCGGTTTCGACGTGCTCAAGGATGTACCGAAGACCTTGGTCTACCGGCTGGCCGAATACCGCAACTCGATTGCGCCGGTGATCCCGCAGCGGGTGATTACGCGGCCGCCCTCGGCCGAACTGAGGCCGGACCAGAAAGATCAGGACAGCCTGCCCGATTACGATGTGCTGGACCGTATTCTCGAGCTTTATGTCGAGCGCGACTACAGCGCCCGGGCGATCATCGCCAAGGGGTTCGACGAGGCGGAGGTGAACCGCGTGGTGCGGCTGGTGGACATCAACGAGTACAAGCGTCGGCAGGCGCCGGTAGGGCCGCGTATCACGGAGCGTGGCTTCGGTCGTGACCGGCGTTATCCGATCACCTCGGGGTGGAAGCTGGGGGAGTAAGGCATCCTGTACATAAAAAGGGCTTGCACACTTCCGTGTTGCAAGCCCCATTTTGGCATCCTTGCTGAACTCACTCGTCCCTGGGTGAGCGAGGTGTCAGTCTCCGTCTGACTTGCGTCCTGTCCTGTTCCCTGCTTGTTCCCTGTTTGTTTCGTGCTGTCCCTGGCGTATCCCTGCTTTGCAGCTCCCTGCTGCGGTACGCTCCTGCGAACCTCGTGATCCAATGATGGTTCATGAATTCCTACATGCCTATAGGAATTTTTCCTAATTTTTCATTTTTTTTCAGGGTCGGGGCGGTTCAGATTCAGCTCCAGGGCGTCATCGAGTTCCACCCTGACGTTGGGGAAGTGATCCAGCGCTCGCATCAGGCGGGCCTCGCCGGTGGATTCGACCCACTCGATCAGCTTTGGGATCAATGCCGCGGGCAGGAGGGCGTGCAGCGGATGGTCGCGACCGCCGGCGGTCGCGTAGACCCAACTGCCCGGCGCCTGGCGAGCGGCATCGACAAGACGTCGGATATGCTCGGCGTGTACGCCCGGGGTGTCGCAGGGCAGGGTGATCAGGTCGCCGGCGGGCAGCGACGGCAGCAGTTGCACCAGTGCGCGCAGCGGGCCGGGGAAGCTGTCATCCGGGTCGCTGATCAGCGGCAACCCGTACTGCGCATAGCGCGTATGGTTGCGATTGCAGTTGATGAAGATGGGGTGGCAAAAGGGGGACAGCGCCTCGATCGAGTATTCGATCATTGCGCGCCCCTGGAACGGCAGCAGCCCCTTGTCGGCGCCGCCGGCGCGCGAGCCGCGGCCGCCGGCGAGAATCAGTCCGGTGTAGTGTCGGGTGGCAGCTGTTGTCACGGTCTTCCATCTTGCTTGCGATCGGAAGCTCTATTGTCAGGCGGCTTCCAGCCTTTGGGCAAGTGCCAGTGCACCTGCCTTGGCGCTGCGCGTGACTTCGCCGACGATGATCAGGCTGGGTGTCTTGAATTCCGCCTGCCCGGCCTGCGTCACCACCTTGTCCAGGGTCGACAGCAGGTTGCGCTGGTTGTCCCGGGTGCCGTTCTCGATCAGCAGGATCGGCCAGTCGCCGGGCAGCCCGTGCGCCTGCAGCGATGCACTGATATCGGGCAGCGATTCCAGCCCCATGTAGAACACCAGGGTCTGGTCGGTGCGGGCCAGCTCTGCCCAGTCGTGGGCCAGGTGGTCGGCATGGTGGGTCGCGGTGATGAAGCGAACTTGGTGGGCACAGGCGCGATCGGTCAGCGGTATACCGGCGGCCGCGGCGCAGCCCGAGGCGGCGGTGATGCCGGGGACGATATGCCAACCGATTCCGGCGGCGTCGAGGGCGTCGATCTCCTCCGCCATACGGGCGAAGATGGCGGGGTCACCCCCCTTGAGGCGCAGCACGGTGTTGCCGCGCCGGGCCTGCTCCACCATCAACTCGCCGATGCGGGCCTGGGTGACGCTGTGATGGCCGGCCGCCTTGCCGACGTAGTAGCGCTGCGCCGAGGCGGGGATCAGGGCGAGGATATCCTCGCCGACCAGGCGGTCGTAGATCACCACCTCGGCCTGCTCGATCAGGCGGTAGGCGCGCACCGTGAGCAGATCCACGGCGCCGGGGCCGCAGCCGATCAGGTGTACCTCGCCGTCCCTGAGGTCGGCGCGATCATGATTCCAGGGCATCTTCCACCTCCACGGCCCTTTCGGCCGCCGTCTCGTCTGTAATAAGGGCCTTGAGCTCGGGGATGCAGGAGCCGCAGTTGGTTCCGCACTTGAGCTGTAGGCCGAGCTGTTCGGCCGTTGTCGCACCCTCGCGGATCCCGGCACGGATATCCGGCTCGCGCACCTGGAAGCAACTGCACACCACCGCGCCGCAGGGCTGGGCGCCCGGAGCCCTGGCCGCGAGCAGCTGTCGGCGCAGGTCGATATCGACGCTGTCGACGGCGAACTGCAGGTCGAGCCAGTCCAGATCGGGCAGGGCGCCGTCGCGCTCGACCAGCAGCAGCCAGTCGAGTTTGCCGTCGTCGAAACCGCAGGCACGGTAGCGGCCGTCGTGACTGTCGCCCAGGCTCATATCCGGGGCGCTGCCGAGGTGGCGAACGCACCAGTCGTCCCAGTTATCCACCGCCGTGGAGTCGGCCAGACGGTAGCTGGTGCAGTGCTCGAGCGGTACCCGGCTCCAGTAATCCAGCGGCAGGGATACGGCGTTGCGCACCAGCAGGCGCGCCTGCCAACGGCTGTTCAGGCTGCGCAGGGTGGCGCGGCCCTGCTTGGACTCGGGCTGGCCGGAGAACGGATCGACCACCGAGGCGATCAACGAGCCGCAGATCGACGTGCCGGAGAACTGCTGGTTCCAGTGCATCGGGATGAAGACCTCTCCCGGACGCTGCTGCTCGCTGACCACGGCGCGGCCCAGATAGACGCCCAGCTCGTTCTTCAGCTCGGCGATCTCGCCATCGCGAATTTCATGGCGACGCGCATCCTTGGGGTGGATCTCGATAAAGGGCTCCGGCCGGTGCTGCAGCAGGCGAGCGGCGCGGCCGGTGCGGGTCATGGTGTGCCACTGGTCGCGGATACGGCCGGTATTGACCCGCAACGGGTACAGGGTGTCGGTCTGCTGCAGCGGCGGGCGCGGGGTCACGGCCTGGAATCGGGCGCGTCCGGACGGCGTGAAGAAGCGGCCGTCGCCGAACAGGCGGGGGGTGCCGTTGGGTGCGGCCGCATTCACCGGCCACTGGATCGGCGTCAGCCGGTCGTAGTCGGCGTCGCTGATCTCGCTCAGGCCGCTGATGTCGAAGCCGCGCGAGGCGTTGTTGTCGAGCCCGGAGAGCGCGGCATGCTCGCGGAAGATCTGCGCCGGGTGGGTGTAGTCGAACGCGGCGGCGAAGCCCAGGCGCCGGGCCACATCGGTCATGATCCGCCAGTCGTGGCGCGCCTCGCCCGGCGGTGCGATCAGACCGCGCTGGCGCGAGATGCGGCGCTCGGAGTTGGTCACGGTGCCGTTCTTCTCGCCCCAGGTGGTAGCCGGCAGCGCGATGTGGGCCAGATCCAGAGTGTCGGTGGCGGCCATGCACTCGGAGACGATCACCAGTTCGCACTTTTCCAGGGCGCGGCGCACGCGGTCCGCCTCGGGCAGGCTGACCACCGGGTTGGTGGCCATGATCCACACCGCCTTCACCTCGCCGCGCTCGATGGCGTCGAACAGCTCCACCGCCTTGTAGCCCTCCCGGCGCACCATGTCGGTGGCGCCCCAGAAGCGGGCGACGAGGTCGATGTTGGCGTCGTTGGAGAAATCCATATGCGCGGCGAGCTGGTTGGCCAGGCCGCCCACCTCGCGCCCGCCCATCGCATTGGGCTGGCCGGTCAGCGAGAAGGGCCCCATGCCGGGCTTGCCGAGACGCCCGCTCGCCAGGTGGCAGTTGATGATCGCATTGACCTTGTCGGTGCCGCTGCTGGACTGATTGATCCCCTGCGAGAACAGGGTCAGCGTGCGCTCGGTGCCGCAGAACCACTCCACCAGTCGGTCCAGATCTTCCGCCTGCACGTCCGCGGCCTGCGCGGTGGCGGCGATATCCGGCGCGCAGGCGCGGGCGGTGGCCAGCGCCTGTTCGAACCCTTCGGTATGGTTGTCGATATAGGTACGGTCCAGCTTGCCGCGGCGCTCCAGCTCGGCCAGCAGCAGGTTGAAGATCTCGGCGTCGCTGCCGGGCTTGATCGACAGCTGCAGGTCGGCCAGGTCGGAGGTGGCGGTGCGGCGCGGGTCGATCACCACGACCCGCAGGTTCGGGTTGGCCTTCTTGGCGGCGACCATGCGCTGGAACAGGATCGGGTGGTTCCAGGCCGCGTTGGAGCCGACCAGGATCATCAACTCGGCGTGGTCGATATCCTCGTAGCTGCAGGGCATCAGATCGCCGCCGAAGGCGCGCTTGTAACCGGCCACGGTGGAGGACATGCACAGACGCGAATTGGTATCGACATGGCTGGAGCCGATGAACCCCTTCATCAGCTTGTTGGCGACATAGTAGTCTTCGGTCAGCAGTTGTCCCGACAGGTACATCGCCACCGCGCCCGGACCGTCGCGGTCGACGATCCGCTGCAGCCGACCGGCGACGCTGTCGAGTGCGTTGTCCCAGTCGACCTCGCGGCCGTCGACGCGGGGCCGGAGCAGGCGGTCGGCCGCGCCGGTGGTCTCATGCAGCGAACTGCCCTTGACGCAGAGGCGGCCGAAGTTGGCCGGGTGCTGCTTGTCACCGGAGACTGCTATGATGTTCTGCGCCTGAACTTCGGCCTTGACGCCGCAGCCGACGCCGCAGTAGGGGCAGGTAGTGTTGTCGTTCATCGGCGAAATCCCACAAAAAAGGCGCCTGACCATCACTTCCGCCACAGAGGGGAAGGATGGTCAGGCGCCTTTGCCTTGTCGGGTGGAGGTGCTGAATACCGCCACTCGACCGCTGTAACTGTTCTCGAATATCAGTCGTTACAGCAAAAGGGGTGCCACTCTTGATAACCGGCTGATAAGCGGCGGATTAACCATGCATCAAAGCTCCGGGTGGCGCGCTAAACACGGGAGATGTGCACGTCAACGGGGCGTGTCGGCGGCCGTTATGCACCAGGTTGGAGCGTTTTCGATCGATCGACGCGGTATAACGCCGAAAATCGGTCTCTTCCATTTGGAATATGAATTGCTACACGCTATCTCTTCTTATAGAGGTTGCCGATCCATTAAAAAGAATACGAGGAGCACTCCCAACGTGGGCAATGAAGGTTTATCGGTCATGCTCGTCGACGACGAGACCGAACGTGCGGCGATGGTCGAGCAGGAGCTGCAGGCTCAGGGCTATACCGTGGTCTGCCGTCTGACCACGACGGCGGCCTTGCGCCACCATGTCGAGCGCGTACAGCCCGACATCGTCATCATCGATATGGACTCTCCGGACCGGGATACGCTGGAGCACATGTCGGTGGTCAATCAACAGAATCCACGCCCGATCGTGTTTTTCGCCGACAAGGACGACAACCCCGACAACATTCGCGCCGCGATCAAGGCCGGCGTCAGCGCCTATATCGTCGACGGTCTCAAGCCGAACCGGGTGAAGCCGATTCTCGACGTGGCGATCGCCCGCTTCGAGGCGTTCCAGAGCCTGCGTTCCGAGCTGCTGCAGACCCGCACCGAGCTGGAGGATCGCAAGCTGATCGAGAAGGCGAAGGGGATGTTGATGAAACATCAGAGCTGCGACGAGGAGCAGGCGTTTCGTACCCTGCGCAAACTGGCGATGGATCGTTCGCAGAAACTGGTGGATGTGGCACGCAGCGTGATCAAGGTATTGGAGGTGTTATGAGCGGCACAAGCTTGGATATGGATCGGCTGGTGCCGGAAAAAACCACCTTGACGCTGGGCTTCGTCGCCCTGCTCGACAGCGCGCCGCTGGTGGTGGCGCGCGAGCAGGGGTTCTTTGCCGAGCAGGGGCTGGAGGTGCGGCTGCAGCGCGAGAACTCCTGGGCCAGCGTGCGCGACAAGGTCGCCTACGGTCTGCTCGACGGAGCGCAGATGATCGCGCCGATGCCGCTGGCCTCCTCGCTGGGGCTCGGCGCGCCGCCGGTGGCGATGGAGACCGCTTTGGTGATGAGTCGCAACGGCAACGCGATCACGCTGGCCAAAGCCCTGGCCGATGCGGCCGGAATCGAAGCGGATCCCCAGGGGCCGGACCCGCTGTTGACCGGGCGTCTGCTGCGCGCCCATCTGACCGGGCTGGAGCGGCCCCTGAAGCTGGCCACCGTCTACCCCTACTCCTGCCACCACTATCAGCTGCGCTACTGGCTCAACATGTCCGGCATCTCGCCGCGACAGGTGGAGTTCATCGGCGCGCCGCCGCGGCAGATGGTGGACCTGCTGCAAACGGGCCAGATCGATGGCTGCTGCGTCGGCGAACCCTGGAACTCGCTGGCCGAGGTGTACGGCGTCGGCCGCATCGTCGCCACCGGGCACCAGGTCTGGCGCAATATGATGGAGAAGGTGTTCGGCGTGACCCGGGAGTGGGCGGCCGAACATCCCCAGACCTACCGTGCCGTGCTGATGGCACTGATGAAGGCGTGCCGCTGGCTGGAGTCGCACCAGAACAGCGAGGAGCTGTTTCAATGGCTGTCGTTGCCGCCCTATCTCGACCTCGAGATCGAGCCGCTGCAGAGCCGGGGGCTGTTCGCACGGCATCTGGGGCAGCGCTTCGCCGGTGCCGACACCAACTTCCCCTGGCGCTCGCAGGGCGCCTGGCTGCTGGGCCAGATGCGCGAGGCGGGGCAGTGGCAGGGGCCGCTCGACAATCCGGTCCTGGACCGGGTGTTCAACACCGGGCTCTACCGCGAGGTGGCTGCGGCGCTCGGGCTCAATGCACCGCTGGCGGACTACCGTATCGAGGGGTGCGACGCCGAGGGCGGCGAGCTGTCCGGTACGCTGGGCGCGATGGTCCCTAACGAGAACGGTTTCATCGACGGCATCTGTTTCGGGCTGCGCCATTTTTGAACAAGGGGGCTGCCGTCTGCTTGCCGGCGGTGCGCGTTTTCTGTGCAATCAGCGCATTCAATGTTTGATGTTTTGATATAACTTGATGATTTATAAATAAAAACAAGAGTTGGCACGTAGGCTGCTTAACACTATGCAAACGGGATAGGCTCGATCAATGGCGATAGAGCCTGTCCCGAAGGTGTTACTGCACGGTGTTACCCAAGGTTCCGGCCGGACCTTTACAAGCAGACGACTACGGCAAGGGCGCCGTTCCGGTATCCGGAGATGCAGATCTCTGGAGCGGGAGCGGTGCCCTTTTTTGTGTTTCAAGAGGATTGAAAATGAAAACAACTCTGAACCGACGCTCTCTGTGTAAAGGTATGCTGCTGGCCGCTTCCATCGGGGCCGCTTCGTTGACCGCCTCCACCGCGGCCGTGGCCGAGATCGGCTATGCGGAGAAGGAGGAGCTGAAATTCGGCTTCATCAAGCTGACCGACATGGCGCCGCTGGCGATCGCCTACGAGAAGCGCTACTTCGAGGACGAGGGGCTGTACGTGACCCTGGAGGCCCAGGCGAACTGGAAGGTGCTGCTTGACCGCGTCATCGACGGCCAGCTCGACGGTGCCCACATGCTGGCGGGCCAGCCGCTCGGCGCCACCATCGGTTTCGGTACCAAGGCCGACATTATCACCGCCTTCAGCATGGACCTGAACGGCAACGGCATCACCGTGTCCAACGATATCTGGGAGCAGATGAAGCCCAATATCCCGATGGGACCGGACGGCAAGCCGGTGCACCCGATCAAGGCCGACTACCTGAAGCCGGTTGTGGATAAGTACCGTGCCGAGGGCAAGCCGTTCAACATGGGCATGGTGTTCCCGGTCTCCACCCACAACTACGAACTGCGCTACTGGCTCGCGGCCGGCGGTATCCACCCCGGTTACTATGCCCCGCACAAGGGCGATACCAGCGGTCAGTTGCAGGCCGAGGCGCTGCTGTCGGTGACCCCGCCGCCGCAGATGCCGGCGACCATGGAAGCGGGCACCATCTACGGCTACTGCGTCGGCGAACCCTGGAACCAGCAGGCGGTATTCAAGGGGATCGGCGTGCCGGTGATCACCGACTACGAGATCTGGAAGGACAACCCGGAGAAGGTGTTCGGCGTGTCGCAGGAGTGGGCCGACAAGTACCCCAACACCCATATCCGCGTCGTGAAGGCGATGATCCGTGCCGCCAAGTGGCTGGATGAAAACAACAACGCCAACCGTCCGGAAGCGGTGGATATCCTCTCCCGCCCGGCCTATGTCGGTGCCGATGCCGAGGTGATCGCCAACTCCATGACCGGCACCTTCGAGTACGAGAAGGGCGACAAGCGCGACGTGCCTGACTTCAACGTCTTCTTCCGCCACAACGCCACCTATCCCTACTACTCCGATGCGATCTGGTACCTGACCCAGATGCGTCGCTGGGGCCAGATCGCCGAGCCGAAGCCGGACAGCTGGTACATGGATATCGCCAAGAAGGTGTACCGCCCCGATATCTACGCCACTGCCGCCAAGGAGTTGATCGCCGACGGCGTGATGGATGCGTCCGAGTTCCCGGACTTCGATTCCGAAGATGGCTTCAAGGCGCCGCAGACCCAGTTTATCGACGGCATCACCTATGACGGCAAGAAGCCCAACGAGTATCTCGAGAAGTTCAACATCGGCCTGAAAGGCGACGACAAGATCTGATCCTCCGGCGGCCCCTGCCCATACGGGGGCCGCCAACGAGGAGGGAGAGTAAACGATGAGTAGCATCCGTATGACCCTAGCCGGCGTGGCCGGCATCGCCGGCGTCAAAAGCAACGACACGATGAGCAGTTGGCTCAAGCGTACCGCCCAGGCTCTGGGCCTGCCGCTGCTCGGCATCCTGGTGTTCCTGTTCATCTGGCAGCAGGGGGCCAAGCAGATCGATACCTCGCTGGGCCAGTTTCCGGGGCCGAGCCAGGTGTATGAACAGACCCGCTCGCTGATCGCCGACCACTACGCCGAGCGCAGTCGCGAGACGGCGTTCTACGAGCGTCAGGAGCAGCGCAACGCCGAGCGTGTGGCGAAGGATCCGAGCTACGAGCCGAAGATCCGCGAGTACACCGGCAAGCCGACCTTCTTCGACCAGATCGGCACCAGCCTAGTGACGGTGCTGGCCGGCTTCGCCATCGCCGGTCTGATCGCGATTCCGCTGGGGATCTGTATCGGCCTCAACGGTGCGCTCTACTCGGCGCTGAACCCGATCATCCAGCTGTTCAAGCCGGTCTCGCCCTTGGCCTGGCTGCCGCTGGTGACGATGGTGGTCAGCGCGGTGTATGTCACGCCGGAGCCGCTGTTCGCCAAGTCGTTCCTGACCTCGCTGTTCACCGTGTCGCTGTGCTGCCTCTGGCCGACGCTGATCAACACCGCGGTCGGCGTATCGGCGGTCAGCCCGGATCTGCAGAACGTGAGCAAGGTGCTGCGCCTGAGCTGGGGTACCCATGTGGTCAAGATCGTGCTGCCCTCGTCGGTACCGATGATCTTCACCGGCCTGCGTCTGTCGCTCGGTATCGCCTGGATGGTGCTGATCGCCGCCGAGATGCTGGCGCAGAACCCGGGCCTGGGCAAGTTCGTCTGGGACGAGTTCCAGAACGGCAGCTCCGACTCGCTGGGGCGGATCATGGTCGCCGTGCTGGTGATCGGCCTGATCGGCTTTCTGCTCGATCGCATCATGCTGCTGCTGCAGCGCCAGGTTTCCTGGGACAAGAACGCGATTACCCGTTAAGGAGGGCTCGGCATGTCTATACAGACCGCATCCATACAGACCGTATCTATACAGACCGTATCCAAACAACTCGAACTGACGGGTGTCTCGATCGAATTTCCGACCCCGACGGGGGCGTTCAAGGCGCTGGACAACGTCAACCTGAAGATCGCCAAGGGCGAGTTCGTCTCGCTGATCGGCCACTCCGGTTGCGGCAAGTCCACCGTGCTCAACATCGTCGCCGGCCTGTACAAGGCCACCGCCGGCGGCGTGGTGCTGGACGGCAAGGAGGTGGACGAACCCGGCCCCGAGCGCGCCGTGGTGTTCCAGAACCACTCGCTGCTGCCCTGGCTCAGTGCCTACGAGAACGTCGAGCTGGCGGTGAAGCAGGTGTTCAAGGGCAAGAAGAGCCGGGCGGAGATGAAGGCCTGGATCGAGCACAACCTGGAACTGGTGCACATGACCCACGCCATGCACAAGCGCCCGGGCGAGATCTCCGGCGGCATGAAACAGCGCGTCGGCATCGCCCGCGCATTGGCGATGGAGCCCAAGGTGCTGCTGATGGACGAGCCGTTCGGCGCGCTCGATGCGCTGACCCGCGCCCATCTGCAGGACTCGCTGATGGAGATCCAGAAGGATCTGAACAACACCGTGATCATGATCACCCACGACGTCGACGAGGCGGTGCTGCTCTCCGATCGTATCGTGATGATGACCAACGGCCCGGCGGCCACCGTCGGCGAGATTCTCGACGTGGAGCTGGCGCGGCCGCGCAACCGCATCGCGCTGGCCGACGATCCACAGTACAACCACTACCGTCACCAGGTGCTCAGCTTCCTGTATGAGAAGCAGCGCAAGGTCGAGGATATCGATCAGCACCGCAGCGCGAAGAGAGTCGAGGAGGCGGAGGCGGAAACCGAACTCCCAAAGAAGCAAGCCCAGGGGTGAAACCATGAGCATGAACGTCGATCTGGTCATCGTAGGCAACGGCATGGCCGGCAACCGCCTGGTACAGGAGCTGGTCAAGCAGGCGGACACACCCGAATCGATCCTGGTGATCGGCGAGGAGCCGCGCCACGCCTATAACCGGGTGCTGCTGTCGCCGCTGCTGGCCGGCGAGATGCAGGCGGCCGAGGTGGTGTTGCAGGATGCCCGCTGGTACCGCGAGCAGGGTATCGAACTGGTCTCCGGCGATCCGGTGGAGCGGGTCGATCTGCAGCGGCGCAGGCTGACGACCCGTTCGGGGTTGCAGGTCGACTATCGGCGTCTGGTGTTTGCCACCGGATCGCGCTCGAACATACCGCCGATCCCCGGTATCGAGCTTGACGGCGTGATGGGCTTTCGCACCTGGGACGATGTCGAACTGATGCAGCAGGCCGCGGCACGCGGCGGTCGGGCGATCGTCGTCGGCGGCGGCCTGCTCGGGCTGGAGGCGGCCGAGGGGCTGCGCAAGCTGGGCATGGAAACGACCGTGCTGCAGCGCGGCGACCGTCTGCTCAATATCCAGCTGGACGGCACCGCGGCCGGACTGCTGCGCGACACGCTGGAGGGGCGCGGGCTGAAGGTACGGCTCGACGCCGAGATCGCCGCCATCGAAGGCGAGCAGGGCCGGGTGAGCCGGGTCCGGCTCAACGATGGTCAGCTGTTGCCGGCTGATCTGGTGGTGGTCGCGATCGGCGTGCGGCCCGAGATCTCGCTGGCGCGCGAGGCCGGGCTGGATTGCAACCGTGCCATCAAGGTCGACGCCACCCTGCATACCAGCCATGACAAGGTGTTCGCGCTCGGCGAATGCTGCGAATTCGAACGGAACACCTACGGCCTGGTGGCGCCGATCTGGCGTCAGGCGGAGGTGCTGGCCCGGGTGATCTGCGGCGGCGAAGGCGGCTACAGCGAGCAGCCGGTGGCCACGCAGCTCAAGGTCAGCGGTATCGCGCTGTTCTCCTGCGGTGAGATCGATGCGCCGGATGCGCAGCCGCTGGAGTACCTGGACCGTACCCATGCCGAGTACCGCAAGCTGTGGCTGCGCGACGGGCGCATCGTCGGTGCCGTGCTCTACGGTGATACCCGCTTCGGGCCCTGGTATTTCGAACAATTGCTGGCGCGGAACGACATGAGCGGGCAGCGTGAACTGTTGCTGTTCGGACCGGTTGAAGTGGCTCGGGTAGCCTGAGCCCAAGACAGCGGATCTCGACTGCAAGATGGGAAGCCCCGGGACAGGGGCAGAGATGAAAGAAGAGATTAACGTTTAGTTTAACTCAACTGTAGGGCGAGAAAGGATCGTTTGATGACGGGCTGATACGCCACTATTCTGTACCTGTAGAACGAACTCAGGACAGATAGGTGAATATCATGAATGAAGAAAATCTTACTCTTGCCGAGATCGCCCGTCGCAACGGCTGCAACGATCCGATCGTGCTGGCGAAGATCGAACGAGCCGAATTTATCTCCGGCCTGATCCACGATGGCTACACCTGGGTTGCCGGCAAGATCGCTCGCATCGCTCAGGATATCGGCGTCCTGTTCCACCGCCACGCTCACTGAGTCGGGGCCGCATTACCGAGATGTAGGAGTCTTTTCCCCGCGCAGGGGACAAGAACCGACAAGCCTCTCCCCGTGTATCCTCCAGGATACGCACGCCTTTGAAACTCCCTTTTGCCGACCGACCCCGGGCAGCGCCGCCCCTGCCTGAAGCAAGAGGCGGCCGAAGGAGAGATGTTCGTTTAGGGGGCGGTGTTACGCGGCGGCTTCGTCCAGGCTTTCGACCGACTCCCTGATCAGGTAGTCGAACGCACCGAGAGAGGCCGTGGCGCCCGCGCCCATGGCGATGATGATCTGCTTGAACGGCACCGTGGTCACGTCGCCGGCGGCGAACACGCCGGGCAGCGAGGTTTCGCCGCGGGCACCGATCTCGATCTCGCCGAAGCGGGTCAGTTCGAGATCGCCCTTGAGCCATTCGCTGTTCGGCACCAGCCCGATCTGAACGAAGATGCCGGCCAGTTCCAGGCTGTGCGACTCGCCGCTGGCGCGATCGGTGTAGGTCAACCCGGTCACCCGCTCGCCGTCGCCGTTCACCTCGGTGGTGGCGGCCTGCCTGATGATGCGGATGTTGGCCATCGACTTCGCCTTGCGGATCAGCACCTCGTCGGCGCGCAGGGTGTCGCCGAACTCCAGCACGGTGACCTCCTTGACGATACCGGCCAGGTCGATCGCCGCTTCGATACCGGAGTTGCCGCCGCCGATCACCGCCACGCTCCTGCCCTTGAACAGCGGGCCGTCGCAGTGCGGGCAGTAGGCCACGCCCTTGCCGCGGTACTCCTTCTCGCCCGGTACGTTCATCTCGCGCCAGCGGGCACCGGTGGCGATCACCACGGCGCGGCTCTTCAGCGTCGCGCCGCTCTCCAGGTCGATCTCGACCAACTCGTCGCGCCGGATTTTGGCGGCCTTCTGCTCGGTGACGATCTCCACCTCGTAGTCGCGCACGTGCTCCTCGAGCCCGGCGACCAGCTTCGGCCCTTCGGTGGCCTTGACCGAGATGAAGTTCTCGATGCCGACGGTGTCCATCACCTGGCCGCCGAAGCGCTCGGCGACGATGCCGGTGCGGATCCCCTTGCGTGCGGCGTAGATCGCCGCCGCGGCGCCGGCCGGGCCGCCGCCGACCACCAGCAGGTCGTAGGGCTCCTTGTCGTTCAGTTCGGCTACCTTGCGCTCGGCGGCACCGGAGTCGACCCTGTTCAGGATCTCCGCCAGGGTCATGCGGCCCTGGCCGAACGGCTCGCCGTTGAGGTAGACGCTGGGCACGGCCATCACCTTGCGTTCGTTGACCTCGGTCTGGAACAGGGCGCCGTCGATCATGCTGTGGCTGATCCTGGGGTTCAGTGTCGCCATCAGGTTCAGCGCCTGCACCACGTCGGGGCAGTTCTGGCACGACAGCGAGATGTAGGTCTCGAAGTGCAGTTCGCGATCGAGTGACTTGATCTGGTCGATCTGCTCCTGCGCCACCTTCGGCGGGTAGCCGCCGTTCTGCAGCAGGGCCAGCACCAGCGAGGTGAACTCGTGGCCCATCGGGATGCCGGCGAAGTGTACGCGCGGCTCCGCGCCTGCCGGAGCGACCGCCATGCTCGGCTTGCGTGCGGCGCTGTCGCTCTCGGTCAATGAGATCTTGTCGGACAGGGCGGTGATCTCCTGCGCCAGTGTGCGCAGCTCTTCGCCTTTGTCCGAGTGGTCTGCAGACAGGGTTATCTCAATCGGAGTAACCAGCGCCTGCAGGTAGGTGTTCAGTTGCTGTTTGAGGTTTGTATCCAACATGAGCCTGTCCTGCCTGTGTATTGAGGTTGTGGGTGGTCGTTGTGTACGACCGTTCGGCTAAGAGGGGTTTGAAATTCCGGTACTGTGCGGGTCCGGGCCGTGCGGGGCATAGCTTTCCAGGACACGCTGTGAATACATCCTTGGCAGATATTTGCTCCTGCAATATCTGCACTCCCGCCATCCGTGGCGGTCGTACGCTCGGCGTCGGCATCCATGCCTCCGACGGTCCTGGAAATCTATGCCCCACCCGGCCCTGGATAGCTCGGTACGAGGTTGAACGTTTAGATCTTGCCGACCAGGTCCAGTGACGGTGCCAGGGTCGCTTCGCCCTCTTTCCACTTCGCCGGGCAGACTTCACCCGGGTGGCTGGCGACGTACTGGGCGGCCTTCAGCTTGCGTACCAGGCTGTCCGCTTCGCGGCCGATACCTTCGGCGGTGACTTCGGCGGCCTGGATGATGCCGTCCGGGTCGACGATGAAGGTGGCGCGATCCGCCAGGCCCTGGCCTTCGCGCAGTACGTCGAAGTTGCTGGTGATGGTCCAGTTCGGGTCGCCGATCATGGTGTACTTGATCTTGGCGATGGTGTCGGACGCGTCGTGCCAGGCCTTGTGCACGAAGTGGGTGTCGGTGGAGACGGAGTAGACCTCGACGCCCATCCGCTGCAGCTCTTCGTAGTGGTCGGCCAGGTCGCCCAGTTCGGTCGGGCAGACGAAGGTGAAGTCGGCCGGGTAGAAGAAGAATACCGACCACTTGCCTTTCAGGTCGGAGTCGGAGACTTCGATGAATTCGCCGTTTCTGAACGCGTTTGCCTTGAAGGGTTTGATCGGGGTGTTGATTGCCTGTGCCATGGTTTCTTTCTCCTGTGAGGCTTGTGTGTTTCGACAGGAGTTAGAATAGGTTCGAGAGGGTTATTTTAAAAATTGATTATATAAAGAGTGTTGATAGTATTTGGTTATTGATTGTCCGGCAGCAACGCTGCCGGTGGGTGCCCTTTTATACGGTAAATCCCCGCACCACCTCCGTCAGGGCGGATGCCGTTTTCTGCAGCTCCATGCTCTGCCGGCGCATGCCGACCATATCGCCATCCGATCGTTCGGCGATCCCTCTCACGTTCTGCATATCGTTGCCCACGTCATTGGTACTGCGCTGTTGGCGCTCGGTAGCCTGAAGTATTCGCGAGTTCATGTCGTTGATCTCGGCTACGGATCGAGACATGAGGGCCAGTGCATCGCGAATGGCGACACTCTGTTCTACACAGTTGCGGGCTTGAGAACTGTTCACGGACATGTTCTTTTCCGCCGCCGATACCCCCGTCTGGATCGACTCAAGGATCGACTGAATATCATTGGTGGAATCCTGAGTCTTTACGGCCAGGTTGCGCACTTCATCGGCGACGACGGCAAAGCCGCGGCCATAGGAACCCGCCCTGGCGGCCTCGATGGCCGCGTTCAACGCCAGCAGGTTGGTCTGCTCCGAAATCTCCTGGATGACGGAGACCACCCGGCTTATGCGCGAACCATGTTCGGCGAGTTGATTGATATACCCCGATGTCAGTTCGATCGACGACGTCAGTGATTCGATGCCCTCCATCGACTCCAATACGATGCGCCGGCTGCTTTGAGCCTGCTCGAAAACGGTCTGGGCCACATCGCTGGCCGCCTGTGCTTCTTGTACGATGCTGCCGGTGGAGTCGCGTAACTGCACCGTGGACTCCGTGGTGCTTTCGACAATGCTCTTCTGTTGTTCGATATTGAAGCCGACCTCTGCGGTCTTCTGCTGAAGGTGCTCGGTCGCATGCTGCAAACCGGTGGCCGACTCCGACACGCTGGTCACCATCGACCTCAGGGTGTCCAGGAAGCGATTGAACTGTTCGGCTACCAGGCCTATCTCGTCGCGCCTGTTTACTGTCATGCGTTTGGTAAGGTCGCCCCGGCCGGACGCCAGATCGGTCATGAATAGATGGAGTTGCTGGATCGGGCGGGTCAGGGAGTTGCTCAACAGAATCGCCAGCACGCAGACCAGAACTCCCACGCCGATCAGTATCGCCAATGCGGTTCGAATCACATTTTCCACCATCGCTTTGGCATCGCCTTGCTGTACATGCGCATGGTCGATCGTCAGCGAGACAACTTCGTCGATCGTATTTTCCAGTGAAGACTCGAGTTTCACCAGAAAGGCGGAAGATGGAACGGTTTCCAGGTCCTTGCCGGTCATGATTCGGAGTTGCAGCGCTCGCCAGCTGTCGGCAAGATCCTTGCTTTCCTTCACCAACGACGTAATGGATGGGGTAAGGTGATTCTTCTCCATCATATCCAGTTCCATCGCCAGCATGTCGTAATGCCCCAGGAATGTGTTCGCTACATCAGCGTCATCATGGGGTTCTATCATGAGTTGAACGGAGTTGGCGAAATCCTTCGCGTCCCTGAAATGTTCCCAGGCCCTGCGCGCGGTATCCACCGAACTCAGTACCTTGTCGAAGTTGCTATTTGTCTCGTTACCCAAGTGGTACAGCTGATATGACAACCCCCCTCCCAACATCAGGGTAATAACGATCATCGCCATGAAGCTCAATATAAGCCGGCTTTTTATTGTCATCCTATTGCGCCTTTGATCTTGTTAGTTGGGGAGGTTCGGGAGCGATACCACCATATCGGGACCGGTCAACGATTTCAGGAAAGCGATCAGATCATCTCGCTCGGAAGCATTGAGAGGCACGGGGCGCATCAAGGGGGATATCGAGTTCCGGCGAACGCCTCCGCTCAAGTAGTGGGCGATGACGGACTCCAGGTTGGGCAGGCTTCCATCATGCATATACGGCGCGCGCTGAGTGATATTTCGCAACCCGGGTGTCTTGAAGGAAAACTGATCCTTGACCTCGCCGGTGACTTCGTACCGGCCCTTATCCTCGATATCGGGAAGTCCGATGTCGTGAAACCGATTGTCGGTGAAATTCCAACCGGAATGGCATCGGCTGCACCCGGCTTTGCCGTTGAACAGTTGAAAGCCCCTCTTTTCCGATTCATCGAGTGCCGTATCGTCGCCGTTCACCCAGCGATCGAACGGTGACTCGGTCGATACGATCGTCCTTTCGTATGTGGCTATCGCGTGCAGAACCGTCTCGGATGTCAATCCTTCCACGGGAAAGGCCTTATCGAACCAATAGCGATACTCGGTTATTCCATTCAGCCGCTCCACCACTTCGGAAAGCGGAATATTCATCTCTGCCGGGGTTTCTATAGGGCCTCGGGCCTGTTCTTCAAGAGAGGGTGCTCTTCCGTCCCAAAACAGTGCATCGCCTGACCACGCCATATTCAACAGCGTCGGAGCATGTCGCTTAAGCGGTTGAGCCAGGGCCCCGACAGGTTTCGACAGCGGTGCTTCCCAGCCGAAAGAGGGATTATGGCATGACGCGCAGGTCATGTTTTTTGCCTGGCTCAGTCGGGGATCGAAAAAAAGCATTTTCCCCAACGTCGCCTTTGTGCCGGAATAAGGATTGTTTGCCGGGAAAGGGATGCTCTCCGGACGCTTATAGGCTTCACGCAATTGTTCACTCCTGTTGTCCGCCTTGGCCGGTCCCGTGGCCAACAGGAAGATGAAAAAAGGGAGGAACTGCCTTATACGAATTTTCTTCTTGCTCGTACTATTTTTCTTCTTATTAATGAACGACATATAGATCCTTTGTTGTCAGTGACTTCAGTTTCTGAGCCTCTGGAAATGCTTCCGGTTAGGCGTGCTTCCTGTCAAACGGCCGTTATTTGGTCGCTATCTATATTGAAACGGAACTTTATCAGTTTGACTTTCAATATGGTAGCCGGTGCCGAATCGCACTACGGAACTATTTTGTGAGGGTAGGAAAATTCCTAGTAAAAATAAGAAAATGCTTCTTTTTTTGAATGGATGTTTTAGTAAAACGCTGTCAGCGCGTTTTTAAGTATGCAGTTGTCGTATTTAATGACTTGTCGAGATGAATTCGCTTCCGGAAAGGTTCCAAGCACTTGGGTTGCGCTCGACTCAGGCTGCTGTCCCGGATGCTTTATGCAGGGGTCGGAATTCGATTGCGGCGGAAAGGTAACAGGTAGGGCTGGGAAGAGGTAAATCGCCAAGGCCCCTTATTAAGAGGGGCCCTCCGATCCTGCAAATGTGCAACGCGGCTCAGTCGAAGATGCCGAAGGTGATGCGGTCGAACCAGGAGCGCTCCTCCTGCGTCTCGGCCTCTGTGTCCTTGGCTTTGGCTTCGTCGGGTGCCGCGGGCTTGGCGGCCTGGGTCGGGCGTGCCGGTACGGCCGGTGCTTCCGCTTCGCCGAGCAGACCGAAGGTGGCGGTGTTGAGCAGCGACGAGCGGGGTTCCTTGAAGGTGCGGATCTCGTAATCGGGGTAGTTCAGTTCCAGCACCTTGTAGGCGTTCTCGGCCAGTTCGGTCAGGCCGAGCTCGGTGTAGGCTTCGCCCATCATCGCCAGGGCATCGGGTACGGCCGGGGTTTCCTGGAAATTCTCCACCACGTAGCGGCCGCGGTTGGCGGCGGCGACCCAGGCCTGGCGCTTCATATAGTACGAAGCGACGTGGATCTCGTGGATGGCGAGGCGGTTTTTCAGGTACTGCATGCGCTTTTGCGCATCCGGTGCGTACTCGCTCTCCGGGTAACGGTTGACCAGCGTGGCGAAACTGTCGAACGAGTCGCGTGCGGCGCCGGGGTCGCGCTGGGTCTCGTCCAGCGGCAGGTAGCGGGTCAGGAAGGAGCGGTCCTGCTCGAACGCGGTCAGTCCCTTCATGTAGTAGGCGTAGTCGATGTTGTCGTGGTTCGGGTGCAGGCGGATGAAGCGGTCGGCGGCGGCGGAGGCCGATTCCGGTTCATAGGTTCTGAAGTAGGCGTAGATCAGTTCCAGTTGGGCCTGTTCCGAATATTGACCGAAGGGGTAACGCGCCTCCAGCAGCTGCAGCTTTTCCACCGCCAGCGAGTAGTTGTCCTCTTCCATGGCGCTGAGCGCTTCTTCGTACAGTTGCTGCTCGGGTACATCCGGCGGCACTTTGTCGCCTCCCCACCAGGAGCAGGCGGAGAGCAGAGTGACGAGTACCAGAGCGGCACTGGCTTTTACGAATCGCATGTCGATCAATCCTGATGCAGAGGGCCAAGCTTGGCGAAGCGGGCCGGATTCGGGTGTGGTAAAATCGCGCCTTATTTAAACACAACCCGAACTCAACCAAAACATCCGTCCGGATGAGTAGTGATTAGATGTCAGATCAGGTGGAACTGCAGGCCGATGTGCCGCACGAGATGTATGGACTCCGGCTGGACCAGGCGGTGGCGCAGCTATTTCCCGATTATTCGCGTTCACGTCTGCAGGGCTGGATCAAGGATGGCGCGCTGACCGTCGACGGCGAGGTGCGCCGCCCCCGCGACAAGCTGGCCGGCGGTGAACAGATCCGGGTCAGTGCGGTGCTCGAGTCGATCGAGGCGCACAGCGCACAGGAGATTCCGCTCGATATCATCTACGAGGATGAGCATATCCTGGTGTTGAACAAGCCCGCCGGGCTGGTGGTGCATCCCGCCGCCGGCCATGCCGACGGCACCCTGCTCAATGCGCTGCTGCATCACTGCCCCTCGATCGGGCAGGTGCCGCGCGCCGGTATCGTGCACCGTCTCGACCGCGATACCACCGGGTTGATGGTGGTAGCCAAGACCATTCCGGCACAGACCGATCTGGTCGCGCAGTTGCAGGAGCGCAGCATGGGGCGAGAGTACGAGGCGGTGGTGCACGGCGTGATGAC
>Ga0214472_10002411_pt1 | contig 20169 bp, 17 predicted proteins | sample RVTome_6_FD_207662 | JGI IMG/M metagenome (GOLD analysis project Ga0214472, IMG submission 207662) | Soil microbial communities from uranium-contaminated site in the Upper Colorado River Basin, Wyoming, United States - RVT140D175 | ecosystem: Environmental > Terrestrial > Soil > Contaminated >...
CCCCGACCCTTTCGCTGCCCGCCTGGGATTGCCTTCCCTATGACCGGGTCTCACCCAATCCGACGGTATCGGCGCGCCGGGTGACCGCGCTCGCCCAATTGGCGCTTGCCGGCAAGGCGGTTTCCCGGACGGTGGTCTTCACCACGGTCAATGCGATCCTGCAAAGGGTGCCCGCCCGTGAGGTGATCGCGGATCTTTCCCGGATCGTGGCCGCCGGAAACCGGGTCGGCATGAACGACCTGATCGGCTGGTTGGAGGTCAATGGATTTCAACGCACCTCGACGGTGCGCGAGACCGGCGAATACGCCGTGCGCGGCGGCATTCTCGATCTCTTCGCGCCGGGATCCGAAGCGCCGGTGCGGCTCGACTTCTTTGGCGACAATCTGGAATCGATCCGCACATTCGACATGGACACCCAGCGCACGACCGGGCAATTGACCGGCCTTTCCCTGGTGCCCATGAGCGAGGTTCTGCTGACGCCGGACTCGATCGCCCGGTTCCGGCGGAATTACGTTGCCGAATTCGGCGCCGCGCAGCGCGACGACACGCTCTATATGGCGATATCCGAGGGCCGGCGGCATGTGGGGCTGGAACATTGGATGCCGATGTTTCACGACCGGCTAGACACGCTGCTGGATTACATGCCCGACACGCCAGTCATTCTCGATCACCTGGCCGGCGACGCCATGTCGGAACGCTTCGACCAGATCGTCGATCATTACGAAGCCCGGGTCGACGCGTTGACCCATCGCCAAACTGGCGCCTCGCCCTATCACCCCATCGCGCCGGACCGGCTCTATCTGTCCCGCGAGGAGTGGACGACAAAGCTGGCGGACCGCCAATCGGCGAAATTGTCGGCCTTCGCGGTGCCGACGGCAGCCGGCGCGGTGGTGGATTTCGGCGGCCATCTGGGGCGCAGCTTCGCCGCCGAGCGGACCTCCGGCGAGATCAATATTTTCGACGTGTTGATCGCCCATGTCGCGGACCTGCAGGCGAAAAAACAGCGGGTGATCATCGCCTGCTGGAGCGAGGGCTCCCGCGACCGGCTTTCCCAGGTCCTGTCGGATCACGGCCTGACGCGGCTGGCCAATGCCGAGGACTGGCCGGAAGTCGGCAAACTCGCCTCGGGCGTGGTGGCGCTGGTCGTTCTCGGGGTCGAAAGCGGTTTTGAAATCGCCGATTTCGTGGTGATTTCGGAACAGGACATTCTCGGCGAACGTTTGGTGCGGCCCCGCCGCAAGCACAAGAAGGGCGCCGATTTCCTGAATGAAATCAGCAGCCTGTCGCAAGGCGATATCGTCGTTCACGTGGATCACGGCATCGGCCGTTTCATCGGCCTGGAAACCATCACGGCGGTGGGCGCGCCGCATGATTGTCTGGAGATCCACTATCACGGCGGCGACAAGCTGTTTCTGCCGGTGGAAAATATCGAATTGCTGTCCCGATACGGTTCGGAAGAAACCAGTGTCCAACTCGACCGGCTCGGCAGCGGCAATTGGCAGGCGCGCAAGGCGCGTATGAAGAAGCGCATTCTCGAGATCGCCGAAGACCTGATCAAGATCGCCGCCGAACGGGCGCTGCGCCAGGCCGCGGTTCTGGCGCCGCCGGAAGGACTTTACGACGAATTCGCCGCCCAATTCCCCTATGAGGAAACCGTAGATCAGCAGGCCGCGATCGACGCGGTGTTCACGGATTTGTCTTCCGGCAGGCCAATGGACCGGCTGATTTGCGGCGATGTCGGCTTCGGCAAGACCGAAGTGGCGCTTCGGGCGGCGTTCATCACCGCCATGTCCGGCCGCCAGGTGGCGCTGGTCGTGCCGACGACCTTGCTGTCGCGCCAGCATTTCAAAACCTTTGAGGAGCGCTTCCGCAGCCTGCCCATCACGGTGCGCCAGGCGTCGCGGCTGGTCAACGCCAAGGATCTGGCGGCGACCAAGGTGGGGATTGCGGACGGCACCGTCGACATCGTCGTCGGCACCCATGCGCTTCTCGGCAAGGCGATCAGGTTCCGTGATCTCGGCCTGCTGATCATCGACGAGGAGCAGCATTTCGGTGTGAAGCACAAGGAACGGCTGAAGGAGTTGAAGTCGGATGTGCATGTGCTGACGCTTTCGGCGACGCCGATCCCGCGGACCATGCAGCTCGCTCTGACCGGCGTTCGTGAATTGTCGCTCATCGCGACGCCTCCCGTCGACCGCCTGGCGGTCCGCACCTTCGTTTCTCCCTTCGACGGGCTGGTGATCCGCGAAGCGCTGCTGCGCGAACGCTACCGGGGCGGTCAGGCCTTCTTCGTCTGTCCCCGGCTTTCCGACATCGCGGAGATCAAGAGGTTTCTGGACGAGACCGTGCCCGAGGTCCGGGTCGCCATCGCACACGGGCAGATGCCGCCGACCGAACTGGAAGACATCATGAACGCCTTTTACGAGGGCCGCTATGATGTGCTTTTGTCGACGACGATCGTCGAATCCGGCCTGGACATCCCGACAGCCAACACGCTGATCGTGCACCGGGCGGATATGTTCGGACTGTCCCAACTCTACCAATTGCGCGGCCGGGTCGGACGCTCGAAGGTCCGGGCCTATGCCTTGTTCACGGTTTCGGCCACCAAGAAGATGACGCCGAACGCCGAACGCCGCTTGAAGGTGCTGCAATCGCTGGACGAACTCGGCGCCGGTTTTCAACTGGCCAGCCACGACCTCGACATCCGCGGCGCCGGCAATCTGCTCGGCGAAGAGCAATCCGGGCACATCAAGGAAGTCGGTTTCGAACTTTATCAGCAAATGCTGGAAGAGGCGGTTGCCGCACTGCGCGACGGCGGCGGCGCCGACCTGGCGGATGGTGGCCAATGGTCGCCGCAGATCACCATCGGAATGCCGGTCATGATTCCGGAATCCTACGTGCCGGATCTGCATCTGCGGCTGTCCTTGTATCGCCGGCTGGCCGATCTGGGAGACGCCGCGGAAATCGATTCCTTCGGGGCCGAACTGATCGACCGTTTCGGCCCGTTGCCGGAGGAAGTGGAATCGCTGCTCAAGATTGTGTTCGTAAAGGCGCTCTGCCGCACCGCCAATGTGGAAAAAGTCGACGCCGGACCGAAGGGCATCGTTCTGTCGCTCAGGGACAACAGCTTCCCGAATCCGCAAGCTCTCGTCGGTTACATCTCGGAGCAGGGCAGTCTGGCGAAAATCCGGCCCGACCACAAGATCGTGCTGATCCGCGATTGGGAAAAGCCCGAACAGCGCCTGCGCGGCGCGGGGGCAATCCTGACCAAGCTTGCCCGTTTGGCCAAGCAGGCGGCCTGACGCGGGCGGCATGAAGGGGACGTCTCAGCAAACGGAATTTAAAGTACGCTAAGCGTGTGCCGAGGCTGGCACCCAGCGGTACAGCGTAGGAACAGACACGCCCAGTTTCTTGGCCACGTCCTTGGGTGGCACGCCGTTGGCCAGAAGCTTCTTGGCCGACTCGATCTTGCTGTCGGTCATTTTTGGCTTGCGTCCACCCTTGCGACCAAGCTGTCGGGCGGCATCCAGCCCGGCGCGGGTGCGCTCGACGATGAGTTCGCGCTCCATTTCGGCCAGGCTGGCCATGACGTGAAAGAAAAATCGCCCAGATGGTGTGCCGGTGTCGATGGAATCGGTGAGGCTTTTAAACTGGACACCCTGCTTGTGCAGCGCGCCGACCAGATCGACCAGTTGCTTGACGCTACGTCCCAGACGATCCAGCTTCCAGACTACAAGGGTGTCGCTTTCGCGCAGCATCTCCAGCGCCTTGGCCAGGCCGGGGCGGTCGGCCCGCGTACCGCTCACCTTGTCATCAAAGACCTTCTGGCATCCAGCCTTGGCTAAGGCTTCACGCTGCAATTCAAAGTTCTGGTCTTGCGTCGAGACGCGTGCGTAGCCAATCAACATTGGGTGGCCTTTTGAGCCTGCACAGGGCTAGTGCGGCATATCGGATTTCCTCGCCAATCTCCACCGCTCCAATCGCGTCCAAACCGAAATATCTTGAGTGGATGATTGACTCGCGAAGGCCCAAATTCTTTTCGGAGGTCATCACGCAGCAGAGAGAGTACGTTATCGATTGTGCCACCCCCGCCTGACGCATGCGCTTCAAGATATTTAACCGTTTCGATCATCTGACCAAGGTTGCCAAGTAATTGGATGTCCGTAACAGCCGGTTCAAAAGCAATAACCTGTTCTTTGGTCTTGTCCTCACGATTCGCGGCTATTTCGAGTCGATGATATGCTTCCAGTAAAAATTGAACAATCATGTCATACCGTTTATTGGCACGATCTCTGGCCATATTGGAACGATGTGCCACATACCAGCTAATAACCACAAAAAGTGAAGCAATCATCGGGCCTAAAAGTGGCGCCAAGCGGACAATTTTGTCAATCATCAGATGCTCCAACTGATTGTTTTATCTCTTCAACGATCCCATTGAGTTCATGTTGCAAGCGAGTCGGTTCACCGTAACTGGTGCGGCCACCCCATCTTTTTTCCGCGCGCCCAAACCCGGATGATCACCGTCGTTTCATGACGGAGATATGCGATGACGACGCTTGATGATGATCATCATCATGGTGCGCAACGGGATTGGCATGGTGATAGACACCATCATCAGCACGGTGCGCAAGGCGATCGAGGCGAGGACGGCGGGATCCGCCGGATCGAGGTGATCACCGGTCGGGAGCGCCGACGCCGCTGGTCGCGCGAGGAAAAGGCCAGGATCACGGCCCTGAGCTTCGAACCGGACGCCAACGTGTCGGAGGTGGCGCGGCGCAACGGGGTCAGCGTTGGGCTTCTGCACGCCTGGCGTCGTCGTGCGCGGGAGCAAGCACGCTCGGGCGAGGAAGCGTTCCGTTTCGTGCCGGTGGTGACCACGACAGCCGGTGAACCGGCTGGAGGGGTGAGCCGCGCAGGCGATATCGAGCTTGAGCTCCATGGCACGCGGATCCGGCTGAACGGCCGGGTGGACCAGGCGAACCTGATGGCGGTCCTGTCAGCCGTGCGGGCGACGGCGTGATTGCGCTTCGCTCGGACCTGAAGGTGGTCGTCGCCTCCCATCCTGTCGATTTCCGCAAGGGAATAACGGGCCTGGTCGCCCTGGTGAACCAGAGCCTCCACCGTGACCCCTACGCCGGCGACGTCTTCATCTTCAGATCCAAGCGGAAGGACCGGTTGAAGATGATCGTGTGGGATGGAACCGGCATGATTCTAGTGACGAAATGGCTCGAGGATGGCCGTTTTACCTGGCCGCCCATCAGCGACGGCGCGATCGTCCTGACGCCGGCGCAGATGGCCATGCTGATCGACGGCATGGACTGGATGACGGTGCGAGTCCCGGTCGTGAAACGTCCGGTAAAAGTGGGCTAAATATACTGAAATGGCTGGCGAATTTTGGCATTCCGGGGTAGCTTGAGTTATGTCGATTCGCGCCGATGATTTGCCGCAGAACGTTGCTGACCTTCAGGCCCTGGTGCGTGCGCAGGCGGCCCGGATCGAAGCCCTGGAGACGTCGCTCAAGACGCTCCAGGCGATGATATTCGCCGCCCGCTCCGAGCGCAAATGCGTCCTCCTCGACAGCCAGATGGACCTGGAGCTCGGCGACCTCGCCGATGCCGCGCCGCCGCCGCCCGCCGCCAATGACGACGACCCGTCCCAGACCGGTGGGCAGCGTGCGCGCAAGCCCGCCGACCGTAATGTCGGCCGCCTGCCGAAATGGCTTGAGCGCATCGACAAGATCATCGAGCCCGACATCACGGCCTGCCCGTGCTGTGCCGGCGCCTTGCACAGGATCGGCGAGGACATCTGCGAGGCGCTGGACATCGTTCCGGCCATCCTGCGCGTGCTGCGCCTTATCCGTCCCAAGTATGCCTGCCGCGCCTGCGAAGACGGCGTGGTCCAGGCTCCGGCGCCGCCGCGTGCCCAGACCGGCGGCATGGCCACCACACGGCTGATGGCCCATGTCGCCGTCGCCAAATTCGCCTGGAACCTGCCGCTCAACCGGCAGACGCAGATGCTGGCCGGCCAGGGGATCAAGCTCGACCGCTCGACCCTGTCGCGATGGATCAAGTCCGTCGCCTGGTGGACAAGGCCGCTCTACGAGCGACAGCTTCAGGTGATGCACGGCTTTCCCCGGATCTTCTGCGACGAGACCCGCATGCCGGTGCGCCGGGAGGACAAGAAGACAGTCCACATCGGCCAGTTCTGGGCCCATGCGACCGACGACCGTCCCTGGAACGGGCCGGCGCCGCCGGCGGTCGTCTATGTCTATGCCGAAGGACGCGCGCACAAGGAGATCCGCGGGCAGCTGGCCGCCTTCCAGGGCCTGGTGCAGGTCGACGGCTATGCCGGCTACAACGGCCTGACCGCGAAGGGGCGCAAGCCGGGTCCGATCACGCTCGCCTTCTGCCTGGCCCATGCACGGCGCAAGTTCACCGACCTGCACAAGAAGACCGGGTCGGCCTTCACCGCCGATGTCATCGAACGCTTCAGCAGGATCTACGCCATCGAGGCGGAGATCCGCGGCACGAGCGCCGCCGAACGCCGGGCTGTGCGCCAGGCCCGCAGCGCGCCTGTGATGGCCGCCCTGAAGACCGTCCTGGAAGAGGAGCTGGCCGGCCTGTCGACGAAATCCAAGACCGCCGAGGCGATCCGCTATGTGCTGGGCCATTGGGCGGGCCTGACGCTGTTCCTTGAGGATGGGCGCCTGGAGACGGACACCAACACGGTTGAAAGATCCATGCGCACCATCGCTCTTGGGCGGCGCAACAGCCTCTTCGCCGGCGATGACGGCGGGGCGGAGAGCTGGGCCGTCCTGGCATCACTGCTCAACACTTGTCGGTTGAACGAAGTCGACCCGTTCACCTGGCTCGACGATGTGCTGGAACGCATGGTCAGCGGTGCGGTGAAGGCGAACGACCTCGACCAGCTCCTGCCATGGAACTGGAAAGCGGCCCGCGCCGCGCAGAAGCAGGCCATCGCCGCATGAGACGAGCCGGCAAGACGCCGTCGCCCGAGCGGGCCATGGAGGAGGCGGAACTCGACGCCTGGCTGCAGGCCCGCCGCGCGAAGAAGCCGCTGGCCATCAACGCGTCCATGTTCGACGGCTTCGTCACCGCCATCGCCGCTGGTCCCACGGGCACCGATCCGGTCGGCTGGATCGCCGCCTTGCTGGCGCTGCCGCACAGCGCCTTCGAGACCGGCGGCACGCTTGAATTTGCGGCCATCAAGGCTGCGGCCGACCGCTTCAATGCCCTTGGCACCGAGCTGCGGGAGGGACGCTTCTCGCCGCGCTATCGCCGCAAGGCCAATGGCGACATCGACGTCACGGACTGGTGCGAGGGCTTCATGGCGGCGGTCAATCTCAACCCGGCGGACTGGCGCGACACACTTGATCCCGGCAACAGCCTCAACCGCCTGCTGCGGCCCATCATGAGCCAGTGCAAGAACGGCATGGGCCTGCCATTGCCCGGTCTGCCGCGGCCGGATCCGTCCCTGCAAGGTCAGCCGCTGTCCGGCCTGCCGAGGCGCGCGCCGGAAATCCCTGTCCTTGCGCTGTCGCACACCGCAATCCCCATGTGTGTCGCCGGCCTGCGCCAGCACTATCACACCGTCTGGCATGACAAGCCCCGGCCCGCTTCATCGCGCCGTTGAGCGCTACGGATCCATCATCCAGCAGCCTTGAGACGGGCGCAATGTGGGGCCGCCGCACCAGTTACGATGCAATTGATCCACGTCGACGGCGATGAGTTCGCCGCGCGCATTGTACCACGGACCGGTGCCGATGCGGTCGCGCGCCGAGACGCCGCGTTTGCCGTCTTCTTCGGTGCTGAGATAGGCCCGCCATGTGCGGCCGGCGGATCCGGCGGCTTCGGCCAATTTGGCGCAATGGGCGTCCGCCCCGTCCAGGCCGCCGAGATTGGCGCCGTCGCCCAGACCCGTGCTGGTCAGAAAGAAACCCATGGGGGCATCGGCCGCGAACGGCGCATTTGCGAACGGCGTCATCATGAGGGTGGAAAGGGCAAGAGCGCGTGCGATGCGGATCATTGGGATTCCTCCGGGATTCCTGATGGATATTTGGGTCGGGCCGTTCGGTTCTTCTACCCGAGCGCGAGTATGCAAGCGCATTGCCGCACCCGATAGGCGCGCCGCGTCGGGTCTTCACAAGTGCCATTGGCGAAAGGGCGATGTGGCGCGGCTCCGGTCTCAGCGCTTTATCTTTCCGCGGTTTTCGGCATAATCGCCATTCAAGATGCATGAATGAAATGCATCAATCGGACCCGGTTAATATGGTGCGCCAGGAGGGAACCTATCAATTTGCGATTGCCGCCCTGTGCGGGCTGCTGATCGCGGCGTCCAATGCCGGTCACATCGGCGGCACCTCGCTGCTCGCGGCCTATTTCTACTGGCTGGCCCGGATTCTCGGCGAAGCCGCTTTGTTCATCGCCTTTCGCGAACTCATCGACAAGGTCCTGCCTGCTTCCCTGCCCCCCGGCCTGGCCCAGGCGGCCGGAACCGGCCTGGCCCAGGCGGCCGGAACCGGCCTGGCGATCATGGCCAGTCTGGTTCCCTTCGTCCTGGCGGTCACCGCTTTGGATATCGTGCTGGGTTTGCCCGAACTCGGTTTGGAAGCGGGCGTTACGGGCTCGTCGTTGAAGTTGGCCGAATTCGGCCTCGAACTGGTCTATCTGTTCGACAACCATCTGGCCCTTTGCCTGCTTTTGTCCATGCCGAGATATATCATGCGCCAGGCGCCCGTTGCAGGGGGCCTGCCCGCGACAGGCGAAACCGCGCCGTCTTTCGCCGACGACGCGCCGAGCCCCGACTCGTTTCTGACGAATCTGACGCCGCCGCTCGCCGGCGCGGTGCTGTGGGCCGAGGCCCAGGAACATTACGTGCGGCTGACGACGACGGCTGGGAACCGAATGGTGCTGCATCGGTTCAGCGACCTGTTGCGCGAATTGCCGGAGGCCGAGGGCCTGCGCGTGCATCGCTCCCATTGGGTGGCGTTCGCGGCCGTTTCGGGCGCCTATCGGCAAGGTCCGAATCTGCGGCTCAAACTGCGCAGTGGTGAAACCATTCCCGTGAGCCGCAGCTACCGCAAGACGGTGGAAACCGCGCTTGCCGGCCGGCGCATCGGCGACACGGCCGCAAACGAGGTAACCTAGGGATGCGTCAGGCCACGCCGATCCGCAACAGATCGTGAATGTGCAGAATGCCGACCGGCTTTTCGTTTTCGACGACGAACAGGCTGGTAATTGTATAGGAGTTCATCATGTCCATGGCCGATGCGGCCAGCGCCGTCGGTTCGATCACCTTCGGCGTTTCCGTCATCAGATCGCCGACCGGGCAGGCCAGGATATCCGGCGATATATGCCGCCGCAGGTCTCCGTCGGTGAAGATACCGATCAGTTTTCCGGCCGCATCGACAACACCGACGCAGCCGAAGCATTTTTCCGTCATGGTCAGAATGGCCTGGGACATGACGGTTCGCTCATCGACCAGCGGCAGGGACGCGCCTTTATGCATCAGGTCGCCCACATGGCGCAGTTTCGCGCCGAGCCGGCCGCCGGGGTGAAAATCGCCGAAATCCGATGCGGAAAATCCGCGTCTTTCGAGCAACGTGACGGCGAGCGCGTCGCCGAGCACCAATTGCATGGTGGTGGAGGTGGTCGGCGCCAGGCCGTTCGGGCAGGCTTCGGGCGCTTCCGGGAGCGCCAGCACCACGTCGGCGGCGGAGGCCAGCGCGCTTGCGCCATTGCCGGTGATGGCGATGAGCGGGATCGAAAACCGTCTGGTATAATCGACGATGGCGCGCAGTTCCGGTGATTGTCCGGACCAGGAAAAAGCCAGGACCGCGTCGTCGGAGGCGATCATGCCGAGATCGCCATGGCTGGCTTCGGCGGCATGCACGAAATGCGCCTGGGTTCCGGTGCTGGCGAAGGTCGCGGCGATTTTGCGGGCGATATGGCCGCTTTTGCCGATGCCGGTCACGATGACCCGCCCGGTCGTCGCCTCTATGCGCGTCACCGCCTGCATGAAGCGCTTTCCCAGATCGTTCTGCAGCGCCCGGGAAAGGGCGGTAAGGCCGGCCTGTTCCTCGGCAATCGTGCGGCGTGCTGCCGGGTGCAGCTGTATGGTGTCAGAATCCATTGCGTCTTTCATCATTCCGCCCGGCGCTTTGCAAGCGCTATTGGACCGCCGGTCCGATCCGGGGGCTGTTGGGATTGGTATTACACATGCTGTCCGCCATTGATGTGGATTTCCGATCCGGTCACATAGGACGAGGCGTCGGAACACAGAAAAAAGATCGTCTCTGCGACCTCTTTCGGCTGTCCGAGCCGGCGCAGCGGGATTTCATCAATCAGTCTTTCCGTGCCCGGAGACAGAATCGAGGTTTCGATCTCGCCCGGCGCAATGGCATTGACGCGCACTCCGTGCGGACCGAAATCGGCCGCCATCTCCCGCGTCAGGCTGGCCAGGGCCGCTTTAGACGTCGCATAGGCGGTGCCGGCGAAGGGGTGGACCCGCATGCCGACGATCGAGGTCACGTTGACGATCGAACCGCCGGCGGCCTTGAGTTCGCGGAACAATCCTCGCGCCAGCATGATCGGCGCAAAGAAATTCACCTGGAACACCGTCCGCCAGACATGGATCGGCGTGGTCAGGGAATCCGGCCGTTCGCCACCGGCCAGTTTCGGGCTGATGCCGGCATTGTTGACCAGTGCATGCAGTTTCGAGCCTTCCGAAGCGAGCCGCTTCTGCATTTCCGCGACCGCGACGCCAAGATTTTCCGGGTCGGACAGGTCGAGTTGAATGTGATCCTCCGGCCCTGCCGGCCAGGGGCAATTATCCGCAAAGGCGTGGCGCGAGCAGGTGATCACCCGCCATCCGGCCGCGGAGAACCGCTTCACCGTCGCATGGCCGATGCCGCGGCTTGCGCCGGTCAAGACGATCGTTTTGCGCCCGTCATTGTCCATCATGTGAGAAAGCTCCGAAGTCCGGTCAGGTTTGAGCCGGAGAACCGCTACATTAGCGGAACCGGCGGGCAAACGGGAAGAAAGTTTTGCGCCGCACACGCAACCGCCGCGTCTGGGCGCACTTTGTCGAAAGTTGGCAGCAGTGAACCGGAAGATGGGGAGAATTCATTGATTTTCCCGTTTCCGTGGTAGAGCACGGGACATCTTAAAAAGCCGAAACGGCAATTCCATGTCCAATTCAAATCCTGTCCCGAGCCCGCCGCATAACGAGATTCGCGGCGCGATGATCATGATGATTCTTGGAATGCTGATCATTCCCGGCATTGACGCCATCGCCAAATCCCTGTCCGGCCTGGTTTCGCCTGGACAGATCGCGGCGTCCCGGTTCCTGTTTCAAACCGCGATCCTGGCGCCGTTCGTCATCGGGCGCAGTTCCATGCGCGTCGGTGGAGCGATCGGCGTGCATGCGGCGCGCGGCGTTCTGATCGCCTGCGCGACCGTTTTGTTTTTCACCAGTTTACGGGTTTTGCCGCTCGCCGACGCGATTGCGATTTTCTTCGTCGAACCGCTGCTTTTGACCGTGCTGTCCGCGATGTTTCTCGGCGAGCCGATCGGCTGGCGCCGGATTTCAGCCGTGTTGGTCGGCTTTGTCGGGGCGCTGATCATCGTGCGTCCGAGCTATCAGGTTTTCGGACTGCCGGCGCTGCTGCCGCTTGGCGCGGCCTTGGGGTTTTCGGTGTATCTGACCCTGACCCGGCTCCTGGCCCGCAACGGCGATCCGGTGACCATGCAATTCTATGCCGGCGTTTTCGGGGGTCTGACCATGGCAGTGGCTCTGGTCGTCGGTGGCGTCACGCAGTTCGAGATTCTGACGCCCGCCTGGCCGAGCGCCTTCGAATGGGCCATGCTGGCCGGCCTCGGCGTGATCGGAACCTGCGCCCACATGCTGGTCGTGTTCGCCTTCAAACGCGCGCCGGCTTCGCTGCTGGCGCCGTTTCAATATCTTGAAATCATCAGCGCCACCCTTCTCGGTCTGCTGATTTTCGGCGACTTTCCGGACAAAATCACCTGGCTCGGCATCGCCATCATCGTCGGATCGGGGCTTTACGTCTTCCACCGCGAACAGAAGGTGGCCTCGCAGATGACCGCCGCCGAAGCGGCCGGCGCGCCCCTCGTCTGACGCTTGGCATTACTGCGGTGTCACTTCGTCCAGGATCGCCTCGCCATAGGCGAACAGGCCTGGCTGGCCGCCCGTATGCAGGAAGATGATTCGGTCGCCGGCGAGCCGGCCGGCGGTTTTCGCATCGTCGCGTTTGAAATGCAGCGCCAGGCCGAGGCGCCGGCCGAGCTGGTCGGCCGGGTCAAGCGGCGTCGGCGTGTGGGCCACGTTGACGCGCGGAAAAGCCTCAAGGGCGTTTTGCAGATTTTCGATCGCGCAGGACGTCACATCACGTCCGCAAGAGCGGAATAAACCAGGCTGACGATGGTTGCGGCGAGCACGATTTGCAGGGACAGGCGAAAGGTCCTTTCCGAAAGTCGTGCCGACAGTCTTTGCCCGGCGATCACGCCGACAAGGGTCGCCGGCGCCAGCCAGAGCGCAATCGACCAATCGGTGTCGGCAACCCCGGCAAGCACGGCCTGCGAGAACAGCGTAGCGCAATAGGCCGGCAGGAAATAGGCCAGAATCGTGGCCCGGACCACGGTTTTGGAGTGGCCCTGGCGCAAGAGATAGGCCGCCGCCACCGGACCGGGCATGGACAGGCAGACGCCGAGCACGCCGCAGATCGCCCCGGCGGCCAACCCGGTTTTCGGCGCGCTTGCCGCACCCGTCTTCACGGGAAACAACAACATGGCCAGGGCGAAAGCCACCACCAGCGCGGCCCCCGCCTTCAAGGCGGCGGCGTCGGCCGTGGCGAATATCAACGCGCCGACGGGCAAGCCGGCAAGGCCGCCGAGGCACAACCGACGAAACTCAGGCCAGGAAATATGGTGACGGAATTTGGGAACCAGCACGAGCGCAATTCCCGCACTCAGGACGCTGGCCGTGATCAGCGCATCGAAGGGCGCGACTGTGGTCAGGAGTGCCGGTCCGCCGATCAGCCCGAACCCGATTCCGGTGGCGGCCTGGAGCATGCCGGCGATCAGAACGGCGGCGCTGAGAAAGAGCAGGGTGGCGGGTTCCATCCGGCCCCTGTACCCTACTTTCCGGCAATCCGATACAGGAATGGGCGGGAACCCGGCGCCGCCGCGCGTCGCAAAGAAGTGAGGGTTGGAATGACTCCCCGAGCCACCCGTTGGATCCTGAGAAGGACCTCGTGTCCTGACATGCGGGCTGCGCTGATCCGGCGTCGGATCAGGGGTGTCTGCACGTTAGGCGCGACGCTGCAATTGTGCGTCCACAAGGTCGGTCGCTCCCTGCGTTCAGAATGGATGCGGGGCGCCGCGAGTTTCGCCGAAACCCAGGCCAAAAACCGCGGCGCCGCCCAATAGGCTCCGGGCGGGGACCCGGTCAGGCGAATTCCTTGCGCAGGAGTTCGGCGCCCGCGCCGAGCGCCGCCAGTTTGCCCGCGGCGACCGCCCGCGGCAGCGGCGCCATGCCGCAATTGGTGCAGGGAAACACCCGCTGCCGGTCGGCGAATTCCAGCGCCTTGCGCAGGGTTGCCGCGACCTGTTCCGGAGTTTCGACCGCTTGCGTGGCGACGTCGATGCACCCCACGAGCAGGTCCTTGTCCGGCAACAGCGACAAGAGGGAAAGCGGCACCTTGGAATTGGCGCATTCGAGCGAGACCTGTTGGATCCTGGAGGCATTCAACGCCGGAAAGATCTCTTCATATTGGCGCCATTCCGCGCCAAGGGTTTCCTTCCAGTCCGTATTGGCCTTGATGCCGTAGCCGTAGCAGATATGGACCGCGGTCTTGCATTTGAGCCCCTCGGCGGCGCGCTCCAGCGCCGCGACGCCCCAATCCTTCACATCGTCCATGAAGACATTGAAGGCGGGTTCGTCGAATTGCACGGTGTCGACGCCGGCCTGCTCCAGTTCGCGGGCTTCTGCATTGAGGATTTCCGCGAAGGCCATGGCCATATCGGCGCGCTTGCCGTAATGGGCGTCGGCGATGGTGTCGCAGATCGTCATTGGGCCGGGCAGGGTGAATTTCAGGCCGCCGCGCGCATGTTCGCGGCAGAAGGCCGCCTCGGCGCCATGCACGGACTTCTTGCGCCCGACCGGGCCGGTCACGGTCGGGACATCGACGACATAGCGGTCGTTGCGGATGCCCATTTTGGTTTTTCTGTTCCAATCGATGCCGTCGATATGTTCGAGAAAACCGTGAACGAAATGGCTGCGGAACTGTTCACCGTCCGAAACGATCGAAATCCCGGAATCTTCCTGAAGCTTGATCCACACCAGAGCGGCGTCACGTTTGGCCTGTTCCAGATCCTCGCCCGACAGACGCCATTGCGGCCAGAGTTTTTCGGGCTCGGCAAGCCATGCGGGCTTTGGCAGGCTTCCGGCAATCGTGGCTTCGAACATGGTTTCCTCCAAAAGATGTTTTTCTTATGAAAACGGATGGTTTTGGGGACATCCGACCCCCGGACTTATAGCGGCCGGACCGGATTTCGCCATTGATTTTTGCGAAACGCACGGCGTCGCGGGCGTGCGGACCGTGGAGCCGTTGTGTGCTCGGTGCCCGGCGGAACCGGGCATGCGGGTCGGCAATACCGGTCGCCGCAACCTGGGGTCCTTTGCTTTGTTCGCCCGCGGCCCATGGCCGGAAGACCAAATCGCCCGGGAATGCAACTTTTGGTAAATAAAATCTACTTTTTGTATGGATGGGCTTTTCGACTCTAAATATTTCCATATTTATTGTGCAAACGGATGATGCTTGATTCACCATTTATTGCTAAATCGTTAACGCTCCTTGCGAACCGCTCTTGACTCATTTAGAAATGCGTATTGTAAATCGGGTGGTGTGATGTTGCGGATACTGGCGACAGCTTACATATTTTCGGTGTTTTTGACCGGTTCCGCAAATGCTCTCACGTTGCGGGAGGCCGTGCGCCATACGATCCTGACCAATCCGACCGTCGGGGCGTCCGTCGCCAATCGCCGGGCGAGCTTTTTTCAACTGCAGCAAGCCCGCGGCCGTTACCTTCCCACCGTCGATGTCGAGCTTTTCGCCGGCCCGACGATGCTCGACCGGCCGCAGGGCTTGTCGAGCGATATCAACAACGACTGGTACGGACCCCGACAGGCCGGCGTCACGGCGCGTCAGGTTCTGTTCGACGGGTTCAACCGGGCCAATGATCTGTACCGGGCGGCGGCGGTTATCGACGCGGCCGCCTTGCGCGTGCTTGAATCCTCCGAAACCCAGGCCCTGAACGCGATCGAGGCTTATATCGATGTCCGCCGTCATGGCAAGTTGCTGCAGATTTCCGCCGACAATGTGAGGCGCCATCAGGAATTGCTGTCGTTGATCCGGACCCGGTTCGATGGCGGCAAGGCGCCCCGGTCTTCCGTCGACCAATCGATCGAACGACTCGATTCCGCACGTGCGGTCGGTGAGGAAATCCGTCAAGCCTTTCTGGAGGCGCAGGCTCGGTTCAAGGCCGTGATCGGCCTCGAACCTGAACGCACCGAGGTCGTCGGTCTGCCCCATGGCCTACCGGTTTCCAAGAAAGAGGCGGTGGATATCGGTCTGGACGCGAACCCGGCAATCCGCGCGGCGGCGGCGAATGTCGATGTCGTGAGTTACGAAAAGAAACAAGCCAGAAGTACTTATTTCCCGACGGTCGCCGTTGAAGGCAATTTGATTTTCGGCCGCGATATCAGCGGCACGCTCGGGCGCAACCACGAATATGGCGCTCGCGTCGTCGTCACCTGGAACCTGTTCGACGGTTTCATCAAGAGCAACCGGCAGCGCGAATTGACCGAGCGTCTCGGCCAGGTTGAACTGGAACGCGATGTCGAGGCGCGCAATGTGGTCGAGGCGATCGAACGGGCCTGGGCCGCCTATCTGACGGGCGGTGCGCGGGTCGCGGCCTTGAGCCGGCAGGAAAAAACCGCCCGCAAGGTGCGGGCTTCCTATCTTGAGGAATTCGAACTCGACAAGCGCAGCCTGCTGGATCTGCTGGATTCCGAAGCCGCCCTGTTCAGCGTTCGGTTTTCCGTGGAAAGCGCCCGCGCCATTCGCAAATTCGCGGCCTATCAATTGCTGGCGAGCATGGGCATGCTGCTCGATACCGTCGGGGTCGACGCGCCGGAGGAAGCCGCCGCGAATTTCCGCGGCCGGGTTCTGGACAGACGGGGCATCTTCGACGTGGTGATCGAGCCGCTGCGCCGGCGCTGAATCGGCCCTGTCGCGGGGTGCGCCATCCACCCGCCGGTGGAAGAAAACGCTAAGAAGATTGTGCTAGGTTCTGACCCGAACAGTTTCGCACCCGGCGGGCCGGAACAGTCTCGCACCCGGCGGGGATATGCGACCGGCAGGCTATGACCAACAAGAACTCAGATTGAAAACACCGTGAACGACGCTAACACCCTGGGGGCGGTCGAACAGCTCAGCAAGGCGGCGAACGAGGACGTGCATCCGGACGATGCGGCGCTGCAAATGGCGGCGAATTCGGATCCGCTGCTGGATTGTCTGGGCTATATGGCCCGTCACCATGGCAAGCCGTTTTCCCGCGCCGGCGTTCGTGCCGGGTTACCGTCGACCGGCGACCGGCTGAGCGTCGAATTGTTCGAGCGGGCCGCGCGCAAGATCGGCTTGTCGACGAAATTGCTGAAACGCGCCGTTGCAACCGTTCCCGGGATCGTCGCGCCGTTTATCCTTCTGCTGACTAACGGCGACGCCTGTGTCGTCCTGAGCAAGAACACCAAAACCCGCCGCGCCATTGTCGTCTTCCCGACCGTTTCCGACGACCGCATTGCCATGAAAATCGCTGGCCTCGAAGCCGAATCGTCCGGCTATGTGGTCTACGTCACCAGCAATGCGGGCGAAACGGTTGCCGCCGGGGCACAGCGGCAGGCAGGCACGGCCCGTCACTGGCTCTGGTCTGCCGTGCTGCGTTTCTGGCCGGCCTGGATTCAGGTCCTCGTTGCGGCGCTGATCATCAACATTCTGGCTCTGGCTTCGCCGCTCTTCATCATGAATGTCTACGACCGGGTTATTCCAACCCTGGCGATCCCGACGCTTTGGGCGCTGGCGGCCGGCGTCGTCCTGGCGATCTTTTTCGATTTCGTGCTGAAACAGGTGCGAAGCCATGTCCTCGACCGGACCAGCCGCCGGGTCGACATGAAAGTGTCGAGCACGATTTTCGAACACGCCATGGCAATTCCCATGGGGCAGCGTCCGGTGACCGTCGGCGGCTTCGCCAATCAGATTCGGGAATTCGAAAGCGTCCGGGAGTTTTTTACCTCGGCCAGCGTCGTCGCCGCAACGGATTTCCTGTTTATCGGAGTGTTCATCCTGGTGTTGTGGATGATCGTCGGTCCCTTGGCCTACGTGGCGCTCGTCGCCGTGCCGGTGGTTATGACGGTCACGCTCCTGGCGCAGATCCCCCTGGTCCGATCGGTGCGCATGACCCAGGCCAAGGCGGCGCGCCGGCACTCGATTCTGGTGGAGACCCTTGCGGGCATCGAAACCATCAAGACGGTCGGCGGCGAGGGCGTCATGCAGCGGCGGTTCGAAGAAGCCATCGCCTCCGCGGCGCGAACTGATTCGACGACGAAATTCTGGTCGACATTCACCGTCAACGTCACCGGGCTGGTGCAGCAGGCCGTATCCATCGTCACCGTGGTGTGGGGCGTCTTCCTGATCTCCAGCGGAGAAATCTCGATCGGCGCGCTGATCGCCGCCAATATCCTGTCATCCCGGGTCCTGGCGCCGCTGGGAAACATCGCCCAGACCATGATGCGCGCCCAGCAGGCCTTCGAGGCGGTTCGCGGCCTGTCGCAATTGATGAAGATCGAAGGCGAACAGGCGACCGAAATCGGCAGCGGCCGGACCATCGAACGCGGCGACATCGTTTTTGAATCCGTCGATTTTTCCTATCCCGGCGCGGCGGTTCCGGCGGTGCGCAACCTGTCGGTTTCGATCGCGGCGGGTGAAGCGGTCGGCCTGGCGGGGCGGATCGGTTCAGGCAAGACGACGATCGGCAAATTGCTCTGCGGCCTGCATCGGGCGGATGCGGGCAAGATCCTGATCGACGGGATCGACATCAGGCAATACGATCCGGCGGAATTGCGTGGCGCGATCGGCTTTCTGCCTCAGGAACCGGAATTGTTCGCCGGAACCTTGCGCGAAAACATCATTCTCGGCAAGCCGAACGCCAGCGAAGCCGAGATTGCCGAAGCCCTGGCCCTGTCCGGCGTCGACAGTTTCGCCAACACCCATCCGCTCGGGCTGAACCTTCCCGTCGGAGAGCGCGGTCGTGGCCTGTCGGGCGGCCAGCGGCAGGCGGTGAGCCTGGCGCGGCTGTTGCTGCGCAAGCCGAAAATCCTGTTTCTGGACGAACCCTCGAGCGCCATGGACGGCGGCTTCGAAGCCACGCTGGTGACGCGGCTGCGGGCCTATCTCGGCAGGGACCGCACGCTGATCGTCTGCGCCCATCGCGGCGCCATGACCGAACTGATCGACCGGCTCGTCATTCTGGAGAAAGGCGCGATCATCGGCGACGGGCCGAAGGCCAATGTGGTCAAGGCGCTCCGCGATCACCAGGCCAGGACCGCGGGCGCGGCGCAGGGAAATCTCTGATGGATCGGGATGAATTCGTCTTCGCCAACGATCTCAAGGTCGCGCTGGAAGAGCGCGCGCCGCGCACCGCCTGGATCCTGACCGCGGCGATCGGCGTGCTGATCCTGGCCGGCGGCGTCTGGGCCAGCGTCGCGATTCTGGACGAAGTGACGACGGGACCGGGCAAGGTCGTTCCTTCCCAGCAATTACAGATCGTGCAACCGCTCGAACCCGGGATCATCCGGGATATTCTCGTCGAGGAAGGCCAATTGGTCGAGGCCGGCGAAATCTTGATGCATGTGGACGACACCGCGTTTTCGTCCGAACTGGGAGAATTGCACCAGCGGCGCGGGGCGTTTCAGGCGCAGGTGATGCGGCTGCGCGCCGAAGCCAACGGCGCTGATGCGATGCCCGACAAATCCAGCCTTCCGGAGATCGCCGCCCAGTCCTATGAGGTGGAAAATCAATTGTTTCGCGCCCGGCGCAAACGGGTAGACGACGAAGTCGCCGTGCTCGAACAGCAACTCATCCAAAAGGTGCAGGAAGTCCGCGAATTCGAAGCGCGGCGGGAAAAGCTCCTGGCCTCCCTGAAACCTCTGGAGCGCGAATTGGATCTCACGACGAAACTCTACGAGCGCCAGGTGGTCCCGGAAGTGGAGTTGTTGCGGCTGCAGCGCGAAGCCATCGATCTGCGCGGCGAACGCAATATCGTGCTCGCCGCCCTGCCCAGAGCCCAGGCTGCCTATGACGAAGTCCTCTTGAAGATCAAGACCGCCCGCGCCAGCCTTCAGGCCGATGCGCGGGAACAATTGGCCAAGGTGGCCGCCGATCTTTCGGTCATAGAGCAGAAAATCCGCTCGGCCAAGGACCGGGTCGTGCGCACCGCCCTGCGTTCGCCCACCCGCGGCGTCATCAATGCGCTGAACGTTAGGACCGTCGGCGCGGTGGTGATTTCCGGACAGGCGCTTGTCGAAATCGTGCCCCTCGACGACACCTTGCTGATCGAGGCCCGCATCCGGCCCCAGGATGTCGCATTCATCCGCCCGGATCAGGAAGCCAGCGTCAAATTGACGGCCTATGATTTTTCCATTTACGGCACCCTGGACGGCCGGGTCGAACGCATCAGCGCCGACACGACGGTCGACGATCAGGGGGAGGCCTTTTATCGCATCATGGTGCGCACCAACGAAAACGCCCTGCTGTTCAATGGCAATTCCTTGCCGATCCTGCCGGGCATGATCGCGACGGTGGACGTGCGCACCGGCACGAAGACGGTTCTGGATTATATCTTGAAACCGATCCGCAAGGCCCGCTACGAGGCCTTGCGCGAACGCTGAATTTATACCAACGGTCATAATAAATGACTCATTTGACCGGTTCTCCTTGGCTTTTGGTTAGGCGCGATCATCGAAGTGGTACGGGTACCATGAGATGGTCGCAACGACATCCAAAAGCCA
>Ga0214472_10002412_pt1 | contig 20162 bp, 15 predicted proteins | sample RVTome_6_FD_207662 | JGI IMG/M metagenome (GOLD analysis project Ga0214472, IMG submission 207662) | Soil microbial communities from uranium-contaminated site in the Upper Colorado River Basin, Wyoming, United States - RVT140D175 | ecosystem: Environmental > Terrestrial > Soil > Contaminated >...
GTCGTCCACGGCGAACGTCAACGCTCCCCTCTCGTAAGCCTCGACGAGCTGCCTGCCCAGGAGCACGCTGTTGCGGAGCGCCTCGTCCGGGTCCCGCTCGGAGACCCAGATCGCGGAGCAGTAGCGCTTGGCGGGACCCGCCAGAGCGAGGCGTGCGATCGCCTCGGGGGAGGCCTGGGCGAGCGCCGGCCGGGGCACGCTCGGCGACCAGGCGGCGAGTGCAACGAGGGTCGCGAGGACGCTGCGTCTCATGATGCCTCCGAGGCTACGCATGGGCGGACGAGGCCGGCGTCGCACGGGGCCGGCCGGGGTCGCTTTCCACCGACTATCCAAGTGGGTAGCCGAGCGACGCCCGCGCAACCCATCAGCGCAGGAAGATGCCCTTCGGGATGAAGCCGGTGACCACCTGCGTGAGGTCGACGACCTCGCTCACGCGGAAGTCGACGGCGATGCTCGCGAGCGAGAGCGCCTCTGCTGGCGTGAGCCCTTCCTCTTCCACGAGGAAGTCGACGACCTCCCAGGTGGCGTGACGCATCGCCCGGGCACTCGAGCCGGTGCCGCCAGAATCCCGCCGTGAGAATCGCCCACTCGAGGACGCCCGCGGTGAAGGCGCGCGGCTCGGCGGGCATCACGAGCACGATCGGCGATGTCGCCAGCAGCGTCGACGCCGGGTCGTCGAGCGCCCTCCTCGCGAGGCGTGAGTCGATCGGCGTAAGATAGGCCTCCATGACCATGGGCCGCGCTACTCCGTTCAGGCCAACCAGGCCCCGATGCTTCGGCCGGCGAGAGATCTCCGGGTGTCTGGCCTTGTGGATTGCCGGTGCGCTGGAAGGCTCGGAGGCCGGGGCCCAGGCCATGGTCCGCTCGGAGTTCGCCTTCGAGAGCTCGCCGGTGCCGAGCGTGCACGCTTCGACGCTCGTCGAAACGGACCAGGGTCTCGTGGCGGCGTGGTTCGGGGGGAGCCGGGAGGGCGCGGAGGATGTGGGGATCTGGACGTCGCGCCACTCGGAGGAGGGCTGGTCCCCTCCGCTCGAGGCGGCGACCGGAGTGCAGCCGGACGGCACGCGTCACCCCACCTGGAACCCGGTTCTCTTCCGCCTGCCGGACGGGACGCTCCGGCTCTTCTACAAGGTCGGACCGAGCCCGCAGACGTGGTGGGGGATGGTGCGGAGCTCCGGGGACTCCGGCCGCACCTGGGGACCGCCGGAGCGGCTTCCAGAGGGAGTTCTGGGCCCGATCAAGAACAAACCGGTGCTGCTCGAGGACGGAACGCTCCTGAGCCCGAGCAGCACCGAAACGCCCGAGCGGCCCAGCCGCTGGCGCGTCCACTTCGAGCTGAGCGCGGATCTGGGTCGCTCCTGGACTGTGACGCGCCCCGCGGCGTCGGCCGGCGACCAGATCGACGCCATCCAGCCGAGCATCCTCGTGCACCCCGGGGGTCGGCTCCAAGCGCTCGGCAGGTCGCGCTCAGGGAGCGTCTTCGAGACGTGGTCCGAGGACGGCGGGCGAAGCTGGAGCGCTCCGGAGCTCACCGCCCTCCCCAACCCCAGCTCGGGCATCGACGCGCTCACGCTCCGGGACGGGCGTCACCTCGTCGTCTACAACCACACGGCCCGCGGCCGCTCACCCCTGAACGTCGCACTCTCGACGGACGGCCGGACCTGGGAGGCGGCGCTGGTGCTCGAGGAGGAGCCGGGCGAGTACTCCTATCCGGCCGTCATCCAGACGTCGGACGGCCTCGTCCATATCGCCTACACGTGGCGCCGCCTCCGCATCAAGCACGTCGTCATCGACCCGGCTGCGCTCACTTCGACGCCGATGCCCTCGGGAGCGTGGCCGGCCGGAGTCCGGTAGCTGCTCGACCTCTGCGCGACGCCTCACCACGCCATTCCCGTCGTAGTTCTCGACCCGCTCTGCGAGAAACGCATCGCTCAGCGAAGCCAGCCTCTCGGAGCACTCCTCGACTCCTCGTCCGAGACCCTGTCATCCGACCAGCTGCACGAAGCGCACACCCGATCCTTGGCGCCGGACTCTCATCGCCCCCGCTCCCATAGCTGCCGCGTGCCGTCGGCGAGCGTGAACATCATGCTCGCCCCCTCCACGTAGTAGCGCGCGTAGGGTGCCCACTGGGAACTGCCCTGCTCCATGATGTGGACCACACCGCCCTCGGTTCGCCATTGGCCCGTGCTCACGGAACCGCTGTTGCCGGTGTTGCCCTGGTAGTTGCCGCCGAGCGAGACGTTACCAGCACCGTACTGGTAGGTGCCGTCGGGGTTCACGAGCAGCCGCAACGTGGTGTTGGCGAAGAAGTCCCCGCTGTTGTAGCGCTCCGTGTGTGTCCAATACCCGACGATCGATGGATCCCGCTCGATGACGGGCTCTCCGCCGGACTGCTGACCACCCGGCGGCACCGCGGGCTGCTGCGCGCCGGGGCCGGTGCCGAACGCACCGGCGAACGGTCCTCCTCCTCCCTGCGCCGGCGTGAAATCGAGGCTCCAACCGTTCGCGAGGTTTGGTTGCCCGGTGGACGGGTCGATCTCGGCCACGATCAGCTTGAGTGCGTCGTCGACGTAGCCCACGGCGAAGAAGCCGGTGCCGTCCCCGGTCGATATCTCTCCGGTGGCTCCCTCGGCGTACAGCGCTCCTTGTAGCTGGAACATGGAGCCGTCGGCGCCCCTCATGGAGCCCGTGACTGCCTGCCCCTGTTGCTGGAGCGTCAGGGTGACCGGACCCTGTGGTGATTGGTAGACGAAGCTACCGTTGAAGGATTGCTGGGCGAGGAGCGCGCCCGGAAGCAAGAGGGCAACGACGATCAGTCGGAACATGGTACCTCCACGGTGGAAGGAGGCAGCCGAAGAAGGGCCAAACCATCTTCGAAGGCCGTCGCTCGAGGGTGGAAATGTGCGGGTGCTCGGGGTGGTACTTCACGCTGACGATCCCCGGCGGGAGACGGCTCCTACTGCCTCTTTGGACAGAACAATGCCGCAAGACCACCACACCGCGATCGCGGCGGCGGCGCCGACGATGCCGTCGACAGCGTAGTGCCATGCCAGGTGGATCGATCCGACGAAAATCAAGGCGGCGTAAATGAGCATGGCATGCCCAAAACGCCGGTTCAGCGAGTAGGCAAAAGCGACGAACAGGGCGACCTGGGCGATGTGCATGCTGGGCATGGCAGATATTCCGCCGGGCAAGTTGTGCTCGCCGGCATACGTCCGCCAGAGGATCTCTTTGGCCCAGGTCGAGGACAGCAGGTGCTTGTTGGATATGTCGGCCAGATAGGCGTTCAGACCGGCGTAAGGCGATGTCACGTTGGACACGAATTCGGTAAAGTAGCATGGCCCCGCGGAAGACAGCATCGTTGCCATCATCAGGCCGAGCAGCACCCAGCTGGCGACCGTTGCCATCCAGAACCGGACGCGAAGACGCTCCGGGACGCGCGGACTTGCGAATGCGCCGGCCCAAAACAGGAAGACCATCGGCACCCAGGACGAATAGACTGCATCCAGGAAAAACGTCGCGCCAGCGTTCGAGAGCAGCGGATGGATCAGTTCCCAAGGGTGATGTCCGCCGAACAGCGCAAAATCCAGTCGAGCAAATGTTGCGTCCCACTGGAACGGAGCGATCTCGGGGATCAGCATCTTGTTGTAGAGAAATGCCGCCATGAACACTGCCAGAACCAGGCAGGCATATACGTAGCGCACCGGCAGCCCCGAACCCGCCAATCCCTTCAGCGAACCGACGAGGTTTGCGACAGGCGATTGCTGCCGGCCCTGAGCCAGGGCGCGTATACCCAGGACGATCGTGATGAGGCAGCAAGTGATCAGAAGCGCCCTCACAACCCGCGCGAAATACTCCTGCAGGAATGGAATGAAGGAATCGCCGCGAACGGTCGCCAGCAGCCACGTCGCCAGGACGAACGCAAGAATGGAGCCGTACAGCGCCGTGTTGGCGCGGATCTCCCGCGCCAGCCAAACTGGAAAACCCTCCTCGAGGGGAGCGTCTTCTGCCGTGTTGAAAGTGGAAATGGACCGCCCTCGCCATTTTTGCGTCGAACGCATATCAGCGCTGGATTGAGGAAGCGTTGCCGGGTGTAGGGAAATTGGCGGTTTCGTCACGCGCCGCAGCGTCAGATTGATCCGGCCGCCGTCGTTCAGCAAGGCCGATGTCGAGGGATGGATGCGGTCGACGCCGTGATAGGCGAGCCGGCCCTCGCCGCCGAGGATCACGACGTCGCCGCTCCTCAGCCTGTAATGATTTGGTGGGACGAACGAGAGCTCGAGGCCGTCCTCGCTCTCGCAACGCTCGTCGTCACCCGACAGCCAGATGGGGACCCGCGCCTTCGGCTCCTCGAGCCAGTTCACCACGATCCGGATCCGCGGCGCCTCTCCGTCTTCCGGGACCGCCGGGGCGTGCCCTCTTCTCAGCGACCGAGTCCCGCCCAGCCCGGCACGATCCGACTCGCGACGGGCGCGTCGATGGTCGCTATGTGAAGGGAAGTCCTGTCCTCGATCAGGCGTGACACTTGCGAGGCGCTGAGGGTGGGTGATGAAGGGAGCGCCGCGTACACATAGAGGCACACCGCTCCGTCCCGCCCCATGAGTCGGGCGATGTGACGCGCGTAATTCGCCACGATCTCCGGGGTCATCTCTTGGAACGACGTGCTATTCCAGAAGAGGTCGAACTCAGCCTCGACGCGCTCGAGCTGCCATGGGCAGAGGGCAATGATCTCGCGCTCGCCGTTCTGGGAGAAGGTGATCCGCGCTCGGTGACGCGTGTGCTCGTAGTCGAGGACCGCGTCCGGGTAGAACTGCCTGAGGTACTGCGTTCCAACGTAGAGATTCGGAGGGATATCGACGTAGAGGTACTTCCGGATGTTCGGGAAGAGGTGGAGGACCGTGTGCGCCATGGAGCCGAACCCTCCCCCGATCTCGAAGACCGACCGCACCGCGGCGAGATCGACGCGCTTCCCGTAGTCATCGACCCACGCGAAGTCGCGCAGATACAGCTCTCCGATCTCCTCTCCGGAGAACGAGACACGGCGCTGCGGGTTTCCAACCAGGGTATCCGGCAGGTCGAACCTTGCCCGGAACGACCGCATCCAGGGTCCCAGCGTCGACGTGAAGCGACGATCCTTCTGCCGCTGTCGTACTCGGTCGCGCCCACGCCACGCTGTGTCGATCGGCCTTTGGACGCCGATGGCTTTCGCCGCGGCATAGAGGCGACCTGGCACGCCGCCCAAGGCGCCTGCAGGATCGTCGTTGAACACATCGCAGTAGCCCCTGCCGATCGCGGCGCTCGAGCGGAACCCGGCCAGACCCTCGTTCTCGAGGGCCGTCGCTATGCGCGCGGCGTAGCCGCTCCAGAATGGGCCGGGGCGGTAGATCCCGTCCTGGTCGCGCGCATCCGCGAGCATGCTTCTCAGGAGCGCGGGATCGTCGTGCATCGTTAGTTGAGGCTGGTGTAGCGAGCCGGGGTACTGCGAGCCGATCGAAGTAGCTCCCCGGCAGAGCGGTCTGCATTGCGCCGAGTCCTGCCGCCCACCCGTCCTCGAAGGGCCGGCGACGGCGGGCCCTTCCCGGAGCCTAGCGGACTCGCGTGAACTCGAAGGGCCTGTTCGGCTCGAGCCAGTAGGTGGCGTGGGAGCGCGTCCAGGAGCGCCGCCCGTATGAGGCACGAGAGCCAAGCATCGCCCGCCCACTCGGAGCCGTCCGGCCGCGAGCTCCTCGACCTGCTTCTCGCGCTACCCGAGCCGCGCTGGGACGAGTGGGTGGACTACGGCCCCCTGAGGATCACGCCCGCCCACGAGCCGGAGCTCATCGACATCGCCACGGATCTCGAGCTCCTCGACGCGGAGGTGGACTCGCGTGAGGCCTGGGGGCCCATCCATGCCGTCCGGTGCCTCGGGGAGCTCGGGTCGTTTCCGCGGGGGCGGGGCAGCGATCCGGTGGGCGGAGTCAGCTGGTACGAGGCCGTGGCGTATGCGCGGTTCCGAGGCAAGGCCCTCGAGCCATGGGGCCACACGGGACGTTCGACACCGCCGGCAACGTCAAGGAATGGACGTGGAACGCGTCGGGCGATCACCGATGGCTGCTCGGGGGCGCCTGGAACGACGATCCCTACATGGCCAGCCTGAGCTACCTCGGTCGTGACCTGCGCGAGGAGCTGAAGGGCTCGGTCGAGATCTGGAGCGTCGACTTCCGCACGGCGGAGGCGGTCTCCGACGACGTCTTCCAGATCTATCGCCGTCAGATGACGTACGTGCCCTCCCCGCTCGACGCAGCGGTGGAGGGCGAGGAGATCGCCACGGAGTATTGGCGGCGCGAGCACGTCTCGATCAAGGTCGGGCACTCCGACGCCCGCATGAGCGTCTACCTCCTCCTCCCGACCTCCATGCCACCTCCGTACCAAACCCTGGTCTTCTTCCCCGGCATGGGCTCCTTCGTGACGCCGGGCCAAACGTCCAGCGAGCTCATCCCGGGCGGTCAGCTGGACATCCTGGAGGGGATCCTCCGGAGTGGGCGTGCGATCGCATGGCCGGTCTGGAACGGCTCGTACGAGCGGTGGGACGACTTCCTGTTCCGCTCCGGTGACGATCGCCTTCGCATGTGGCGGGGTCGCATGACGGAATGGGCCGCGGAGATGGGCCAGACGATCGACTACCTGTCGGGGCGGGACGACGTGATTGCCGAGGATCTCGCGTACTTCGGCGTCAGCTTCGGTGCATCGGTTGCGCTGCCGTTGCTGTCCCTCGAGCGTCGTTTCCAGGGGCCCTTCTGATGCTTCCCGGCTTTCCGCAGGCGGAGTACCCGCCCGAGACATGGGCGGTGAACCACGTCTCCCGGATCACGCTCCCCGTGCTGATGATCGGTGGGGAGTACGACTACGTCTTCCCCCGAGAGACCGCGCAGGAGCCGCTCTTCGAGCGACTCGGCACGCCTCCTGCGAACAAGCGGCACGTGGTCTACGAGATGGGTCACGGTCCGCTGCCGCTCGGCCAGACCATGCGCGACGTGCTTCCCTGGCTGGATCAGGTGCTCGCGCCGGTGGAGTAGCCTCCCGCGGCCCCGACGGTGAGCTCGAGACCGAGGAGCGACACCATCCTCGGGGGCCGACTCGGCGCCCTCAGGTTGCTTGCGTGCGGATCGCTTCGATGCGTGCCGCGACCGCCGACCGAACCTTCGGGTCGAGATCGGGGACGGTGCCCAGGCGCTCCTCGAGCACCTCCTCCTTCACGAGGTGGCGATCGGCCAAGGCTCGGCAGAACTCCACGTCCTTGGGCCGGCCGGCGATCCCCTTGGAGATCCAGAGGTCGTGGACCTCGAGGCAGAGCGCCGCGACTCCGGCCGTTCCGGGTGTCTCGAAGCGAACGAGGCGATCTCGCCACCCGCGGGGCAGCCGGGCCGTCGCCTCCGTCACACCCCGCGCGTAGTACCCGAACGTGTGGTGGAACATGGAGGTCTCACCGATCGAGCCGTCGAGCAGATCGGCCATGCGGCCCTCCGCGTCGCCACGGATCGCGACGTCGACCTCGATCGATCGTTCCGCCTCCTCGGGCAGCTCTCCCTCGACCGTGCCGTGGAGGGCTTGGCTTCCGATCACGATGACCTCGTCGACATCGAGCACCGCCCCGGCAGCGCGCATCGCGTGCTCGAACTGGTCACGGGTCATCGGTCCCCCTGGGCTCGTGCGGACCGCTCATAGACGGCAGCGCGCTCGGCGGCGGTGAGGATCCCGGCGAACGGCGTCACGTGGCGCAACTCTCGGGCCCAGGGGCTGGGATCCGTGAGCACCGGCAGGAGTGCTCGGAGGGGCCTGTCGAGCAGCACGCTCCACTCCCTGATCGGCTGAGAGCGCCCCGCCGGCCCGGCCGCCATGCGCTCGAGCGTCTCGCGCGCCTTGCCGATTCCCGTCGCCGGATCTGCGGCCAAGCGCTCGACGATCGCCTCGTGCAGCGCGAGGGACCGGAGCTCCTCCCGCGTCATCGGCGGATGGAACGCGACCGAAGGCTCCAGGTCCACCGCGTGAGCCATCCTTCGGAGTGTCTCGACGGTGGGGCTCTTTCGGCCTCCTTCGTACGCAGCCACGGTGGGCTGCGACGTGCCGGCGGCCTTCGCCAGCACCGCCTGAGTAACCCCTGCTGACTTCCTGAGCGATTTGACCGGATCCATGTTCGAATATATCCGATCGGATATGGAGACAGCAACGGGGAGGTCGAGCTCGGACCGATGCCGGGAAGGACGGCTCCCGCGTGGAGCGTGAGCCGGGCGAGTGCCGTCGATCGGGGCTCAGCCGCGCAACGTCGGCGGGCTCGCCCCTTCGGCGTCGGTTGGGGGATCCAGCGCGGCGCCGATTCGGCGCACGAGCCGCTCGACCTTCTTCGAGAGCGGACCGAACGCCGCGCCGACGGCGGCGGCGCCGATCCACGAGCCCAGCCCGTCCGAGACGTTGAGACGCGTCGCCACCTGCGACTCCACCAGCTCCTCGACGGCAGCGAAGACGAAGGCGAGGAGTAGCAGCACGCCTGTATAGATCGTCGTCTTGTTGATCAGAGGGCGGAGGTCGAACGCCCCCGAGTAAAAGATCCCGACCGCGAAGCCGGTGAGGCCGATCGCCGTGTTGACCGGAGCGTAGAAGCCGACCACGACGTCCGCCATGAGCGTGATCGCCCCCGAATCGGAGTACCCGGCTAGCCATCCGAGGCTGACCGCCAAGAAGACCCACAGCCCACCGATGAGCTGCGCGAAGAGGATCCAAAGGACGCGCGTCTTTTGAAGCGGGGTCGCCAAGCGAAAGGCCGTCCACGCGAACGCTACGGAGATCAGCACGGCGGGGAGCCCGACCCCGTTGAGGAGCATTTCCTCCGCGACCGGACGGTTTCTCAGGAAGACGTTGTACCGATACGATCCAGGCGCGCTGAGCTCGAACGCGAAGATGAAGGCCGCCGCGACGTAGACCGCCTTTACCACGGGGCTCTCGAGCATCTTCACGACGGCATAGGCCGTCGCGCGGTTGACGGCGCCGAACCAGGACTTGCCCCGCGGCCCGGCGTCCAGCCTCCGAACCGCGTCGAGCTCCATCACCTGCGGGTAGGCGACCCAGAAGCGAATGCTCGCAATGAAGACGCCGCTCACGCAGAAGACGATGGCCCACCGGGCCCAGGCGCCGGCCTCACCTCGGGGCGTCACGGAGAGCGCCCAGATGAGCGAAGCGATCCCCATCAGCACGGCGAGGCTCTGGCCCTCCCGGCGATCCCCGACCTTCCATACGATGAACTGGGCCAGCAGCCCGGCATACACCGAATAGATCAGGTACAGATAGGTGGCCTCCATGCGTCGCTCTACGTCAGGCACCGACGGGAGCTCCGGGAGGACGCGCAGAATCAGGCTGGCGCTGACCAAAACCATGCCGGTCACGACGGCCCGGTGGCTCCAGGTCGAAGCACGCGTGGTCGCCACCGCCCCTCCGGTCACGTCGGGACCCGAGTCAGTTCACGCGATGGGAAGGCCGAAGAGGCGATGCCGCAGCTTTCGGTCCATGCGCAACAGGATCCGGAACAGCTCATAGAAGATCACCGCGTCCCACACTCCCACGAGCCACAGGCTCACCTCTTCCAGGGGCAGCCCGCCCCAGGCGTGCAGGTAGATCCCCAGCATCTCTTCAGGGCGATAGGTCCACCACTGATAGGGAAGGCCGAGCGTCGCCTCCCAGATGATGCTGATGAGAACGAGACCACCGAAGGCGAAGGCGAGCGCGTGCCAGTTCACGAAGAACTTCACCGTCCGGATCAGGACGAGAGAGGGGAGCACGCCGACTCCCATGAGGAATACGTAATAGCCGGGGAAGCCCCCGTCGACGAGATATCGGTACACGATGCCCGTGGCCAAGAGCGTCACCCACACGGCGATGGCATGAGGGCTCACCTCGAGGATCTTCGGGTGGGACCGCGCGGCCTCCAGGTACTTATCCGGGTCGTACAGGGCCAGCCAATTCTGGTCGGCCCAGAGGTACACCGAGATCATGAACAGCGCCCCGAAGATGTAGAAGCCGAACTCTTCGACGGGCAGGTAATCCGGGATCCAGCGGCGCTCGCTCCAGCTCCAGGCGGGGACCCTGATCCCGAGCGTGGCGCCCTCGTTCGGGAACTCGAAGAAGGCGTAGCCGAAGAAGAAATCCAGAGACGCACCGAGGCCTGCCATCAGGAGGGCGCACCAGACGAAGGCGCGCTTGTCGAACGGGTCTCCCACCCTGAGATGCCAGACACCGATCGTCAGGACGGGCAAGAGAAAGAGGAGGAGGCTGACCGTGTATCCGTAGGGCGTAGGATTGTCGGTCGTGGACAGCTCCGTCACGGGTACCCGCACCGTCGAGAGCGTGAGGAGGGTTGGCACGGCGACGACGACGAGCATCCCCAGGATGAGGCGAACGTCCCTCATGGGGTTCGTGGTGAGCCTCACTCAGCGCTCCCAGGTAGCGTACGCGAGGAGCCGCCTTCCCACGAGCGAGCCGCCAAAGTAGTGGAATCTCTGCTGGTTCAAGAGGTTCGTGACGGAGATTCCCAAGCGGAGGTCGCGGACAATTCGGTGGCTGGCGCTCAGATCCACGGACTGGCGGCCAGGGACGGGGCCGGCCCACACGCCGCTCCGGAAATCGAACCCGTCCACGAGCGACACGCCGACGCGTACACGTGTCCCGCTCGCTGTGGTGTACGCGGCGGCGAGGTTCGCGGCGTGCGCCGGTGCGTTGGCCGAGATCGAGTCCCCCCCGACCAGGCTGCCCTCCTCGAAGTCGACCGCCAGGTGACTGTAATTGACGCCCAGGCTGAGCTCGTCACTGACCCGGGCGTCGACTCCGAGGTCGACACCCCATTGGGTCGCGCGGCCGGACGTGGCATCCGAGAACACCAGCGCCGTGGTACCGTCTCCGAGCCGTGTGATGCCCGGGACGGCGGCCCACACGGCCGCCTCGACGGCGTCGGCGGCGCCGGACGGAACGGCCGCCGGAGCGGTCCAGGACAGGAAGTCCGGGTGCACCCAGGGAAGGAGCCCGGCTTCGAAGTCCTCGAACTCGGAGCGGTGGACGTCCGCGGTGACGAAGACCCGGTCGAGCTGGCCCTTGTAGCCGGCCTCTACGGACGTGACCTCCCCAGGGTCCAGGTCCTCGTTTCCGATCGCCAGGACGGGCACCGCGCTCGAGGCGGTGAACAGCTCCCCGACGGGGACTCCGGCGAGGGCCGGTCCCAGGGGCGAGGCGCGAAGGCCCGCCTCGAGCAACGACAAATCTACCGGAGGACCGAGGGGAAACTGGATGAAGCGCTGAGCGGGCGTCGGCGTCAGATAAGCACGACTCCAGGTGACCCGCAGTACGTGATCATCCCGGGGAGCCCACTGGAGTCCGACCTTCGGGGAGAGCTCCGGATCGAAGAGCGACGCGTCGTCGATTCGGCCCGACACCGTGAACCTGATGCCTCGCACCAGGTCCAGACCCAGTTGGGCGAACAGCGCGTAGTACTGGTCGGATCTGCCGTCGTGACGCGGGGCGAGGATGGAGCCCCTGGAGTCCACGGTCTCGTTGCGGGCGGAGCCGCCCAAGACCAGCGCGCCGCGCTCTTCCAGGAATCGCTGTCTCACCTGCGCCTCGACGTGCAAGCGTGTCGCGTGATCCCTGAACTCCCCGCCGGTCGCGAGGTCGATCTGCTCGCCGGAGCGGGCCGTGTAATACGCCATCACGTCGAGCGCGTCGGTCGCGAAGGCAAGGCGACCCCAGGGGCGAGTGGATTCGCGCACCTGCGCTCGAGAGACGACGCTGCCGTTGACCTGGTTCTCGAGCCGCGTGAAGCCTCCCTCCGCGGTGACCACGCCGCCGGCTGTCAGATAGCGTTCGATCCGCGCCGATCCGCGAACGGTCGTCAGCGGGTCGGGGCCTCCGCTCGCGGGTCCGGGCACCCCGACCGGCGTGCCCTTGGCCTGCCCAATCAGAGGTGCCAACTCGAACCCGGGAGGTGGAGCGCTCCCGCCGAGGGGACCGTCTACGGCAGCGGCATACTCGGCCTCGAGGGAGCCGACGTCCGTGCGTGAGCGGTCCCACGATCCGCTTCTGGAGTAGGCGCCGTTGACCTGATAGCCCCAACGAAGGTCATCCGACACACCCGCGTGCCGCCCGTCGACGCCGAGTGTCGAGAGCTCACCCGCCGTGAAGGTCAGGCGCGTTCCTCGGATCTGCCGCGCGGACGGCGTGGTGATGCTGAGAACTCCGCTGAAGGCGTTGGCCCCGTAGAGGGCCGACCCCGGACCTCGCACGAGCTCGACCTTGGCGCCGTCCTCGACGACCGATACCGCAGGCCACTCCTGCGCCCCCACCATGGGGTGTCCCAGGTCGACCCCATCCACGAGCACGAGCATCTGGCGGGGGCTCGGGCTGTTGAAGCCCCTGGGATTGACGTTGAAGCTGTTCACGCCACTCTGCATGACCTGGATGCCCGGTAGGTCCGCGAGCAGGAGCGGCGTCTGACCGGTCGCGATCAGGTCTCGGACACGCTCGACAGCCACCACATCCACGGACGCGGGTGACTCGAGGACGCGCTCCGGGCGCCGAGAGGCCGCTGTGACGATGATCTCGCCGAGCGCCAAGGGCTCCGGAGCGAGCGGGGCATCGAGCGTGGTAGACGTGCCCCCACTCACGGACGCCTCGAGCTCGCGGACCCGGTATCCGTACCAGGTGAAACGGACCGTGTACGCCCCGGGCGGGAGCGCCGGGAGCGCGTATCGCCCATCGGCGTCCGTCACGGCTGTGCTGCGCGTGCCCACGGCCTCGACCAGGATGCCCCGCAGGGGCTCGGCGGTTCGACTGTCGGTCACGCGACCGGAGACTCCTCCGACCTCCTGCGCCGAGGCCCGGTCGGGCCCTGCCGGCGCCGTCAGAGCGAGCGCCATGGCCAGGCCGAGCGTCACGCGTCCGACGGCGCATGCGGTGGGCACGTTCGCTCCTCTGTGTGGGCCAACGGTCATGAGCCGATCATGTCGGAAGCAGCAAGAGTGCGTCTCACGCCCATGAATCACAACCTCACCCCGGCGCCGCCGTGGGGCGCCCCTGCCCTCGCGCGACCGCGCACGATGGGCTCGAATGGCGTGTGAGGGTGTCCGAACGTGAGCCCGACGATCCGCTCGAGTGGCGGAGAGCCGGAGATCCCGTGGGCCGCGAGCATCCCCGAGATCGCCGCGCCTTCGACGCATCCGGCCCCGAAGGAGTTCCAGGTCCAGTCGCCGGCGAGCACCAGGTTCTCGAACCCGGACCCGGTCGGATGCAGGCGGTAACGCCCCGTTCCCGGCAACGACTGCACGTACAGCTCCGAGGGCTGGAGGTTCGCGCGAGTGTACTGGGACCGGATCCGGGCGGGACCCTTCCCCGGATCGGGGCTGGCATCGAAGAGCCGGTCCCAGTCGAACCGGCCCGGTGAAGCAGCGTTCCTGTAGATGCGGTAGACGTCGTCCCGCAGGTAGTCGACGGCGAGGGCCGCGCTCAGGTCGTTGCCTTGAGCCTGCCCTAGCTCGTCACAGCTCTGGGGCTCGCTCCGGGGCACGACGCTCCGCATGCACCCGTTCACATAGGCGAGGCTCTTCGGGACCTGACCGGGTCCGCCCGGCCACTCTTCCATCGCAATGAGGTGGGACAGGTCGAACCAAACGTCGTAGTTCGACGTGTCGTAGCAGCTCACCGACGGGCTGCGGACCCCCTCCGTCCAGCCGAGCTCGAGGGCCGTTCGATCCAGCCAGATCTGCGTGGACTGCGTGCGAACCCGAGCGATGTTGTCCACCATCGATCGCCACTCGGGTCGCGACGCGATGAGCTCCGTGCAGATGTAGGGGAACGCCCCCAGCGAAATCCCGAGAACCAGCACGTCGAAGTCGCTATCGGGCCCCGCCCGAATCTCGAACGTGTCGAGCTCCAGACTACACCATTCCTCGAAGTTGACCCCATCGGCCTCTAGCCTCTCGCCGTCCCGCAGCTGCTCCCAGCGCGGCTCGCTGGGCCAGCACTCCAGGCCTTTCACGTCGATGAGCGGGTCGTACGAGTGCATCCCGTCTGCGAGCTCGGCCTGTCGGGCGATCGTGACGGACTCGATGGACTTGCCGTCGGCCGAGACGTGCAGCGCCTTCACCTTTCTGAAGAACTCGAACTTCACGCCGCGCTTTTCCAGGACCCGGTAGAAGGGCGTGAAGACTGTTTCCCCCATGCCGGCCTGCATCTCCCAGAGGGGCGCACCCTTGAAGGTCACGCCCAGGCGGAGCAGTGTATACGCGCCCGCGCCCGCCGATAGGCGCGGCTTGCGGGTGTCACCGTCCTCGTACGCGAAGTCCGAGTTGTACAGGAGCATCGCAAGCGGGGACTCCAGCGTGAGCGAGCGCTCACGCGCTCCTCCGTCCGGGTCGTAGGGCGACTCCTTCACCACGGGATCCTGAACGATGTGTCGTCCGAGCCAGTCCCGGAGATCGAGGTGGTCGATCGAGCCGAACCCGCAGCTCACCACATCGTCCTTGTGCAGGCCACGGAGCAGGCCCGTACCGAGGTTGAGGAAGACCCAGCTCATACGGGTCTCCACGTGGTCGAGGTGCTTTCGGACGCTTCGCCAGTGGATCCACACGAGAGTGCGCAGCAACCCGATCAGGACGCCTCCCACGGCGTTGACAACGGCGTGAAACAGCCCGCGGACCCCGCGTGGGGCGACGCGCTCGAGGAGCGCGTGAGTGAGGGCCGCTCCGCGATAGAGGCCGTGCAGCAGGGTGCCGCCGCCCTCGATCCCGATCGTCGCCACCATGTGCCTGACGGCCACCACGGGCGTGCCGAGCCGGCCTGCGGCCGCCATGCGATGAGCGTGCACCGTCCGGTGAGAGTGGCGGAACCACCTCCTCACGAGCTGGAGGGCCTCGCCAACGTAGGTCCAGAACGGCAGGAGCAGGTGCGCGTCCGCGTCCCCTGGAGACCGGTCGTTCGTCAGAGGCGTCAGCGTCCATGGAACCCAATCGCCGTCGTGGTACTCCATGACCGACATCGGTGCATCCATGGGCTCGAAGGCGTCACGCCACGTAGCCAGCGGGGCACCAGCGGGGCGGCCGAGCTCCCGATACGCCTCGCGCATGGCCCGAAACGCGTTGTCGTAGACGCCCGACCAGAAGTGGATGCCGTGCTCCTCGATGCGTTTCGCCACCCGGCAGTTTCTGCCGCTCGCGCCCTTGCCGCCGATACGCCAACCAAGCTGGTATATCGTGACGTCGTACCTGCCTGCCAGGTGCGGCTGCGTCAGCTCGAAGGCCGTGACGATGCTGCCGACTCCGCCGCCGAGGATGGCGACCCTTCGCGGCGTGGTCGGATCGGAGGAGGCAGGGGTGTGCAGGGGCGAGGCGGCCGATTCGCGAGCGCGGCGCAGGAGGGCGCCCAGATAGGGCGTGAGGAGCAGGAGCGCGCTGCCCGCCGCAGTCGCGACCATCAGGCCGACTGCTCCGGCTGACGCCTCTCCGTCGATGCGGAGGAGCAGGAAGGCGCCGAGCCCGGAGGTGAGCATCCATATCGGAGCGGCGAGGAGCCCGAGGTCGAGGCGGTTCCCGAAGTGCAGCCGACGGGCCTGGATCGGAATCAGGGACAGAGGGATCAGGATCACTCCGGCGATCACCAGCCGCTGGCTCCAGACTCCTGTCACGTAGGTGGCGTACGCGGTCATCGCCAGGGCGAGAACCGCGAAGGCCGCGGTCGCGAGGACCACGAGGACGCCGAGTTGGGCCAGGACCCCCCGTCCTTCGCCCCCGAAGTACCGGCTTCCGATCCGGATCGCGAAGGACGCCGTGACCACGATGCCGAACCACAGGAAGAAGTTGTTCAGGGGAACGTTGTACCAGAGCGCCTCGTCGCCGGCCGGCACGCACCAGGTCCAGACGCCGATGCCTCCGAAGGGCTCACCGACCCCCACACAGCTCTCGCCGAGGAAGGCGACCAAGCGACTGTTGCTGGACACGGGATCGATCAGCAGGTCGATCGAGACCGCGAGGGTGCCGTCGACGAGCGGTCGCTGCCACCAAGGAAGGCTCAGCAGGTCGCTGGTGCGCATCACGACGAAGATGATCGTCGCCCAAGAGCAGCCGATGGCCAGCGGCACCCAGTCCGGACGCTGGCCGAGCATGACGAGGAGCTCGGCGTAGTAGTACGAGTGCGTGGAGCGGATGTCCGACGCCTCGACAGCGATCCCGTACGCTGCCACCACCACGAACGAAAGAGCCGTGTACCGGCTGATCTCGTGCGCCCTCCCCAGGTAGTACAGCGCCAGGACATAGGCCGAGAGGCTCGTAAGGGCGACGAGACGGAGAGAGAGCTCCAGGATGCCTCCTAGCTCGGGAGCGGCTCAGCCTCCCCGTCACGTTCCGGGAGCCTGACTGCCAGAGAGCGGGTTTCCCGCACGGATCTCGGCCAGCACAGTCTGTCCAAAGGGACTTGCGTGCAAGAGCGACCCCGGTAGTCGGGAGGGCGGTGTGGCCACGGTGGAGAACGTGGCTCGGCCGGCCGTCCCGTTCTGCCTGACGGCGGCCCCGACCCCGTGCCGACGTTGTACCCGAGGCAACGACCGGACTTGCTTGCCTGGGAGGAGGGGATGCCATGGAAGCGAAGGGCACGGGCCGGCGCCGAAGAGATCGTGGGCCCGGCGACGTGGTCGGAGCGCTGCGCCGCGGGCCCCCTATATGGCCCGAGCGGGGCAGCGCGTGCTCTGCCCGGCCTCAATGCGATCGCGTGGCATAGTCTGGTGGCCGCTTCGACCATGGCGGCGCCCGAAGGTCGATTCGAGCCTGCGCCATGGTGCCTCCAGGCTCGCCGGCTGCCAAGCAACGAACCCGGCTTCGTCCGCGTGCGACCAGCGCCCCCGCCTGGCGCGAACCGGAGGCGAGCCCGCCGGGGTAGGTGGGGCTTTCCTGGAGCCCCTCGAACGCCACCTCCGCCACCAGCTCGGGGCGGACATAAACCACATGCCCCCCGCGCCGGATCTCTCGCGCCAGGAGCTCCCGGGTCTGCCAATCCAGCATGGCGTCGGTGATGTCCTTGAACGTCTTGCCGAGCATGACGAAGCCGCCGCCCTCGGGGTCGCGGGTGCCCAGGTTGACGTTGCTCAGCCAGCCCCTGTCGCCTCCCCGCCGGCCCGCCTGGTAGGCCGCCCCCAGCGCCTTGGCCACCAGCCCTTCAGGTCCGGCATCGAGCGCCGCGCGAAGGAACTCTTCGGCCGCGAGGGCGTCTCCGGTGACGAGCCGTGGGACCCGCGCTTCAGGGGAGACGAGCCGGTCGAGGGCGTCGAATCGCTCCTCCGCCGGGCCGTCCAGGAGCGCTTCGCCCTCCAGAGAGAGAAGGTCGAAGAAGAAAAACCGTGAGGGGCAGCTCCTTGCGCATGGCGCTCACGTCGAGGCGCCGGCCGAACCGTCGCATGGTAGTGTGGAACGTGTGGGGACGGCCGTCCCCCGGAGGGCGAAGGCCTCTCCGTCCAGGACGAAAGAGCCGGCGGGGAGCTCGAGGGCTACCTCTACGAGCTCGGGCACGGCCTCGGTGACATCGTTCAGGCGGCGGCTGAACACCCGGGCCTGGTCCTCCTGCCCGCGCTATCCCGAGGGCGTGTAGCCAGCGGACGCGGCCGCGGGGCATCATAGCGTGGTCTCCGGGGGCGTCATGCGTCAGTTCGCGCGCAGCGCCGTCACCGGGTCGACGCGCGTGGCGCGCAGCGCGGGGTGGAGCGCGGCGACGACCGTGACGACGATGAGGGCGAGGCCGACGCCGGCGAAGACCGCAGGGTCCCTCGGCGATACCTCGAAGAGCAGGTCGGCAGCATAGGGCGCGGCCAGGTAGGCGACGCCGAGGCCGAGCGCGACACCCGCGGCGCCCATGCTCGTGCCCTGCATGACGACGGAGCGGAGGAGGCGCGCCTTCCGTGCACCGAGCGCGGAGCGAATGCCAATCTCGCGCGTGCGCTGCGCGACATCGAACGCGAGGACGCTGTAGAGGCCGACGGCGGCGACGAAGAGAGCGAGGAGGCCGAAGACGGTGAACATAGTCGCGCCGAGTTGCCAGGAGCGGGCCTGGGGATCGAGGCGATCCCGAACCGTCTGCGCTCGCGCGTACTGCACTTCCGGAGCGAACGAGCGGAGCGCCGCCGCGATCCGAGGCACGAGATCGTCCGGCGATTCCTCGGCCCGGATATAGACCGTATTGTAGGACCTTCCGGCCTGTGTGCCTGGCAGGTAATACGCCATGAATGGCTGATCGCGCAGGCCGTTCCGCGCCGCGTCCTCTACGATGCCAACTACCCGTGTGCATTCGGTAGCGCCGGGGCCGACGAAGATGCAGCGACCGACCGCGTCGCCGGCGGGCCAGACCATGCGCGCCATGAGGTCGCTCACCACCGTGACACGCTGACCACCCGCGACGTCGGACGGAAGGATCCCACGACCGCGAAGCACCGCAAGCCCGACGGTCTCGAAGTAGTTCGACGACACGTTGTTCTGGTACGGACCGAGGGTTGGCAGACGAGGGATCGAGTCAACGCCCTCCGCACGGAGCGTGGTCGAGTACCCCGAGCCCAGTCCGCTTCCCGTTGCGGCGGCAGACACCACTCCAGGCAGAGCCTGGACGCGGCGAGCGGCCTCCTCGTGGAGCTCCATGAGTCGAGAGGCCCGGGCCGTTTCGGCGAGGGCGTCGTCGAGGTCGGCGACGACACCCTGGAGAACCGGCCGGTTGAGCTCGAAGATCACGGACACGAGCCGGTCCACGTCCAGGCCCAAGTCGGCCCGACGCACCTCCGCCACGCTGCGAACGAACAGGCCCGCACCGACGAGCAGCACGACCGTCATCGACGCTTGGAGTACGGTCAGGAGTCTCCTGAGTCGAGATGAGCGAGCCGTGAAGGCACTGCCTTCGTCCTTCAGGCCGTACACGACGTCCGTGCGACTCGCCTGAAGCGCTGGTGCGATTCCCGCCAGTAGGCCTGAGCCAACGGCCATGAGCACCGTGAACAGGAGTAGGCGGGGTGATAGCGCGGAGTCGGGGAAAAAGACGTCGGGGAGCAGGGTCGAACGAACGATGGCGCCGCCCCATTCCGCGAGGAGGAGCGCGAGCACGCCACCGCTGGACGCCAATAGCAGAGACTCGATCATCGTCCGCGTGACCACCGTTCGTCTGGCGGCTCCGAGCGCCAGGCGAACACCGACCTCCTTTCGGCGGCGAACACCTCGCGCGGTCAGGAGATTCGCCACGTTGGCACAGGCGATGAGCAGCACGATGAGCGAGACGCCCGCTAGCCAACGAGCCACGCGCGTGTCGGCGCCGGCCTGTGAGCCTCGCGCCGCTATGAGGGGAGTGAACGTGATGCCATGCACGTTGCTCATGCTGGCTCCTCCGGCCTCGCGCCCGTTCGTGACGAGCCTGAACGCCTCGACAGATGCGCTCTCTGTCGAAGTGCCTTCGGTGAGGCGCGCGACGGCGATCATGCAATAGCAGTTCCAGCTGTCCTCCAGGCGTTCCCCGTCAGCGGCCTCGGTGGCCTCGAACGGTAGCCATGCATCGACACGCTGGAGCTCCACGCCCGTGAAGCCCGGCGAAGCGACGCCAACGATCGTGTGATCGCGTCCGTTGATCTCGATCGCCCGTCCGAGGATCTCGGGATCCGCGCCGAACCGGCTGCGCCAGTACCCGTGGCCCAGCACGACCGTGAGCTCGGATCCGGCCTGCGCCTCCTCGACCGTGTAGAAGCGGCCCAGGGCTGTCGACACTCCCAGCAGCGGGAAGAACTCGGCCGCTGCCTCGGCGGCCTCGAACCGCTCGGCGAACTCGTCGATCCGGACGGTACGCGGCCCTGCTCGGCCATATGCGGCGATTCCCTCGAACCGCGAATGCGCGCGGAGCCCTAGGTAGTCGGGATACGTGAGCGAGTTGAGGCGCATCTCACCGCCGATACGCACCTGGCCGTGGACACGGACGACCTGCTCAGGCTCCACGATGTGCTCGGGCGGCCGGAGCAGCAGCCGGTCGATGATCCCATACATCGTCGCATTCGCGCCGATGCCGAGTCCCAGCGTGAGGACCACGGCTCCGGCGAACCCCGGCGAGCGACGGATCGTACGACCCACCGCGCGTAGGGTCTG
>Ga0214472_10002413_pt1 | contig 20151 bp, 16 predicted proteins | sample RVTome_6_FD_207662 | JGI IMG/M metagenome (GOLD analysis project Ga0214472, IMG submission 207662) | Soil microbial communities from uranium-contaminated site in the Upper Colorado River Basin, Wyoming, United States - RVT140D175 | ecosystem: Environmental > Terrestrial > Soil > Contaminated >...
GCCATGGACTTGTAGCTGGCCGCGGACAGCGGGAAGAACAGCAGCTTGATCAGGATCGTCAGCAGGATGATCGCCACGCCCCAGTTGCCGGTCCAGCGATGGAAGAACTCCAGCACCGCGAACAGCGGCCAGGCGATGATCGCCAGCCAGCCGTAGTCGACCACCAGGTCCAGGCCGGGCGCCGCCTGCTTCAGGCGCTGCTGCTCCTGCGGGCCGGAGAAGAGTTTCACCGAGACGCTCGCCGTGCCGCCCGGGTCCGCCTGCGGCGTGGCGAGGATGACCCCGGCGGCGTACAGGCCGTCGGGCAGCTTGCGCGCATAGAACTCGCGCGGCGTCTTCTCGGGCGGCAGCCAGACCGATACGAAGTAGTGCTGCATCATTCCGATCCAGCCGTCGGTCGCCTCCTTGGGGAGATCCGCCTTGCCCTTTTCGACGTCGGAGAAGTCCAGCTTCTGATACGCCCGGTTCGAGGTGTAGTACACGGGGCCGGTGTAGACATACATCATGCGGCTTTCGCCGGCCGGCGCCTTGTCGTCGCGCACGACCTGGTAGTACGCGTACGCGGCTACGGCATTGCCGCTCGTGTTCTTGAGCTCGAACGCCACGTCGACGAGGTAGCTGTTGCGGTGGAACGTGTAGACCTTCTCCACCGTCACGCCCTGCGGTCCGTCGGCGGCGAAGCGCACCTGCAGTTTCTCCGCTCCCGGCGCGAGCGTCCGCTCGCCCGGCAGCGCACGCCACAGGGAGCGATGGTTGGGCATGCCGTCGCCGATCAGCCCGCTCTGCGCGCTGTACGCGTGCTCGGCGCCGAGCAGCACGAAATCGCGGTTCGGGTCGCTTGCGTCCTTGTGCTTGCGCAATTCCAGGCGCGCGAGCGTGGCGCCCAGCGTGGTGATGTCGGCCGCCAGCAGGTCGGTGCTGACCTGCACGGTTTCGGCAGGCGCGGGCGCGGCGGCGGCGCCCGGAATGGCGGCGGGCGCCGGTGCCGCGGGAGTGCTCGGCGCCGGCGCGGTGGCGAACGGCTTGGCCGGCGTGGGCACGCCGGGCGCCGACTGGACTGCCGGGGCCGGCGCGTTCTTCGGCTGCTGCTCCTTCTGCCACGCGTCCCAGAGCAGCAGCAGCGAGAAGCTGAAGATGAAAAACAGGATCAGTCTTTGAGTATCCATTGGGCTCCGCATCTCGCCCTAGTCCCGGCGACGCTGCGGTACCGGGTCGTAGCCGCCAGGGTGCCAGGGACCGCATCGGCATAGCCGGCGGCCCGCGAGCCAGCTGCCGCGCAGCAGCCCGTGGCGCTCAAGCGCCTCGTCGGCGTACTGCGAGCAGCTGGGATGAAAGCGGCAGGAGGGCGCGAGCAAGGGGCTCACAAAGTACTGGTAGCCGCGAAGCACCAGGCGCACGAGGCCGGTCATTGCTCGAGCCTGCCGAACAGCTCTCGCACGCGCGCTAGCATGGCCGCCGAGGCGCGCGCACCGTAAGGCGGGCGTACCAGCACGTCGAGCGCGCCGAGGCGCGCCTGTTCCAGCCGGAATGCCTCACGTATGCACCGCTTGATGCCATTGCGCTCCGTAGCCTTTGCTGCGTGCCTGCGCGACACGAGAATGCCCAGCCGCGGCGGACCTTCCGCGCGGCGCTCCAGGTAAAACGTGTAACCGCAGTAGTTCCGGCGCGTTCCGCGACTCAGCAGCCGCTCAAACTCGGCACTGCGGGCCAGCCTGCGCTCCGCGCCGAAGCCATAGCGCGCGCGCTTGCTGCGGCCCGGCACGCTCCTCGTGGGCCTAGACCGAAAGCCGCTTGCGGCCGCGAGCGCGACGCGCACGCAGCACCGCGCGACCCGAAGCGGTCCGGCTGCGAACGAGATATCCGTGACGCCGCGCGCGGCGAGTCTTGGACGGCTGGTAGGTGCGCTTCATCGGCTTGCTCGCTGCGAAAAAGGGCGGTATTAGAGCCTGCGCCGCGCAGCATTGTCAAATATCCGCGCGGCTGCGTGCAGCGCTGGTCGATCCTGTGGATAAGGTTGCGCGGAAGGGGTAAAATTTCATCCTCGCCGGCGCGCCAAGCGCGGCCCCGGTGAAGCCCCGAACAACGCGCTGCGCGAGACCGTCGAGATCATGCAAAGCCTCTGGGACGCCTGCCTGCGCCGTTTGGAGCAGGAGCTTCCCGCGCAACAATTCAATACCTGGATTCGGCCGCTTGCCGCCGACGCCGGTGCGGCGGAGCCCGGCACGCTGGTGCTGGCCGCTCCCAACCGCTTCGTGCTCGAGCTGGTGCGCGAACGCTTTGCCGCGCGCATCGAGCGTCTGGTTGCCGAGGCGAGCGGGCGCGAGCTCGGCCTGCGCCTGGTGCTCGCGCGCGGCGGCGAGCCGGCGCCGCAGCGCGACCCGGCGGTTCGGGCGAACGGGGCTGCGCCGCCGTCGCTCGAGCGGGCCCGCCTCAACCGCCTGTTCACCTTCGACAGTTTCGTCACCGGCAAGGCCAACCAGCTGGCGCGTGCCGCGGCCATCCAGGTCGCCGAGAACCCGGGCATCTCCTACAACCCGCTGTTCATCTATGGCGGCGTGGGACTGGGAAAGACGCACCTGCTGCAGGCGATCGGCAACCACCTCGCCGAGCAACGGCCGCAAGCCAGGCTGCGTTACACGCACGCCGAGCAGTACGTCACCGACGTGGTGCGCGCCTATCAGCAGAAGTCGTTCGACGAGTTCAAGCGCTACTACCACTCCCTGGATCTGCTGCTCATCGACGACATCCAGTTCTTCTCCAACAAGGGCCGCACCCAGGAGGAGTTCTTCTACGCCTTCAACGCGCTGGTCGAGGCGCACAAGCAGATCGTGATCTCCTGCGACACCTACCCCAAGGAAATCGCGGGCATGGAGGAGCGCCTGATCTCGCGCTTCGGCTGGGGCCTGACCGTGGCCATCGAGCCGCCCGAGCTGGAGATGCGCGTGGCCATCGTGCTGAAGAAGGCGGAAGCGGAAGCGGCGCAGATTTCCGAGGAGATCGCGTTCTTCATCGCCAAGAACATCCGCTCCAACGTGCGCGAGCTGGAGGGCGCGCTGAAGAAGGTGCTCGCCTTCGCGCGCTTCACCGGGCGGGAAATCACCCTCGAGATGGCCAAGGAGGCGCTGCGCGACATCCTGAATGTCGCCAACCGCCAGATCAGCGTCGACGGCATCCAGAAGACCGTCGCCGAGTACTTCAAGATCAAGATCGCGGACATGCATTCCAAGAAGCGCAGCCGCAACGTGGCGCGTCCGCGCCAGGTGGCGATGTCGCTGGCCAAGGACCTCACGCCGATGAGCCTGCCCGAGATCGGTGAGGCCTTCGGCAACCGTGACCATACGACGGTCCTGCATGCTTGCCGCACGATCTCGACGCTGCGCAAGAAGGACTCGGTCCTCAACCGCGACTATCTCGTCCTGGAGCAGGTGCTGAAAGGATGAATAGCCTGTGGATTTCCATTGCGCAGAATGTGCGTAAAGCGCGCGCCGCGCACAATGTGTTTTTCCATCCCCAGTCGCGCACATGCCGCCCACAGCTTTTCCCGGACCGGCGCGAAGCGCAAGTCGATAGGCGAGCAGGCTTTTTTGCGCTGCCGGCACAAGCAAGCCTGCTCTATTAACTATTACTAAGGATAAATAATGACCTTGGTTAAAGCGAAGCGCGACGAACTCCTCGCACCGCTTTCCGCGGTTAGCGGCATCATCGAGCGGCGTCACACGCTGCCGATCCTGTCGAACGTGCTCATCGACCGCGCCGAGGGCGCGCTTTCGTTCCTCGCCACCGACATCGAAATTCAGATCACGGCGCATTCGACCCTGGCCGCGGGCGCCGACGCGCGCGCGGTGACCGTCGGTGCACGCAAGCTGGTCGATATCCTGCGTGCGCTGCCCGAGGATGCGGAAGTGACCGTGCAGCAGCAGGAGAAGCGGCTGCAGCTCAAGGCGGGCAAGAGCCGGTTCGTGCTGCAGACGCTGCCCGCCGAGGATTTTCCGCGGCTCGCCAAGCCGAGCGGCGAGGTGGCGAGTTTCGCGCTCGCGCAGAAGGATCTGCGGCGCCAGCTCGGACTGGTGCAGTACGCCATGGCGCAGCAGGACATACGCTACTACCTGAACGGCCTTCTCGTGCTGGTCGAGGATCGGCAGCTGCGGCTGGTGGCGACCGACGGCCACCGGCTGGCGTATGCCGCGCTCGCCCTGCCGGCAAGCCTGCCGCGCCTGGAAGTGATCGTGCCCAGGAAAACGGTGCTCGAGCTGTCCAAGCTTCTCGCCGACAGCGAAGACGAGGTGAAGATCGAGCTTTCCGCGACGCAGGCCGCGTTCAGCTTCGGCGCCGTGGAGCTGGTGTCTAAGCTGGTGGACGGGAAGTTTCCCGACTACACGCGCGTCATCCCGACGCAGCACAAGAACCTGGTGACGCTCGAGCGCGAGGTGCTGCGCCAGGCGCTGCAGCGCGCCGCCATCCTGTCGAACGAGAAATTCCGCGGCGTGCGCTGGGTGCTCACCGACGGCAGCCTGAAGATCGTGTCTTCCAACGCCGAGCAGGAGGAGGCGCAGGAGGAGCTTGAAGTGAAGTATGGCGGCGACGCGCTCGATATCGGCTTCAACGTCAATTACCTGCTCGACGTGCTGAACAACGTGCCGGCAGCCGAAGTGGAATGTCGCTTCGGCGACGCCGCCTCGAGCGCGTTGCTGCAGTTTCCGGCGGAGCCCGAGTTCAAGTACGTGGTCATGCCGATGCGCATCTGAGGAAGGAAGCAGAATGGGCGAACCCGAACAGCAGCGACCCGAGGCGAGCGAGTACGACTCGGACAGCATCAAGGTCCTGAAGGGCCTGGAGGCGGTGCGCAAGCGCCCCGGCATGTACATCGGCGACACGTCTGACGGCACCGGACTGCACCACATGGTGTTCGAGGTGGTGGACAACTCTGTCGACGAGGCGCTGGCGGGCTTCTGCGACGAGATCGTGGTCACCATTCACACCGACAACTCGATCTCGGTGCTGGACAACGGCCGCGGCATCCCCACCGGCATCAAGGAGGACGACGAGCTCAGGCGATCGGCGGCGGAGATCGTCATGACCGAGCTGCACGCGGGCGGCAAGTTCGACTCCAATACGTACAAGGTATCGGGGGGACTGCACGGCGTGGGGGTTTCGGTGGTGAACGCGCTCTCCAGCTGGCTGCGGCTCACCGTCTGGCGCGACGGCAAGGTGCACCAGCTGGAGTTCGCCGACGGCGTGCCCACCGCCCCGCTGCGCGTCTCGGGCACCGCCGAAAAGCGCGGCACCGAGGTGCATTTCCTCGCCTCGCGGCAGATCTTCGGCAACGTCGACTATCACTACGACATCCTCGCGCGCCGGCTGCGCGAGCTCTCGTTCCTCAACAACGGCGTGCGCATCGTGCTCGTCGACCAGCGCGCCGGCAAGGAGGAAAACTTCGCCTTCGTCGGCGGCGTCAAGGGCTTCGTCGAGTACATGAACCGCGCGAAGACGGTTCTGCATCCCAACGTCTTCAACGCCCAGGGCGAGAAGGACGGCATCAGCGTGGACGTCGCCATGCAGTGGAACGATTCCTACCAGGAAAACGTCATCTGCTTCACCAACAACATCCCGCAGAAGGACGGCGGCACGCATCTCACCGGCCTGCGCGCGGCGATGACGCGGGTGCTCAACAAGTACATCGAGGAGAGCGAATTGGCCAGGAAGGCCAAGGTCGAGACCACCGGCGACGACATGCGCGAGGGTCTGGCGTGCGTGCTGTCGTGCAAGGTGCCGGAGCCGAAGTTCTCGTCGCAGACCAAGGAAAAGCTGGTGTCCTCCGAGGTGCGCCCGGCGGTCGAGGAAATCGTCGCCGAGAAGCTGCGCCAGTTCCTCGACGAGCGGCCGAATGACGCGCGCATCATCACGTCGAAGATCGTCGACGCCGCGCGGGCGCGCGAGGCGGCGCGCAAGGCGCGCGAGATGACGCGGCGCAAGGGCGTGCTTGACGGCATGGGGTTGCCCGGCAAGCTTGCCGACTGCCAGGAAAAGGACCCGGCGCTGTGCGAGCTCTACCTGGTGGAGGGCGACTCCGCGGGCGGCTCGGCCAAGCAGGGGCGCGATCGCAAGTTCCAGGCCATTCTGCCTCTGAAGGGAAAGATCCTCAATGTCGAGCGCGCGCGCTTCGACAAGCTGCTGTCCTCCGCCGAGATCGCCACCCTGATCATGGCGCTCGGCTGCGGCATCGGCAAGGAGGAGTACAACCCGGAGAAGCTGCGCTATCACCGCATCATCATCATGACGGACGCCGACGTGGACGGCTCCCACATCCGCACGCTGCTGCTCACTTTCTTCTACCGGCAGATGCCGGAACTGGTGGAGCGGGGCCACATCTACATCGCGCAGCCGCCGCTTTACAGGTCCAAGCTCGGCAAGGAGGAGCGCTACCTCAAGGATGAGCACGAGCTGAACGAGTTCATGCTGCGCCAGGCGCTGGTCGACGCAGCACTGTATCCGGGGGCGCAGCGCGAGCCGATCCGCGGCGAGGCGCTGGCCGAGCTGGCCAAGTCGTACCTGCTCGCCGAGGCGGTGATCGAGCGCGTGTCACGCTGGATCGACCGCGACGCCCTGCAGGCGCTGCTGCGCGGCGCGCAAGTCGATCTGTCGCGCCGCGACCTGGCGGAGGCCTCGGTGGAGGCGCTGGCGGCGGCGATGCCGCGCAACGGCGTGCATGTGCACGCGCATTTCGATCCCAAGACCGAGCGCTATCAGGTGCGCGTCGAGCGCGCGCGGCATGGCAACATGCGCGTCACGGCGATCGATTCCGAGTTCGTGCACTCGGGGGACTACGCGCAGATCCGGTCCTCCGCGGAACTGCTGCGCGGACTGATCGGGGTGGGCGCGTACGTTCAGCGCGGCGAGCGCAGGCAGCCGGTCAAGGACTTCGCGGAGGCCATGCACTGGCTGCTCGCCGAAGTGCAGAAGGCCATGGTGCTGCAGCGCTACAAGGGGCTCGGCGAAATGAATCCCACGCAGCTATGGGAAACGACCATGGACCCGGCCACGCGCCGCCTGCTCAAGGTGCAGATCGAGGACGGCATCGCCGCCGACGAGATCTTCACCAAGCTGATGGGCGACGAGGTCGAGCCGAGACGCGCGTTTATCGAGTCGAACGCGCTCGGCGTGCGGAACCTCGACGTGTAGGCTTCGCCGGTGCCCTGGGCGCCGGCTTCTTCACGAGCGGCTTGACCTCGGCCAAGGGCGCCTCGGCCTGCGGTTTTGCGCCCGGCTTGGGGGCGCGCGCCTGGAATTCGAAGCCGATCCTGCCGCCTGGCGTCTTCACCAGAAAGGCCTTGAACGGCCGTCCCTTCTTCGAGATGAAGCGCGCCAGCAGATCGGTACGGCCGGTGGCGAGAAGCTTTTGCATCTGCGCGCGCTCGACCGGCTGCTGCAGGATGATCTTGCCGGAGCGGAAATCGCAGCTGCGCTGCGCGCCCACGGCCTTCTCGCATACGTAGGCGACGCCATGCTCGAAGACGCGCGCGCCGCATTTCGGGCACACGCCGAGGCTCTCCTGGCCCGAGAAATCGGGGGCCTCCTCGCCTTCGCCCGACGCGGCGCCCTGGCCGAAGTCGAACTCGGTGCGCAACTCGTCGTTGAGGCGCACTGCGGCGGCGAAGGGCTTGCCCATCCGGCTGCGAAAGCCGGTCAGCGGGCCGAGATAGCGCTTGGTGATGAGCTCGGCCACTTCCTCCGGCGACCACTCGCGGCCCGACGTCACTTTCCATAGCGAGAAGTCGCATTTCTGACACTGGAATTTCCGGTAGTTCTCCTGCACTGTGCCGCCGCATTTCGGGCAGGGCGCCGGCAGCGTGGCGAACGCCGTGTCTGGAATGTCGCCGTGCTTGATGCGCTCGACGAGGTCGCGCGTCACCTGCTCGATGTGCTCCATGAATTCTTCGCGCTTGAGCTTGCCGTGCTCCATCTGCTTGAGCTTGAATTCCCAGTCGCCGGTCAGCTCGGGCGACGTGATCTCGGTGACGCCGAAATGCTTGAGCGCAAAGAGCAGCGAGAACGCTTTCGGCGTCGGCACCAGCTCGCGGCCGTTGCGGTGGACGTAGTCCTCGCGGATCAAGCCTTCGATGATCGCCGCGCGCGTGGCCGGCGTGCCCAGGCCCTTGGCTTCCATGGCGGCGCGCAACTCGTCGTCTTCCACCAGTTTGCCGGCGCCTTCCATGGCGGAAAGCAGCGTCGCCTCGCTGAAGCGCGCGGGCGGCTTGGTCTGCAGGGCGCTCGACGCGACCTCGAGCGTCTTCACCTTCTCGCCCGATGCCACCGCCGCCAGCGTCTCGCCCTCGTCCTGCGCCGCGCGGCCGTAGATCGCGAGCCAGCCCGGCTTTTGCAGAACCTTGCCCTCGGTCTTGAAACGATGCTCGCCGACCGTGGTTATGCGGGTGGTCTGCAGGAACTCCGCCGACGGATAAAACACGGCGAGGAAGCGTCGCACCACCAGGTCGTAGAGCTTGCGCTCGGCCTCGTTCAGGTTCTTGGGCGCCTGCAGGGTCGGGATGATGGCGAAGTGATCGGAGATCTTGCTGTTGTCGAAGATGCGCCGGTTGGGCTTGACCCAGCCGCTTTTCAGTACCGTCTTGGCGAACGGCGCGTACTCGCGGTCGCCGGCGAGCATGTCGATTGCCTTTTTCACCGTGGCGACGTAGTCCTCGGGCAGGGCGCGCGAGTCGGTGCGGGGGTAGGTCAGCACCTTGTGACGCTCGTAGAGCGCCTGCGCCAGGGCAAGGGTGCCGCGAGCCGAAAAACCAAAGCGCCCGTTGGCTTCGCGCTGCAAGCTGGTCAGGTCGAACAGCAGCGGCGAAGCCTGAGTCGTGGGCTTGGTCTCCTCGCTGACCGTTCCGGGCTTGCCGCGGCAGGCAGCGACGATCGCCTCCGCGTCGGCGGCCCGCCAGAGCCGTTCCGGCTTGCGCTCGGCGTCCTCGGCCTTGCGGAACTCGGCATCGAACCAGCGGCCCGCGTACTCGCCCGCCCGCGCGCCGAAGCGCGCGTGCACTTCCCAGTAATCGCGCGGCCTGAACTCGCGGATACGCTCCTCGCGCTCCACCAGGATGGTCAGCGTCGGCGTCTGCACCCGGCCGACCGTGGTCAGGTAGAAACCGCCTTCCTTGGAGTTGAACGCGGTCATGGCGCGCGTGCCGTTGATGCCGACCAGCCAGTCGGCCTCCGATCGGCTCTTGGCGGCATCGGCGAGCGGCAGCAGTTCCTTGTCGGCGCGCAATTGCTCGAAGCCGTCGCGGATCGCTGCCGGCGTCATGGACTGCAGCCACAGGCGCTGGATCGGCTTCCTGGCGCGCGCGTGCTGCACGATGTAGCGGAAGATCAGTTCACCTTCGCGTCCCGCATCACAGGCATTGATCAGCCCATCGACATCCTTGCGCTTGAGCAGCCGTAACAGCAAATTGAGTCGATCGGCCCCGCGCTCGATGGGCGCCAGCTCGAAGCGCGGGGGGATGACCGGCAAGTGGGCAAACGACCACTTGCCGCGCTTGACGTCGAATTCCTCGGGCACCGCCAGCTCGAGCAGGTGACCGACGGCCGAGGACAGCACGTATTCGTCGCTCTCGAAATGGTCGCCCTTGCGCGTGAAGCCGCCGAGCGCGCGCGCGATGTCGGCGGCAACGGACGGTTTCTCGGCGATGATCAGTTTCTTGCTCATGCGGGCGCGAAAGGCCGCAGAGGATACCCGCAAAGCTTCTGCCGTTTCAACCGCGCGTCGATTTTTCAGGCGCGCGCGTCCGAGCGCTTCAGTTCGGCAGGCGCGCGCCGCGCGCCGAGAGCAGCTCCTCGGCCACCAGTTGGCTCGCCGGCGCTTGCTGGCTCCACAGCACCATGAGCACGATCAGTTTGATCTGCTCGAGCGATAGCGTGTCGCCGGCGGTCGCCAGGGCGCGCTCGATGACGTGCTCGCGGGAAGCCGGCGAGAGGATGCCGGAGCGCTCGAGGAACAGCAGGAAGCCGCGGCAATCGGCGTCGAGCTTGGCGAGCTCCTTCGGCGCGAACGCGCGGAATGCGGTGCTGCTTTCGGGCAGCGGTGCGAGCGAGCGCTGCGGCGTGTGCACCACGCCCGCCAGCCAGGCAAGCGCAGCGCTGATTTCCATGTCGTCGAATCCTGCGGCCGACAGCTTGCGCGCCACGCGCTCGGGGTCGTGCGACACGTCGGCCTGCCGGCAGTTCTCGAACACGAAGACGAGGATGTCGAACATGTTGTTGTTCTCCTGGTTGACCCTCAGTTGAGCCGCTGGTACATGCCGCCGGGAAGCGCCGCGACGCGCCCGCCCAGTTCCAAACGCAGCAAGTCGGCGCACACCTTTTCCGGCGTAAGCCCGGAGCGCGCGCATATGGAATCGACATCCACCGGGTCGAAACCCATGTGCGCCAGAAGAGGGTCGTCGCTCGATGGCGACGGCGCCGTCGCGCGCGTGCTGGCGTAGGCGGTACGCCGGAACGAGGTCAGTTCGGCAAGAACGTCTTCGGCCGACTCGACCAGCTTGGCGCCTTGCTTGATGAGCGCGTGGCAGCCTTTGGAAAGCGGAGAGTGGATGGACCCCGGTATCGCGAACACTTCGCGTCCCTGCTCGGCCGCCGCACGCGCCGTGATGAGCGACCCCGAGGCCAGCGCCGCCTCCACCACCAGGCAGCCTTGCGCGAGCCCGCTGATCAGTCGGTTGCGACGCGGGAAATGGTGCGCCGCCCCGGCGGTTCCGAGCGCGAACTCCGACAGCAGCAACCCGGACTTGGCGATGCGCGACGCAAGCGCGGCGTTTTGCCGTGGATAAGTCACGTCAATGCCGGTTCCCAGAACCGCGATGGTGGAGCCCTCCCCGGCCAGGCCGCCGGCGTGCGCCGCGGCATCAATGCCCATCGCCAGCCCCGACACGATGGTCAATCCGGCCGCGCTGAATGCCTGGGCGAACTGCTCTGCGTTGCGCGTGCCCTGGGGGGTCGCATTGCGGCTGCCGACAATGGCGAGCGCAGGCCGCCCGAGCAGCTCGAGTCGGCCGACCGCGTACAGCAATGGCGGGGGATCGGTGATCTCGAGGAGCAATCTTGGGTAAACGGCATCCGCCAGGGTGACGACGGCATGACCGGGCGTTTCCGCCCAGCGGAGCGCGTTCTGCACGGCCGCGGCGGTCTCGTCGCTATGCAGCAGCGCCGCGGCGGCCGGACCGGCAAGCCGCTCCAGCTGCGCGCGGGGCGCGGCGAAAATGTTCTCGGGCAAGCCGAACCGGGCCAGAAGACCGCGGATAGCGGCGGCACCAAGGCCTGGCGTAAGGGTGAGCTGCAGCCAGCTCGCCAGGCCCGGGTCTTTGGTCATCCCGGCGGCGGAGCGTAGTCGGGGAGGCGCACTTCGCCAGACAACGTCTCAGGGCGTCTGCACGACATCCAGCGGATTGACAGGCCTGGAGATGCGCATCACCAGCGCGTAGGAGACTCTGTCGTAGATCCGGAACACGAACGCCAGACCGTAGCGTTCGTCGGGCAGTTTGAACGTGGCGGGCTTGCCGCCAACCTTGACCGAGGCATCGGCAATGAGAGGACCCGGCCGATACAGCGCAAACACATGCCCGACTTCGACGCCGTCGGAGCGTCCGCGATTCAAGGTGATGATCTGTTGCGGGCCGGCCTCGCCGACTTTACCCAGCCCGCCATAGATGCCGATGACTCGGCCCTGCATGAAGACCGCGGGCGCGTGCGGCGCGTACTTCGGCACTTCGGGCACGCCCGCGGGCAGCAACTTGTCGCCCCTGCCAACTTCCTGGGTCACCGTCGTAAGGCGAACGGTCGCCGGGTCGCCCGCGCGCGTGACGCGGGCGGTGCCGAGGTAAATCGCCTCGTAGCCGAGGGTCACGTTCGTATCGGGGTCTATCAGGGCCTTGCCGCGACGGTAGATGAACCAGTTTTCCTCCTTCGAGCCCCCCATGCCGCGCACGTACGCCTGGTTCCCGGCCTCGATGATGACGCGGTTTTCCTCGGTGGCGATGATGGTCGGCGCGTTATCGAGTCCGTCGGGCTCGATGACCAAAGGCCGCGACAGGAACGGCTCGATTGCGCTCGGCGGGATGCTCGGGATCGCGTCGCGTGCGCTGGTCTCGGCACGCAGGCGGGGCGAGAGCTTGACCGTGCCGATGGCACTTCCGACATCAAGACCCGGCCGGCCAGCCGGAGCGCCGGCGACATCCCCGGGAGCGCCCGGCACCCCCGGCACCCCCGGCCTGCCGTCGGCCCCCGCGATGGACAGCGTGCCGCTGACCCGATCGAGCACGATCACGTCGCCCGGGTAGATCCAGTGCGGATTCCTGATCTGCTCGCGGTTGAAATTCCAGATCTCGGGCCAGCGCCACGGCGAATCCGTGAAGCGCTCGGAAATTCCCCAAAGCGTGTCGCCGCGCACGACGACGTAGCGATCCGGGGCGTCGGCCTTGAACGCGATCGGGGTCTGCGGGATCTGCGGGATCTGCGCCAGCACTGCGCCGGTAGCGAGGCTGCTGAGGGCAAAAACGAGCGCTGTGATAAACTTAGCCAATTGGTCGTGCATGGTGCCCCCGAACCTTGTCCATGTTCCCGGGCCGGCTTGAAATGCCCCTTTGCGATCCAAATGTAGCACAAACCTCGAACTGTTTATCTAGTGCCTTAAATTCTGCATCTAATTTATTCAATTTGCAACGCTATTTACCCTCCCGATGGCTCAGCTGAATATCCTGCGCTACCCTGACGGCCGGCTGCACAAGACAGCCACCCCGGTCACCGTGTTCGACGAGGCGCTGAAGAAGCTCGTGCGGGACATGGCGGAGAGCATGTACGCCGCACCCGGCATCGGCCTCGCGGCCTCGCAGGTGGACGTGCACAAACAGGTCGTCGTCATCGACGTCTCGGAGCGTCACGACTCGCTGGTCGTGCTGGTCAACCCCCGGATCGTCGAGGCCTCGGGAATCTCCGACATCGAGGAGGGCTGCCTCTCGGTACCGGGCGTCTACGAGATCGTCGAGCGCGCGGAGCGCGTCAAGGTGCGCGCCTTTGATCAGAACGGGAACCCCTTTACGCTCGAGGCCCAGGGCCTGCTGGCGGTGTGCATCCAGCACGAGATGGATCACCTCAAGGGCAAAGTGTTCGTGGAATACCTTTCGCAGCTCAAGCAGCAGCGCGTGCGCGCCAAGCTCGCCAAGCAGCTGCGCAAGAGCGCCTGAGGCGCTCTTTCACGGGCGCTTAGCACTTTCCTGCGCCTCGTCTTCGCGGGCACCCCGGCATTCGCAGAGCGCGCGCTCGCCGCGCTGCTCGACGCGGGCCACGACGTGGCGCTGGTTCTTACGCAAGCCGACCGCCCCGCCGGGCGCGGCATGCGCGCGCGGCATAGCGCGGTCAAGCAATTTGCGATTTCGCGCGGCCTCGAAGTACTCCAGCCCGCCACGCTGAGTGATGCCTCCACGCAGGCGCGCATCGCCGCGGCAAGTCCCGCATTTCTCGTGGTCGCGGCCTACGGGCTTCTCCTGCCGCCGTGGGCGCTCGACGCCGCGCCCGGGGGCGCCCTCAACATCCACGCATCGCTCCTGCCGCGCTGGCGCGGCGCGGCACCGATTCAGCGCGCCCTGCTCGCCGGCGACCGGGAGACCGGGATCACGATCATGCGCATGGACGCGGGTCTCGATACCGGGCCGATGCTCGCGCAGGAGCGCGTCGCCGTTTCGGCCGAGGACGATGCACAATCGCTGCACGACAAGCTGGCGCTGCTGGGCGCGCGCATGATTGTCGCTGCGCTCGACGAAGCGTCCGCAGGGCGCGCGCGCGCCGTGCCGCAGCCCGCGGAGGGCGCCACCTACGCGCGCAAGATCGAAAAGCGCGAGACGGAAATCGACTGGCGCCGGTCCGCGGCGGAAATCGAACGCGCGGTGCGCGCCTTGCGCCCGACGCCGGGAGCCGCGGCAAGGCTGCGCGGCGCGCCGATCAAGATATGGCGCGCAGGCGTACGCGCGGGGCATGGCGTCGCGGGATCCGTTCTCGCCGCAGGCGACGAAGGACTGCTCATCGCCTGCGGCGAGCAGGCGTTGCTGGTGACCGAGTTGCAGCGCGCCGGCGGCAAGCGGCTTGCCGCCGCCCAGTTCCTGCGCGGTTGCGCGATCGCTCCCGGCGAGCAGCTGCAATGACGCGCATGGCGGCTCTGGCGCCGGCACTCACCGAGGCGGCGCGCGCGATTGCGCGCGTGGTCGCGGGACGCAGCCTCGAGGGTCCACTCGAGCAGGGCGAAGCGCGGGGCGCGGTGCTCGACCTGTGTCACGGCACCTTGCGCCGCTACGGCAGGGTCCAGGCCCTGGTGCGCTTCCTGTCGCACAAGGGCGAGGCCGCGCCGCAGGTGCAGGCGCTGCTCTGGTGCTCGCTCTACGCACTCGACAGCGGGCGGTACGCCGCGTATACGGTTGTCGATCAGGCAGTGCGCGCGTGCGCGCTGCTGGAGCAATGGCCGGCGCGCGGCTACGTGAACGGCCTGCTGCGCAGCTACCTGCGCAGCCGCGAGGCGCTCGAGCGGCGCCTGCTGACGGACAGCGAGGCGCGCTACCAGCACCCGCGCTGGTGGATCGAGGCGCTGCAGCGCGAGTACGCCCAGCAATGGCAATCGATCCTCGAGGCGGGAAACACGCATCCGCCCATGTGCCTGCGCGTCAACCGCCGGCGCGCGCCGCCCGACGCCTGCCTGGCGCAGCTCGCCGAGGCCGGCCTGCCGGCGCGCCGCATCGCGGATTGCGCGCTGCTGCTCGAAAAGCCGGTGCCGGTGGCGCGCTTGCCCGGATTTGCCGAGGGCCTGATCTCGGTTCAGGACGCGGGCGCGCAGCACTGCGCGCGCCTGCTCGATCTTGCGCCGGGCCAACGCGTGCTGGATGCCTGTGCCGCGCCCGGCGGCAAGTGCGCGCAAATCCTGGAGAGCGCAGACGTCGAAATGACGGCGCTCGACGCCGATCCGACGCGCGCGGCAGGCATCGAGCCCGGCTTGTCGCGTCTGGGCCTCGCGGCCGACGTGCGCGCGGCGGACTGCACCGTGCTCGATGCCTGGTGGGACGGGCGCCCTTTCGATCGCGTGCTGGCCGACGTGCCCTGCACGGGCTCGGGCGTGGCGCGGCGCCACCCGGACATCAAGTGGCTGCGCCGCGCCGGCGACCTGCGCGGCTTCGCGCAGCGCCAGGCGGCAATCCTCGACGCGCTTTGGCGGGTTCTCGCGCCGGGTGGTAAATTGCTGTATGTCACCTGCTCAGTTTTCCGGGATGAAAACGATGCAGTGCTGGAAGCGTTCAGCGCGCGCACGCCGCGCGCGCGCCGCGGCCGGCTTGCGCAAGACGCGGTGGCGCAATTGCTGCCGTGCGCGGAGCACGATGGCTTCTTTTACGGCCTGCTAGAGAAAGCCGCCTGACGCGGCGCGCAATGCGAATCAGCGCTACCTGCACGGGCTTCATCGTCGCGCTGGCCTGCGCCGCGGCGGTCGGCGCGCGGGCCGACGAAATCGACGTCGTCGACGCGCGTCTTGCCGCCTCCGAGGAAGGCCTGCTGCTCAGCGCCGACTTCGCCTTCGACTTCAGCCCGCGCCTGCAGGAGGCGGTCGCCAATGGCGTGCCCCTGCATTTTGTCGTGGAATTCGAATTGACGCGGCCGCGCTGGTGGTGGTTCGACCAGGACACCGCGTCGCGGCACACGCAGTGGCGGCTTTCCTATCACGCGCTGTCGCGCCAGTACCGGCTGTCGAGCGGCGCGCTGCACCAGTACTTCGGCACGCTGGATGAGGCCCTCGACGTCATGCGGCGCCTGCGCAACTGGCTGGTGCTGGAGCGCTCCGTGCAACTGACAGGATCGCAATACGAGGTCGCGGTGCGCATGCGCCTGGATACCGCACAGTTGCCGCGGCCGCTGCAGGTCAGCGCCATCACCAATCGCGAGCTGCGGCTCGAGTCGCCGTGGAGGCGCTTCATTTTTCTGCCGCCGAAGCCGCCCGCCCTGCCGAGCCCGGTGCGATGAGGACGCTGCTCATCGTCGGCGCGGCGCTCGCAGGCGTGCTGCTGTTTCTCCTGGCGACGGCGAGCGCGGCCGATGCGACGCTTCTGGCGCGGCACTATCCGCTGCTGCTCGGCCTGAACGCCGCGCTCGCCGGAGCTCTTGCCGCGCTCGTGGGCTATCAGCTCGCCGCCATCCTGCGCCGCTACCGCGCGCGCGCCTTCGGCTCGCGGCTGACGCTGCGCTTTCTCGTGCTCTTCGCGCTGATGGCCGTGGTGCCGGGCGCGCTCGTGTACACGGTGTCGGTGCAATTTCTCACGAAGAGCATCGAGTCCTGGTTCGACGTCAAGGTGGATGCCGCTCTCGAGGGCGGCATCAGCCTCGGCCAGTCGGTCGTCGACCGCATGATGGCCGAGATGCACGGCAAGGCGCGGTCCATGGCGCTCGAGCTCGCCGGCCAGTCCTCGATGCAGCAGGTCGCGATGCTCAACCGCCTGCGCGAACAGGCCGGCGTGCAGGAGGCGGTGCTTCTCGGCTCGGGAGGCACCCTGCTCGCGAGCGCCACCGATGAGGTGTCCAGGTTCCTGCCGGAGCTGCCGTCGGCGCAGATGCTGCGCCAGGCGCGCACGGCGCAGGCCTACAGCTCCATCGACGCGGCGGACGGCAGGCCGCTCGCGGTGCGCGTCGTGGTGCCGTTCACCGGCCTGGCGATCGCCGACGAGGCGCGATTCCTGCAGCTGCGGCAGGCCGTGCCGGCGGGCCTGGCGAGAAGCGCGCAGGCGGTGGAGGAGGCCTACCGCGACTACCGCGAACTGGCGCTGTCGCGCCAGGGCCTGCGGCGCATCTACATCGTGACGCTGACGCTGGCCCTGCTGATGGCACTGTTCGCCGCCGTGTCGCTCGCCGCCATCCTTTCGGGGCGCCTGTCGACGCCGCTCGCCAATCTGGCACGGGCCACGCAGGCCGTGGCGCGGGGCGATTTCTCGCCGCGACCGCCGGTGACCAGCCGCGACGAGCTGGGGGTGCTGACCGAGTCGTTCAACTCGATGACCCGCCAGCTGGACGAGGCGCGCAAGGTGGTCGAGTCCAACCGGATTGCCTTGGAAACCGCGAAAGCCTCCCTGGAGAACATTCTCGCCAACCTCTCGGCCGGCGTGCTTGGCTTCGACCGGGACCTGCGTCTTTCCATTTCCAACCGCGGCGCCGCCGAGATCCTCGGCGGCGAGCTGGGCGCGCTCGCCGGGCAGCCGCTCGGGGCATGGAGCGGCGCACTGGCGACGTTTGCGCAGGCGGTGCGCGAGCAGTTTCTCGCCCACCGGGACCGCACCTGGCAGCTGGAGATCACGCTCAGGGGCACCGGCAAGACGCTGCTGGCGCGCGGCGCGGCGCTGCCCGGGGCGACCGGCGGCGGCTACGTGCTCGTATTCGACGACATCACGCAGCTGATCCAGGCGCAGCGCGCCACGGCCTGGGCGGAAGTGGCGCGCCGGCTCGCGCACGAAATCAAGAATCCCCTGACGCCAATCCAGCTGTCGGCCGAGCGGCTGGAGATGAAGCTCGCGGACCGGCTCGCCGCCGAGGACGCGGAGATCCTGCGGCGCAATACGCAGACCATCGTCAATCAGGTGACCGCGCTGAAATCCATGGTGGACGATTTCGGCGACTACGCGCGCCTGCCCGCGCCGGTGCCCGCGGGGCTCGACCTGAACGAGCTCGTCGCCGACGTGCTGGCGCTGTACGAAAACTCTCGCGTGCCGATCGCCAAGCGCCTGGCCCCGGTGCTGCCCCCGGTATGGGCCGACACCGCGCAGATCCGCCAGGTGATCCACAATCTGGTGCAGAACGCCCAGGACGCGCTGGAGAACCGCAAGGGGCCGCGCCTGCAGCCGGCGATCGAAGTGTGCACGGAACTCGCCGGCGACCAGGTGCGTCTCTCGGTGTCCGACAACGGCGACGGTTTTCCCGAGGAGCTGATGGCGCGCATCTTCGAGCCCTATGTCACCACCAAGCCCCGCGGTACGGGGCTGGGGCTCGCCATCGTCAAGAAGATCGTCGACGAGCATCACGGCTCGATCGCCATCGAGAATCGCCCGGAGCGCGGCGCCTCGGTGAGCGTGCTGCTGCCGCTCGCGGAAGCGGCCTGAGGACGCCATGGCGCAGATCCTGGTCGTCGACGACGAAATGGGCATTCGCGAGCTGCTCTCGGAAATCCTGGAGGACGAGGGGCACGCCGTGCTCCTCGCCGAGAGCGCGGGCGCGGCGCGCAGCCTGCGCGAGACGCGGCGCCCCGACCTCGTGCTGCTCGACATCTGGATGCCGGACACCGACGGCATCACCCTGCTCAAGGAGTGGGCGAGCAGCGGGCAGCTGACCATGCCCGTCGTGATGATGTCCGGGCACGGCACCATCGAAACCGCGGTCGAGGCGACGCGCATCGGCGCGCTCGACTATCTGGAGAAGCCGATCGCCCTGCAGCGCCTGCTCAGCACCGTGAAGCGCGCGCTGCGCAATCACGACCTGACCGCGCCGCGCCAGCTGTCGCTGACGGCGTTGGGGCGCTCGAAATCGCTCGTGGAGCTGCGCAAGCGCCTGGCGCAGCTGGCGCAGACGGCCGCGCCGCTTATGCTGCGCGGCGAGCAGGGCATGCTGCCCGAGATATTCGCGCGCCAGCTTGCCGCGTCCGGTGCGCCGTTTCTTGCCGGAGCCGAACTGCTCGCGGACGCCTCCAGCGATCTTCTGTCGCGCGCGGGCGGGGGCATCCTCTTCCTGCCCGACCTGTCGCGCCTGCAGCGCGGCGAGCAGAAGAACCTGGAGTTCCTGCTGGCGAGGGCCGACAAGCACCGGGCGCGCATCGTGTCTTTTTCGCCGCTCGACGCCAAGACGCTCGTCGAGCGCCACGGCTACGACCCGGCGCTCGCGGCGCGGCTGGGCGAGCTCACGCTGCGCTTGCCTGCGCTGCGCGAATTCGCGGAGGACGTGCCCGATCTCGCCGCGCAGATGCTCGCGCAGCTCGTGGAGGCGCGCGTTTGCCCGCCGCGGCGCCTTTCGATCGGCGCGCTGAACGCCCTGCGCCACCATCGCTGGCCCGGCAACCTCGCCGAGCTGGAGCACGCGGTGAAGAATCTGGCGCTCACCGCCCTGGAGGAAGAGGTGAGCTTGGAGGATGTCGAGCGGGTGCTTGCCGCGCAGGCACCGGCCCCGGCCACGCCGGACCTGGCGCTCGACCGCCCCTACCGCGAGGCGCGCGAGGCCTTCGAGCGCGTGTATTTCGAGAACCTGCTGGCCGCGGCGAGCGGCAGCATGTCGCGCGTGGCCGAGAAGAGCGGCCTGGAGCGCACGCACCTGTATCGCAAGCTGAAGGCCCTCGGCCTGGCGGTGGGGCGGCGCGAGGAAGGATGAAACGGAATAGAATGCCGCGCCTTTCCCAAGGAGCGCTTGCCGCGTGAAGATCGTCATCCTCGGCGCCGGCCAGGTGGGCAGCTCGGTTGCCGAGAGCCTGGTTTCCGAGCAGAACGACATCACGGTTGTCGACCTCGATTCGGGGCGCCTGCGCGCGCTGCAGGAGCGGCTCGACCTGCGCACCGTCGCCGGCAGCGCCTCGCATCCCTCGGTGCTCACCGAGGCGGGCATCGACGACGCCGACCTGCTCATCGCGGTGACGCAATCCGACGAGACCAACCTCGTCGCCTGCAAGCTGGCGGCGCGCATGTTCAACGTCCCGCGGCGCGTGGCGCGCATCCGCGCCAACGCCTTTCTCGACAACAAGATGCTGCTCGGCGCGGACGGCTTCGACGTCGATCTGGCGATCTGTCCCGAACAGGTGCTCACGGACTACATCGTCAAGCTGGTGGAGTTTCCCGAGGCGCTGCAGGTGCTGGACTTCGCCGGCGGCAAGGTGAGCCTCGTCGCGGTGCGCGCCTACCAGGGCGGGCCGATGGTGGGCCGACCGGTGAAGGAAATCCGCGCGCATATCCCCAACATCGACACGCGCATCGTCGCCATCTTCCGGCACGACCGCGCGATCCTGCCCGAGGGCGACACCGTGATCGAAGCGGGCGACGAGGTGTTCTGCCTGGCCGCGGCCGCCAACATCAGCAAGGTGATGCACGAGCTGCGCCGCATGGATCAGCCGGT
>Ga0214472_10002414_pt1 | contig 20148 bp, 16 predicted proteins | sample RVTome_6_FD_207662 | JGI IMG/M metagenome (GOLD analysis project Ga0214472, IMG submission 207662) | Soil microbial communities from uranium-contaminated site in the Upper Colorado River Basin, Wyoming, United States - RVT140D175 | ecosystem: Environmental > Terrestrial > Soil > Contaminated >...
CACAAGGTCCTCTACAGCACGCACATCCTCAAGAAGACCGGGCTCAGGCTGGTCGATTAGGAGAGACAGCGATGTTCAGGGTTTCGCAGTTCATGAAGGAGGCCGCGCAACCGACGCAACTCGCGCCGAAGCGGCCACTGTCAGGCCCGGTGGTGATCTGGAACCTAATCCGCCGATGCAACCTCAACTGCAAGCATTGCTATTCCATCTCCGCCGACCGGGACTTCCCCGGTGAGATGACGACCCAGGAGGTGTACGCGGTGATGGACGACCTGAAGCGTTTCGGCGTGCCGGTGCTGATCCTTTCCGGCGGCGAGCCGCTGTTGCGCTCGGACATCTTCAGGATTTCCCGCCGCGCCAAGGAAATGGAGTTCTACGTCGGGCTTTCCACCAACGGCACCCTGATCAATGAGCGCATCATCGCCGCCGTCGCGGCCGTGGGCTACGACTACGTTGGCATCAGCCTCGACGGCATCGGCAAAACCCACGACAAGTTCCGCCGCCACGACGGCGCCTATGATCTGTCATTGAACGCGATCCGGCTTTGCCGCCAGCATGGCATCAAGGTCGGCATCCGGTTCACCATGACCATGGACAACACCCGCGAGCTGCCGGAACTGATCCAGCTAGCCGAGGATGAAGGCGTCGACAAGTTCTACCTGTCGCACCTGAACTACGCCGGACGCGGCAACACCAATCGCACCGACGACGCCCAGCACGCCACCACGCGGTGGGCGATGAACCTGCTGTTCAACACCTGCTGGGACTACGTGCAGCGGGGCGAGGAGAGGGAGTTCGTCACCGGCAACAACGACGCCGACGGGGTATTTCTCCTGCATTGGGTGAGTCGCCATTTCCCCGAGCGCCTCAGGCACGTCGCCGCCAAGCTGGTGCAATGGGGCGGCAATGCATCCGGTGTTAGCGTCGCCAACATCGACAACCTTGGCCACGTGCATCCGGACACCATGTGGTGGCATTACGATCTCGGCTGCGTGCGCGACCGGCCGTTTTCGGAGATCTGGACCGACACCTCGGACCCAATTATGGCTGGCCTCAAGCAGCGGCCGCGGCGGCTCAGGGGCCGTTGCGGCGACTGCATCTATTTCGATATCTGCGGCGGCAACACGCGGGTGCGCGCCATGCAGCTGACCGGCGACGCGTGGGCCGAGGACCCGGGTTGTTACCTGACCGACGCCGAGATCGGCTACGCCGCCGGCGGCGAGCGGCTGCGCGTCATCGCCCACCGAAAAAGACGTTCCCATGCGGCCGCGGCCCGCTAGCCTTGCCGCGCTGATCGTCGCGACGCTGACGGCGGCACCGGCCGCCGCCGGCTCCGACGCTCCGGCGATCTATGCTCAGCGCTGCGCCGAGTGCCACGGCGCGGCGCGCCTCGGCGGCATCGGCCCGGCGCTGCTGCCCGAGAACCTCGGCCGCCTGCGCAAGAAAGATGCCGCCTCGGTGATCGCCAACAGCCGGCCGGCCGTGCAGATGCCGCCGTTCGCCGATGTGCTCTCCAAGGACGAGATCGACGCCCTGGTCGCCCTGATCTACACGCCGCTTTCGGACGTGCCGGACTGGAGCTTGGCCGAGATCGAGAAGAGCCGCGTCGTCCTAACGCCGGAATCCGCGCTTCCGGCGAAGCCGGTGCACGGCGCCGACCCGATGAACCTGTTCACCGTCGTCGAGGCCGGCGACCACCACGTCACCATCCTCGACGGCGACCGCTTCGAGCCGATTTGGCGCTTCCCGTCGCGATTCGCGCTGCACGGCGGTGCCAAATATTCGCCGGACGGCCGCTTCGTCTATCTCGGTTCCCGCGACGGCTGGGTTGGTAAATACGATCTCTGGGGCCTGAAGCCGGTGGCGGAGGTGCGCGCCGGCATCAATACCCGCAACATCGCCGTCTCCGGCGACGGCCGCATCGTCATGGTCGCCAATTTCCTTCCGCACACGCTGGTGGCGCTGGACGCCCGCGATCTCCGCCCGTTGAAGGTGATCAAGGTCAACGACGGCAAGGGCAAGTCGTCGCGGGTCAGCGCCGTCTATACCGCCAAGCCGCGCGCCAGCTTCATCGCCGCGCTCAAGGACATCCCCGAGATGTGGGAGATTCCCTACGGGCCTGACCCGAAGCCGGTGGCGGTCGGCTACGTCCACAATTACCAGCCGGGCATGGAGGAGGGCGCCTTCGATCGCGGGCCGCTGCCGGTGCGGCGGATCAGGCTCGACGACTTCATGGACGACTTTTTCTTCGACCGGGATTACCGCCACGCCATCGGCGCTGCCCGCACTGCCAGGAACGGCCAAGTGGTCAACATGAACGTCGGCCGCAAGATCGCCAATGTCGATCTTGCCGGCATGCCGCATCTCGGTTCCGGCATCACCTTCGAGTACCAGGGCCGGCCGGTGCTGGCGACGCCGCACCTGAAGGAAGGCATGGTCAGTGTCATCGACATGCGGACTTGGACCACGATCAAGCGCATCGAGACCTTGGGCCCCGGCTTCTTCATGCGCAGCCACGAGAACACGCCCTATGCCTGGGTCGACGTGTTCTTCGGTCCCAACAAGGACGTGCTGCACGTCATCGCCAAGCGCAGCCTGGAAATCGTACGCACCTTGAGGCCGTCGCCGGGCAAGACGGCGGCGCACGTTGAGTTCACCAAGGACGGTCGCTTCGCCCTGGTCAGCATCTGGGAGATGGACGGCGCCCTCGTCGTCTACGACGCCGCCACCCTCGAAGAGGTGAAGCGGATCCCGATGAAGAAACCATCCGGCAAGTACAACGTCTACAACAAGATCACGTTCAGCGCCGGCACCAGCCATTGATGGCCCCCGCTTTTGCCGGCAGGACCGTGATATGGCCGATGTGTGATCAAATCCGAGCCGACTGATGACGTAATCGTTGAGATCCCCAACCACGGCCTCAACTCGCTGGTGTAATTTCCCGGGAGCAGGGCAAAAGACCGAGCCAAAACGGGCGATGTAGCAATCGCTGGTTTCCATGAAAATTACGTGGGCAGTGGGATTCCAGTGCCTAGTCGCCATATGAACGGATCGTATAGGATAAGAACCCGGTGCCCGATTGTGCCCGGTTTTTACGGTTTCTGTGCGGAAAGGCGGGGTCCGTTTCCAACGGGGGGCTATTACGGATGAAGCGCACGAACGATACGTCACCGCCTCCGGTGTTGAGGCGCGCGCTCGATTTCGCGGCCGCCGGCTCGTCCCGCAGCATCGACGCCCTGCAGGCCCTCGTCCGCATCCCCAGCCTCACCGGCGAAGAGGGCGCAGCACAGACGCACATGGTCGGCCTGCTCGAAGCTCTCGGCGCGGAAACGGTGGCGCTCGAGCTGGACGTCAAGGCGATGTTCGAGCGTTACCCGCAGGTGGCCCAGTATCCCACTCATTGGCAACACGACCTGATCCTGCCTTACAGCGAGCTTCCGACCTATCAGGCTCTCCGTGACAGCGGCCTCGAAACGGTGCTCAACTACCGCGGCCGCCCGAACGTCGTCGGCATCTTCCGGGGAACCGGCGGTGGTCGTTCGCTGATTCTGAACGGTCACATCGACACGGTGACGATTGAGCCGGCGAAGGAGTGGACCCGCGACCCGTTCGACGCCGAGATCGCCGACGGGCTCCTCTACGGCCGCGGCGCCTCGGACATGAAGGGCGGGCTGATGGCTGGCCTGATGGCCATGACCTACCTGCAGCAGGCCGGGATCGAGCTGCGCGGAGACGTCATCTTCCAGAGCGTTGTTAACGAAGAACACGCCGGAAACGGGACCCTCGATCTAGTTCGCCGTGGCTACGATGCCGACGCCGCGATCGTCCTCGAGCCGACCAACAACCGAATCGCCGTCAGCCACCCGGGCGGTCTTTATTGGCAGGTGACCGTGCCGGGGCGGGCGCGCTCGCCCGGCGCCCGCTGGCAAGACGGCGCCCAGGAGGGCGTCAGCGCGATCGAAAAGCTGCCGCCGGTCCTGGAGGCCCTGCTCGGGCTTGAAAGGGAGTACAATGCCAAGCAAAACGACGACCCGACGGAGCAGGGCCGGGCGGCCTTCTCGTTGGTGGTCGGCAAGGTGCAGGGTGGCCATTACGAAACCGTCACCGCGAGCGAGGTGGTGTTGCGGGGTGGCGCCTATTTTGCCCCCGGCGTCGGCGAGATCCATGAGGTCATGAAGTCCTTCCGCGAGTCCATCGCCGCGTCGAACCAGGGCGACGAATTTCTCTGCCGTCATCCGGCCCGGCTCGAATTTCTGCATCACGACGACAGCACCCGGCAGAGCCCGCAGATCCCGATTGCAATGGCAATGAGCGGCCTGCTGCGCGGCCGCCAGGGAGACGGTGACATCCATTCCGGGCCGTTCGCTTGCGACATGCGCCATCTCGTCAATCAGGGCGGCATCCCGTCGATCATCTTCGGGCCCGGAACCATCGCCCAGGCCCACAAGCCCGACGAGCACATCGCGATTCGCGAGTACCTGGATTGTATCGAGCATTTGATTTCCTTCATCGCGTCCTGGTGCAATGAAGACGCGGAGAGGGGCCCGGCGAAAACCGGACACAGAAAGGCACCCGGAGCCAGCCGGCTCTAGGGGCCATCAACAGCCAAAGGGAGGTATGACCATGCCTAAAACACTTCGAAGCATAACCTTAGCAGTTGCGGCCATCGCCCTGCTGGCGACGGCCCCAACTCAGGCGGCCGAGCCAAAACGCGGCGGCACGTTGACTTACGCCTACCATCCCGAGCCGACGGCGCTGTCGACGCTCGCGACCACGGCGGTGCCGGTGGCGATCGCCTCGACCAAGATTTACGAGAGCCTGCTCGAATACGAGGGCGCCGGACTCAATCCGAAGCCGGGGCTGGCCGAATCGTGGACCGTCTCGCCGGACAACCTGACCTACACGTTCAAGCTGCGACAGGGAGTGAAGTGGCACGACGGCAAGCCGCTCACCAGCGCCGACGTCAAGTCGAGCGTCGAACTGGTGCTCAACTACCACTCGCGCGGCAAGACCTATTTCGGCAAAGTCGCCGCCATCGAAACGCCGGACACCCACACCGTGGTCATGAAACTGAAGGCGCCGGTTCCCTATTTCCTGAGGGCCTTCCAACCGAGCGAGACGCCGATCATGCCCAAGCACGGCTTCACCGAGCAGGAGATCGCCGAAAAGCAAGTGCGGAAAGCCAAGATCATGAGCAATCCGATCGGCACCGGCCCCTTCAAGCTGAAGGAATGGAAGAAGGGCAGCCATATCATCTTCGAGCGCAACCCGGATTACTGGAAGCCCGGCAAGCCATACCTCGACCAGATCGTACTGCGCGTGCTGCCCGACGGCGCGGCACGCGCCATCGGGCTCGAGAAGGGCGAGGTCGACCTGGCACCGATGACGGCGATACCGCCGGCCGAGATTCAACGGCTCGGCAAGCTGCCGAATTTCGTCGTCTCCCAGCAGGGTAGCGAGGGTCTGGGGCCGATCATGTGGCTCGAGATCAACCTGCGCCAGAAGCCGCTGTCCGACGTCCGCGTCCGCCAGGCGATCAGTATGGCCATCGATCGCAAGAAACTGGTCGACGTCATCTGGTATGGGCTGGGCAAGCCGGCCCGCGGGCCGATCGTCAGCGGCAACCCCAATCACTTCGATCAGACACTGCCGCCGTTCGAATATAACCTGCAGAAGGCGAACAAGCTCCTCGACGATGCGGGTTACAAGCGCGGGGCCGGCGGCGTGCGCTTCAAGCTGACGCAGAACTTTCTGCCCTACGGCGAGGAATGGGTGCGCCAGGCGGAATACATACGCCAGGAACTCGGCAAGATCGGTATCCAGGTCGAGACCCAGAGCCTCGATATGGGCGGTTGGCTGAAGCGCATTTACACCGATTGGGATTTCCACTTCACCGCCAATTTCACCCACAACTACTCCGACCCAACCATCGGCGTGCAGCGGGCCTTTATTTCGTCCAACATCCGCAAGGGGGCGACGTTCAGCAATTCCATGAACTACGCCAATCCGAAGGTGGACGAGTTGCTGAACAAGGCCGCCGCCATGCCGGACGGGCCCGACCGCAAGAAGGTCTGGGACGAAGTCCAGAGGACCTTGCGCTCGGAGCTTCCGGTCATCTTCCTGATCGAAATCGGCCACACCAACATTTGGAACAAGCGGGTGCACGGCCTGATCGTGAACGGTATCTCGATGTACTGGAACTGGGATTCGGTGTGGGTCGAGTAACCGACGCCGGAGCCTTCGTGCGGCGCCGCCGGGAATATCGTCCGGCGGCGCCGTGTCGCCCCGGAACCGTCGCCTGCGCTTCCGGCTTGCCGGGAACCGTCCGCTCGCGCATCCTTCCTTCATGAGAAAATCCACTTTTCTGTTCGTGTTGCGCCGCCTGATCCAGGTGGTGCCGGTGGTGCTTGCAATCACCGCCATGAATTTTCTGCTGCTGCAAATGGCACCAGGCGACGCCGCCGACATCCTGTCCGGGCAAATGGGCCATGCGACGTTGGAGTTCACCCAGCAGATACGCCAGGAATTTGGCCTCGACCGCCCGCTGCATGAACAGTTCTTGATCTACATCGGCAAGCTGTTGGTGTTTGACCTCGGCATATCGCACCTGCAGCAGCTGCCCGTCATCGACCTCATCCTCGATCGCCTGCCGGCGACCCTAATCCTGATGATCTCGGCCATCTTCATCGCCGTCGTGGCCGGCATCGGCCTCGGCGTCGCCGCGGCTAGGCGGGAGGGCACGGTGGCCGACAACGCGATCTCGGTCTCGGCGCTGATCGTGTATGCGACCCCGTCTTTCTGGCTCGGCCTAATGTTGATCGTGCTGTTCTCGATCAAACTCGACGTTCTGCCATCCGGAGGCATGATGCAGATCGGCGCCGGGCTCACGGGGCTAGCGCACGTGCTCGATGTCACCTGGCACCTGATATTGCCTGCGATGACGCTCGGGCTCTTCTACGTCGCTATTTACACCCGGCTCATGCGCGCCTCGATGCTCGAAGTCTATGGGCTCGACTTCATCGTCACTGCACGCGCCAAGGGACTTTCGGAAGGGTCCGTCGCCTGGACTCACGCCGCGCGTAACGCGCTGCTCCCGGTGGTGACGCTGGCGGGCGTACAGATCGGCCATCTTCTTGGCGGCTCGATACTGGTCGAGACCGTATTCGGCTGGCCGGGGCTCGGGCGCTTGGTGTTCGACGCGCTGCTCCAGCGCGATCTCAACCTATTGCTCGGCATCCTCTTCGTCTCCTCGGTTGTGGTTGTGTTCGCCAACCTGATCGTCGATCTGGTCTACGGCCTGCTGGACCCCAGGATCGTGCACAAATGAACCGTCTTCGCGTCTTCTGGCTCCGATTCCGGCGCAACCGCGCCGCCGTCGGCGGCGCCGTGACGCTGGTACTGGTTCTGGCTCTGGCGCTGTTCGGGCCGATCCTCCACCCGGTCGATCCATTCGACATGGTAGGGCGGCCGTTCTCGTTGCCGTTCGACCGCTTCCCGCTCGGCACTGACGTCGCCGGCCGCGACATCCTCGCCGGCATCGTCCATGGCGCTCGGGTGTCGCTGGCGATCAGCGTGCTCGCCAGCCTTGCCGCCACCATCGTCGGCGTCAGCTTCGGCGCCATCGCTGGCTACTATGGCGGCCGCATCGACGACGTACTGATGCGGACGACGGAGTTCTTTCTCACCATCCCGTCGTTCGTGCTGGCGGTGGTCTTGGTCGCCATCTTCCAGCCGAGCGTCGTCACCATCACGATCGCCATTGCCGTGGTGTCCTGGCCCTCCGTCGCCCGGCTCGCGCGCGGTGAGTTCATCGCCCACCGCGACCGCGAATACGTATTAGGGTGCCGCGCCATCGGCATGCCGGACTGGCAGATCATCCTGCTGCAGATCATGCCCAATGCGCTGCCGCCGATCATTGTCGTCTCGTCGCTGATGGTGGCGACCGCGATCCTGACGGAATCGGGCCTGTCATTCCTGGGCTTAGGCGATCCGAACCTAGTTTCCTGGGGCTACATGATCGGCGTCGCGCGCACGGTGCTCAGGACCGCGTGGTGGATGGCCGCGGTCCCGGGGGTGATGATCCTGATCACCGTGCTGGCCATAAACTTGGTCGGCGAGGGCCTGAACGACTCCCTGAATCCGAGGTTGCGCAAGTGACAGGCCCGACGCCCGTTCTCGAAATCGAAGGCCTGTCGGTAGAGTTCCGCACCGCGCGCGGCGTGGTGCGCGCGGTGGACGACCTATCGTTCTCGATCGGCGAGGGCGAAACCGTCGGCCTAGTAGGCGAGTCCGGCTCGGGCAAGAGCACGGCCGCATTGGCCCTGTTGCGGCTGGTCTCCGATCCGCCGGGTCGCATCACCGCGGGCCGCGTGCGCCTCGACGGGCGCGAGCTGCTGTCGCTCTCCGATCCGCAAATCCGGAAGGTCCGCGGCCGTCAAGTTGCAATGATCTTCCAGGATCCGATGATGGCACTGAACCCGGTGTTCACGGTCGAGCGTCAAATCGGCGAGGTGTTGCGGCTTCACCTAGGACTTTCGAAACGCGAGATTTTCGCCGAGGTAGTCGAGCTCCTGCGTCTGGTCGGGGTGCCGGCCCCCGAGGAACGCGCCCGCCAATATCCCCACAACCTTTCGGGTGGCATGCGCCAGCGGGTGATGATCGCCATGGCGCTGGCGTGCCGGCCGAGGCTGCTGATCGCCGACGAGCCGACGACGGCACTAGACGTCACCGTCCAGGCCCAGGTGCTGGAGTTGATCCAATCGCTCAAGGAAAAGCTGGGAATGGCGGTGTTGCTGATCACGCACAATCTTGGGATCGTCGCCGAAACCGCGCACCGGGTGGTGGTAATGTACACCGGTCAGAAGGTCGAGGAGGGCACAGTCACCGAAATCTTCGACGATCCCCGCCATCCCTACACCAGGGGACTGCTAGAGGCGGCGAAATGGGAGGGCGCCGAGGGTGGCGCCCTGCGCGAGATTCCAGGCGTGGTGCCGTCGCCGTTCGAGATGCCGAAGGGATGCAGCTTCCATCCGCGTTGCGGCGACGTCATTCCGCGCTGCCGGCAGGCGTTGCCCTTGCTCGCCGACGTAGCGCCGGGCCGGCCGGTGCGCTGCTTCGTCGCGCAGGGAGACGTTTGATGCCCCCCGCGACAGCGCCAATGGCGGTGAACGCGGCGGCGCAACTTGGACCGGTGCTGGAGGTGCGCAACCTCGTCAAGCACTACCCGATTAAGAGTGGCTTATTCGCGGAAGAGCGGGTCGTCCACGCGCTGGACGGCGTCACGCTGTCGCTCGGGCCAGCCGAGACGCTCGCTGTCGTCGGTGAGTCTGGCTGTGGCAAGTCGACCCTGGCGCGATGCATCATGCGACTGGAGGAGCCGACCTCTGGCAGCGTCCTTCTGAAGGGCGCCGACATCACCCATGTCCACCGCCGGGCGCTGAGGCCGCTGCGTCGCCACATGCAGATCGTCTTTCAGGATCCGTACGCCAGCCTGAACCCGCGCTGGTCGATCGCCAGCCTGGTCGGCGATCCCATCCGCCTGCACGGCCTAGCCGCGGGAACCGCGCGCCGGCGCCGGGTCGCCGAGCTGCTGGAGACGGTCGGGCTCGGCGCCGAGTTCCTGGACCGCTACCCGCACGAGCTTTCCGGCGGGCAGCGCCAGCGCGTCGCCATTGCTCGCGCGCTGGCCATGCAGCCGGAGGTAATTATCTGCGATGAGCCGGTATCAGCCCTCGATGTCTCGATCCAAGCCCAGGTCATCAACCTGCTGAAGCGCCTGCAGAAGGAATTCGCCATCGCCTACATCTTCATCTCGCACGACCTGTCGCTGGTGAAACACATTTCGGACCGGGTGGCGGTCATGTACCTGGGCGAGATCGTCGAGCTGGCGGATACGCACGCGGTGCGGGAGCGGGTGATGCACCCGTATTCGGAGGCGTTGTTCTCGGCGACGCCATTGGCCGACCCGCACGCGGCGGCAAGCAAGAAGCGCATCATCCTTGCCGGCGACGTGCCGAGTCCGGTGAACCCGCCATCCGGCTGCCGGTTCCATACCCGCTGCCCCTACCGCAAGGACGTTTGCACCGAGAAGGTGCCGGAGCTGCGCCCCATCGAGGGACGGCTGGTCCGCTGCCACTTTGCCGGCGAGCCCGGCTTTCCGCCGGCGATGCCGGCAAGTGGACAAGTCAAAAAGGGGGTTCCCGGATGACCGGCAACGCATCCCCGCGCATCGACCAGGCGTTTTTCAAGCGTATGATGGACGAGGTTTCCATTTTCGGCGCCACCGCCGCCGGCGGCCTGTGTCGGCTGACGGCAAGCCCGGAGGACGGCGCCGCTCGTGACTGGCTTGCCGGCGTGCTGAAGGCCGCGGGCTTCCGCGTTGTCGTCGATCGCGTCGGCAACATGTTCGGCATTCTCGATATCGCCGGACCCGGAGCGCCGGTCGTGCTGGCCGGCTCGCATTTGGACAGCCAACCCTTCGGTGGGCGTTTCGACGGCGCCTATGGCGTCGTCGCCGCGATTGCCGCGGCGACCGCCGTACGCGACGCGGTGGCCAACGGCAAACGCCGGCCGGCGTACAATGTCGGGGTCGTCAATTGGACCAACGAGGAAGGCTCCCGCTTCGCCCCCAGCACCCTCGGCAGCAATGTCTTCGCCGGAAAGCTGGAGGCCGAGGTGGCGTTGCGTGCCAAGGACGCGAAAGGCGTTTCCTTGGGCGAGGCGCTTGCCGCCATCGGCTATAGCGGCGCCGAGCAGCCGCCCCGCCACGTCGCCGCGTACATCGAGGCGCACATCGAGCAGGGGCCGAGCCTGGAGCGGGAAGGCAAGACCATTGGCGTCGTCGAGGGTAACTGGGGCACGGTCAAGTACGAGGTGGAGTTCCTCGGCAAGGCCGCACACACTGGGCCAACGCCGATGGCCCAGCGCCGCGACGCGCTGCTGCCGGCGGCGGAGTTGGTGCTGTTCGTCCGCGAGCTTTCCAATCGCACCGGCGGCGCGCTGCTATCCTCGGTCGGGCGCATGGATATCGCTCCCAACTCCACCAATGTGGTCGCCGAGCGGGTCCGGCTGTTCGTCGAGTTCCGGGACAGGGACACGGCGCGCCTCGACGACGCGTGCGCGCGTTTCGAGGACAAGGTCCGTCTCCTGGGCCGGGACGGCGTTTCCGTCAACATGGTCCATACCGTCAACCGAAGGCCGGGCCTATTCGACGCGGCGCTCGCCGATCTGATCGAGGCAATTGCGGCGGCGCGCGGGTATTCCCGGATGCGGCTCCACACCGTTGCCGGGCACGACGCCGTGCCCCTGGCCTCGGTGCTGCCGAGCGCCATGCTGTTCGTGCCGTCCGTCGACGGCATCAGCCACAACGAGGCCGAGTTCACGTCGATGGAGGATCTGGTAGCGGGAGCCGACGTGTTAGCCGGCGTTCTCTGCCGACTCGCGTTCGCTGGCGATTGAGGCGGATGGCCGTCGCCGCCGTGAAAGCCGAGAACATGTCGAGGAATGGGACCGTGACGGGGAGCAGCCAAGCCGCTGCGGATGCCGGACTGTCGGTGCTGCGTCGCGGCGGCAATGCGGTCGATGCGGCGGTGGCCACGGCGCTCGCGTCGTGCGTGGCCGACCCGTGCAACACCGGCCTTGGCGGCTACGGCGGTTACATCGTCGTGCAGCGGCGCGACCTCGATGCCCATTGCGTACAGTTTCCGCTGTGGGCGCCGTCGACGATGACGCCGGCCCGGCTCGTCCGCCCATACCCCGAGCAGGGGCCGGCGTGCTCCGCGGTCCCCAACGTCGTCGGCGGCCTAGCGCGGGCGCTCGCCGCGTTCGGGCGGCTCTCCTGGAGTGAGATCAGCCGGCCAGCGATCTCGCTCGCGCGCGACGGCGTGACGGCGAACGGCACCACCCTGCGCGCCTTCGCCGCCCACCGGCACCGGCCGTTCGTCGCCGAATGCTTCGAGTTCGACGAGGCCGACCGCGGCGGCGAGGCGACGCTGATTTTCCACCAGCCGATGCTGGCGGCGACGCTCGAGACGATGGCGACGCGCGGCCCACAGTGGTTTTACGACGGCCCCGTGGGCGACGCGGCCTGTCGTGCCTGGAACGAAGCGGGCATCGACGTCCCCCTCGAGGATTGGCGAGGCGAAGCCGAAACCGTCGAGGTGATGAAGGCGGCCCGCCATCAGATCGACGGTGTGGTCATCGATTCCGCGTCGCTGGGGTTCAGCGGATCGGCGTGCCTGTTCGGAACGCTGACGGCGGCGCATCGCGTATCCAGGCGCCGGCCACTGTCCGACCCGGCGGCCCTCGTCGAGCTGGCGACATTGATGGCGGCGATGTGGCAGTATCGGTTCGGCGTGCCCGGCGGCAACGAATTCGGCGATGGCGACGTCGCGCACTGGGTCGAGAGGGCGCTCGCCGCCCGGGGCGGGAGCGACGACGGCAAATTGCCGGCGGCCGGGCACACCACCCATCTCAACACGGCCGATGCGGAGGGAACGCTGGTGGCGGCGACCATCACCCACGGTCCCGCTTGGTTCGGCGGCCGTTGGGCAATCCCCGGGACGGGCGTCATCATGAACGGCGGCATGCACAATTTCAACCGGCCGGTACTGGTACGTCGCAACGGGCGGTATTACGGCGTCAGCAACATGGCGCCCTCGGTCGCCGCGAGGGTCATCGGCGGGCGGGTGGCCATCGGTAGCCCCGGCGCACGCCGCATTCCCTCGAACGTCGGCCTCGCTATTGCGCGCCATGCCTTCGCGAGCATGGGATTGCAGCAGGCCGTCTCCGCTGGCCGCATTCACGCCGAGAGCCGCGACCGCGTGACCTTCGAGATCGCCCGCCTAGGTCCCGGAATCGGGACCTCCCTCAAGCAGGAGTTCGCCGCCGTCGGCGAGGAAAACTGGGAGAATTACTTCGGCCCTCTGACGGCGATCCGGGTGAATGCCGACGGCCGCTACGAAGTGGCGGTCGACGATCGCGAAATCCCCGGCTTTTCCTCCGGGCCCTAGGCGGCAAGGGCGCCCGAGCCAGGCACGGCGAGCCGCCGCAATTACCGCTTCGTCTTCGTTAGCTTCTTGATATCGGGCAGTGGCCGCGCGGTCGCCGGGTTCTGGGCCAGCACGCGCTCCAGGCTGGCCGCCACCTCGAGCACGAAGCGGTCGGCTCCGTTCGGGCCCACCACCTGGATGCCGAACGGCAGGCCCTTGTGGTCGCGCCCCGCCGGCAGCACGCAGACCGGTGGCGTCGCCATGGTGATGCCGTAGGTGATGGCCAGCCAGCGCATGTAGGTGGGCATCCGCTCGCCGTTGATCTCCTTGACGTAGAGCTGGTCGTGGGGGAATGGCGACACGCTGGCGGCCGGGCAGATCAGCACGTCGACTTCGTCGAAGAAGGCCAGGAACCGGCGGTAGAGCTTGGTCTGCTCGGCGTGCGCCCAGGCCACGTCGGCGGCGGTGTACTTGAGCGCGCGCTCGGTGTTGTCGATGACGTTTGTATTGAGCTTGTCGCGGTGCTTCTCCAGCCGCTCCTTGTGGGCGGCGATGAAATTGACGCCGCGCAGAATCTCGAGCACGTCATGCACCGGCCCGAGGTCGGGGTCGCGATTTTCGACCGTCGCGAACACCGACTTGAAGGTCGCGACGCGCTCGCGGAACACCTTGCGGATGGCGTTGTCCACCGGTGCCGAGCCAAGGTCCTCGGAGATCACCACCCGGAGCGAACCGAGATCGACCAGTCCCGGCGGCTCCAGCAGGTCGCCGTCGACCAGGCCGGAGAACGGGTCGCGTTTGTCGTAGTCGATCTGGGCGGCAAGCAGTAGGGCCGCGTCGCCGACCGTGCGCCCCATCGGGCCCTGCACCGAAAGCGGCGTCAGGCCGACGGCGCGGGTTTCGTTGGGCACCGTGCCGGGCGACGGGCGGAAACCGACGATGCCGCAAAACGCCGCCGGCGTCCTCAAGCTGCCACCGAAGTCGGAGCCGGAGGCCAACGGTACCATGTTGGTGGCCAGCGCCACCGCTGAGCCCCCTGACGAGCCGGCGCAGGTGAGGGCGGGGTCGAACGGATTGCCGGTGGCGCCGAACACCCGGTTGGTGGTCTGGGCCCCGGCACCGAACTCGGGCGTGTTGGTCTTGCCGACGATGATGGCGCCCTCCTGGCGCATCGCGGCGACGACGCGCTCGTCCGCCTTCGGCACGTTGTTCTCGTAAAGCAGCGAACCGTAGGTGGTGCGTACGCCCGCGGTGGCGTTCAGGTCCTTGATACCGATCGGGAGCCCGTGCAGCAGCCCCAGTTGCTCGCCCTTGCGCGCCGCCTGTTCGGCCGCCTTTGCCTCCGTGCGGGCGCGCTTAAAGCAGCGGGTGACCATGGCGTTGAGCGCCGGGTCCACGGCCTCGATGCGGGCGATGCAGCTGTCGAGAAGCTCGACTGGGGACAATTCCTTGGTGCCGATCAGCCGCCGGGCCTCGACGGCCGTCAGATCGCAGGGTTCGCTCATGGTCTCCTTCCTTCCGCTCCGGTTGAAGTTGGCGCCGGCGTGCCCGGCTCTCCCAAGTCCCAGTAGACACCGGCAACGATCTGCATGCCCTCACGCACGACCGGCCACAGGATATGCTCGCCCGGCGCGTGCTGGGAACAGCCGCCGTAGCTCAATGGGATCCACACGGTCGGGACGCCAAGCACGTCACGGAACACGTCGTTGCAGATGGAGCCGCCGGAGTTAGGCAGGATCGCCGGCTCCTCGCCGGTGGTCCTGGCCACCGCGGCAGCCGCCCATTCGACCCACGGATCGTCCGGGTCAGTACGGGCGGCGGCGAATCCGCCGGCGTTGCCGGCCGGGGGCGGCTGGATCTCGATCGCGTCGAATCCGTGCGCGTCCAAGTGCCGCCGCAACGCCGGCAGGAAATCGTCCGGCTTCGAACCGACCACGTAGCGGATCTGGCAGTTGGCGATCGCCCGGGGCGGGATGGCGTTGACCGGGTTGTCCGGATTGCCGGTCCGGAACGCCAGCACCTCGAACGTGTTCCAGCCATAGACCTTCTCCGCCGAGGTCAGCCCGGGCTCGCCCCATTCCGGGTCGATCTCGGGGGCGTCCTCGCCGACTTCGCGCTCGATGCCCTTCAACGCCACGCGCACCGAGTTGGGGATCGGCCCGGGCAGCCATTCCTTGATCAGGATGCGGCCCTTGTCGGAAACGATGGTAGCGAGTGCATGCGCCAGGATGACGCCGGGGTTGGCCAGCAGCCCGCCCCAGTTGCCCGAGTGGTGGCCTCCCTTGCGCAGCGTGATTGCGAGATCGAAATTCATGCAGCCGCGGCTGCCGAGCTCCAGGTTGGGCCGGTTGACGTTGACGCGGGGACCGTCGGAAGCGATGAAGGCGTCGGCGGCGAACGCTTCGCGGTGCTTGGCGACCAACTCCTTCAGCCCGCGCGAGCCGTTTTCTTCGCCGGTCTCGATCATGAACTTGGAGTTGAAGCCGAGCCGGCCGCGCTCGGCGAGCACCGCCTTCAGGGCGCCGATGTGGACGGAGTGCTGGCCCTTGTTATCGGCGGTGCCGCGACCGTAGACGGTGTCGCCCTCGCGCACCAACCGCCACGGCGACAGCCCCTTGCGCCATTGGCTGTCGTAGCCGCGGATGACGTCGCCGTGGCCGTAGCCGAGCACGGTCGGCAGAGCCGGATCCTCGATGCGGGTGGCCAGCAACACCGGGCCGATGCCCTCGACCGGGTTGTCATAGACGGTGCAAGTGTAGCCTATACTCTCGAAGGCGGGGCGCATCTCGTCTTCCAGGTAACGGTAAAGGTTGGGCAGCCGGGACGGCTCCTGGCACTCGGTCGGGATAGCGATCCGCCGCGCCAAGTCGGCAAAATAGCCGGCCTCGTCGTCGAAATAGGCGAGGGCGCGGGCGATGGCGTTGGTTCGACTCATCAGCGTCTCCGTCTTCTCAATGAATTCGGGCGGCGATCATGACGCGAGCCTCGGCCGCCCCTGATCTTCGTCGTAAAGGTGGCATTCCGCGTGACCCTCCGCCGTCGGCACGGTCCTCGGCGCCACCACGCTACAATGAGGCATGGAGTGCGGGCAGCGCGGATGGAAAGTGCAGCCGGACGGCGGCTCGAGCGGGTTGGGATAGGCCGCCCCCAGCTGCGCGTCGGGGACACCGAGCGACGGATCCGGCGTCAGTACCGATTGCAACAATGCCTGGGTATAGGGATGGCGTGGACTGTTGAACAGGCTGTCGGTGTCGGCCGCCTCGACGATGCGGCCCAGGTACATCACCGCCACGCGGGTCGCCATGTGCTCTACCACCGCCAGGTTGTGACTGATCAGCACATAGGTGAGGCCGAGCTCGCGGCGCAGGTCCTGCAACAGGTTGAGGATCTGCGACTGCACCGAGACGTCGAGAGCCGAGGTCGGCTCGTCGCAGATCACCACCTGCGGGCGGTTGATGAGGGCGCGGGCAATGGCGACCCGCTGGCGCTGGCCGCCGGAAAGCTGGTTGGGGTAACTGTTGTAGAGGCGCCCGGGCAGGCCGACCAGAGCCATGATTTCCTCGACCCGCCGCCGCCACGCCTCCGGCTCGGGATCGTTCTGGACGCGAAGCGGCAGGGTGATGATCGATCCCACCGACTTGCGCGGATTGAGGGACGAATACGGGTCCTGGAAGATCGGCTGCAGGAGCCGAGCAATCTCCAGCCGGTCGAATTCCTGGATCGCGCGGCCCTTGATCAGGATGCTGCCGGCGGTCGGTTGCAGCAGGCCGAGCATCATCCTGGCGAGGGTCGTCTTACCGCAGCCGGACTCGCCGACCAAGCCTAAGACCTCGCCCTGCTCGATGGCGAGCGAGACGCCGTTAACAGCGCGCAACGGCCGCTTGCCGCTGAAGATGCCGGCGCTGATCCGGAAGGTCAGATGGACGTCCCGGGTTTCGACGATGATTTCGCTCATGCCGGCACCTTTCGCTGCGCGTTGTCGGCGCACTGGGCGGGCGTCAACAGGCAGCGGTAGACATGATCGCACGCCTCGGCGGCCCGGAATGCCACGTCGGTGGCGCACACCGGCATGGCATAGGCGCAGCGCTGGCGGAACCGGCAGCCCCGAAGCTCGCCGATCAGCGACGGCACCATGCCCGGAATGGCGCCCAAATTCGCGCCACGCCTGGTCTTGCCTGGGATCGGGATGCACTCGAGCAGGCCCTGGGTATAGGGGTGCCTGGGCACGGCGAACACCTGCTCGGCGGTGCCGGTCTCGACGATCTGCCCGGCGTACATCACCACCACCTGGTCGGCGACGCGGGCGACCACACCGAGATCGTGGGTGATCAGCAGCAACCCCATGTGGAATTCCTTCTGCAGCCCGGCCAGCAGCAGAAGGATCTGCGCCTGAATGGTGACGTCGAGCGCCGTCGTCGGCTCGTCGGCGATGATCAGGTCGGGGCCGCACATCAGCGTCATTGCGATCATCACCCGCTGACGCAGCCCGCCGGAAAGCTGGTGGGGATACTGCCGGAGCCGGCTGGCGGCGGCGGTGATGCCGACCTTCTCGAGCAGCATCACGGCGCGGTCGCGGGCCTCGCGGCGCGAAACCCGGCGATGCCGGAGCAGCGCCTCTTCCAGCTGGTTGCCGATGGTGTAGGACGGATTGAGCGAGGTCATCGGTTCCTGGAAGATCATCCCCATGGCGTTTCCGCGCAGGTCGCTCATCCGCCGCTCGCCGGCGTTCAGGATGTCTTCGCCGTTGAGGATTAGACTTTCGGCGGTGCGGATCGCCGTCCTCGGCAGTAGGTCCATGATAGCAAGCGCGGTCAGCGACTTGCCGCAGCCCGATTCGCCGACCAGGCATAGCGTCTCGCCGCGCCCGATCGAGAAGCCGACGCCCTGTACGGGATGCAGCATCCCAGACGCCAGCGGGATGTCGACGGAAAGGCTGGCGACCTCCAGGATTTCGCTCAATTGCGGCGCTCCGGCGCGGTCACGTCGCGGACTCCGTCCCCCATCAGGTTGATGGCGAGGACCAGCGCGAACAGCGCCGCGCCCGGGATGCCGACCAACCACGGATCGAAGAACATGTATCCCTTTCCCTCGGCCACCATCAGGCCCCACGATGGCTGCGGCGGCTGCACGCCGAGGCCGAGGAACGAAAGCGCCGCTTCGAGCAGGATGGCGTGCGCCATCTCGAGCGTCGCCACCACGATCAGGTTGTTGGCGATGTTGGGCATGATTTCGGTCATGATGATGCGCGCCTTCGAGCAGCCGAGCGCCTGCGCCGCCGCTACGTAGTCCAGGTTGCGCACCTGCTGGGTGGAGCTGCGCACGACCACGGCGAAGCGATCCCAGATCAAGAGGCCGAGGACGGAGATCACGATCCACAACGAGTTGCCGACCAGCGACACCACGGCCAACGCGACCAGCACGACCGGCAGCGACAGCCGGCTGGTGATGATGAAATTGACCATCATGTCGACTTTGCCGCCGAAATAGCCGGCGGCCACGCCGATCGTCGTGCCGATGATGCCGGAAATGCACATCGCCGCGACGCCGATCAGGAGCGAGATGCGAGCGCCGTAGATCAGCCGCGACAGGTAATCGCGACCGAACCCGTCGGTGCCGAGCGGATACACCCAGTTGGCCTTGGCGCTATCGTGCCAGATCGGCGGGATCAGCTTTCGCGTCAAATCCTGGTCGAGCGGATCGTGCGGTGCCAGCCAGGGCGCCAGCAAGGCCACCATGACGATGAGCAAGAGCACGCCGCTGCCGATGAGCAATCCGGCGTGGCCGAAGATGCGGCGACGCAACAGCTCCGCCGGCGCCGGCTCCAGGATTTCGCCGACGTTGAGGACGGCGCGGCTGCCGGCGACGGCTTCGGCAGCGATATCCTGCGGCGGCGCCATGTCAGGTCACCCGGATGCGCGGATCGAGGAATGCGTTAAGCATGTCGGCGAGATACGTGAGCACAATGTAAAAGCAAGCGAGGATCAGGACGATCGCCTGCATCACCGGCAAATCGCCGCGCTGGATCGACTCCCATGCCAGGTAACCGAGGCCGTTGATGGCGAAGATGGTCTCGATGACGATCGAGCCGCCGAGCATGAATCCGAACTGCACGGCGGCCAGCGACACCACGGGGATGACGGCGTTGCGGAGAGCGTGCTTGAACAGCACCACCGGCGGCCGCAGGCCCTTGGCGCGGGCGGTGCGGATGTAGTCGGAGGCCAGCACCTCCAGCATCCCGGCGCGCGTGAGGCGCATCACCGCCGGCGTCACGTAATAGCCAAGAGCCACCGACGGCATGATGAAATTGAGCCACGTCTCGGTCCCCGAGATCGGCAGCAGCCGCCAGACGATGCCGAACCAGAAGATCAGGATGAGGGCGAACCAGAAGCTAGGCAACGCCTGGCCGACGACCGCCAACGTCAACGCAAAGCGGTCGATCATGGTGTTGGGGCGCATCGCCGCCACCACGCCAAGCGGGATCGAAAGCGTCAGCGCGAACACCAGCGCGCACGCCCCGAGTATCATGGTGACCGGCAGACGGGAGAAGATGATCTCGGCCACGTCCTGACGCAGATAGTGCGAGTAGCCGAAGTTTCCGGTCAGCGCCTTGGTCAGCCAATCGGCGTACTGCACGGCAAGCGGCCGGTCGTAGCCGTAGAACTTGCGGATGTACTCGATGTCCTGCTGGGTCGCCGCCTCGCCGGCCAGTGCCATCGCCGGATCGCCGGAGAGGTAGATCAGCGAGAACGTCAGCAACGACACCGCGACGGCGACCAGAACCGCGACCCCGAGGCGCTTGCAGGCGTAGATCAACATGGTTGGGACCCGAAAGCGCTAACGACCGGGGGACGCAGCCCGGCCCCGTTGCCTGTCGGGGCCGGGCCGACGTTCGTCACCTCAGGTCACTTCCACTTCGCGGTGTTGAACTGCGGAATCTCGTCCGACGTCACCTTGAAGTCGAGGTCCTTCGCCCACGCGTAATACTTTGCGTAGGTGAACATGGGCAGCCAGTAAAGCTCGCCCGAGATCCTGGCCAACGCCTTCTTGTAGTTCTCCTCACGGACTTTCGCGTCGACCGACGTGTCGGCGGTCCTCAGCCACTTGATGACGTCGGGGTCCTTGGCGAAATCGTCGCGACCTCCGGAGAAGAAGTGACTGG
>Ga0214472_10002415_pt1 | contig 20146 bp, 16 predicted proteins | sample RVTome_6_FD_207662 | JGI IMG/M metagenome (GOLD analysis project Ga0214472, IMG submission 207662) | Soil microbial communities from uranium-contaminated site in the Upper Colorado River Basin, Wyoming, United States - RVT140D175 | ecosystem: Environmental > Terrestrial > Soil > Contaminated >...
AATTCAGCGATCGGTTTGCACCTTCATAAAGCGATCCTTCAGTGCCTGTTGCTCTCCTTCGGCAAGCAAAGGATCTTCTATGCCTTTATACTCCCCCGGTTCATGTATGCCGAATTCCCTGGGATCATCGGAACAGGCAGCAATCCCGATAAAAATGAGCAGCAAAACCACTGCGCTTACGTATCTTTTCATAGAATTTACTCCTTCTCGAAATCGTAGGCGGTCTTCCAACCCCAGATAGCATCGGGCCTGCCTCCGCGTCTTACCACCCGTTCCCGGTATATGTCCGAGACGATGGTACCATCTCCGCCCAGCAACGCCTTGGTGGCACACATCTCGGCACATAGCGGCAGCTTGCCTTCAGCAATGCGGTTACGGCCGTACTGCTGGTATTCCTCCACCGAATTATCCGCAGGCGGTCCACCGGCACAGAAGGTACACTTATCCATCTTGGTACGGGCGGCAAAGGCTTTTTGTTCCTGAAACTGAGGCGCTCCGAAAGGGCAGGCATAAAAACAATAGCCGCAGCCGATGCACAGGTCTTTATCATGCAGCACAATACCGTCCGGGGTAGTGTAGAAACAGTCAACCGGACAGACGGCAGCGCACGGTGCGTCGGTACAGTGCATACAGGCAACGGACATGGATCTTTCACCACGCTCACCATCCAGCAGGGTTACCACATGCCGCCTGTTTATTCCGTCGGGGACATCATGTTCATTATTGCAGGCCGTGACACAGCCATTGCATTCAATGCAACGTTCGGTGTCGCAGAGGAATTTCATTCGTGCCATGACTTTTCTCCTTTTACACCGGGCTGATGCGGCACAGCGTGGATTTGGTTTCCTGCATCTGGGTCACTGAATCGTAGCCATAGGTGGTGGCGGTATTGCAGGCTTCTCCGCGAACAAACGGTGCAGTGCCATCCGGGTAACGATCATAGAGATCTTTTCCCTGAAACCAGCCGCCAAAATGAAAGGGAGTCCAAACAACTCCCGGACCAACCCTGGGGGTGATCATGGCCCGCACCTTGATTCGCCCCCCTTCAGCTCCTTCCAGCCAGATATACTGCCAGTGGGAGATACCGGCATTGTTGGCATCTTTAGGATTGATTTCAGCAAACATCTCCGGCTGCAGCTTGGCCAGCCATATATTGGAACGTGTTTCCTCCCCACCTCCCTCATATTCGACAAGCCGTCCGCTGGTAAAAACCAGAGGATATTTTTGACTGTGATCCTCTGCCTGGATTGAATTATAACGGGTTGGCAGCCGCCAGAAGGCCTTGCGGTCGGAATATGTCGGATATTGAGAAACCAGGTCGAAGCGCGGGGTATAGAGCGGCTCGCGATGGATGGGCACCGGGTCCGGATACTCCCAGACCACACACCTTGCCTTGGCGTTGCCAAATGGTGCACAGCCGTGTTTGATGGCAACTCGCTGGATGCCGCCGGAAAGATCGGTTTTCCAGTTATTTCCCTCTGCCGCCTGTTGTTCTGCAGCAGAAAGATCTTCCCACCAGTTGAGTTGTTTCAGCAGCTTGTCGGAAAATTCGGGATACCCATCGCTAATTTCCGATCCCACTGAATAAACACCTTCAGCTAACAGATTCTCCCCATCACGTTCTGTACCAAACCGCGCCCTGAAAGTTAAACCACCTTCCGCCACCGACTTGCTGGGATCATATAAAATCGGCGTACCGGGATGATTTAATTCAGGTGTGCCCCAGCACGGCCAGGGAAGTCCGTAATAATCTCCGTCGCAGGGGCCGCCTTCTGCCAGGAGAGTCGTAGTATTAAAAGTCTGCCGGTGTAAAGCGTGCAGCTTGAGTCTTTCCGGACTCTGTCCGGTATAACCGATTGTCCAGGTTCCTCTGTTTATCTCACGCAGAAGGTCTTCGATCAGTGGTTCATCGTCTGTTACCTTGATATTTCTGAACAATTCGTCGGAAAAGCCCAACTTTTTAGCCAACAGATAGAGAATCACATGGTCCGGTTTGGACTCGTAAAGAGGTTCGATAACCTTTTCCCGCCATTGCAGGGACCGATTTGAGGCTGTAACTGAACCATAGGTTTCAAATTGGGTGGAAGTCGGCAACAGGTAGATATTATTTTTCCGATCGCTCATCACCGCCATATGGGTGGGATATGGATCTGAGATAACCACCATTTCCAACTTTTCCAAAGCAATTTTCATCTCGGTACCGCGGGTCTGGCTATTGCAGGCGTGTCCCTGGAAAAAGACCGCTCTAAAATTGTCGCGCTGGGACAAGTTCTCTTTATCCTCAAGGACCCCATCAATCCAGCGGGAAACTGGAATACCGGAAATATTCATGGAATATTGCATGACTCCGGCACCGGCATCATACTGGTTGCTCCTGTCAAACCGGTTCTTCAGCCATTCATAATCAACATTCCAGACCCGGGCCCAGTGCTGCCAGGCCCCCTCGGCCAGACCGTAATAACCCGGAAGAGAATGACTGTTTGGGCCGACATCGGTTGCGCCCTGAACGTTATCATGGCCGCGGAAGATATTCGTGCCGCCCCCCGATTTCCCTATGTTGCCCAAGGCCAGCTGCAATATGCAGTAAATCCTGGTGATATTGTTGCCGATATGGTGCTGAGTTCCGCCCATGCACCAGACAATGGTACCGGGACGGTTCTCGGCCATGGTTTTGGCTATCTCATAGACTTTCGCTTCAGGCATACCGGTGACATCCTCCACTTTATCCGGAGGCCAGTTTTCCGTTTCGACCCGGATATCATCCATAGCCCATACCTTAGCGGCGATATATTCTTTATCTTCCCAGCCATTTTTGAAGATATGCCAGAGCAGACCGTATATGAAAGGTACGTCGGTACCGGGCCGGAGACGGGCAAAAATATCGGCATGGGCGGCAGTACGGGTATAGCGCGGATCGACGACGATCATTATAGCGCCGTTTTCCTTTCCGCGCAGGACGTGCTGCATGGCAACCGGATGCGCTTCAGCCGCATTGCTGCCGACGAAAAGCATCGCCTTGCACTGGTGCATATCGTTATAGGAATTGGTCATCGCCCCGTAGCCCCAGGTGCTGGCAACTCCGGCAACCGTTGTGGAATGGCAGATGCGGGCCTGATGGTCAATATTGTTCGTCCCCCAGAAGGCAGCGAACTTCCGCTGCAGGTAAGCGCCTTCATTACTTGCCTTGGAAGAGCCGCACCAGAAAACCGAATCCGGTCCGGAGGTTTTACGGATTTCCAGCAGCTTATTGCCTATTTCATCAATAGCCTGCTGCCAGCTAAGCCGCTGCCAGGAGCCATTCACCAATTTCATGGGATATTTCAATCGGCGGCTGCCAATGCCATGGTGCCGGACCGATGCCCCTTTAGTGCAATGTGCGCCAAGGTTGATCGGTGACTCAAAATCTGGTTCCTGGCCCGTCCAGACACCATTCTGAATTTCGGCAATGACTCCACATCCCACGGAACAATGGGTACAGATTGATCGTCTTATATCGGTTGGAGTTTCCGGCAGAGGGACGTTTTCTTTCTCCTGAGCCGATACCGGCCGCACAACGGATAACGGCAAGAGCCCCATTAAAGCGCCGCTTCCCAGTACTACACTGCCGCGACGCAAGAAGGTCCTGCGGTCGATGCTCTTGTCAGGGGGTGTTTGGTCACTTTCGATCCGCTTCAGCCATTTTTTTCCAAATTCTTTCATTTCCACCTCTCCATTAGTCCCGATTTGTTTTTGCTTTCATCAAATTCTAGCGGATTGGTAATATTTGCTGATATGATCGGTCTCTCTGTAACCTCGAGTCGATTTTTCCGAGGGCAAGACAGGTTTCCTGTCCGCAATTACTTCCTTTACTCCCGACAGGGAAGCGACTGCTCCTCCCAAAATCACCACGGTTCTTAAAAAATTACGCCTTTCAACGGAATATTTCGCTGTCATAGTGTGTTCCTCCCCTCGCGTTGTTCAGGACAGTTTCGGCGAATCAACTACTCGATCAGGTACTGCAGGTACTCGATCTCACCTTCAATGAAGCAACAGCCGAACTCTCCGACCGCCCGATAAAATTCACTCTTTTTCACGGCCTGAAGATCCGTAAAAAACCGGGGTATCCAGGAGCTGAGATGTTGATTGAAAAAAACCGCCTGTTCATAATCCTGGATCTCGTTGCCCGGATAGCTGAGCAGGGCCATAATTTCACACAGAGCACCGGCATGGTCCTCCGGCTCGAAACTGTCGGCCTGGCGGACGATCCCCAGCCGTGTAAGATCACTGCGAATGGCGGCCAGCGGAGTCGACTGGATCATTTTTTCCAGGTACCACGATCCGTAAGGCAGCAACTCTCCATGCCCTAATCCCACAAAAAGCCGATGATATTCCTCGGCAATGGTATTGAGTGAACAAGTGGTGCCGGCATGGTTGAGCGCGGCCAGTGCATGGTTCATTTTTTCAGAAAGATCTTCATCCCAACCCAGATTCTGCACCAGTTCTATTACATTTTCGGAGGGTGTATCTGTCAGCAAAGCCGCCAGCAGTACATAACTGTCCATACGAATATGAGCGTGCGGGGCATACCATTGCGGCTGATTCTGAGCGACCACTGACTGTTTCATGAGTAAAATCTCCTGCTGTGAGTTGCCTTACAGATTATTCTCTATCCCGGGGTATCCCGGTTAATTTTTCGCTAACCGGGGTTAATGCATCACGGATACGGCAGGTTCGGCACATCTGCAGCCGTTTTACCTGCCGGTTGCTTTGGTACATCCAGTGTCCACGCAGTTTTTCCTGCAAGCGACCGATCATGGCTTGCGATGCAAATGGCTCACCACATACAATACATTTAAATGATTCAACCTTCCTTAACAGGACCTGTGTATCTGCAGCTTCAATATTACAAAGAAGGCGGGGCAGCAGCCGAAGAGCATTTTCAGGGCATACCTCCATACAAAAACCGCATTGATGGCAGCGCGATTCCACCAGGGAAAGACTCGGCTCATCACCTCCTGCGACAAGGGCACCGGACGGACAGGCTCCCACGCAGGCCATGCAGAGGCTGCAGGACTCATCGATTATAACTGCACCAAACGGAGCACCCGCCGATAAAACTATGGCAGGTTTTGCTGTTTCGCATGCATCGAAAAGATGCTGGACCGCAAGACGAATCAGTGTCCTTTTATCGTGTTCAAAACTAAAGGTTGCCTGGGTTATTGACCGACGGGAGCCGGTTGTTGAAAAATTGGATGCATACGGTATGAAGTTGTCCGCTTCTGAAGTATTCTGCCGGGAAGATTGCGGCCAAAGGACAAAATTGAGACTGTCAACCGGCATGTTCAGCCCCTGGAGAATCTCCCTTCCAAGCTCGATTTGTTGTTTCAGGGCCTCTCTGACATCAACAGGGCTGTGCATGTCGCAAACCAGGGTAACATTGCCTGCTCCATAGGCCAAAGCTACCAGCATTATCTCAAGTCCGATACGGCCGATATCTTCGACCTCAACGTAAAGACTACTATCGACCGTACGTCCTCCTTGCCTTTTGAGTAGGTTGACGTCGATATTTTGATCATACAAAAAGATATCAGGCAGGATATTTCCAAAGCTATTTCGGGCAGTTGATTCGGACAAAAGCTTGCTTATTCCAGACAACAGGCTTTCCTGCGGTGGGTTCAGTAATTGTATGGCATCGGCTGGACAGACCAGTACACATGCACAGCATCCCTGGCACAGATATTGATCGATAATAATCTGCCTGTTTGCCGATTTGATGGCGTCAACAGGACAGATATCGATACATTGCAGGCATTCCTTAAATCGAGACCGGCCGTGCAGACAGCGATCTTCCAGCAATTCAGTCAGTTGCGGTTTTGTGAAACGTCCCCGCATCCCGGGAAGCTCAAGCAATGCCGCATCGAGGCGGATTTTATCTTCCCCCGAAGCGTAATATCCCACAGGTAGAAGCTTGCCTGTAAACGAAGGTATGGGTTGCAGGTCCAGGACCAGGTCGTAAAATCCCGATTCAATTCCTGTTTTGCCGGACAATTGTCCGATCAAAGCGGATAGGTTTATCGGGATACCATCAGGGCCTGCCACTATTGCGGAGAATCCTCCAAAGCTACCACTTATGGAAACAGAATCGACCTCAACCAGCGGTAAAGAACCGATTCGGAATGCGGAAAGAGCATTGCTGCCGCATTTTGGAATACATAAAGTGCAGGTCAAGCCGTTTTCACTCAGGAATTCAGCGCAATTAATGGCCCTTTCCAGATTTGCGTCTATAATTAAAAGACAGCCTCGGGAAATTATCGTCAAAGGTAAAGGGGCTTTTACCTTCAAGGGTTCTTCAGGGCAGGGAGTTTCCTCCTTTTCTTCCTCTATTATTCCGGTATTACTGTTTACGTTCGCCTCTTCACGCTTTTGGCGATGCTTCATATCGGAAGTAACAACTCCTTCAAGCGACTGAAAGGACTTGTAATTTCCTCTATTATCATCCAATTCGTCGATATTGTTAAATTCTGCAGAGAAAAAATCAGGCTGATTAGAGGGGATTGTACTTTCTTTAGAAGTTTCTTCGAAATGTTCAACCTCGGGAAGTTCGGCAATTATTACGGATGCCGATATTTTTTTTCTTTGCATGGCAACCCCTTGTCTTCATCGGGAATGGAATTGTACCTCTCTAAGCCGTTGTCAAAAAATAACATGGCCAAGGTAATGCTCTGAACGGTCTAAGGAGCCGTAACGAAATGAGTAAAAATGGCCTGGTTATTTCGTAACGGCTCCTAAATTTTCGATTACACAGAAACTATAAAGTTAAAAAAATGATATCCCAGGCTTGCAAGTACAATTTTCATGCCATCTATCTTCTTCTTTCTTTATACTTTTTCAATAAGGATTATTCATCGGCGGCATACCCTTCCTTTGATGCTTTGCCGCGAAAAATCCAATAACTGTAACTCGTATAAGTTAGGATAATAGGCAGTAGAATGGCCATTACCGCCAGCATGAAGCGCAGAGTTGTCGGACTGGCTGCAACTTCTTCGACAGTTAAAGCGGCGGAATCGATACTGGGAATCATGCGGGGGTACAGGCCGATTGAAAGGCCGGTGAATGAAAAAATGATAATCAGCCAATTCCAGACGATTGGAGCAAGATCATTTTTCCGGTGCAGGCTGCGAAAATACATCACAAAGGCACCGAGCGCCAATGCAGAGAAATAATAAAGTGGCGATGGCGGCCATTCTGTCCATTTTTCCGTCATTTCCGGGTGAAGCACGCTGGTCCCTATATATATTGCGATAGAGATTACAATGGTCAGCCATCCCGATAGCCTGGCTGTGCGAAAACTTCGTTCGTGGATTTTTCCGGTTGTCCTGGCTATGAGAAATCCGGCGCCCAGCATCAGATAACCGCAGACAACACCAGCGGTGGCTATTAACGAATACCAGTTTATCCAGTCTGTTGGATGTCCAGCGAACGAATCCGCCTGGACAGCTATGCCTCCCAGTAGTCCTCCAAGAGCAAATCCCTGACCAAGGGTTGCCATGAGACTACCGACACCGAAGGAAACGAGCCACACTGGTTTGCTTTTAGCGTCGGAGTTGGCATGAAATTCAAATGCCACCCCGCGAAAAATCAACCCGAACAACATGAGGATAAAAGGAATATAGAGTGCGGAGAGTACGATAGAAAAGAAAAGAGGGAAAGCTCCGAACAGCATACCGCCTAAAATGACAAGCCATGTCTGGTTACCATGCCAGATCGTATGGATGGACTGCATCATTTCATTTTTTTCATCCCAGTCCCGAGTGAACAAAGTAAGGATGCCAATACCGAGATCGGCTCCATCGGTCAGTGTATAGTAGAGCAGAAAAAAACCGATTAACACCAGCCATATCGTTGCCAGATTCGCATTAATTATGTCCATGTGATCTTGTCCTGTTTACTGGTTTTCGCAAAAACGAGCAGTTGTCGCTATTTTCCCGCAAAGGAGCTGAAGTTGGGACCTTTATGCAGTATTCGTCTGGCGAAAAAGAGAAAAAGGATGAACAACAGTGAATAAATTGCCACAAAACCCAGCAATGAACCTACCACCGTTTCCGCGGGAAGTCTGCTTACGCCGTCTTCAGTTCGCAATACCCCCTGGATCACCCAGGGCTGCCTGCCAACCTCCCGCACAACCCATCCCGCCTCCATAGCTATATAACTTAAAGGGATAGCCCACATCCAGGAAGAGAGCAGCCATTTTTGCCGGCCAACCCTGTCGGGGGCAAGTTTACCTTTTTTCCAGGCCCAAAGAGACCAAACCATCAGTAGAATAAGAGCAATACCTATAAAGAGCATTATCCTGAAAGAAACGAAGGTAAGCATCACAGGCGGCTGATCTTCAACCGGAAATTCGCGCAGGCCTGTGATCTTCCCTGTGGGTGAACCGGTAGTTATCAGGCTGAGCGCATACGGCACCTCGACAGCCCAGACATTGCCCTGACTATCCTTGTCAGGCCAGGCCAGAATTTTCCAGGCGGCACCCTCTCCCTCGGGATTAGTCTCCCAGTGAGCCTCAAGAGCCGCCAGCTTTGTCGGTTGATTTTGAAAAACAGACTTGCCGGCTCCATCACCTATCGCGAACTGAAGGGTAGTGATGAAGACCGCAGCCACAATCATCATTTTAAAAGAGACCAGAAAAAATTCAGCGTGCCTGTCTTTCAGCAGATACCAGGCGCTGATACCTCCGATTACAAAAAGCGAAATTTCCAGACAGGCAAGCCACATGTGGGTTATGCCCCAGAAGGCATCGGGATTCCATATTGCAGCGAAAATATCGGTCAGATAAAATCGACCATCGATAAAATCTCCGCCTACAGGGGTCTGCATCCAGGAATTGGCGGCCATTATCCAGAAAGCGGACAGCGAGCCTCCAAAAGCAACCATACAGGTGGCAAATAGATGCATGCCCGGAGAAACCCGTTTCCAGCCAAAAGCCATAATCCCCAGAAAAGCGGATTCCAGCATAAAAGCCATTGATGCCTCAAAGCCGAGCAAGTGACCGAAAATATCGCCTCCTGCCCGGGAAAAAGCACTCCAGTTTGTGCCGAACTGAAATTCCATGGGAATACCGCTGACTACTCCCACGGCAAAATTTAGCAGAAACAGGCGCATCCAGAATCGGGCGTGATGATAGTAACGCTCCTCACGGGTTTTAAGCCAGAGCGCCTCCACAACCACAAGAAAAAAACTCAGGCCAATGGTAAGGACGGGCCAGATGATATGGAATATAGCGGTAAAGGCAAAATGCAGGCGGGAGAGGAAAATATGATCCTGAAAAATTTCCATGTCGCAATACTCCCCGAATTATGGATTTTTCTTATACTTTCTATGAGTTATCCATTAAGTCTTGTTAATGGATTATGACCCTTCACCGAGAATAGCAAAAGCTTGCATAACCAAGGACCTGTAAACGAGAATTAAACGGCTTTCAGCCTCATCTCCAAAATCTCACTCTCTTTTACAGCCGATCCGAGAATCGCGAAGCGGGACTCCTTATAGCCATCAAATATACGCAGGCCCGATGCACCAAGAGTCGCTCGAAACTCCGGCCCGTGAAAACGATTCTCCCTCGGATGATCGAGGATTCTCAAAAACAGAGGATTTGCATAGAGAGGCGGATAGATCTCCTCGAAGAAAAATATGCCACCCTCTTTCAGCACCCTGGCTATTTCGGAGACACCCTTCTGCCAATTTTCCAAGTGGTGGATTATCCCGAAATTAAACACAGCGTCAAAACAGTTATCGGGAAAAGGCAGCTCCTGAGCATCTGCGGCCATCAGGTGCAACGGCATGTTTTTCCAGGATTTTCGCTTCTTTTTTGCGCCTCTTAGCATGTCTATGTCAATATCGAGTGCATGTATGGACGCCGGAGCAAAGGACTGGTTGATAATATGTGCCCCTACTCCGCAGCCGCAGCCGATTTCGAGGATCTTGCCTCCGGGGGCAAGGTTATTCATATTCTTGAAAAAGCGTCCTTCCTGCTGCTGTACATATCGTCGTACCGGGCTGTTCACCCAGAGCCTCTCCGGCCAGTTTACTTTCATTGCGCCTCCTGTGCCTTTTTATGTCCCTCAAAAATTTTGGCTATTCCGAAGGTTAATTTTTTAATTTTGGTGTCGGTGAACCCAGCCTCGGCAAACTCGGCGAGAAACTGCGCATCCCGTGGAAAGGAATCCACCGATTCGGCCAGATAACTGTAGGCATAATTGGTGCGCGAGATCAGGTTGCCTACAGGCGGCAGGATGTAATCAAAATAAAAACGATACATCCCGTAGAGGAGCGGATTGTCGGGATAGGAAAATTCCATGATAAAGAGCTTGCCGCCCGGTTTAAGAACGCGATAGAATTCACTGAGAGCCTGAGAGCGCTCTTCTATATTGCGGATACCAAAGGAGATGGTCACGGCGTCGGCGGACTCGCTGCGTATCGGCAGTTGCCGGCCGTCGCCCGCAGTCAGATCGATATGAACCCGAGAGCCATGGTCGACAACTTTTTTATATCCGACCCTCAGCATTGCCGGAGAGAAATCGACCCCAACCACCTGCACCAGGGGATAGCGGCGGCTGATGGAAAGTGCGGTTTCTGCCGTGCCCACAGCAACATCAAGGACCAGTCCGCCTTTATCCAGTTGCAGGATTTCGGCAAGAGCCCGACGCCAATAAATATCCCGGCGCAGAGAGAGAAAACTGTTCTGGAAATCATAACTTGGTGCAATTGTTTCAAACATTGCCTTTACGGCAGAATCATTCATAATGTATTCCCGTAGTGTCTTTACCGATGGTTTTGGCCACCCACTCCAATTCGCGGATAAGGCAGTCGGTTACCGAACCGCATTGCAGATCAGGTGGAAGAATAGTCCAGGTGTAGGTTTCAACTTCCAGCATAACGTCTTTTGGAAAAAGTGGCAGGATTTCTTCAAGAAAAAAACGGCTGCTGCCGCACTCCTGCAGGTTATCTATAAATACCGGTACATGAAAATGGACCCTCCACTCTTCTATATCCAGGGGAGAGGCAAAAATTGCCGGATCAAGATCGTCATAGCGCAACAATTGCCCATCCTTTTTCCTGCCGACAGTTTGATGCAGATAACATGACTCCTGAAAACGCTTAAGAAGTGTGATATCGGGGTTGGCCAGCCGAAGAGCAGAAGATACCTGGACGTGGCCGATTTTGATATCATTATAAGACAGGAGTTTTAACGATTCCTTCGGGCTCTCAAACTGCAGTGCCTGGTGACAGCAGTCATAGCAGACAGCCAGCCGGGATCGTTGTGTTTGTGATAGCCCAAGACGAGCAAAAAGTTCAACAACATCGTGGGTCGTTTCCAGGACACAGCCGGGCTCCGGCTCCATGGAGAGCAGGATTTCCCTGCCGGTTTTCTGAGCCAAACGATCAAGAAAATCAAGGGCCTCCACGATATGTTTTTTTACTACCGGGAAGTCCTCCCGGTTGATGCAGGAACGAAAACCTACCGGTACGGTTGAGATGGAGCCGGTCATTCCGTCAGGCAGCCAGACAGCCAGCAGCTCGGCCAGTTTTTTGGTATAGTCGAGCCGCTCGGTAAAACGCCAGTCAGGCAGGTAAACCGATTGTTTTACCGGTGCATGATGAAAGGTGCCGTATGGAAAACCGTTGACAGTTGCCACATAAAACTCCTCTTCCCGGCACCAACGGAGAAAATCCCCTGCATCGTCAAGGCTCATCTCCAGGGCTGCACGGCCTGACAACCTCAGGCCGATCGGAAAAAGAGCATCAGGGGATAATTGTTTTTTGACTACCGGGGCGTGTTGGCGAACGGCTGAAAAAATTTCCTGCCAACTCTCTCCCGGATGGATATTTGTGCAATAGGTTATTGCCGGCAGAGTTGCCGCCGATGTTTCCCCGTCTGAGGTGCAGATATCGATAATCCTGGTCAACTCGATACTCCGGACATGAGTGAAGGCGTGCCTGGATGATCGGCTCCAATCACGCTGTTGTTGTCCCGCAGCAACAGTTCATCGACGCAGCATTCCATCAGCGCTGTATCTATTCTGTCGACCTCTTGTTTTTGGCCGATCCCGGTAAGCAGGGTTATTGCCAGCTTTCCGCCCAGGTGTTCCCTGAATTCCCCAAGAGCTGTATCGACATTGAGTGTTGCAAGAGCAGGATGATTTAAGGGCAATCCTAAATCACCCAGCAGCGTGAAGATCCGGCGTAATTCGTCTTCTTCGAGCATCTCTTTATAATATGAATAGAGACTGTCCAGAGCCATGCCGATAGAAACCGCTTCTCCATGATTGAGCAGGCCCCCGGTTATCTCCTCGAGCTTATGTGCCGACCAGTGGCCGAAATCGAGTGGCCGGGCCGAACCTAATTCAAAAGGATCCCCTCCGGCACCAATGTGGTTCATGTGCAGTGCTGCGCAGCGATGAATCATCTCTTCCATCGGCCGAAGACTGAAAGAGGCAAGCTCAAACCGCTGTTCATAGAGAGAGTAAAAAAAGGAACTGTCCTTAATCAAGGCCACCTTCACCGCTTCGGCCATACCCGCCCGCAATTCCCGTGGCGGGAGGGTGTCGAGGAACGCGGAATCATTGATAACCGCAAAGGGGGGAGCAAATGTACCTATAAAATTTTTCCGGCCCAGAACATTGAGGCTGTTTTTCACACCGATACCGGCATCGTTCTGGCCAAGAACCGTTGTCGGCATTCTGATGAGCCGAAGCCCCCGATGCGCAACTGCCGCTGCATAACCGACGGCGTCGAGCACGGCACCACCACCTATCGCCAATATAAAAGAATGACGGCACAAGTGATATTTCTGGACATACTGCATGATTGTATCAATTATTTCGGGCTTATTCTTACAGTTCTCCCCTCCTTCGACGGTGAGCGGAGGTCCGCACAGCTGCATTATTTCCTGATTGGCTGCAGCGTATCCCTCAATCTGAGCAAGTAGAAAGGGATGCTCTGCGAGGACTCCGGAATCAATAATACAAAACACTTTGTGGCATCTTTTTCCTCCTCGCAAAAAAATCGAAGCCAATAGTGAATCATCTACCCGGAAAACATTTCGGGTAAAAAAAACAGGGAAGGAATACTGAATAGTAAATTCCTGTTCAAGCGTCTGCATGGAAAGCTCCCAAATCGTATGATTAAATAAATGAATAAAGTTTGTTTTATCAGACAAAACCTCGGCATATCCTTTCAAGAGTCAGTATCGGCAAAGATCATCCGGGATACCTGGCATATGTGGATAAATTTCCGTATTTTGATGAGCAATTTCTATGCCATGGTCTTGTTCGAATCTCTCATAAGATCCTCGATATCTCCCGTTGATCGAGACTGGTCTTTTTTGCAACAAAAGCCATCTAACAATTACCTGTTGAAATAATTACCTGTTGAAATCCTGTCGGCTCGGTAATCAGTCCAGCCCTACAGGACACAATTTAATTTAATATTGCCACACTTTTCAAGAACAGAAATCGTTCTCATCCAAAAAGCTTCTCCAAAAAGTTTCGGTGGGCCCGACTATTGCAAATAAGGAAGATAAGGAGCATCACATCCTGGCAGAGAATGCCATAAAAGACATATATTCGATGAAGGAGGATAGCAATGGCAAAATACAATTTAATTTCAGCTGCCGAGGCACGTGAACATGTGCAGTCTGACGATGCCTTGCTCGTCTGTGCCTATGAAAGCGAAGAAAAATTCAAGAACGCCTGCCTAGAAGGGGCTATTTCATTACAGGATTTTAAAGCAAGAGAAGGCGCAACAGATAAAAACCGTGAAATAATATTCGTGAAATAATATTCTATTTCAGCTGAAAAGGAAATGCTACGTCTGCCGGTCAAGCAGACAAATTTGCAGGCAAAGGTTTTAAAAATGTCAAAGTACTGGATGATGGCACAAATGCTTGGAAAAATGAAGGTTTTCCATTCATGCTTTAGGTGTAAACATAAATTATAACTGTTGTGATGGCTCCGGGGCCGGCGATTACCGGAACACATTGCAATCATGAAATTTGAAAGCAGCTCCCAGTCTATCAAGGTTTCTTCTCCTGTTTATTCCAGTCGTCATGACTACTTGCTCATATTTTGTCCTGTTTCATCGGACAATGTCCTTCCATATAAGACAAATAATAACCTATCAAAAAGCATACCTGATGGTGTTGTAAAAACTCTTCATCTACTCCATTGCTCCCTGGAAGAATGCTGCATCTGCTCCGGAACGTGGCACACTCTTTGCTTAACTCAAACAATAAAAAGATATTCTCGGACAACCTCCTAAAATCTATTAAGGATCGTATGCAGTTATCTTTAGAATATTACTCCCTGATCACTTATACTTTAGTGACTGTGTTCCTGATTGGAGCAATGCTTTTAGTGGCCTGGTGGTTCGGAGCCAAGACCACCAACCGTAATAAGGAAATGCCATACGAATCCGGCGTTATTCCGACCGGCTCCGCCCGTGTTCGCCTTTACATTCCCTTTTATCTGCTTGCCATTTTTTTCATCGTGTTTGATGTGGAAACCGCTTTTATCTTCACCTGGGCAATTGTCTGGGATCGGTTAGGAATGGGAGGTTTGATCCACATCACCTTTTTCATCGTTGCTTTACTGCTGGGACTGATCTGGATCTGGCTGAAAGGTGGGTTGGAATGGGGACCATCCATGATGCAGAGAGATAATGATGAAGCATGATATCCCCGACAACATTCTGCTCACCAACCTCGACGACATGATCAACTGGGGACGAGCTAATTCGCTCTGGCCCCTTTTTTGGGGACTATCCTGCTGTTTTGTCGAAATGATGGCTGCTTTCACCTCTCGTTTCGACATCGCCCGCTTCGGCGCCGAGGTATTGCGCGGCTCCCCACGCGAAGCAGATTTGATGGTCACTTCGGGAACGATCTTCAAAAAAATGGCTCCCTCGATCTTGCGTCTTTACGAACAGATGCCGGAACCGCGCTGGGTCATATCCATGGGGAGCTGCTCCAACTCGGGAGGCATGTACGATGTGTACAGCGTTGTGCAGGGAATTAACCAGATCCTTCCTGTTGATGTCTATATTCCTGGTTGTCCGCCCCGTCCTGAAGCTTTCCTCCAGGGATTGATGCAGCTTCAGGAAAAGATCCGCAAAGAAGAGCGACCTGCCCGCCCGGTCTTACATCTGCCAGGCGGCTCACAGGGAAGCACGGGACCGATTCTGATCGATGGTATTACCAAATCCCGCGATAACCGCGGTCCCGGCATGACCGGGATTCCAAAACGTGGCACCTCCGTGCAGCCTCCGCACTTGCCGTATGCACGCAGTGACGAGATGTGGCGTCCTCCGGCGGCACGTCATTCATATCCTGAATTCGGGCTCGCCGGAGAACTTGAAGCTGCCTTTGCAGGACGCGTGACAGTGGATTTAGCTGCAACAGACATGCTCACCTACCGTGCACCGGTCGAAGAGGTGCCCGAAGTTCTGGCGTTTCTCAAAAACCGGCGGACGAACCCCTTCCGTCGACTCGAGGATATCGCCGCCGTGGACGAATCATGTCGTCGAGATGCCGATAAATTCCCTGATTTCACCCTTAATTACCATCTGCTCTGTTTTGACACTCCGGGGCATATCCGTATCAAGACCGACCTGACCGGCAAATTTCCGGAACTGCGCAGCATTACCAAGGTTTTTCCTGCAGCCAACTGGTACGAGCGGGAAGTCTTCGATATGTTCGGGATTCGTTTTGCCGGGCATCCAAACCTGACCCGCATACTTATGCCGTCGGATTGGGAAGGTCATCCGTTACGTAAGGAGTATCCCGGGCGGGCGACAGAAATGCCTCCCTATACCTTAGACGATGCACGACGCCACGTCGCCCTCCCCGCTACGGATTACTTCGAACGTCTGGACGATGAAACCATGCTCATCAACCTGGGCCCTCAACATCCCGGTACCCATGGCATTATCCGCTTCATGCTGAATCTTAACGGTGAGGAGATTGTCGATATGAATACCGAAATCGGCTTTCACCACCGCGGAGCCGAGAAGATAGGCGAACGGCAGCACTGGAACAAATTTATCCCTTACACCGATCGCATCGATTACCTGGCCGGGGTGCAAAATAACCTGGCCTATGTAACCAGCGTCGAGCGGCTCTGCAGCATCACTGTTCCGGAGCGGGCAATCGTTATTCGGGTCATGCTGGCGGAACTTTTCCGCATTGCCAGTCACCTTGTATGGTTTGGTTCCTTCGCCGCGGACCTGGGAGCCATGACTCCGGTTTTTTACATGTTCACCGACCGGGAAAAGATTTTCGACATTGTCGAAATGATTACCGGTGGCAGGATGCATCCTGCCTGGTTCCGCATAGGCGGGGTTACCGAGGATCTGCCCGAAGGCTGGGAAGCTCCGGTACAGCATTTTCTCGACTGGATGCCCGCCCGTATAAAGGAATATGACGATCTTTTAAAAGATAACCCCATTTTTGTTGCCCGACTGAAGGGCGTCGGTGCAATCTCTCTTGAAGATGCGATTGAATGGAGTGTTACCGGCCCCAATCTGCGAGCCTGTGGTTTGGATTGGGATCTGCGCAAAAAGATGCCCTATGGCGGATATGATCGGTTCGACTTTGAGATTCCAACAGGTGAAGGAGGGGATTGCTGGGCGCGTTATGTTGTCCGCGTGGAAGAAATCAGGCAATCTTTGCGGATTATCGACCAGTGTCTTAAAAACATGCCGGGCGGTCGCTGGATAACCGATGATTACCGCTATGTGCTGCCGCAAAAACATGACGCCCTGAAGGATATCGAATCCCTGATCCATCATTTTGTCAATTCCACCCGCGGGATGGCACCTCCGCCTGGAGAGAATTATAGCGCAATCGAGGCCCCCAAAGGGGAAAATGGCTATTTTGTCGTCTCCGACGGATTGAACATTCCTTATCGAATGCGTATTAAAACTCCAAGCTTCCCTCACATACAGGCTCTGCCTATTATGTCCAGAGGGTGGCTGGTTGCGGATTTTCTGGCTATCGTCGGATCAATTGATTTTGTGCTCGCAGATATAGATAGATAAACAGGTTATCATGGTTCCCGATCAACTCAAAAAAGCACTGGAGCAACGTGTCAAAGCGTCCGTCACCCCTCGTGAAGCGGCGGTGGCCGTGATGAAAGAGCTGCAGCGCCATTATGGCTGGCTTACCGACGAAGCCGTCAGCGAAGCTGCTCAGATTCTCGGCCTGACATCCCTGCAGATCGAGGAATTGGCCACCTTCTACGAGATGATCTATCGCAGACCGGTAGGCAAACGGGTCATACATGTCTGCGACTCCATTTCATGCTGGGCCATGGGTGGCGAAAGCCTGCTCGAAAAACTCGCAGCCCAGCTTGGCATGAGGGTAGGAGAGACCACCGGCGATGGAATGTTCACGCTCCTGCCCTGCTGCTGCCTTGGAAATTGCGGAGATTCGCCGACGATGATGATCGGTGACAATATCTATGGTTGCCTAACCCTGGAAAAAACTTTGGAAATTTTGCAGCAGGAAATGCAGATGCAGATTGATAAAGAGACATGATGGAACAACCTCTTTTCCAACATAATAAGGCCGGACGTTGCGTTACCTTTAATGAGTATCGCGATGAAGGGGGATTTTCCGCGCTGGAAAAAGCCCTTAAAGATCTTTCGCCGGAACAGGTGCAACAGGCGGTTATCGATTCCGGCCTGCGGGGACGCGGCGGTGCTGGATTTTCTACCGGCAAGAAATGGTCCTTCGTCCCGCGCGACCTGCCCGGCCCGCGCTGGCTGATCTGCAACTGCGATGAAATGGAGCCGGGAACGTATAAGGATCGGGTGCTGCTGGAAGCCAATCCTTATTCATTAATTGAAGGGATGATCCTGTCTTCCTATGCTATCGGAGTGCGTCACGCCTTTATCTTTATCAGGCGCGGATATGAGGAGGCAGCCGCTAATCTTGAACGCGGCATTTCAGAATGCCTCAAAGCCGGCCTTCTCGGAGAAAACATCCTCGGCAGCGGCTTTTCATGCGATATCGACGTTCATAGTTCTGCCGGACGGTATATCTGCGGGGAAGAAACTGCGATGATAAACGCCTTGGAAGGCAAAAGGGCCAATCCCCGGCCAAGACCGCCATTTCCGGCTGTTAAAGGGCTTTGGGATGGACCGACAGTAGTCAATAACGTAGAGAGTCTGGCCAATGTCCCGTACATTATCGGCAAAGGTCCCGAGTGGTTTAAAGGATTGGCACGTACCCCGGAGGGTGCGGGCACGAAACTTTTTTGCATCAGCGGCCATGTGGTCAAAAGATCCTGCGTTGAACTGCCGCTGGGTATGCCGCTTGGCGAGATTATCGAAGAAACGTGCGGTGGCATGAGACCGGGCAGCAGCTTTAAGGCCTGTCTTCCCGGAGGGGCATCCACCCCCTATTTTACTGCCGAACACTGGAATATCCCCATGGATTTCGATCCGGTGGCTCAAGCGGGATCGCGGCTCGGAACAGGTGGAATCGTTGTTTTTGATCAGGATACCTGCATGGTGGCAGCCACCTTGAACCTGATACGTTTTTTTGCCCGTGAATCCTGCGGCTGGTGTACCCCCTGCAGGGAGGGACTACCTTATGTGCGACACATCTTAGAGAACATCGAAGCCGGCAACGGCAGCGAGGAACATATCGACATACTGCAGCAGCATGTCACGTTACTGAATTATTCTTTCTGCGCCCTGGCACCAGGAGCTATGGGGCCGGTTCAGGGGCTGTTGCAGCACTTTATGGATGAATTGCGAGAACATATCACAAAAAGGAGATGTCCTTTAAATAAAGATGCCAAAACTCATCATTGACGACATATCGGTTGAAGTGACCAAAGGCCTTACCGTACTGGAAGCCGCACAGAGCGTCGGGATCCCCATCCCGCATTTCTGCTGGCATCCGGCGCTTGGCAAGGCTGGCGCCTGCCGGGTCTGCGCCGTAAAGATGCTGGACGGACCGGTGAAGGGTATCCAGATGTCCTGCATGCTTCAGGCTCAAGACGGCATGGTCGTGTCCACCACCGATGGGGAAGCCATGGCTATGAGGCGGCAGGTCATCGAATGGCTGATGATAAACCATCCGCATGACTGTCCGGTCTGTGACGAAGGCGGTGAATGCCAACTTCAGGATTTCACTATCGCCGGAGGTCATGGTTTGCGCCGGTATACCGGCAAAAAACGCACTTACCTGAATCAATACCTGGGAACGCAGATCCAACACGAGATGAACCGGTGCATCCAATGCTACCGGTGCGTCCGTTTCTATCAGGAATATGCCGGGGGTGCGGATTTCGGCGTCATGGGCATTGCCGGAGGTGTTTACTATGGTCGATTTGAAGAAGGACAACTCGAATCTCCTTTCTCGGGAAATATTCTGGACCTCTGTCCCACCGGGGTTTTCACCGACAAAACCGCCCGTTATCGAGCGCGGTACTGGGATTACGATATGGCCCCGTCCATCTGTCCGCACTGCTCGCTCGGTTGCAACACCCTGCCTGCCGCCCGCTACCGCGAGCTTCTAAAGGTCGTGGCCCGCAGAAACGATGCGGTCAATGGCTGGTTTATCTGCGACAGGGGAAGGTTTGAAAACAGTGGAGTCAACGATCCGGATCGCCCCAGATATCCAATGGTGGATGATCGCCAAGTTGATTGGGAAGAGGCGATTGATAATCTGCTGCTTCGCATTAAAGAGATAGGTGAAGTTTACGGATCGGAATCTTTGGCTATCGTTGGCTCATCCCGGATATCGATGGAGGCGGCATCCATGTTGCACAGGTTGCGTGACAGTACCTCCGCAGGTGCACTCTGCTACTTTATAAATGAACATGATGCCGACTGGGCGGCAACAGCGGTGGCACATCTGAACGAAGATACTTCCGCCTCCATGGCCGATGTTCGGGCGGCGGATCTGATCGCAATTATCAACTGCAATGTAATGAAAGATGGACCGATGATGGCTCTCGCTGTCCGCCAGGCCTGGCGAAAAGGGGCCAAGGTTTATCTGGTTAACGATTTATCCTCGCCGGAAGCTCAACAGGAGCTCCCCTTCGAGTGGATCGGCGTAGCGGCAGTAGAGGACATTCCATTTCGTCAAAAAGATGAT
>Ga0214472_10002416_pt1 | contig 20146 bp, 18 predicted proteins | sample RVTome_6_FD_207662 | JGI IMG/M metagenome (GOLD analysis project Ga0214472, IMG submission 207662) | Soil microbial communities from uranium-contaminated site in the Upper Colorado River Basin, Wyoming, United States - RVT140D175 | ecosystem: Environmental > Terrestrial > Soil > Contaminated >...
CATCTGGCGCTGACTGCTGCTTCACGGCTCGGAGACAGACTCCGGGCGACTGTGACCGAAGCATCGAGGGGGAGGGCTCTCGGAACCTACCGGGTCGATGTCACCCGCCAGGACGGCCGCAAGGTTGGCCTGTTCACCGGCACTGTGCACATCACCCCTTCGGCGTGAGCACGCGGCTCTCAACCATGAGGTGCAGGCAGTGATCGAATACGTCGTCCTCCATCCCTGGCGGGTGGCGATCATGATCGTGGCCGGGGTGCTGCTCGGTGCCGGAGCTTTCCTCGCCTTCCAACTGCAGACTGCGCTGAATGCAGTGGCCACCGAGGAGTTCGACCCTGATCTCGCTCGTGACGCCATCGACGACACCGGCGCCGACCTGTCCAACTGGGTTTTTGTCGAGCCGTCGGATCGCTCCTCGGAGGAGACCTTCGAATCCCAGTCCGAGTTGGCCCGCCGCTTCGATCTCGCCGCGGAGCTCGATCCGCACCAATTCAACCCATACGCGTTCGGCATATCCATCGAAGACGAGCTGTTCACGTCCTATCTGCTCGTCGGCACCGACGCCTCCAGCTTCCTCGCCGACGTGATCATTCTCGCTCTCGAGCCGGCGGACGGGAGCCAGCCGATCATCGTCAGCCTCCCTCGAGACCTCTATGTGTGGAACGTTTGTGAGAGCTCCTTCACCCGGCTCAACGCGGGTCTTGGGGGATGCCGGAGCTTCGCCTCCGGGACCGAGATGCTCGCCATCCTCGTCGAGGATTACACCGGGATATCGGTCGATCACTCGGCCCGGATCGACTTCAACGGCTTCATCCGAGTAGTCAACGCGATGGGTGGCATCACGATCTGCGTCGACTATCCGACACGGGACACCAAGTCGAAGCTCGACATCGGGCGAGTGGGTTGCCGACAGGCCGATGGGGCAACGACGCTGGCCTGGGTCAGGTCTAGACACACCGAGCAGTTGAGGAGCGGGAGTTGGGTCCAGGTGGCGGGTTCGGACTTCTCCCGTCAAAGCCGCCAGCAGGATGTCCTGTTTCAGCTGGCGGGCAAGGCGGCGAGGTTCTCGACCCCGGCCAGTCTCGCCAACAAGCTCTCGGCCGTGGTCTCGTCGGTGCGTCTTGACAGCTCTTGGAGCTTCGGGCAGGCGGTGAGCGTCGCTTGGCGCAATAGGGGTGTGTCCAAGGACACGGTTCTCAGGTTCTCCATCGATGCCACCAGCTACCGGACACCGGGTGGGGCTGCCGTGCTCCTTCCCTCCCGGCCGTTCGCCGACCAGCTCGGCGAGGTCTTCGAGATCGATTGACGGCCGATGAGGTGAGTCAAACACACCCCGCCCGAGGTCGGGATCCGGCTTACAGAACGAGGTCCTTCAACCTGTCGAAAACCACCCGCACCCGGTCGTCGAGACCCTTCATCGAGAAGCATGCTTCCAGCTCGTCAGCATCCAGGGGGACCTCGGGGTCTCCAGCCAACAAGTCACGGAGATTCTGATTCTCGCTCCAGGCGGTCATCGAGTGTCGTTGGACTATGCGGTAGGCCTGGTCGCGGGTCATTCCCGTCTCGACCAAAGCGAGCAGCACCGCCTGGCTGAACACCAACCCCCGGGTCGTTTCGAGGTTGGACAACATCCGGTCTTCGTTCACGACCAACCCCTCGATCAGACCGGTGAACCTGACCAGCATGTAGTGGAGAGCGATCGAGGCATCGGGTAGGACCACCCGCTCCGCCGAGGAGTGGGATATGTCGCGTTCGTGCCACAGGGCAACGTTCTCCAGCCCTACGTGGGCGTAGCCACGGAGCAGTCGGGCCATCCCCGTCATCCGCTCGGACAGGATCGGATTTCTCTTGTGGGGCATGGCTGAAGAGCCCTTCTGGCCTCTTCCGAACGGCTCGGCGACCTCCGAGACCTCCGAGCGCTGGAGATGGCGGATCTCGGTCGCCATCCGCTCGATCGACGCACCGACGAGGGCGATCGCCTGGAGATACTGGGCGTGACGATCACGAGCTGTGACCTGGGTCGATGCCGGCTCGACCGCCAGGCCGAGCGCCTGACACACGTGCTGTTCCACTTCGGGGGGGACGTGGGCGTAGGTCCCGACCGCCCCCGAGATCTTCCCCACAGCTACCGCCTCTCGTGCTGCGAGGAGCCGGGTGTGGTCACGTGCCAGCTCGAATGCCCACCCGGCGAGCTTGTGACCGAACACGGTGGGCTCGGCCCAGATGCCGTGGGTGCGACCGATCATGTAGGTGCCTTCGTGCTCCAGGGCTTTGCCCTTGACCGTCCCGAACAGGTCTTCCAGGGCCGCGAGGAGGAGATCCGCAGCTTCCCTGAGCACCACCCCACCGGCGGTGTCGACGACGTCAGACGAAGTCAAGCCGTAATGAACCCACCCGGCGGCGGCCCGTCCGGCGGCATCACCGAGCAGATCGACGAAGGCGGCTAGGTCGTGATTGGTGACCTCTTCCCGCTTAGCCACTTCCTCGGGTGTGGGGCAGCGGGCGGAGCGGGTGGCTTCGGCTACCCCGTCCGGTACTCGGCCAAGGGTGTTCCATGCTTCGAGAGCGAGAGACTCCACCTCCATCCAGGCTTCCAGCTTCCGCTGGTCGGACCAGATGCGGCCCATCTCGGGGAGGGTGTAGCGCTCGATCACCATCGAGATGATGGCAGAGAAGCGGACCGGCTATGTCCGCTAGGTTGCCCGTCAATGCGAAGAGTCACGATCGAACAGGCGCGTCGTTACGCCCTCGCTGCCCAGGGTTTCAACGACGTACGCCCCTCGGGTCGGGTGGATGTCCGCCACTTTCGGAGGGTGGTGGGCCGGATCGGTGTCCTTCAACTCGACTCGGTGAATGTCTTCAGCCGGACTCACTACATGCCCTTCTTCAGCCGGCTGGGCAGCTACGACCGAAACGCCCTGGACGGGTGGCTCTGGGGCTCCGGGGAGCTGTTCGAGTACTGGGGGCATGAGGCGTCATTGATCCCGGTCCAGGATCATCGTCTCTGGCGGTGGAGGATGAACGGGAACTGGGAGTGGGATCGGGTGGAACAGGTCCGTCGCGAGCACCCGGGTTACATGGACGCCGTCTTGGATCAGGTCAGGGAGAGAGGCCCGCTACGGACAGCCGACCTCCATGACCCGGGCCAACGGGACGGGACAGCGATGTGGGGCTGGTCGAAGGGCAAGGTGGCATTGGAGGCGCTATTCATGGAGGGGTTGGTCACAACATCTCATCGCCCCAACTTTGTCCGGATGTACGACCTCACGGAGCGGGTCATTGCAGAGGAGCACCTCGCGGCAGATGGATTGGAGCGTGAGGAGGCACATGCCGTCCTCTTGATGAAGGCGGCCGGCTCACTTGGCGTCGCCACCGCGGACGACCTAGCCGACTACCACCGGATCCGGATGCCCCAGGCCCGGCCAGCGATCAAGCAGCTGGTCTCTGAGGGCCGCTTGGTCGAGGTGGAGGTCCCCGGTTGGGACAAGCCGACCTTTATCCACCCCGAGGCCAGCCTGGCCCGTCGGGTTGAGGGACGGGCGCTTCTTTCTCCCTTCGACAACCTCATCTGGTACCGGGATCGGGTGGAGCGTCTCTGGGACTTCCACTACCGCATCGAGATCTACGTGCCAGAGCCAAAGCGGGTATACGGCTACTACGTGCTGCCGTTTCTTCTCGACGGCGATCTCGTGGCCCGGGTCGACCTGAAGTTGGACCGCAAGGTGGGCGCGCTGCTGGTCAAAGGTGCCTTTGCCGAGCCCGACACCGACATCCTGCGGGTGGGCCGGGAGCTTCGCGCGGAGCTCGAGAGCATCGCCACCTGGCTTGGCGTGGACGACCTCGTGGTGGCCCCCAACGGCGACCTGGCCCCGATTCTCAAAGCGTAAGCAGCAGCCCCATTAGGTGAAGGCGTTGATGCCGGTGATGGCCTGCCCCATCACCAGGGAGTGGATCTCGTTGGTGCCCTCGTAGGTGAACACCGTCTCCAGGTTGGCCATGTGGCGGAAGACGGGGTACTCGAGGGTGATCCCGTTGGCGCCGAGAATCGAGCGGGCGGTTCGGGCAACCTCCAGGGCGTTGCGGACGTTGTCGAACTTGCCAAAGCTGACTTGTTCGGGGGTCAGCGTGCCCTCGTCCTTGCGTCGTCCCAGATGCATGGCCAGCAGAGTGCCTCGCTGGACCGCAACCATCATCTCGACGAGCTTCTTCTGGGTGAGCTGAAAGGAGGCTATCGGCCGGTCGAACTGGTGCCGCTCGATCGAGTAGTCGAGGGCGGACTCGTAGCAGGCCCGCCCGGCCCCGACCGCCCCGAAGGCGATGCCAAACCGGGCCTCGTTGAGACATGACAGCGGCCCCCTCATCGAGGAGACCCCGGGAAGGACGAAGTCCTCGGGGACTCTCACGTCGTCGAGGATCAGCTCCGAGGTGACAGATGCACGCAGCGACACCTTCTTCTTGATCTCGGGCGCCGAGAAACCAGGGGCGTCGGTGGGGACGATGAAACCCCGAACTCCACCGTCGGTCTTGGCCCAAACCACGGCGACGTCGGCGATCGAGCCGTTGGTGATCCACATCTTGGTCCCGTTGATCACCCAGTCGCTGCCGTCCTTGCGGGCGCTGGTGCGCATCGACGAGGGATCCGACCCTGAGTCGGGCTCTGTGAGCCCGAAGCATCCGATCACCTCTCCGCTCGCCATTCGGGGCAACCAGGTCTGCTTTTGCTCCTCGGAGCCGAACTTCCAGATGGGGAACATCACCAATGAGCCCTGAACCGAGACGAAGGAGCGGATGCCCGAGTCCCCAGCTTCGAGCTCGAGACAGGCGAGACCGTAGGCCGTCGCCGAAGTGCCGGCGCACCCGTAGCCCTCGAGATGCATGCCGAGCAAGCCGATGTCCCCGAACGCCTTGGCCAGGGCCTCCTGGGGAAGGACGCCCTCCTCCCACCAATCACCGACGTTGGGCACGATCTCCTTCTGCACGTATTGGCGGACGGTGTCACGGAGGAGGATCTCCTCGGCCGAGAGCAGAGAGTCGGTGGCGAGAAAGTCTCTCGGATCGGGTTTGTCGAAAGAGATGTCACTCATGACAGGGCGATGGTATCCCCTCTAGCCGGCGAGGGTTTTCTCGGCCAGGTCGACCCGATACCGGGCCAGCTTCTCCCGCACTTCCTGATCGCCGAGGGCGATGATGGCGACCGCGAGGAGGGCGGCGTTGACCGCACCGTCGATCGCCACGGTGGCCACCGGGATCCCGGTAGGCATCTGAACGGTGGCCAGCAGCGAGTCGAGGCCGTCGAGGGAGGCGTTGATCGGGACACCGATCACCGGGAGTAGTGACTTGGCGGCCATGACCCCGGCCAGATGGGCGGCTTTACCTGCCCCGGCGATTATCGCCGAGAACCCTTGAGCTGCCGCCGTCTCGGCGAACTCGATGGCCTGGTCCGGTGTCTTGTGTGCTGAGAGCACCTTGACCACACTGTCGATGCCAAATGTGTCGAGGGTGGCAGCTGCTTTCTCCATCACAGGGCGGTCGGTCCCCGATCCCATGACGATGGCGACTCTGTGACTCATGGCACCGACGGTACCCCAGTTGCCCTTCTCCCCGCACTTGAAGTGCAACTCGAGCTAGAATCGAACATATGTTCGTGATGGAGCCACTGCAGCCTTCGCTATTCGGTGAGGGCCCACCGACACCCGATGCCGGGTTCGCCGGGTTGGTGCGTTTCGACCTGGATGGCGAGTCCTGGTTGGACTACGCACCCGGCTGGTTGGCCGGTGACTCCAGTCTCTACCAGTCTCTGGTCGAATCGGTGCCGTGGGAACAGCCCGAGGTCCGTATGTACGAGAGAAAGCTGAAGACACCGAGGCTGGTGGGCCGGGTGGAGGTTGCCTCCCATCCAGTTCTGGGGGAGATCGTCGAGTTGGCCTCCGACCGCTATGAGATCAGGTTGGATCGAGTAAGCGCAGGCTGGTATCGGACCGGCGCCGACTCGGTGGCCTGGCACGGCGACCGGATCGCGAGAGAACGCCCCTATTCGATCGTGGCCACCGTTTCCCTGGGTGGCTCCCGACGGTTCCTCATCCAGCCTAAGGGCGGGGGCCAGTCGAGGGCCTTCGATCTCGGAGGCGGGGACCTGGTGGTGATGGGTGGCGCCTGTCAGCGTCTATGGGAGCACACAATTCCCAAGGTCACCGTGGCACAGCCACGGATCGCTCTCATGTTCCGGCACCGCTACGACTGACCGGCTCCCAAGGCGATGTCGGCCCGGAACTGCATCCCGGGCCATCCGAGGCCGGCTACCGCCTCGTAGGCACGGATCCGGGCCGCTTCGATGGTCGGCCCGCGGCCGACCAGGTTGAGCACTCGGCCCCCGTCGACGACCAGCTTCTTGCCTTTGGCGGCAGTCCCGGCATGGAACACCAGCACATCGTCGGCGACAGAGTCGAGCCCCTTGATGACATCACCGGTCACCGGGGCTTCGGGGTATCCCGCCGCGGCGAGAACCACACTCACTGTCGCCGTGTCGGACCACTCCGGTTTCGCCCCCTCGAGGACGTCGATCAGGTCGGTTTCCATTCTGGGGAGCACTGCCTGTGTTTCCGGGTCCCCGAGACGGACATTGAACTCGAGCACCTTCGGTCCATCCCCTGTCAAGACCAGACCCGCATAGAGGAACCCGCGGTAAGGGTGTCCGTCCTCGGCCATCGTCGCCAGAGTCGGGTCGATCACGTCGTGCATGGTCTTGTCCAACAGCCCCTCGGGCAGATCGTCCACCGGTGAGAAGGCACCCATACCACCGGTGTTGGGGCCCCGGTCCTCGGCCAGTAGGCGCTTGTAGTCTCGGGCCGGCTGCAGCGGTACCGCGCCCCTGTCGGTGCACACCGCGAACACGCTCACCTCGGGCCCATCGAGGAAGTCCTCGATCAGGACCGAGGAGCCGGCAGCCCCGAACCCTCCTCCGAGACAGTGATCGACCCAGCGTGCTGCCTCGGCGCGTGACTCGGTGACCAGGACCCCTTTTCCAGCCGCCAACCCGTCGGCTTTGACCACGTATGGGCCGTCCGTGCCGTCGAGATGCTCTTTGGCCGGCCCGGGCTCGTCAAACGCCTCCGATGCCGCCGTCGCCACCCCGGCCCTGGTCATGACGTCCTTGGCGTAGGCCTTCGATGCCTCCAATCTGGCGGCGGCCCGGGTAGGCCCGAAGACCGGAATCCCGACATCGGAGACGGCATCGGCGGCGCCGGCCGCCAGCGGTCCCTCCGGCCCGATGACGACGAGGTCGACGTCGTGCACCCGGGCGATGGCTGCTATCGCTCCGACGTCGGTTGGCGAGATCCCCTCGACAACGGGGCCCAAACGGGCCAGACCCGGGTTGCCCGGGAGCGAGATCAACTCCTTCACCCGAGGGGAGTTGACCAGTTTCCACCCCAGGGCGTGCTCACGCCCACCGCCACCGACGAGGAGCACTCTCATGAGATCTCGATCAGTTGACTTCGCTCCGGCCCGACGGAGATCCACCGGACGGGCACTTCGACCGTCTCCTGGATGAACTCCACATACGCTCTCGCTTCGGTCGGAAGATCGCCGTACGACCTGACCGTGGTGATGTCTGCACCCCAGCCGGGGAACGCCAGGTATTCGGGCTCGCAGTGATAGAGCACACTCTGTTGGGCTGGGAAGTGCTCGTGGCGTTCTCCGGCGCTGGTGTAGGCGACAGCCACTTTGATGGTGTCGAAGGCGGAGAGGATGTCCATCTTGGTCAGGAACAAGCTGGTGAAGCTGTTCACCCGGTTGGCATAACGAAGTGCTACCAGGTCGAGCCAGCCACAACGTCTCCTCCGCCCGGTGACCGTCCCGTACTCTCCGCCGAGCTCGATCATCGTGTCACCGATCTCGTCTTCGAGCTCGGTGGGGAAGGGTCCGGTGCCGACTCGGGAGATGTAGGCCTTGGCGACCCCTATCACCTCGTCGATCGCTTTCGGGCCAATTCCTGACCCCACCGAGGCACCACCGGCGGTTGGGTTCGACGAGGTGACGAAAGGGTATGTGCCGTGGTCGATGTCGAGCAAGGTGCCCTGGGCGCCCTCGAAAAGCACTTGTTTCGAGTCTCTCAACGCCTGCCAGATCAGCAGGGAGGTGTCGGTCACGTGGGCTCGGAGCCGACTCGCATACCCGGTGTATTCCTCGATGATCTCGTCGGCATCCATCGGAAGGGTGTTGTAGACCCGGGGGAGGATCTTGTTCTTCTCCTCCAGTGCGACTTCCACCTTCTGGCGGAAGATCTTTGGATCGAACAGGTCCTGGACGCGGATCCCGACCCTGGCGTACTTGTCGGTGTAGGCCGGGCCGATTCCTCTCTTGGTGGTCCCGATCTGGTTCTCACCCAGATATCTCTCGATGGCGGCGTCGAGCTTTCGGTGGTAGGGCATGATCAGGTGAGCGTTGGAAGAAACGCGAACCCGGGAAGGGTCGAGGTTTCTCTCGGCCACCATGTCCATCTCGGCGAGGAGCACCTTGGGGTCGATCACCGTGCCTGAGGCGATGACCGGGATGCAATCGGGATACAGGATCCCCGATGGGACCAACGACAGAGCGAGTCGCTGTTCGCCGACGACGATGGTGTGGCCGGCATTGTTGCCCCCCTGGTAGCGAACCACGAAGTCGGCCGACTCGGCGAAGAAGTCGACGACCCGACCCTTCCCCTCGTCACCCCATTGGGCGCCTAAGACGACGGAGGCTGGCATGACGTGGAGCGACGGTAGTCAGGGATTGTCGGGCCGGTGGATTCGACTCTGCGGCGAATCGTCACCAGGCCCGGACCCGCTTCCAGTCGGATCGGTGACGATCCGGCCCACCTGACGCACCCCGCTCGAGACAACCTTGATCGGCAGGACCCCGATCTGGAGGAGACCCAGTCCGACCGACTTCGGTAGCTCGCTCAGCTTGGGCGCTCCGATGAACCCACGGCGGCTGAAGTAGAGCCAGAGGCCGAGACCGAAAGTCAGCATTGCCCCGACCAAAGCGAGGAAGCCCCACTTCAACTCTCGGAAGGGGATCTCGATGAAGTTCATCCCCCACATGCTCGAGATCACCGACATAGGAAGCAGGATGGCCGAGAACACGGTGAGGATCCTCACGATTTCGTTGGTCTGGTCGGCGACGGCGCCCCGGTGTGTCTCCAGGACCGAGGCGAGTAGGCCGCGAGCCCCCTCCAACGAGTCGACGATCTTGAGGTGGTGATCGAAGACTCGGTCGAAGGCACGTGCCGCGCCGGGATCGATCGCCGGGTGCAGGCTCTCAGCGAGCTGGTTGAAGACATCGCGCTGGGGCCCAACGCTGCGTCGGAGAAGACTCACGTCCCGTCGGAGGGCGTGGACTTCGGTCAAGGTGCGCGGATCGGAGGCCATCGCCATCTCCTCGAGGAGATCGACCTGCTCTTCCAGGGCCTCGATGAGAGGGAGATAACGCCGGGTGCCGATCTGGGCGATGAGCGCCGCGACGTGAGCCGGCGTGTCCAGGCTGGCGGTGACGGCCGCGTTGGCGGAAGTCTGTAGCCACTCCACGGCCGGGAACGGTTCCCGGTGGATCGTCACCAGGAACCTCTCTGCGATGAACACGTCGATCTCGCTGGTGGTGAGGCGCTCCCCGGAGCCGATCACGAGACCGTTGAGGACCACGAAGACGTATCCGTCGTGCTCGTCCATCCGGGGGAGCAATGAGATGTCAGCGGATTCCTCCAGCGACACCCGGTCGAGGTCGAGGAGGTTCGCCAGCTCGTAAATCGCCTCGGAGCTCTCTCCCAGGAGGTCGAGCCAGACATAGCCCGACTCGGCAAGGGCTGACTCCAACTCGGCGGCGGGGATCTCGGTCAACCCGGCATCGGAGGACACCTTGTGGAACAGTCGTTGCACGGGTTGATTATGAGACCGACACGTCCTCGTCATGCGGCAATCAGCCAGGCTCCCCAGCCCTTGAAACACAGCGTTAATACTCCGGCAACCGGTGGGAAACGGGTGACGAATACAAAGTCTGGTGTTCACGACCCGTTACCTACCCGAGAGGAGTCACCCGTGAGCAAGACGGCTGCCGACGTCTTGTCCCTTGTCGCCGACGAGGGCTTCGAGTTCGTCGATCTTCGCTTCTGCGACCTGCCCGGCCAGGTCCAGCACTTCACCGTCCCGGTCAAGCAGTTGACCGAGGACTCGTTCGAAGCCGGTTTCGGTTTCGACGGCTCGTCGATCAGGGGGTTCCAGCAGATCCAGGAATCGGACATGATCCTGATTCCGGACCCGAGCACGGCGGTCGACGACCCATTCCGGGCACGGAAGACCCTGATCATCTATTGCTTCGTGCACGACCCGATCACGGGGAGCCCCTACGACCGTGACCCGCGGTATGTGGCCAAGAAGGCCGAGGAGTATCTCCTCAGCACCGGAATCGCCGACACCTCGTATTGGGGGCCAGAGGCGGAGTTCTACATCTTCGACGACGTCCGCTTCGGCCAGAACCAGCATTCGGGCTACTACTTCCTCGACTCGGTCGAAGGTGCGTGGAACTCGGGTGAGTTCGAGGAGGGTGGAAACCTCGGTTACAAGCCCCGCTACAAGGAGGGCTACTTCCCGGTGCCCCCCACCGACCATTTCCAGGATCTTCGCTCCGAGATGACGGCCAACCTCGAGGGCGCCGGCATCGAGATCGAGGTCCAGCACCACGAGGTGGGGACCGCGGGTCAGGCGGAGATCGACATGCGTTTCGACACGCTGCTCCGGACGGCCGACAACGTCACGCTGTACAAGTACATCGTGAAGAACACCGCCTGGGAGTACGGAAAATCCGTCACCTTCATGCCCAAGCCGATCTTCGAGGACAACGGATCGGGGATGCATACCCATCAGTCGTTGTGGAAGGACGGCGAGCCGCTCTTCTTCGACGAAGCGGGTTACGCGGGGCTCTCCGATATGGCGAGGTGGTACATAGGGGGCCTGCTCAAGCATGCTCCGGCCGTCCTGGCCTTCGCCGCACCGACCACCAACTCCTATCACCGTCTGGTCCCCGGCTACGAAGCGCCGGTCAATCTGGTCTATTCGAGTCGCAACCGCTCGGCTGCGATCCGGATCCCCCAGTACTCACAGGCGCCAGGGGCCAAACGACTCGAGTTCCGTTGCCCAGATCCTGCGTGCAACCCGTACCTGTCCTTCGCTGCCATGCTCATGGCTGGTCTCGATGGGGTGCAGAACCGGATCGAGCCGCACGACCCGGTGGACAAGGACATCTACGATCTGCCGCCGGCCGAGCTCGCCGGGCTCCCCTCGGTGCCTGGGAGCCTCCCCGAGGCACTGGAAGCTCTGCGCAGCGATCATGAGTTCCTCCTGCAAGGCGGGGTGTTCTCCAAAGACCTGATCGACGCCTGGATCGATTACAAGATCGAGCACGAGATCGACCCGGTCCGTCTTCGCCCACATCCGCACGAGTTCAACCTGTACTACGACATCTAGTCGGTCGCTCCGGCGATCGGTGAAGGGGCCGAGCGGCAGCTCGGCCCCTTTTCCTGTATGACCTGGGACCCGACACATCCGGTGAGACCGCCCGCCAGCGCTACGGTCTGTCCGCAAGGGAGGGCGCTGTCACCTGGGTTCTGTATTGAAACGGGGTCGCTCGATGATCCAATGTGTCAGGCTCAAACAGTGCGCGGCGGGTGAGCGGCCGTGAGCGACGCTGGTCTACACGTAGTCACCGGCGCATTTGGCTATACCGGCAAGTACATCGCCGCCGAGTTGTTACGGCATCGAGGGACGGTCCGAACGCTGACCAACTCATTGCATCGGAACAACCCCTTCGGTGACGCCATTGAAGTACACCCGATCGATTTCGACGATCAAGACCGTTTGGTCGGGTCACTGCGAGGAGCATCCGTGCTCTACAACACGTATTGGGTGCGATATGACTATCGGCGCGGAGAACACGACTTTGGCTATCAGCTCGCTGTCGAAAACACACGAATCTTGTTCGACTGTGCTCGCCGTGCAGAAGTGGGACGGATTGTCCATGTCAGCGTGGCCAACGCAAGCGGGTATTCCGACTGGGACTATTTTCGGGGCAAGGCGCTCTTGGAGAAGGATCTCCAGGAATCCGAGCTCTCACACGCCATCGTCCGCCCCACGGTGGTCTTTGGTGGCCCCGAGAATGTGCTGATCAACAACATCGGCTGGTTACTGCGCCACCTCCCTGTCTTTGGTGTATTCGGTCGCGGCGACTACCGATTGACACCGGTGCATGTCGAGGATGTCGCTCGTGCCTGCGTCGACACTGCCAAGGATGACCGAAACGTGATCCTCGACGCCGTCGGCCCGGAGACATTCACCTATCGAGAGATGATCCATCTGATGGCAGACGCGATGGGATTACGAAGGCTGATCGTGCCCATACCCGACCCCGTGGCATTGCTGGCAGGACGCATTCTCGGGCTCCTACTCAGAGACATCGTCATCACCGGTCATGAGATCGCAGGAATCCGCAACGAGCTCATGTACACCGGCACCGACCCACTCGGCACAATCAGCTTCACCGAGTGGCTTCACAGCGAGGCCGACACTCTGGGCCGCAGATACACCAACGATCTCGAGCGCAGGCGCTGAACCACCGACCTCCGAGAAGCGGTAGGTGTCGCCCTGCGAGAAGCTCGCTCCCGAGCATCTGATAGAGAACTCCAGCTCCGAAGCGCCGGCAGGCTGTCCCCCGTTGATCGTCAGAAGATCTCAGGACACCAGGGCTGGGGAGACCAGCCGAAGGCTGCGTCGAGAGCAGTCAGTACCGGACCATCGGCGGTGACTCGTCCCACCCTCGCCAACTGGCGAAACCTCGCCCTTCCCAGATAGCAGGCGCCCAAATCCTCCAGATCGAGAATGACGTCTGGCTCGTCGTCGACGCGAGCACACTCCACATCGTTCCCCTTGGCACTCAAACGGTAGGAGCCCGTGATGTCTCCCAACGGATCGGCGACACCGAGGACGAGGTCTATGGCAGCCGAGTAGGAACGTGAGGAGAGTGCCGCCGGGATGTCCATGATCCGAACCCAGCATGAGTCAGACCTGGTCGCGGCGACCCGGCGCGTCCCGGCGAGCAAGTCAAAGATCGGATCCCATGGAGGTCGGAGGTCGGCCGTGGTCTTGCCCATGAGATCTTGGTTCAAGACAAAGGACCAGAGGCTGGCCCAGGACTCAGCGGTGGTGCCGATCAGTTCCCTCACCGCCAGCTCCCCGGCCCCGTGATTCTCACTCCATTTCAGATTTGCCCGGTACTGGGCGAATCCGGCAATAGCGTCTCCGTCGTCGTCGTCGTCGACGACGACGTACCGGTACGAGCTCATCCCGTTTCGATCGTGCTCGGGATCGGCGAGCCGTCGATGCTCCCACCATGCGGGGGAACGATCGAAGAACCCTGGAATCCCCTGTCTGACCCGATCGAAGAAGGGTGGGAGCAGCCGGCTCGCCTCATCGGCGTCGATGAGCCGGACCTCCCGCGGGGCCGGAGCCAGACGGTGAAAGCCGACGTGCTCTCGATCCACTTCGATCTCATGACAGATGGCGGCGCATCCGTATCCGAATCGGCCATAGATGGCGCTGTCGGTGGCCCACAGCGCGGCGATCGGCTCCTCGTGCTCCCTGACATCGTCCAGATGCGCCCTCATCATCTGGCGCAGGATTCCCTGCCGCCGGTGAGTGGGGGAGACCGAGACGATCGTCGTGCCACCACAAGCAACCTTGCCGCCCGGCACGGTCATCTCGAGCTCAAATGCCGCTGAAGTGCTCACTATCCGCCCGTCGTCGAACCCGCAGCGTGTCCGGTGAAGGGGGAGAGTCGATCTGAAGCGGTCGTCGTCGGGGCGGGGGTCGAAGCTGAAGACGAGGCCGAGGGCCCTTCTCAGGTCGTCGAACTCGTCGGGACCTATGGCTCTGAACTCGACCGCCATCAGGCGTCGGGTGCTGCCCCGCTCGCAGTCCTCGCGTTTGCCACTTCGACGTCGAAATCGGTCACGGCATTGGTGAACGCGGCCACCGCGGCACGGCGCAGGTCACCTGGGTCGGTGGACCTGAGCCCGGTGACCGCCTCGTCCGCAGCGCGGGCGGCGAGGCTGATTCGTTCTGCCAAGGCTGTGTGGTTGGCCTCGAGTCCGGCCGGGGGAGCGAGCGCGGCGACCTCGTCGGAAAGAGCCTGTGACGCTTCGGCCACCGCGTCCATACGAGGCGCCGCCTCGGAGAATTCGATCTCCCGGTCGTTGTCGAAAGCGGTGTTGACTGTGACCAACTCGGTGTTCAGCGCCTGCAGCTCGCCGCTGATCCTGTCGAGCTCACCGAGATAGACCTGTAGGGCGTCACTGTCCACGGTGCCTCCGTTGCTAGGCACGGTGGTGGTCTCCCCGTCGGCCGGTACGGTCGTAGTGGGCCCTGACACCAAAGTGGTGTCAGGAGACGCTTCGGGAAGCGAGCGAACGAAGAAGTAGGTGAACGCGACCATCCCCAATATGACAAGGGGGAGGATCCAGCGGCCCGGTTTCGGGTCGGGGTTGACTGCCATGACCGGCGAAACGATAGCTTCTATCGTCTAGTTCCCGAGGTTGCCTGCTCTGGTGTCGTCAAGGGTCGTCCGGCGGGCAGGCGATGACACGATCGATCCCCTTGAACTGGGCACCGCCGACTCATACCTTCGAGGGATGGACCAGGACAGGAACGAGGTCTACGAGCGCATCCCGTGGGAGACACTCGAAGACAAGAAGGGCGACCGCCAGTGGCTGACATATGGAGTGGCAGGCGCGGTCGTCCTGGGAGCGCTCGCATACTCGTACATGAGTAATCGACCGGTCGCTCTACCAGTTGCCGCGATGGTGGAAGTATCGGAGGTGACCGCGCCATCGACGCCCGCGGCCGTAGATCCGGTACCGGTCCCGGCTGTGTCTCCGACGCTGTCGACGACGCCGGTGTTGACGTCAGAAGCCGATCTCTATGCGATTCACCCCGAACGGGTGGCCGATCGGGTGGCGGCCCATGCCGAGTGGTTCGTAGCCGAATATCTCACTGTGGACGGGTCGGAACAGGGTCGGGAAACCCTCGCTTCGCTGATGCCGGTCGGGGTCCCGCTGCCGGTGGCACCTGAAGGGACCCTGGTGTTCGTGGAGTGGGTGCGCACAGTCTCGGTTGAGGAGATCGCACCGCTCACCTATCGAGCGACGGTCCTGGCCCGATCTCTGGCGACACTGGACGACAGCGGCTACGAACGCCAGGCGCCCCTGGAGGTGACGGTCGAGATCTCGATGACGGAGGAGTCTCCTCAGGTCTTGCTGCCTCCTGAAGCGAGGCCTGCCAGCAGTGGTCCCGCCCATCAGCCCACCCTGATCGCGGTGCCCGATGACGTCGGAGCGGCGGCGCTCGAGATGACGGGCGGGTCGGAGATCGTCGGGGGAACTCCCGGTGAAGGGGGTGGCTGGCGGGTGGTGTTGCTCGCCCCCGGGCTCGATGGGGTGAGCCGACCGGTGACGGTTGCAGTGCCCTGACTCCCCGCCCTCAGCAGTCACCTTCTTTTCTGGGGCCGTCGTCGGCCCGGGATCAGCTGTCGAACTCGCTCTCTAGGATCGCGGTCGCCTCCGGGATGATGGTGTCCCAGCTCGAGTCAGGAGTCTTGGAGATGGTCACGAAATCGGCGGTCAGGAAGATGCTGGTGACTCCAGGCAGCGCGAGAAGGTCACGGGCGAAGGGCTCCGCCGGATCTGAGCCGGTCACATGCGTCGTGGGACCACCGACCGGGGACCCAACGGAAAACTTCATCGCGTTGGGGTTGGGGGATGGAGCGACGGTCACAGGCATGTCGGAGCGAGGCTAATCGGGTGTCGTCGACCATTGGAGTGGACGTGGGAGGCACGTTCACCGATGTCGTCATCTTCGACGGGAGCACGGTGTCGGGTCACAAGGTGGCCACGACCCCTGATCAGTCGGTCGCGGTGGCCCAGGCGATTGCTGCAGCCGGTGTCGGCGCCGACTCGGTGTTTCTCCACGGCACCACTGCCGGGACCAACGCCCTGCTCGAAGGGCGGGGTGCGCGAACTGCGCTGGTGACCTCAGCGGGCTTCGAGGATCTCATCGAGATCGGGCGTCAGGCGCGCCCGTCGCTCTACGACCCTTTCGCCGACCGGCCGTCACCACTGGTCGACCGATCGCTCCGTTTCGGCTTCGACGGAGACCCGACACCGCTCCGTGACGCGATCAGGGCCGCCCAGCCCGAGGCGATCGCCGTCGCCCTGGTCCGCTCGTACACCGATCCCGGTGAGGAGCTCGATCTGGCCAACACCCTGAGCCAGGAGTTGGATATCCCGGTGTCGGTCGGGGCCAGGGTCTCTCCCCTGTTTCGGGAGTACGAGAGAATCGCCACGACGGTACTCAACGCCTTCCTCACCCCCGAGGTCGCCGGCTACCTGGCACGTCTCGATCGGGCGGTGGCGGCTGAGCGGCGGCTGGTGATGACCTCCTCGGGTGGGCTCCTTCCTTTCGGGTCGGCAGTCGGGTATGCCGGGCGGCTGGTGTTGTCTGGCCCCGCCGCCGGAGTGGTGGCGGCGACCGAACTGGGGAGAGCGAAGGGTCATGACTCGGTGATCAGCTTCGACATGGGCGGCACTTCCACCGATGTTTGCCGTATCGCGGGCGGCCGGTCAGGGGGCAGACCTCGGGTCGGGGTCGGAGGCAATGTCAACCGGGTCCCGTCGCTGCCGGTGAGGACCATTGGTGCAGGCGGGGGAAGCCTGGTCTGGATCGACGACGGTGGAGCCTTGCGGGTCGGTCCCCAGTCAGCCGGTTCGGATCCGGGGCCGGCCGCCTACAGGCTCGGAGGAGACCAGGCCACCGTGACCGACGCCAACGTGGTTCTGGGCCGTATCCCTGTCGCGCACCCTCTTGGCGGGTCGGTGACACTTGACGTGGCCGCCGCCCGGGGAGTCATGTCGAGTATCGGCGCCCTTCTCGGCCTGGACATCGAAGCCGTGGGAGCGGGAATCATCGAGGTGGTCGACACCCACATGGAGCGAGCTTTGCGTGCGGTGTCTCTCGAGGAGGGAGTGGATCCGAGAGACTCGGTCCTGGTCGCGTTCGGAGGAGCCGGCGGTCTCCATGCCTCACGACTGGCGAGACGGCTCGGGATGAGGAAGATCTTGATCCCGCCATTGTCGGGGGTTTTCTCGGCGCTGGGGTTGCTATTGGCCCGGCCCAGCAGTGACGCGAACAAGACGGTCATGCTCGACGAGGGGTCGGCGCTGTTGGAGACCGTCGCCGTGGCGATCGAAGCCGAAGCCCGCGATACCTACTCGATGGATCACGGGTCTCCCGGGGTTGGCTCTGTGGTTCGGGGGGAGGTTCGATACGTTGGCCAGTCTCATGAGCTAGACGTGCCGTTGACCACCAGTTGGGCCGAAACACGCCGGACGTTCGAAAGAGAGCATCTGGCTCGTTTCGGGTTCACCCGGGAAACACAGCCGATCGAGCTGGTCAACGTGAAGGCGGTGGTAGCCGGGGAAGCCCCATTGCGCTGGTCGGATCTCCCGTCGCTGCCGGCGAGGGACCGACCGGTCGCGACCCCGTCCCTGACCCGGCTGGGCAGCCGAACGATCGAGGTCGATGTGTGGAACAGGTCCGAGCTGTCACCCGAATTCGAGACGAACGGCCCGGCGATCATCGTGGAGGCCGACTCGGCGGTTTGGCTCGAGCCCGAGGACACTTTGGTCGTTCACCAGGACGGGACCCTGGAGATCGCGTCATGAGCTCCTCGGTCGTCGATGCTCGCAGGTTTATCTCGGCCGAGTTGACCGCGGCAGCCAATCCCGAAAAGGCCGTGGGGATGCAGGGCTATATGAAGACCGACATGCCCTTCTACGGGGTGCAGAAGCCGGGGCGCACCGAGATCCTGCAACGACTGGTGAAGACATTCCCTCCAGCAGATCGACAGCAGTACGAGGATCTGGTGCTCGGTCTGTGGGACCTTCCCCATCGGGAAGAGAAGTACCTGGCGATCGCCTTCGCTCGCCAATTCCCTGACTTCGTCACGACCGAGTCTCTCCCGCTCTACCGCCGGCTGATGGTCGACGGTGCCTGGTGGGACTTCGTCGATGAGGTTGCGGTCAAGGTGATTGGTCGGTTGGTCCTAGACGATCCCGCCCGCGCCTGGCCTGTGGTCGATCCCTGGATCGACGACGAGGTCATGTGGCTGCGACGGGCCGCGATCATCTGTCAGATCGGGGCCAAGGAGGACACCGACTCGGAACGACTCTTCCGTTTCTGCTACGAACGGGCTTTCGAGAAGGAGTTCTTCATCCGCAAGGCGATCGGATGGGCTCTGCGCGAGCATGCCAAGACCGATCCCGAGGCGGTCGCCGCGTTTGCAACCGGTCACCGTGACCGGCTCTCGACACTCTCATATCGCGAGGCCACCAAACACATCGGGCATTAGTGCACCGACTCGCACTCAGGATTCGAGCAGGGTCTTCAATGTCCCGAGGTCTTTGGTCACCCACGCGATGTCGCGGGCCAGGTCCTCGTCGCTCATCCCCGGAGTGCTGAACAGGGTGAAGATCACCTCGCTGCCCGATCCGTTGGCCACGACCCGCATCGGCACATAGACCTCGATCCCGTTGGCCAACGTCACGTGGTGATCGAGAACTCCGTTCTCGTTGCGAGGGGCGAAACGAACCCGGATCGCCCCCTCTGGCGTATTGGCCACCCAATGATCGTCTACGGGCTCGAGGGTGGTGGCCAGTCCTGTGGCCCAGCGTGGGAAGTTCTCGGGCCGGCTGGCGAATTCATAGACCTCGTGTGGGCCGCGCTCGATCGAGACGCTTATGTTGTGGGCCTGATGCGTGATGGCATTCCTTTCTCTCCCCTTGAGCAGCCACCCATGATGCTCTGGATCACAACTTGAGCATCGACCCGATAAGCCTAGAGGTAGCCCGTAACCGGCTCTCTTCGGTTGCTGATGAGATGGGCCTGGTCCTTCGGCACACCTCTCTGTCGCCCAACATCAAGGAGCGTGCCGACTGCTCGGCGGCCGTGTTCACGCCCGGAGGTGAGATGCTGGCCCAGGCCGAGCACATCCCGGTTCATCTCGGCTCGATGCCCGAGTCGGTGGCCGCCTGCCTGGAGCGTTTCGAGCCGGTGCCGGGAGTTCAGTACGCGGTCAACGACCCCTTCGCCGGCGGGACCCATCTCAACGACCTGACCCTCGTCGCCCCGGTGTTCGTGGGATCGGAACATGTGGCCTGGGTGGCCAACCGAGCTCATCATGCCGACGTCGGCGGTGAGGCTCCCGGATCGATGCCGGCCCACGCGGTGACGATCGATCAGGAAGGTCACCGTGTCGCCCCGATGGTCGCCTTCGCCGCCGGGGCCTGGGCCGAGGAGTTCGCCTCGCCGTTTGTGGCCGCTTCGAGGACACCGGGGGAGCGCAGAGGCGACCTCGAGGCACAGATCGGGGCCAATGCGGTTGGTGCGGCTCGGGTTTCCGAACTGGTCTCACAGCAGGGAGCCTTGAGTTTCGGCCGGTTGGCTGGAGCTCTGCTCGATTACGGGGAGCGTCGGATGACATCTGCCCTGGCCCAGCTTCCCGACGGTCGGTTCTCATTTGTCGACTACATGGAGCACGGAGAGTCCGACGTCGCCATCCGGGTCGAGGTCGGCATCTCAGGGGACCATCTCACAGCTGATTTCTCAGGAACCGACAGCCAGGTCGAAGCCAATTTCAACGCCGTCGAAGCCGTGACAAGATCGTGTCTCTACTTCGCGGTCCGGGTGGCGACCGATCCCACCATCCCCGCCAACGGTGGCTGTTATCGACCCCTGTCGCTCATCGCTCCGCCCGGTTCGGTCGTAAACGCCAGATCCCCAGCCGCGGTTGCCGCAGGCAATGTCGAGACCAGCCAGCGTATCGCCGATGTCCTGCTCGGTGCCCTGGCGCAAGCTGCGCCCCACCGGGTACCTGCCGCCTCGCAGGGCACGATGAACAACGTGCTGATCGGCAACGACGACTTTGCCTACTACGAGACGGTGGCCGGCGGGCAAGGTGGGCGCCCGGGGAGAGACGGTCAGTCCGGGATCCAGACCGGGATGACCAACACCGA
>Ga0214472_10002417_pt1 | contig 20145 bp, 19 predicted proteins | sample RVTome_6_FD_207662 | JGI IMG/M metagenome (GOLD analysis project Ga0214472, IMG submission 207662) | Soil microbial communities from uranium-contaminated site in the Upper Colorado River Basin, Wyoming, United States - RVT140D175 | ecosystem: Environmental > Terrestrial > Soil > Contaminated >...
CATATCCTCGATCCGAACACCGCCACCTCCCCGGACGTCCGGCACCCAGATGAGGGGCTCGACCGCGAAGACCATGTTCGGCTGAAGCTCGTATATTGTGGCCCCCGGCAGGGTCTCACCGATGTACGGCGGCTCATTGGCGCCGACGCCGATGCCGTGGCCGATGAACAGGCTGAACAGGTTGTCGGCGAAGCCTCGCGCGGCGACTTTGTCGATGATCGCGTTCGCGACGTCGAGGTTCGTCCGGCCCGGCCGCATCTCGGCGATGCCGGCCATCAGTCCCTCGTAGACGGCCGTGTAGATCTCCTTCTGACGGGTGCTCGGCTTGCCGACGATCGTCGTGCGGCCGATGTCGGCGAAATAGCCGTTCCACATCGCGCCGATGTCGATGAAGCACAGGTCCTGGTTCCGGAGGACCTTGTCCGTGCAGATTCGGTGAGGCGGTGACATATGCTCGCCGGACGCGACGAACGGGGTGATCACGTGCGGCATCTCGCCGCCGAGGTAGTAGAGCGTCTGGAGCGCGTCGCCGGCGATCTCGTTCTCGCGGCGCCCGGCGCGCGTCTCGTCGAGCGCGCGCTGCGTCACCGAGTCTCCGATCGCGCAGGCCTCCTCGATGATCGGGATCTCCTCGTCGAGCTTGATCAGCCGGGCGCGCTGCATCACGGTGTCCGCGTCGACGACCTCGATTTCCGGCAAGTGCTGACGGATCGACTCGAGCAGCGACAGGTTGGCCTGGTCGATGCCGAGCCGGCCCGACGCGACTCCGATCTCGCGGAGCTGGGGTTTGAGGATGTCGGTCACGAACCCGTCGACGAGTTCGCGCTGCTCCATGATCGGGACGGCATGCGCGGACGCGAGCCAGGGCATCCCGAAACGCGCCTTGTCGAGCTCGCCTCCTGAGCAGAGCAGCACCGGCTCGGCCGACGCGGCGAACAGGACGCCGTTGAGCGACGAGGCCTTGTAGGCGATGATTTGCGCCCGTAGCGACGTCAGATAGCGGACGTTCTCGTTCTTCCAGAGCAGGACTGCATCAAGATCGGACGCGGCGATCTCTGCACGAACACGCTCCACTCGCTTCTGGCGGAGGGCCACGAGGTCGTAGCGGTCCTCCCAATCGACGGCCATCGGCCCCTTGGCGTAGCTCATCGTCCTCCTTAACACCCTGACGGGCTTCATCGGAGCGAGTTGCGGCCGGGGATGCCCCGGGGATCGTCTCGGCATTGTGCATTATCGGCCACGAGGGCGACGGATCACGTACAATCCCGAGCGTGGCCAAGGTTCTGACGTCGGAGCTCCTCGATAGCCCGTATCGCACCGCCCAGGCGGTCGTGGCCGACCGGCTGCGGCGCTCGGTCCTGTCGGGCCAGATGCCGCCCGGTTCGCGCCTCCTCCAGGCAGTCGTGGCGGCCGAGATGCGTACGTCGACCACGCCTGTCCGGGAAGCGATGCGCGAGCTCGCCAGCGAGGGGCTGCTGGACCTCGATCCCCATCGCGGCGTCGTCGTCCATCAGCCGAGCATCGGCGAGCTCCAGGAGATCTACCGGATTCGCGCGCTGCTGGAACCGATGGCGATTGCGGTGACGGTCGAGAATATCCGGCCCGCGCAGCTTGCGCTAGCGAAGAAGGTCCTGGACGAAATGGAGCGCCAGACGGACGTTGCCGAGTGGACGCTCCTCAATGCGGCGTTCCATTCGATGCTTACCGAGGCGAGCGGGATGCTGATCCTTACTTCGATCCTCGACAAGCTGCGGAACCTCTCAGCGCTGTACGTCGCATCGATGGTCGACCGGCATCCCGACCGGCTCAGGAAGGCCAACGAGGAGCACCGAGGGCTCCTCGAGGCCTGCACGTCCCGCGATGTGGTGGCCGCCCAGACGCTCGCCGTCGAGCACCTCCAGCACTCCCTCGTCATGGGACAGGAGCAGCTGTCGGCGCCGCAGCCTCAAGCTACGCCGACCGGGGCCTGAGGAATCCTCAACCGATTGTGGGGCGTTTCGAACAGGTCAGGCAGGAACCTGGTCCACCGGCTGGGCTAGCACGCGTCGAGTGCGCCTCTCGGTTCGCGACCGATGCACCCTCCATGAATCGCCGTGTATGATGCACAATCGACAAGCAATCGCGGGAGGCCAGGGTAGTGACATCGACGCCATGGAAGACGGACCGCTGGTTCTCGAGTCCGTGGAACTACCTCGCTGAGGTCACGCAGGAATTCACGTTCCCGGACAAGCTCGAACTTCACGACGTGACCCTGCGCGACGGAGAGCAGCAAGCAGGCGTGGAGTTCACGACCGATGACAAGATCCGGATCGCCGAGCTGCTCGCCGAGGCCGGCGTTCACCGGATCGAGGCCGGTCTACCGGCGGTATCGAAGGCCGACGAGCTGGCCGTGCGCGAGATCGTGCGGCGCGGCCTCGGGTCGAAGATCTACGCGTTCTCGCGATGCATGATCGACGATGTGAAGCTGGCCGTGGATTGTGGAGTGGCCGGCGTCGTCATGGAGATCCCCTCGAGCCATCACCTCATCGAGCGCGCGTACCGGTGGCCGGTCGAGAAGGCACTCGACCTATCGATCGAGGCGACGTCCTACGCGCACGAGCACGGTCTCGACGTGTCGTTCTTTCCGATCGATGCCACTCGATCGAGCGCGGTCGAGCTCCTAGACGACCTGAGCAGGGTCGCGACCGACGGGCACGTCGATGCCGTCGGACTGGTCGATACGTTCGGGGTTATCTCGCCCCACGCGGTGAACTACTTCGTGTCCCAGATCCGCAGCCGACTAGCCGTCCCGCTCGAGACCCACTTCCATATGGACATGGGCCTCGGTGTGGCGAACACGCTCATCGCCGTCTCGATGGGCGCGGCGTGCATCCAGACGACGATTGCCGGGCTGGGCGAGCGCGCGGGCAACACCCCAATGGAAGAGACGATCCTCGCCCTCCTGACGATGTATGGCATCGACACCGGGATCAAGACCGAGCGCTTCTATCCGATGGCGCGCGAGGTCCTCGAGCGGGCCCGGGTCAACCAGCCGTCGAATCGTCCGGTCGTCGGTGAGCGCCTGTTCAACGTGGAGTCGGGGATCATCACGAGCTGGGTGAAGAACGTCGGGGACGAGTTCCTCACCGAGGCCTTTCCCTACCGGCCCGAGCTCGTCGGCCAGCGGCCACCGGAGATCGTTCTCGGGAAGGGCTCCGGCCTCGACTCGGTCGCGATCTGGCTCGATCGGATCGGCGTCACCGCATCCTCAGAGGAGATTTTGGCCATCCTCGTCGAGGTCAAGGCCCGCTCGCTGGAAACGAAGAGCCTGCTCGGCGAGGACGAGTTCGTGACGATCGTCGACCGCGTCCTGCCGGGTCGCCGGAGCGATGCGGCGCCGGTGCCCGTCGCCGGTGAGCGGGCGACCTGACCGACCGCCTCGCGGCGCCGTCGATCGTCGCACCTGCTGCGGCTCGCGACGCGCGCCGGTCTGGTCGGGTCGGCCGATGACGGGGTCTCGTTGACTCGGCCATCCCCGAGGACCAGCCTTCGCCCGGTCATCGATGCGTCAGCCGTGGTCGCGGTCGGCGTGATCCCGGCCTTCCTGCTTGGTGCATCTGTCGTCGAGATCCGCCGGCAGTTCGACGTACCGCCGGCCGCGCTCGGTGGGCTAGTCGGCCTGTTCTTCGGCTGCTCGGCCATCGCGTCCGGGCCCGCCGGAAAACTCACCGAGCGCATCGGTTCGTGGAACGGAATGAGCGTGTCGGCGATCGGCGCGGCTGCGTGCCTTGCCGGAATCGCGCTCCTCGCGCGGGACATCCCGTCGCTCGGTGGCCTCCTCGTGCTCGGCGGGTTGGCCAATGGTCTGGCCAACCCGGCCGCGAACCTGGTGCTGGTCGAAACGATGCCCGTGCATCGCCGCGCGCTCGCCCTCGGCGTGAAGCAGGCCGCGATCCCCTCGGCCACGCTGCTCGCCGGCCTGTCGATCCCGCTCCTCGCCCTGACGCTTGGATGGCGCTCGGCGTTTCTGGGCGCGGCGACGGTCGCGCTGCTCCTCGCGCTCGAGTGTGCGAGCCGGGGGAGAGCCGCCCCGATCGCGAGCAGATCTCTCGCGCGGGGATCCACGAGGGGGGCCGGGTCGATCAATCGGGTGACGGTCATGCTCGCGGTCGGCGCCACGCTCGGGATCTGGGGCGGCCAGGCGATGGGGACCTTCCTCGTCAGTTACGGAGTCGACCTCGGCCTGAGCGTCTCGGAGGCGGGCCTCGTCCTCACCAGCGCGAGTCTCGCCGGGATCGCCTCGCGCATCGTCGCCGGGTGGATCGTGGACCGGCGAGGCGGAACCGGGATCGACGAGCTCGCCATCATGCTCGGGATCGGGGCGGGGGGCCTCCTCCTCATCTCGGTCGGGTCGCCATCGCTCGTATTTGTCGGGGCGATCCCCGCCTTCGCAGGCGGATGGGGCTGGAGCGGCGTCCTGACGTTCGCCGTGGTTCGCGCGAATCCGGCGAGTCCGGCCGCGGCGACGGGAATCACGCAGGCGGGCGTGTTCGTGGGCGCCACGCTCGGGGTGCCGGCGTTCGGGCTCATCACAGAAGCGGCGTCATTTGAGACCGCCTGGGTTGCCACGTCGGCGAGCGCGCTCGCCGCCCTGCTCATCGTGAAGCTGGCGGGACGGCAGCTTGGTAACGCGGAATCTGCGATCCCGACTGGTTCCGGACTTCGGGCTATTTCCGGACCTCGGGCTCGTTCAGGACCTCGGGCTCGTTCAGGACCTCGGGATTGAGGATGTCTGGCGGTCGCTCGCCGCGGGTCATCGCCACCACGTTCTCCGCACAGCGGATCGACATCAGGCGGCGGGACTCGTACGTCGCGCTGCCGATGTGGGGCGTGAGGATGACATTGCTCATCGCGAGCAGCTCGGGCGACGGGGCCGGCTCGCTGACCGGCGGCTCGTGCCAGTAGACGTCGAGACCGGCTCCAGCGATCCACTTCTCCTGAAGCGCCTTGATGAGTGCCGGCTCGTCGACGATCCGACCCCGTCCGGTGTTGATGAAGAACGCAGACGGCTTCATCAGGCGGAACTCCCGCTCCTTGATGAGCAGGTGTGTCGACGGGTTGTAGTTGGCCATGATGACGACGTAGTCGGCCTCCCTGAGGACGTCGTCGATGCTCGACTTGTAGGTAACGCCGAGTGCCTGCTCCTCCTCCTCCGGCAGCCGCGTGCGCTTCGCGTAGATGACCTCGAGCTCGAATGCCCGGAGACGCTTCACGAGCTCGTGCCCGATGCCCCCGAGACCGATGAGTCCGGCCGTCTTCCCGGGCAGCGAGTGGGCGAGGAACGTCATCGACTGCTCCTGGTGGAAGCGGCCGAAGCGCGTGAAGTGGTCCGCCTCGACCAGCCGCCAGGTGACCCCGAGGATGAGGGCCATCGTCAGGTCGCAGGTCGTCTTCGTGATGTAGTGCGGGATGTTCGTGACCGGGACGCCGCGACGCGTGGCAGCCTCGACGTCGACGACGCCGGTCAGGCCCATCGACATCGCGGCGATGCCCTTGAGGTTCGGACTCCGCGCGAGGATGTCGTCGTCGATGGTCGTGTCGCCGAGCGTGTAGAGGTAGTCGGCGCGCGACAAGCCGTCGAGCAGCTCGGGCCGGCTGATCATCCGTTCGGAATGGAAGACCTCGACGTCGCCGACGCTTTCGAGGACGCTCAAGGCCTCGGGCATGATCGGCTGGACGACGAAGATGCGCGGCTTCATTGGCGACCCTCCGGCTCCGGTGGTGTCCGACACCAAGCATGCCCGTCCGATGAGGCGGGCTGTCGTCTGGGATCTCCGGAACCGGGCGACGGCCCTGCGGGCCATGGGAGCGGTGCCGGGTGGGTATGATACCAGATGCACGATGCATCCTATCGTCTCACCACGGCTTCCGTTTCCGATCGGGAGGGCCGGTTGATCGCGTCCGCGCGCGCGCCCGACGCGCCTGCTGGTCCGCTCGCCGGCGTTCGGGTATTCGACCTGACACGCGTGCTGGCAGGCCCGTTCTGCACGATGGTGCTGGCCGATCTCGGGGCCGACGTCATCAAGATCGAGGGACCCCGAACGCCAGACTACTCACGGAGCATTCCGCCGTTCATCGGGCTCATGAGCCACTACTTCCTGTCGATCAATCGGAACAAGCGAAGCGTGGCATTCGACCTCAAGACCGACCGTGGCCGCGAGCTCGCCGTCCGACTCGCTCTCACGTGCGACGTCGTCGTCGAGAACTTCCGGCCGGGGACGCTCGAGCGGCTGGGACTCGGCTATGAGGCCCTTAGCCGCCGAAAGCCGGAGATCGTCGTCTGCTCCATCAGCGGGTTCGGCCAGCGCGGCGAGCATGCCGGGAGGGCGTCCGTCGACACGGTCGTCCAGGCGTTGAGCGGTGCGATGAGCGTCACGGGCGAGCCCGAGGGCCCTCCGGTCAAGCTCGGTCTCCCGCTGGGCGACCTGGCCGGCTCGATGTGGGCCGCCGTCGGCATCCTGGCCGCACTCCATCGACGGTCGGTGACCGGGCGCGGCGATCATGTCGACGTGAGCCTCCTCGACGGCCTGATCGGTCTCCAGGCCTACCTCGCCGAGCTGTATCTCGTGACCGGGCATAGTCCGGGTCCGGTCGGCAGCAGCCATCACGTCGTGCCGGCGTACGGGCGCTACGCCGTCGCCGACGGACACCTCGTTCTGGCCGCCCAGATGGACGGCTTCTGGCGGAACTTCTGGGTTGCCGCAGGGAGGCCCGAGGTCGCCGAGGATCCGCGGTACCTGACGGTCGGCGACCGCAGCGCGCGCTTTGCCGAGGTCGAACAGCTCGTGGAGCGGACTCTGCGCACCAAGACCCTTGCCGAATGGACGGCGCTGCTGGAGAGCGCCGACGTCCCGCACGCCCCGATCCTGAGCATTGGCGAGGCGCTCGAGCAACCGGTGGCTCGCGAACGGCTGCTGGTCCGAGAACTTGATCAGCCCGGCTCCGGGCCGGTCCAGGTTCCCGGCCCGATCATCAAGTTCCTCGGCTCGGAGGACGACGCCGATCTGCGCCACGCACCGTCGCTCGGAGAGCACACCCGGCAGATCCTCGTCGAGGACCTCGGCCTTACGCAGCCCGAGGTCGACGACCTCGTCGTCCAAGGGATCGTGGTCGCGGCGGCGGCCGAGACACCACGCCGAACGGTGAAAGCGACATGAGACCCTACCGCTCGTTTCTGTTCATGCCCGGCAACCGCCAACGGATGCTCGACAAGGGCCCCACGACGGGCGCCGACGCGCTACTCCCCGATCTCGAGGACGCCGTGCCGGTCAAGGAGAAGGCCACGGCGCGCGCGATGGTACGCGACTACGTCCCAACGGTCGACGGGCTGGCCGTATTCGTCCGGATCAACTCGGTCGCGACCGGCATGGCTCGGGACGACCTCGAGGCCGTCGTCGTCCCGGGCCTCCGGGGCGTGTTCGTCGCGAAGGTCGAGTCGCCCGACGAGATTCGACAGGTCGCGGCATGGCTCGAGGCGCTGGAGGAAGCGGCAGGCATCGAGCCCGGAACCATCGCGATCGTGGCCATGCTCGAGACGGCCAACGCGGTCCGTCTCGGATACGACATCGCCACGGCGTCGCCGCGCGTCGGTTCGCTGTGCTACTCGGGCGCCGAGAACGGCGACCTCCAGACCGACCTCGGCTGTGACTGGTCGGTCGAGGGGACCGAAATGCTGTACGCGCGGTCAAAGATCGTCCTCGACGCGCGGGCCGCCGGGATTGAATACCCGATCGAGGGCGTGTACGCCGCTCTCGACGACATCGACGGGCTGGTCGCCGACACGACGCTCTCGAAGCGTCTCGGCTACAAGGGCCGGGCAATCATCCACCCGAGGCACGTCGAGGCGGTCAACCGCATCTACGCCCCCCAGCCGGAGGAGATCGAGTATTGCCGCGGCCTTCTCGTCGCGTTCGACACGGCACTCGGTGAAGGCAGGGCCTCGGTCGCTTACCGCGGCAAGATGATCGACTACGCTATGGCGGCCCGCGCACGGCGAGTCCTTGCGCTTGCCGCAGAGCTGCGCTCCGGCGGAGCTGAGGAACGGGCCCGATGACCACCCGGGAGTGGGGGCCGACCATCCTCGTCTCGCGCGAGCAGATCGAGCAGATCGTGGACCTCGACGACGCCCGGGCCGTGGTCGAGGAGGTCCTCCGTGAGCAGGCGCGCGGCCGGGTCGCGATGCCGGCCAAGGTCACGATGAACCTCGCCGACTTCGGTCTCGAGGCTTGGAACACGGCCATGCCGGCCTACATCGAAGCCCTCGGCGCGTCGGGCTTCAAGTGGGTCGGCGGTTTCGCCGAGAACCGCTCCCGCCACGGCCTGCCCTTCCTCATCTCGCTGATCCTCGTCCAGGATCCACCGACGGGGTACCCGCTGGCCGTCATGGAGGGCGTCCACATCACGAACCTGCGAACGGCGGCGCTCAACGCGCTCATCGTCGAGCTCTACGCGCGGCCGGAGTCTCGCCGGCTCGGCATCATCGGGGCCGGCGTCCAGGCCCGCTTCGCGGTGGCCGCCATCCGGCGTATCGTTCCGCTCGAGGAAGTCAGGGTCCACGACACCGACCCCGGAGCGTCCGCGCGCTTCGCCCGGGACATCGAGGCCCAGCATGGTATCGCCGTGTCCGTCTGCGACGGCGCGGAGGGCGCCGTCGCCGGGGCCGACATTGTGATCACCGCGACGCCGTCCGTCACGCCGCTCGTCAGGCGAGCTTGGTTGGCGCCTGGCGTCACGGCGATCTCCGTCGGCAGTCAGGGCCAGGAGTTCGACGACGAGGTCATCCTTGGCGTCGACAAGCTCATCTGCGACTCGTGGGAGCAGTGCTCGCACCTCGGCGAGCTCCGGGAGCTCGCAGAGACTGGGCGCTTGACGCGGGCCGACGTGTATGCCGAGATCGGCGAGACGATCGCCGGGCTCCGTGCCGGCCGGGAACACCAGGACGAGGACATCCTCGTCGTCCCGATCGGGCTCGGCGCGCTCGACATCGCGCTCGGTCGGGTCGCCTACGAGCGCGTTGCGGCAGCCGGCGGCGCCGCGTCGTTCCGGTTCTTCGAATCAGGCACGCAGTAGCAGCGGGAGGGTTCACGATGACACTCGGTTGGGGAATCATCGGCCTCGGTCGGGCGGCCGATACCCTGGTCGCCCCGGCGATCACGGCAGATCCGAACAGCCGCCTCGTCGCCGTGGTCAGTCGGGATCAGGCGCGGGCCGATGCGTTCGCGGAGCGGCATGAGGCCTCGGCGGCTGGCACGGACTACGAGGCGATGCTGGCCAATCCCGAGGTCGACGTGGTTGCGATCACGTCCCCGAACGCCCTCCACCCCGAGCAGGCGATCGCCGCCGCGCAGGCCGGCAAGCACGTCTTCTCCGACAAGCCGCTGGCCCCGACCTCGGCCGATGCCGAGCGGGTGCTCGGTGCCTGTGCCTCGGCCGGCGTCCGGATCGGCATGGACTTCCAGACACGCCATCACGTCTGCTTCCAGGAGGCCCGCCAGATCATCGAGCGGGGCGAGATCGGTGACATCGTCAGCGTCCAGGTGGACGCGAGCCCGGGCGACGTTCCGCTCGGCGGCTGGCGGACGGACCCGGAGCTCGCCGGCTTCGGTGCCGTGAACAACATCGCGGTCCACATCTACGACCTGCTGCGCTTCCTGATCGGCGCCGAGGTCGTCGAGGTCGCGGCGATGTTCGAGGTGGGACGGAAGGACGCGCTGGAGCGGCTGCCCTTCGTGCTCATGCGGTTCTCGAACGGTGCCCTCGCCTTCGCAAACGGAAACCAGCTCACGAAGCACCCGCTCAACGACATCGTCATCCACGGCTCGACCGGCCGGATCGACGGCCGCTCGATCACGCGGCCGGAGACCGAGGGCACGATGCGAGTGCTCACGTCGGCGGGCGAGCGCGTCGGCGACTACTCGTCCCACGACGCCTACATGCGGACCGTGCGCGCGTTCAGCGACGCGGTCGAGGCCGGGCGCGAGCCCAACCCATCGGGTCTCGACGGCCTTCGCTGCGTCCAGCTCACGGATGCCATTCGGCGGTCCGCGAGGGAAGGCCGAATCGTCGGGCTGCAGGCCTGATGGGAGCTGCCCGGCGGACATCGTCGAGTATACGGGAACCCCCGGGCGACCGATCTGAGGCCCCCTCCGTCGCGGCGCTCGTCGCCGGGCTCCGGGCAGGAGCGCTCGATCCGGTGGAGGTGCTCCACGAGCACCTCCGGCGGCTGGCCGGCTCCGAGATCAACGCGTTCCTGTGGGCCGAGCCGCACCCGTTGCTGGCCGCCGCTCGTGCAGCCGACCTCGCCGGGCGGCCGCTCGGCGGCCTTCCGATCGCATTGAAGGACAACATCGACACGGCCGGCATCCCAACGACCTCCGGTTCTCCTGTCGATCGGGATCGCGTGCCCTCGTCCGACGCGACCGTCTGGCGGCGCCTTCGCGACACCGGCGGAGCGGTGCTGCTCGGGAAGACCCACATGTCGGAGTACGCCTACCGGTCCCACAACCCAACCCTCGGCTGGGTCCGCAACCCGCGCAACCCGGACCGGGCAACGGGCGGATCGAGCTCCGGCTCGGCCGCCGCCGTGGCGGCCGGCATTGCGCCGGTCGCCATCGGGACCGACACCGGTGGCTCGGTGCGGATCCCCGCCGCGTACTGCGGCGTTGTCGGCCTGAAGGGCACGTTCGGACTCATCGAGAACGACGGGGTCGTCCCGCTCAGCCGGCGGATGGACCATGTCGGGGTCCTCGCCCGGTCCGTAACGGACGCGGCGATCGTGTTCGAGCAGATGACGCCCCGACCGCTCGGGCTGACCGAGCCCGGCACGCTCGAAGTACGGCCGGCGGAGCCGGGCCGGCTCCGCGTCGGAATCGAGCGGGGGTACTTCAGCGCCGGGGCGCAGCCGGCCGTCGCGCGAACGTTGTCAACTGCGGTGGCGAGACTCGCGGCCGCGGGCTGCCGGATCATCGACATCAGCTTGCCGCGCGCGTCGCGATGGCGTGCCGCCCACAAGCGAGTCTTGGTTCGCGACACATGGGACGACCATGCCGACCGCATCCGGGCCGGGGCGCCGTACGGCCCGGTCTTTCGCAGCGCGATCTCGGCCGGCGCCGAGATTAGCGAGCGTGAGCTGGCGGCCGCACTCGGCGCGCGGCGCGAGGCCGCCGAGACGCTGGCCGCCACGTTCGAGACCGTCGACGTGCTTGTCACCCCGACGTGCCCGACCGTAGCGCCGGCGATCGAGGAGGGGCGCCGGACGACTGCCTATACGCGCTACACGACACTCGCGGCGTTCATCGGTCTGCCCGCGATCTCGATCCCGGGCGGCACCGGCTACCTCGGCCTGCCGATCGGCGTCCAGTTGATGTCGGCATGGAACGGCGAGCGGACGCTTGTGGCCGCGGCCGCGCTTCTCGAGCGGCTCCTGGCGTCCGACCCTCCGCGCGGCTCGAGCCGCGCGGCGCAGTCGTGACAGAGGCGGGGAGAGGGATGCTCGGCCACCACATCTACAGCGCGGCGATGACGATCACAGTGGATCGCGACGCACTGTTCAACAACGTCTACGACACCGAGCACATCCCGGCGCTCGAGCGGGTGCCGGGCGTCCTCGGCGTCCGACGCTATCGGCGGCTGAGCCCGACCGAGCGGTTCTATCTTGCGGTCTACGAGATCGCCGATCCCGGCGTTCCGTCGAGTGCTGGGTGGCTCAAGGCGCGCGATCTGGGTCGCTGGCCCACCGAGGTTCGCCCCTTCACGAGCGGCCTCCAGAACGGGCTGTTCAGCTGGCATGCAGGATTCGGGGGCCGGCGGCTCGACGAACCGGCCTCGACGGTCCTTCTTGCCACTCGCTGCCTCGACGCCCCGGACCTCGACGCGCAGACCGATCGGATCATGTCGTGGCTATCCGGACAGCCGGCCGTGGCCGCCGCCGCATTCTACCGCGAGCACGACGGCCGCCCGCACCTGCTCGCCGTGGCCGTCGACCGCGCCGCGTCCGAGGCAGCCTCGGAGCTAGCCCGGGCCGACGACGGTCCGGCCAGCCTCGGCCCAGTAGAGACATACGCTCCCATCCGCGCACGCGAGGGTTAGGCAGCGTGCTCGGTGGGCCGTTGCGACAGCTGCTTCCGATCCCGCTGCTGGTCACCGCAATGGCCGTCGCGCTCCTCCCGGTCGTCGGCATCGGGGTCCTGGCCGGCTTCATGCTGGAGGATCTTGCCATCAACCGGACGCAGCTCGGGCTGGCGATCACCGCCGCGTCTGCCACCTCCGCGGTGACCGCGCTCGGGCTTGGCCGGTTCACTGACCGCCAGGGCGGTCGCAACGCGTTGACCACCGTCTTCATCCTCGGCGGGTTGGCGACCGTCGGCATCGCCGTCGCTCCTGTGTTCGGTGCCCTGCTGGCCGCCTCGGCGATTGGCGGCCTCGCCATGGGCAGCGCCAACCCGGCCACGAACCGCTTCGTCGTCGAGACCGTTCCCAGGGGCCAGTGGGGGACGATCACCGGCATCAAGCAGTCCGGCGAAGCGATCACCATCGTCCTGTGCGGGGCCTTCCTGCCGACGGCCGCGCTGGCCGTCGGGTGGCGCTGGGCGTTCGGGCTGAGCGCGCTCGTCCCGCTCGCAGCGATCGCACTCGTCTGGTTGGCGATCCCGAGCAATCCGCGCCCGGCCGCGGCATCTGCGGGGAGCCCGCCGCCGCGACCGATCGACCGCAACATATACTGGCTGGCGGCCTATTCGTTGTTCGTCGGCCTCACGGCTGGGAGCATCGCCACGTACCTGCCGCTCTACACGCAGGAGGCGCTCGGGAGGAGCCCAGCATCGGCCGGCATCGTGATGGCGGCGATGGGCGTTGTGGCGATCGTCGGTCGCATTTCCTGGGGCTACTTCGCCCGCGGCGTCGGTGACCTTCGGAGCCGCCTGCGCACGATCGCCGCCCTCTCGATCGGCGGGATCGCGCTTATCTGGTCGGCCAGCCTGATCCATCCCGACCTGGTCTGGGTCGGGGCCGCCGTGTGGGGCGTGAGCATCCTGTCGGTCGGCGCGCTCGGCAACCTCGCGGTGATGGTGTACTCGGTGGCCGAGTACACGGGCCGCGCGTCCGGCGTGATGCTTACCGGCTTCGGCGTCGGCCTCATGACCGGTGCGCCGGTCTTCGGGTGGACGGTCGACACGACGGGCGAGTACCACGTCGGTTTCGCGCTTCTGCTTATTGAGTCGATCGCCCTAACGGTCGTCGCGCTCCTGTGGGGTCGCCGGCCGTTCCTCGGGGCCGACACGTCCGCTCGCGACGGGGCGACGTTGTGAGGACGGCGATGAAGCGTTCCCCGAGCCGGATCGTGCACCGTGCATCTGCTATCGTGGCGAGCCAGGCGGAGGACCACCGATGCCACAACCTGGGCTGATCCGGCGCGACGCGACGGCGTTGCTCGCGGTCGACATGCAGAACGCGTTCTGCCACCCCGAGGGCGGGTTCGCGCAGGCCGGCCGGGACGTGTCGGCTCAGCACGCGATCATCCCGGCGGTGGCGCGGCTCGTCCGGGCCGTGCGCGAGGCCGAGTTGCCGGTCATCTGGACGATCCAGGAGGGCCTTGGCTCGGACGAGCGAGCACGGATTGGACTTCGCATTCCGGCGCTCACCGACAAGCCTGGGGCCGGCCAGCCGGAGGCTTGGTGCATCCGGAACACCTGGGACGCCGAGCTCGTCGATGAGCTTCGTGCCGAGGTGCACCCCGACGACCACGTCGTCCGCAAGCACCGCATGTCGAGCTTCTATTCGACCACGCTTGATTCCATCCTCCGGATTCGCCAGATCGGCTGTCTGATCGTCACCGGCGTCAATACTGAGAAGTGTGTCGAGTCGACGGTCCGCGACGCATCGTTCCGCGACCTCGACGTGATCGTCGTCGAAGACGCAGTCGCCACCTCCGACCAGGACTTCCACGTCGATTCGCTGCGCAAGATCGACCGCTACTTCGGTGCCGTCGTGCCGAGCGACGTGATCGTCCGCGAGCTCCGCGACCTCGCGTACGGACGGGCGGTGGCCGGAGCCGCGCCGGTTCCGGCCGGCGAGTAGCCGAGCCGATGTCCTCGGAACCGCCCCAGGCTCGAGAACGCCGCTCGTCCACGCCCGACAGGCTGCGGGTGGGGGTGGTTCAGGCCGCTCCCGTCTTCCTCGACCGCGAGGCCACGACCGAGCGGGCCTGCGGCCTCATCGACGAGGCCGGGAGGCTGGGCATCGCCGTCCTGGCGTTCCCCGAGGGCTTCATCCCGACGCATCCCGACTGGTATCACTACGTGCCGGCCAGTAGCGCGGCGAGCTTCGGGTTCGCCCGTCGGCTGTTCGCCAACAGTGTTGAGATCCCCGGCCCGACGACGGACCGACTCGGCGATGCGGCACGGCGGGCCGGGGTCAACGTCGTCATCGGCGTGTGCGAGCGCACACCGGAACCGGACCTCACGCTCTACAACAGTCAGGTGTTCATCGCCAGCGATGGCAGGATCCTCGGCAAGCACCAGAAGATCATGCCCACCCTCGCCGAGCGGGTCGTTCATGCGCGCGGCTCAGGAGAAGGTCTGCGCGCTTTCGCGACCCCGGCGGGGAGGGTGAGCGGGCTGATCTGTGGCGAGAACTCCAATCCGCTCGCGATCATGGCCATCGCCGCAGACCGTCCGCAGATGCACGTCGCAAGCTGGCCCAGCCCGGTCTCGCGGGACGAGGGCGGCATGACCGATCTCATTAAGGTAGCCAGCCAGGCCCTCGCGTATGCGACGGGATCGTTCGTCCTCAGCTCCCAAGCCGTCGTGGATGAGCCGATCGCCGCTGAGTTGAGTCAGGGCGACCCGGATCGTGATTTCCTGCTCGGCCAGGCTCGCCGGGGGAACTCGGTGATCGTGGCCCCCGATCGGTCGATCCTCGCCGGCCCGCCGGACGGACCGTTCGAAGGCATCCTTACCGCCGACATCGACTTGGAGGCCTGCGTCGCGGCTCGCCACGTCCACGACTTCGCTGGCCACTACAACAGGCCGGACATCTTCAGCCTACGGATCGATCGAAGCGTCCGGCGTCTCGTCGAGGCCAGTGACCCGACCGATGGGCACGTCGCCTTCGTGGATCGAGGGGCGCCCGAGGCCCCCGTCGACTGATGGTCAGGGCGGTCGGCACCCGCCGGCCGGTCGGCCGTGCTGTCGTCAGCGGACGGCTCGCCGATCCTCGGCGCTGGCGGCCGTCGGGAAGAAGCTGTCGTACAGGTCCGGGCGCTGCCATTGGCGCAGGATCCCGGCCTTGGCCCGGTTGCGCAGCGACGAATTGTGGGCATCGTCCTCCGCGCGGAGCTGGCGGATTCGCTCGAGGTCGATGTCGACGAGGAACGTCCCGGGCAGCGTCGACTCGAAGACGATCGCCTCCGGGGTCGCGACGAAGGCGAGCCCGCGCTCGTCGGCGCTGAAGAGGTTCTGCGTGCTCGCGACGACCGCCAGATTCTCGATCGCCCGCGACCACAACAGGTTGCGCCACGAGTCGAACAGCAGTTGCTTGTCGGTGCCGGCCGGCAGGAGGATTACCTCGGCTCCGCGCAACGCCAAGGCCCGGGCGACCTCCGGGACGTAGGCTTCGCTGCACATCGCCAGACCGAACGTCGCGTGCTCCGTCTCGAAGACCGGGAAGGTGTCGCCTGCGACGTAGACGAAGTCCCAGGTCTTCCCGCCCGCGTAGATCCATGGTCCGGGCGGGTGCGTCCGGCGATAGAGCGCTGCGGGCTCGCCGGACGGCCCAACGAGCGCGAGCACGTTATGGGCAGTCCGGGCCTCGTCATCGATCGGCTCGAGCGTGCCGTACTGCACGTACACGCCATTGCGGCGCGCCGCAATGGCCAGCGCGGGCCCCGGGTCGTAGGTCGCCGGCATTCGCCACGGACCCGGGTACGTCTCCGGAAATGCCACGACGTCGGCGCCCTGGGCCGCTGCTCGGTCGACGAAGTCAATGGCATCCGCGACGTTGTCGGCCTCGTTCGGCGCCGGGTGGGCGAGCGGTTGGACGAGAGCCAGACGAAAGCTCATGACAAGGCGCCTCCGATGCGCGACTCGGGCCGATGCATCGGGCCTCGAACCCACCGATGTCACCGAGCCGAGCTGACGACCACCATGGTACCCGATCGCGGAGATCGTCGTGTACAATGCACAATCTCATCGGCGACGCTGGGACCGCGCGCGGCCGGCGGGCCCGAGGGCGCCTTGGAGGGACCGGTCCTGCGACCGTTTCGCGACTCGACAGCCGATCCGCTCGCTTTCGACCACGGGTTCTACGCGCGCCTGGCGGAAGCGGAGCGCGATCGGACCCCGGTCGATGACCTGACGGTCGCGCCGCGTGACGGCGCCGCGTGGCCCGTCCGCCGCGGCCAGATTTGCCGCATCACGACGATCGACGGCCCCCAGGCGGGCGATCTGAACGTATGGAACCTGGACAACCCGCGTGAGCGGTTCTGGGCTGCCCGCACGCGCATGCTCGAAGGCACCCACGTCAGCACGTTCGGACGGTTGTGGTCCAACCGTCCCTATCACCGGCCGCTCCTGACGATCGTCCGCGACACGCTGCCGGCTGAGCCGTCCGCGCTCGGCGGGCGTTGTCACGACCTCCTCGGCACGGGATGCGACCCGTTTATCTGGCGGTTGATGAACGGCACGGACTTCGACCGCACCTGCTACAACAACCTGGCCCGAGCGATCGCGCCGTATCACCTGACCGAATTCGACGTGCACGACGTCCTCAACCTGTTCATGCGGACCGGACTCGACGCCGCCGGGATGTACGTGATGGAGCCGGTGCCGGCGGTGCGGGGCGACTTCGTGGAGTTCGTCGCCGAGGTCGATCTCCTTTGCGCGCTGTCGGCCTGCCCGGCGGGAGACATCTCGGTGCCCCACCTCGGCCGCGACCGCGGCGATCCGGAGCCTACCTGTCGACCCCTCGGCGTCGAGGTGTTCGCCGTGACTCCTGGGTTGCTCGAGGGCTGGACGCCTCCTTCAACGGTGGATGCGGGGCCCGTCTATGGCGTCATGAAACCTCGCTGGTAGGCTGCGGGACGACCGATCGCGGCCGGTCAAGGTCAGTCGCCGAGGACCGCAATTGCCTCGACCTCGACGAGGTACTCGGGGTACGACAGGCTCTCCACGACCACGAGCGTGCTGGCCGGATACGGGGCCTCGAACAGCTCGTCCCGGACGCGCCGCCACGCCTCGAAGTGGCCCCGGTCGGTCAGGAAGGTCGTCGTTTTGACGATGTCCCTAAGGCTTCCCCCGGCGGCCTCGAGGACGGCCCGGAGGTTCACGTAGACGCGCCGCGTCTGGGCCTCAATGTCGCCCTCGCCGACGATGCGATTGTTCGGGTCGCGCGCGATCTGGCCGGACACGTAGAGCGTGTTGCCGACGCGTACGGCCGGCGAGTAGCCCGTCGTCGGATGGATCGTGGTCGGCTGGACCGTCTCGAACGTCAACTCGCTGCTCCTTCCGTCCGTCGTCGCGAGCGGGCCTCGCGCAACGTGCGCATCGTGCATCATGTCTAATGTAGTGGAGGCCCGCGGTGCGTCGGGACACGAGGCAGGCGCCCGCCGGAACCGGGAGATGGTCCATGAAGAAGGTCCTCGTCGCATACGACGGGAGCGCTCCGGCACATCGGGCGCTCGAGTTGGCCGCCGACCTCGCCAAGGGTCTCGGCGCCACGCTCACGCTCATCAGCGTCGTCCCGCAGGAACTCGGCCTTTCGGTGACGGTCGACCCGTTCGACGACGCGGGCGTCCACCAGAAACAGCTCGAGGACGCCACCGCGTACATCGAGTCTCGCGGCCTCCGGGCCGAGACGCTCGAGCCACGGGGTGATCCGGCGAAGGTAATCGAACGCGTCGCGCGCGCGGACGGTTACGACACGGTCGTCATCGGCTCCCGCGGGCTGGGAGGAGCCGCGAGGCTCCTCCTTGGCAGCGTCTCGTCCCACGTCGCCAATCACGCCAAGGGCACGGTCGTGATCGTCCATTGATGGTCGGTTTGGCTGACATCGACTTCGTTGCGGCGATCGAGCGGGAGGGTGTGGCCCTCGTTCGCGCTGCCCGCCGCGGTCCGGATTCCAGGGTGGCGTGCTACCCGGCGTGGAGCGTGCTCGATCTTGTGGCCCACACCGGTGCCGTCCATCGCTGGGTCGCGGAGATTGTCGACCGCGGCCTCGATCGGCCGCCGAGCCGAGCGCCATATGTCGAGCGCGACCCGCACCGGCTGTTCACGTGGTTCGAGGGCGGGCTGTCGGACCTCGTCGAGATCCTCGCCGGGGTGGAACCGTCCCGGCCGGTGTGGACGATGGCGCGCGACAGGAGCGCGGGCTTCTGGCGCCGTCGCATGGCACATGAGACCGTCGCTCACCGCTGGGACGCGGAGGACGCCGTGGGGTCTGCCGCGCCGATCGACCCGCCGCTCGCGGCCGGCGGGATCCCCGAGACGCTCGAGATCCACCTGGCGCGCCCGCTCGCCGGGGCCGAGGTCGGCGGCCGGGGCGAGCGGATTCGGCTCCACTGCACCGACGTCTCCGGCGACTGGATCGTCTGCCTCCGGGCGAACGAGGTCGAGGTGGACGATGGGCCCGGAGCGGGGGACGTCACGCTCGCCGGAACCGCGTCGTCGCTTTGGCTTAGCCTCATGAGTCGACCCGGACCAGCCATCGATACGCATGGCGACGAGCACGCACTTGAGGCGTTTCAGCGCGCTCTGGCTCTGGTCCCGCCGCCGACGGCCTGACTCTCCGCCATTCGCTCGGCCGAGGTCTCTTGTCTGGTACATTGTGCACAACGGGCCCGACCGATGCCGGAAGCCTTGCCAGGAGGGATGATCCCCAGTGTTGCGGCATACCGCGTTCTTCATTCATCGCGACACGACCACAGCCGACGACCGGTTCGAGATGCTCAAGGGACTGGCGGCGCTCCCGTCCGAGTGCAAGGGGCCCGTCGCCGGGGACTACGGCGAGGACATCTTCGGCGGCTCGTCCCGTCTCCGAGAGATCCGGCCGACGCGGCGCACGCCGCGCTGGAGGGGCCGGGCCGAGGGGCCGCCGGCGAGCTACGACGTCGCCCTCCACCTCGACTTCGACGACCAGGCCGGGATGGACGCTTACAACGCCGACGACGTCCATCATCGGATCGGCGAATTCAACGCGTCGATCAACGACCCGGAGATGACCGCCCGGGTCGACTGGTGGTATGACGGGCCGCCGATGACCCGGCCGGGCCTGATTCGCCACTCCGCGATGTTCATCTGGACCGACGAGTCGGACGAGAAGCAGCGCAGCGGGGCGCTCGACGCGGTGCGGCGCTTCGAGGACGCCGCCGGTGTGGTGTCGGTGACGGTCGGCAACAACGTCGGTCCGCTAACGACGGACTTTGATTGGCTGTACGACGTCCATCTGTCGGACCGAGACGCGGCCGAGAAGCTCCTCAAGGGCGACCTGTTCGCCGAGGTGATGCAACTCGTCGCGCCGGTCACCAAAAACGAGTGGACCGCGCGCCTGACCCACGTCATGCGTGGCAGCACCCGTCTGCCGTCCGATCGGGGGGGCTCCTGACGGGTGCCCGCCCGGATCATCGACGTTCACGCGCACGTAACCCCGCAACGCTTCCAGCGGGTCGTCCTCGCCGGGTCCGACTGGTTCGGGCTCGGCCCGGATGTCGGTGAGCTCGACAACCTCAAGAACCGATGGACGCCGGGTCAGCGCATCGAGGAGATGGATCGGCACGGCGTTGACGTTCAGTTGCTCTCGCCGACCGACAGCTTCTATCAGTACCACCTGAGGCCGTCTGCAACCGCACGGATCGCGGCCGAGTGCAACGACGAGGTGGCCGAGATGGTCCGGGACCGACCCGACCGTTTCATGGGCCTCGGAACGCTGCCGATGCAGGACGTCGACGCGGCGGTCGCGGAGATGGAGCGCGGCAGGGGCGAACTCGGACTCCGGGGCTTCATGATCGACGACCATGTCAACAACCTCACCTACGACCACCCGGCGTTCGATGCGTTCTGGGCGGCCGCTGAGCGCCTCGGTGCGTTCATCTTCATCCACCAGGGCCGCCCCACCTCG
>Ga0214472_10002418_pt1 | contig 20140 bp, 21 predicted proteins | sample RVTome_6_FD_207662 | JGI IMG/M metagenome (GOLD analysis project Ga0214472, IMG submission 207662) | Soil microbial communities from uranium-contaminated site in the Upper Colorado River Basin, Wyoming, United States - RVT140D175 | ecosystem: Environmental > Terrestrial > Soil > Contaminated >...
CGTTATCCCCAGGTCGTTTTTAGAGGGCCGCTGACTGGCTAGGAAGAGAAGATGTCGTCTTTTCACGTGGAAGGCGACAAAAGTTCACTGGTCAGGGAGACTACTTTAAAAGTCTTTTAAAGTTAGTGGGTGGCAGCATTCTTCCTGATGTCGGCTATGGGTGCGAGGTCACTGAACACAGCGGCAAGGCGCTCGTGCTCCGTGTCGGGGTTGAGGATTTTCGGATTATCCGCGCGTAGGACAACGACCACAGCAACGGACATCGGAATCCGGTCGCTTTCCCCAACCGGAAGGTGTCTGACAACGCGACCGCAAAAAACACGGAACCCAGCCGCTTCGACTTCTCGAAGCGATTCATCGAGACCATGCGCCCAGCGCACACGATGCATCGGCTCGGCATCGTCTCCCATCTCTCCAATGTCGTGAATTTCCTGGAGAAAGGAACCAATAAGTTCAACCTCTTCCTCGGTGGTCGGCGGGTCATACTCGTTCTGGTACATGTGGGCTCCGCTGACAACGTTGCAGATGCCTTCGCCACTGTGAAGTCTGGGGAAAAGAGTGGCCTTAGGCACCGGGCGGGGGGGCTCCGGTGTCTCAAGGAGTTCTTGGACAGTGCAGTCGAAGGCGCTGGCAATAGCGCTGAGCGTTGCCTTTGAAGCCCCCTTCCCCGCCTCTACCCGCTGGATGGTGCGGGGGCTGAGGTCTGCAACAGCGGCGAGCTGTTCCTGAGGCCAGCCGCGCGACTCCCTCAATTCACGGATTCTCTCCCGGTTTGGCTGTTTTGCCTGCATTTGAACTCACCTCCTATCGTGTGCCCCCTGAATGTGACCTGGATTGCAAAAGAGCACCACGTCTGGCACACGACAGGCCCCCGACAGTAGGACGACATCATACGACTTCAAGCGGGGGAGGGGACAAGCGAGTAAAACGGGCCTCGGCCTGGTTACGGTGGGGGTATTCCGAAAGCGGAGACTTTAAAGGTGTGCTCAGACACCAAAATAAAACTGGGGTCGTCCGGAGCTGGGGTGATGTCGAAGGGAGTAACGGTTAAACGGAAGAAGGATATCGACGAATCAGAGGGTAGAGGTATCTCAAGCTCGATACCCAGCGCGCCGCGTCTGCTACCTAAGCCAACCGTGCCACCTACGATATTGAATACATCGGGGACTCCATTTGTCAGGGCGTTCGCAATTATAGGAAAGTCAACGGGCGCATCAACTTCGTAAACATCGAAGACCTGTGTGCCAGTGGATGGGGGTATGACAATGTTCCTAAAGATGGTCGCTAAACGCCCTTGGGGAAAAGCCTCAAAGCATGGAGAGAGAGGGGTAATAAGAAAGTCACAAAGAGAGTATTCAAAAAACACCCCGACGGGGAGAGGGTCCGAGCCTGTCCTTGTTCCTGTTGTTCCTATGGAAAGTTCGCGGAAGCCAAGCTCGACTGGCAAGGTGACAGGCGGGCCCGGCGGAATCGTGGCTACTATCTGGTTGAGGATTCGTGGACCGCTGACGCTGCCAGCCAGATAGGAATCGACAAAGCTATGGCAGCGCCAAGGGTATCCGCATGGGGGTGGGGGGTTTTCACTGTTGGGATTGAGTCTTGATGGGTTCACTAACTCAAACAGGACATCAGCGAAGAAATCCTCACGCAACGTCGTATACGGTCCATCGCCAGCAACAAAGCTTGCCGGCGTTGCGACTGCAACAATGTGTAATTTGGGAATGAGGTTGGGACAGCAGTCGGTGATGCGGTCGTAGGCTTGATTGGCATAGAGGTTGCCCTGCGAGTGAGCAACGACAACAACCTCTCTCCCATTGCCAATTTCCATACTATACTGCACAACATGTTCCTGAAGGTCCGCCTGCAACACATATGTGAAGAGGTCAATCCTTTGAACAAACTCTTCGGCGAACTCTTGGAACCAGTCGGGAGCTAAATCAAGGTTTGCCCAAAAGCGCCAGAACCGAGAAAATTTACCGACAAGGAGTTGGGCGCCGGCCTCGAGAAGGTCCCCCAGTAGCGAAAAGGATTCATTCTGATTATACGCAAGGTCAAACTTTAGGCAGGTGGCTTGAATCGCCGTTCCCTCAACGTGAGCGCGGAGCCTTGAACGCAATTCCCCAACCCCTATGAGTGCCTGGCTTCTCTCGTTTTGCACGCCGTTTGCAAAGAACACTGTTACGGGTGTGGCCGTACACTCCTGTGCTTTGCCATCACCGCTCATGGCAACGGCAACAAAGACAATGGGGAGAACGTATCTAGTTCTCAAACGTCAATTCTCCAGAATGTCTGGGTCAAAACCACACGCGGCTATCACGTCCTCCTGGAAGGTGAGGAACTGGCCTCCGAGGTGGCGCTCTGCTGCGAGCCACGCCTTACTTCTCTCGTTGGTGTTCAATACCTCAGCCATCAACTCACTAATCATGGCTCCTGCAGCATCAGGTTGAATGTGGAACAGGCACGCATTCCCGTTGGAGAGAGCAACAAAATTGTCCCGACTTGCTTGTCTGTCGTCCGTATCCAGCAAGGACTGCTGCACTCCCAGCGTATACTGCGTGAGTGCCATTCGTGTGCGTGCTGAGTCAGGGTAGGTTACGACGATGTACCGCTCGATATCGTCGCGCAGGCCATTTCCGTTGGAATCAATTCCCTCAAGGGTTTGCTCCCCGGCGTCGCCAGGGTCAGGCGGGATAGGAACAACGGTAATGGCAAGCGTCACCGGAAGCGGACGGGCGATGGTGCTGCTCCCAGAACGAAGGTGAAGCGTCCCCTCAATGAATCCAAAGGGCGTGCCAACTGGCACCGACGCAATGAGTTCAATCGATACTTGAGAGCCGCCAGCCAACGGAGATAGCATCGACGGACTAGCCGTGACGTACGGTGCCAGAGACGGCACCATTTCGATTGCAGTCGCAGAGATATCCGTCTGAACGTGAGCGGTTGCGGAGGCGACAGTCGTTAGCATCTGTGGCGTAAGATTTATTTCAAGCTGGTGAGGTTCCCAGGCGACCGGCGGGGTCTTGGCCACGGGGCCCGGTTCGAGGTCGGGTGTTAAGAAAAACACCCCGACTAGGCCAAAAGCCACAGCCGCTACGAGAACTAAGGGGAAAACGCGTTTCATTGTTTTTTTAAGCATGCCAGAGTTGTTGGCTGGAAGTCAAGTTATACAGCGGCGTGTGCACGGCTCATCCAGCGTGAGACGCGGTCTTCGACCTGGTCACGATGGCGGCCGTAGCGCTCCCGACAGACTCGCAGGATAGTTTCCCGCGAGCTCCTGTCCGGCCGGGGCAGGGGAATCGTTGTCATGGAGAAGGGCGCGGTCTGGGCCCCGTCCAGGGTGAGCTTGATATAGGCCTCGTGGTTGGGGAGGCCGACCAGGTCGGCCGCAGTCGCCCGAGGAGTGAGCTCGTGCTCCAGGAAAGCGGCGTCTGTGGCGCCAACCCGGAAGGAAACGAGCGTCCCGATATTCCCAAAGACAGCGTCACGGAGAACCGGCGGCATCTGTGAAATGTACTGGTGGGCGAGGGTCAGGGAGAGCCGGTACTTGCGCGACTCGCTCAAGATGTCGGCGAAGGAATCCGTGGCGAAGGTCTGAAACTCGTCCACGAAGAGGGCGAAGTCCCGCCGCTCCTCCTCGGCCTGGTGGGCCCGGGCCATTGCGGCGAGCTGGAGTTTGGTAATCATCATGGAGCCCAGGAGGGCCGCGTTGTCCTCTCCTATTTTTCCTTTAGCCAGGTTGAGTATGAGAATCTTTCCGCTCTCGAGGATGTCCTCCAGGTCAAGGGTCGAGCGCGGCTGCCCGACAATGTTTCGGATAAGGCTGGTCGAGAGAAACTGACCGACCTTGTTTTGTATCGGGCTAGTAGCTTCTGCCTGGAAGCCCCTGTCATAGGCGGGAAACTCCTCCTCCCAGAAGAGCCGGACCACCGGGTCCTGAACCCGACTCACGATGCGAGCCCGGAAGGCCTCGTCCGTGAAAAGGCGGGGGACCGCCAGGAGCGTGTTGCCGGGTGTCTCCAAGAGCGCCAGGATGGCGTTGCGGAGGATGTACTCAAGACGAGGACCCCAGGAATCGGACCAGAGCTTCTTGAACACGCCGACCAGGCCAGAGGCCACGAGGGTCTTGGCGCGGGTGAAGTTGGCGTCCTGGGGTGAGAGCGTCTCGAGGACGTTAAAGGCGATAGGGAAGTCCGTATCGGACGGGTCAAAGTAGACCACGTCGTTAATCCTGTGGGAGGGGATGGAGTCCAGAACGAACTCGGCCAGGTCGCCGTGGGGGTCCACGATGGCAAGGCCTGCGCCTCTCTCCAGGTCCTGGAGAATCATCTGGGTGAGCGTCGTGGTCTTGCCGGTGCCGCTCTTTCCGAGGAGGTAACAGTGTTGCCGGCGGTCGGTCTGCTTGATGCCAAACACCCGTGAGTCACCGCGGAAGTTAACGCGGCCGAGAACGGTGACGTTGCTGCTGGAAGCAGGCATACCTCAATTGTACGGGGTATGCCGATACTTTAAAAGTCTTTGAAAGTGTGGATAACTTTCGAGAGAGAGAAGCGGCTACCTGTTGGCGCCAAAGTCATACGCGAAACTCAATCTGCTCCTTGCCCTCGTGAAAGATAACCGACGTAAAGTGGGTAAAAAAAGAGCGCCCTAAGAGTGGCATCGTGATGTGGTCGGAAAAGCCAACTGCAGTGGGCAAGCGTCGGGTATCTCCGAGGAGTTGGAGTTCTAGGTCGTGGTAGTACACGTCGGCCCGCTGGCCGGCGACGCCGATAATGGGCCGAGGCCCTCTTCCCGTGGTGATGTCCGTGATGCCAATCTCTACGGCAAGGTCGGTGGGGAAGAGCACGACGTCGGCGCCGGAATCCAGGAGTGCGTAGTACGGACTCCTTGTGCTTTTGGTGCCAGTGTGGAGGTAGATAGGTAGATAGGGACGGGGAACGAGCGGCGTGCGTGTGTCGTGACTAGGGGACGGAAGCTTTTGGTAGCGAAACTTCATGCCATCGGTGCAAGTGCGGCATCGAGTGGGGGCACCTTGAAAAGCACAACCCGTTCTGGCTCGTCAACCTGGTCGAGCGTTTCGCCGTAGGTCTTGCCGCTGGCGACGATGGTGTTATCGGCAGTGATGGCAATCCAGAGGTTCTCGTAGCGCGAGAGTTTGCTAGCGAGTTTGCTGAGGTCGATGTTGATGAGTTCTGCGGTGCTCATATATCAATAATTGCAATGGAAGGGGCGGCTGTCAAGCAGCTTGACGAACTCTGTGCGCTTGGTACGCTCTCGGTAAGGCGGCGCCCGCCGTCTCTCTCCTGTCCTTTTCTCTTTAGCCCTTTCCCAATACAGTGGAGGAGAACTATGCCCGTACAACAACGCAAAAAGAAAAACTGGGTGGACTTCGCGGCCGTGAAGGCCCAGGTCCGCATCGCGGACGTAGTGAATCGCTACGGCCTCGAGCTCCAGACGAAGGGTCCCGAGATGGTGGGGCTCTGCCCGTTCCACGAGGACAGCAAGCCCTCGTTTCGCGTTAACACAGACAAGCAGGTATTCCACTGCTTCGGCTGTGGCGCGAAGGGGAACGTGCTTGATTTCGTCGCCCGCAAGGAAGGCGTGCAAATCAAGCGTGCCGCCCAACTCCTGGCCGGGTGGTTTGGTATTGCCGCCGACGCTAGCGACGCTCCTGGGGCAACCTCGAAGGCCGATAATCGTCCTCCCGAGGAGACACTACCCAAGAGTGAGGGAAATAGGGCTCCACCTGGTAGCGAGGGCAACAAGCCGCTCACGTTCACGCTGCAGCTCGAGCCGGAACACCCGTACCTCACGGCACGGCATCTCGAGCCGGCAACCATAGAGACCTTCGGTGTCGGATACTGCGACCGTGGCCTGATGAAGGGCCGTGTAGCAATCCCAATCCATGACGCCGGCGGCGACCTGGTCGCCTATGCCGGGCGCTGGGTCGGCTCCGATGAGGACCTCCCGGAAGGGGAGGGCAAGTATCAACTGCCCCCGAAGTTTCAGAAGAGCCAGGTGCTCTTCAATCTCCACCGAGTACCGCGGGACACAAAAATCGTGGTACTCGTGGAGGGATACTTCTCGGTCCTGTGGCTCACACAGCTTGGGTTCCCGAATGTTGTGGCCTTGATGGGCACCGCCCTCTCGGACACACAACGGCGGCTCCTTTCGGAGCGCTTCAAAGGGGTCCGGCTGTTCTTTGACGGCGACAAGAGCGGTCAAGAAGCAAGCACCGCCGTCGCCGGCGAACTCGCGCAAGAGCTCTGGGTCAAGGCCGTGCGCTGCCCCGATGGAGAGCAACCCGACCAGCTCGACCCTGACGTACTCAATTCTCTCCTCGCCTGACCCCCCCCTCTTTTCTCCTTAACCCGTTCCGTAACTCGCTAGAGAAGGGAGAAGTATGTCTACTACTCTAAAACAGGTGCAGTGTGTGAAGTACGTGCCGAAGGTGCGGATTAAGCAGGTTCGTGATGGCAGGGTCCGCTTTGAGGTGGACCAAGTGAATAAGCCCCAGGATGTCTACGACGCGGTGAGGCGGTTTTATAAAGGCGTGGACAGGGAAATGCTCTCTGTGCTCTGCCTCGACAACCGGAACGCGCCTACGTGTTTTTCGGTGGCGTCGGTGGGAAGTTTGAACACGACGCGCACCCGGCCGGCTGACATCTTGAAAATAGCCATTTTGAGTAACGCAGCTAGTGTTATCTTGCTGCATAATCATCCGTCCGGAGAGCTCGAGCCTTCGCCGGAGGACATGCAGTTTACCCAATCGATGCAGCGAGCGTGCAAGGCCGTTGACCTGCAACTCTACGACCATCTCATCGTCACGGACGACACCTTTACATCGCTCCGCGGGCGTGGCCTTCTGTGAAGGTTCCCTTGGGGCAAACTGTCATTACGTGGGGCGCGTTGGCCGCCCTCACGAACGAGGATGTGCTCTGCGGGCTCAGACGCCACCAGCTCGGCGATTGGGGCGAGCTCTGTGAAGAGGACCGGCAGGCAAATGACGATGCCCTCAGGCACGGAGCACGGCTCCTGTCCGCCTATAGGTCATCCCAGGGCGAGAAGTTCTGGATTATCACCGAGTGGGACAGGTCGGCAACGACCGTACTCCTGCCGGAGGAATATTGACGCTGCCACGCCCGATGCAAAGTGCATCGGGCTTTTTTGCCGGAAGCCGGTGCCCACCGAGAAAAAAGCCCGGGACCATTAGGGGTCTCCGGGCTCCTATCGCTCACTGCTGAGCAACCTCGCAAGCTGCGCTGCTATTCTACGACGTAGGCGCAACCTGTCAAGAGATGAAGTATTTTGCTGGTAGGAGTCCCCCCATTATATGGGGGGACTCTACTGGAACAATATTGGCATTACCCCTCCCCATATAGTTCTACTAATGTAGAGCACCCATGTAGAGCTATTAGCTTACAGCTAATTGCCTATCGGCAGGTACAGCAAAAACACCCCCAGCGATACCCTTGACAGGCATGGGGATGCGTGTGTAAATTCGGGCTGGTCATCAAAGGAGGGTGACCTATCAGCTGGGCGCTGAAGGCGGCTGGTACATGCCAAAGCCAACGGCACCTGCACTGCTGAGCAACCTCGCAAGCTGCCTGCAGCGCCGGTGACGGGTTCAAATCCCGCACCCTCCGCCATTGAGCGCAAAAAGGCCTGTTCTCCGCAGGTGGAGAGCGTGGAGGGGTGTGTGTCACCGAAGATTACGAAGAAACCCGTCCGCAAGAAGCGCGTGGCGAAGAAGAAAAAATCGCGGACGAATGTCCCCGCGGAGCGCTGGTCCGAGCGGCTCATCGAGCACGGCTTCATTCCCGTTTCCCGGACGTTTCTCCGGAACTACGCGAAGCTGTCGCCCACGCTCACGGTGGGAGAGGCGCTCTTCGTCATCCACCTCTTCGACTACAAACGAGACAAGAAGCCACCGTACCCGTCGTACAAAACCCTGGCGACGTACATGGGCGTGACCGACAAGATGGTACGGCTCCATGCCAAACGACTAGAGGAGAAAGGTTACCTGAAGCGCCACGTACGAGTTGGTCTACCCAACCTCTTCGACCTCAACCCACTCATCGCCGAGTTGGAGCGCCAGTGTCTCGCGGTCAGCAAGCCGCGTAAGAAAGCATCCTGAGAGCCCGATTCAGCAATTTGCATCGGGCTCTTTTTGCATCCTATTTCTCTTGGCGATGGACCTCATCGTGACAAACCGTGCAAACGGTTCTGAGATTCTCCTCGACGTTCTCGCCGCCGTGGGCATGGTGTTCGATGTGGTGAAGCTCCAGGTGGCGAGGGTCGGACTTGTTCAATAGGTCATGCGTCCAGTCGCATTCCTGGCAGCGGTAGTTATCTCTCCGCAGCACGGCGCTGCGCACGGGGTCCGGGATGTACCGGTCGTGGACCGGGCTCTGTCGGTCGGCTTCCAGGACGTAGACCCCGACAGGCAAGTCCGGTCTTCCCGTATTTCTGGTCACGACAGGCCAACCGTACTCGGTCCGGAGTTCGCGCACGCGGCGAGCCCATTCTGTGCGGTCCTTCGCGACATAGCGGAGCTCTTCGCCGGTAATTGACAGACCGACGTTGCGGCGCAGGAATTCGAGTATCTTATCTCTGACGCTGCGCTGCATCCTGCGGATTTCATTGGCGACGTTCCACCGGTGGGCAGCTTCGCGGTCCTGCTCGGTTTCGAGCAACATGTAATCGTCGGGACTCATGGAGTCGATAGCGACTCCCTCGACAAAGAAGTCTCCCTCCTCATTCATTTCCTTGGCGGTGACGCCGCTGATGATGCGCCAACCGAATTGAACCCGCAGCTCGCGGGTTCGGCGGGCCCATTCCTGGATGCCCGAGACGACCATAAGCTCATCACCGCTAATGATGATGAGCGGATATTTCCTGAGGTAATAAAGAATGCGGGCCCGCGCGGAGCTGGCTTCTTCCTCCGGGACGAGCGAACAGCCGAGGTTACGGAGTGTGTGGAATGCCGGAACAAGAGCCTGGACCTTTGCTCGTAGACCATCGGAGCGGAGTTCCTTCTCGAAGTTGCGAATCAGGCTCTCGAGTTCGGCACGGAGAGACTCGGGGTCGGCTGGACAAGAACGACGAGCCATCAATTCGATTCCGGGAAAACCTGTCGGAGCTTGAGACGAAGCTGGGCGGGGTTCTTGGTCTGACACTCCCAAATGACGAGGGGCTTCCAGTCCAAATGACGGAGAGCGCGGAGGTTTTTCACGTCCCGGTCGATGTTCCCTTGGAGCTTGGCGTCCCAAAACTCAGTACGGCTTGTAGGGCGCTGGCCGCGGGGACAGCCCTTGTGCCCATGCCAAAAACAGCCGTGTACGAATACGACACGGCGATGGCGAGGAAGTACGATGTCGGGATTCCCGGGGAGTGTGCAAACGTGGAGACGGAACCGATATCCCATGCGGTGGATGGCACTGCGGACCGTCTTCTCGGGAACCGTATCGCGGCCACGGACGCGCGACATGACACGGCTACGTTGTTGAGGCGTTAGCCGGTCGGCCACGTCAGCGCCTATGTGCTAACAGAAGGGCATAGACGGAATCCGCAACGCGGGCGGCCAAGAGTGGAGGTACCGCGTTGCCGATTTGCTTGGCAATTTCAATCTTGGAGCCTTTGAAGCGGAACGAATCGGGGAATGACTGTAGTCGGGCGGCTTCGCGGTGTGTAATCGGGCGGTGTTGCGATGGATGGAGATATCGACCTTTCTCCGGTTTGAAAAACTCGGTGCGGATAGTGAAGGCCGGCCGGTCCCACCACAAGCGACCGAAAAGGTCCGTACCACCGGTCTTCTTGCGAATCCAACACTTCGGCGTCAGGTGTAACGCTCGGCGCTGCAGGTCGAAGCGATTCATGCCTTCCTTTGGAATAGCTTTGTACCTTTGGAGGCTGACAGGGGTCGGAGAACGGCCGAAGTGGAGGTCGAGAGGGGGACGGGCGGTACGAATCCCGGTGCCCTCGGGAGGGGGGAGTCTGCCGATGGCGCTCTTCACCGTGCGCCAGTGGCGCGGGTGTGCAATGTGGTCGCCGTTCGGCTCCGAAAGGCGTGGGCGTGAGCCGTTGTTGGGAGAAAAATGCGTCTTTTTTGGGGGGAAAACGACGGCGGGGTCCATGAAGCGGCACCCAATCACAAAGGCGCGCCATCTGGTCTGAGGCGCGCCGTAGTCCGCGGCGCAGAGCTTCCCCGATGTGAGGCGGAATCCAAGAGCCTCGGCCGCTTCGATGATTTCTCCGTGCTCGGAGGACCCCAAGAGCTGGGGCACGTTTTCCATTACAAAGACAGAGGCGCCGGAGCGCTTGACGACCTCCATGAAGGGACGCCAGAGTTGCTTTCTGGGGTCCACGGCGCGCTTTTTGTTAAGGAGGCTAAATCCCTGACACGGCGGGCCGCCGATTACCAAATCGGCGCGCGGGATTTCAGGCGCGCGGTCCTCAAGCAAGTTGACGATGTCGCCGTCAATGCAGTGCGCACCGAAGTTCTCGTTGTAGGTGGCGACGGCGTCCGCGTCAAAATCGTTGGCCCAGACGGGCCGGAAGGAGTGGCCAAAGGATTCCGTAAAGCCCAACGTCATACCGCCGGCTCCGGCGAACAAATCGATGAGACGAAAACGGCGGCGCTTGGGCAACTCGTTGTTTAGACGCTTCCGGTAGATGCGTTCTTCGTCGGGGAGCCGGACGGTTGCGGAATTGCTGAGGCGAGTGTTCAAGGCTTTTCTCCCCGCCTTTGTTCATCAATTCATATAGTTTCGGAACGCGTCCCTCGGGCGGTGGACGTCCGGAGCACAGCATAGCGCAATCGGAATACGTCACCAACCGAGGTGCAAAAAATGCGTGAAGGCGCCTTCTCGGGCCTCCCATTCCGCTGGCGCGTTGCCTTCCAACGCAACCGACGGACACACTCTCCTTGGAAAGGGTGGAGAGCATCTACCCCGATAGGGTTTCCAAAACCCGGTGTCCACTGGGTTTTAAGAATGAGCTAACCCCGGAGCAGGGGAGGCCTACTGACAGTTTAGGAAACGGATGCGGCTTGTAAAGCCCTTCCGGGGACCAGTGAGACGGGCTCGGCCGAGTCCGCATAACGAAAGATGGGGGAGAGGAGCTTTGCTGGCTCCTCCAGGTCGAACGCCCCGAGGTGCGTGAACATGAGCGCGCGCCAGCTTCGGCGGTGCGCGCGATTCCGGCCAATCTCCCGGGCAATACGCCGGAGCGACTGCAAGTAATCCTCGTCGTTGGTGACGGTGATAACCCGGAAGTGGGGGATATTGTGGTCCCAGTGTTTGCCGCGCCGCAGGAGGGGCGCGCGGTCCTTCTCCTTACGGACCCGGAAGTACCCCTCGTAGCGCTCGCGCATCCGCTCGAGCGAGACGTTCCCGCGGTCAAATTCCAGGAAGTGATGGATAGCGCCGCGACCGGGGAACTCCAGGACGAAATAGCCATCCGGGAGGAGTACCTGGCGGGTGCCAGGGACGGCGAGCCGGTGGCGCCGGCGTTTGAAGTGGCCGCCCCACTTGAAGCCGATGCCGGCCTCCTGGCAGGCAACCCGGAGGGCAACAAAGAATGTCGCGATACCGAGCTGGTGGTCGATGTAGGGGAGCCCTACCTGTTTTTTGGGGGTTTCGGTCCAGTCCAGCTCCGCCACCCGGAGCTCCGGTTTTAGGTGCTGGAGGAGCTGGGCGCCCTTCTTCCCGAGGCCGTAGACAATCTCCTCTGTGAGCACCTTCAAGGGCCGCAGGGACCGCGGCCGCTCCAGGTAGCGGTCCTGCCAGAGGAACCGGAGACGGCGCTTGAGGTGCTGCTCAGAGCCGCCCAGAAGGGCGTGGATGTGTGCTGGCCGGAGGAACCGGTGCTGGAACACCGCCCTGATGATGTCCATGTCTCGCGGCTGTAGGCGATAGCTGGGGGGGGTCGCTGACCGCTCCCACCAGGTACGCCGCACCATTGGCCGTTTGATACTCATAGTTTAAAAGACTTTAAAAGTCTTTGTAAGTTCACACTACCTCTCCTTCTCCGGACCGTCAACGGTTAAGCTGGGGATAAGGAAATCCTCCTGGCGCTGCTCCAGGCGTAGTGTAGGGGCTGGGAGGACCTTGACCTTCAGCTCCTCGAGTTCGCGGGGCCGGAAGTATTCCGGGGCCCGGTAGAGCTGGTCGAGGACCGCCGAGCGCTTCACCTGGTCGAGCCAGGCAGGGCGCGCCCAGGGAGCCCGGAGAAAACGGGCCGACTCGCCGGGGGCCTTGATGGCAAAGTGACCAGTGGGCGGGTCCTTGAGCTGCTGCAGCCGCACCACCAGGAACTCTTCCAGGGATTCAAAAGTCCGGGAGGAGACCACACGGCTTTTCTTGTATTCGTAAAACGGTACGGTGCTCCTGGTGAAAGAGTTGGACTCGCTCTTGGTGGTAGTAAGAGTGTTTACCTGTCCCCTGCTCATGCTCTTGGTGAGCCCGTGGCTCACTTGGCGACCCTCACTCTCGGTGGTGTTCGTCATGGACACATGCGATATGCCGTGAGAGCTTCCACTGGAGGCGCTCCCGGTATAGATGACCTGGCCGTCCGGAAGGATGGTCGTGCCCGACCCGTCTCCACTGGCTTCACTCGAGCTCATGACGGTCCCCTGGCCGTGGCTGACTCCCTTTTGCCAGGACCGGCTCCGGGTAACGTTCTCGGCAATCCCCTCGGTGACGGTCTCCCCTTTTGTGGAGCCATCGGCATAGCCGTAACTCGTACCCCGGCCGACGACTTCCCGAGTGGTCTCATGCGGGTCGAGCTCAAGACTTGTGAGCTCATCCTTCACTTTCATGGGGTCAAAGTCCTCCACGAAAAACTCGCGGGAGAAGAGCTCCATATCCTCCACCGTCCCGCCAAACACAGCCTTCGTCCTGGCGCAATTCATAACGGAATGAAAAAGATGGCCGTTTTGGTCCTCGTCCCGGAGTTGGGCGCAGTGCTGGTGCGCCAGGATGCAGTGCAAGCCCAGCTCCCGGCCCAGGTCGAGGACGCGGCAGAGGTCGGTGGTGGCAAGCTCCTGGACTTCGTCCAGGATGAGGTAGACAGGTCCGCGGTCCCCTGGTGGCCGGGCGAAGACGTGCGAGAGTACGTCGTTGATGAGAAGTCGGCCCAGGAGCCGGACGTCGTCGGCCCGAAGCGGCCGGTAGAGCTCCAGATTGGCAATGAAAATGCGCCGGCCCCGGAGGACCTGGCCAAGGTCAACCGCCGGCTCGTGGGTCAGAATCCCCCGGATAAGCGGGTCCGCCACGAATGCCTCCAACCGGGCCAGCGCGGAGGCCGTGAGCTCCTCCTGCCGGCTGACCTTTAAGGAGTCAAGATACGCAAGGAGCTCGGCAGTGAAGTCCACAGGCAACTGAGCAAGGACGCGGTCCCGCAGAGGGGACATGGGTCGGAGGAGCTCGGCCGCGTCGACAAGATTAAGCCCACATTGCCGCGCGGCCAAAATGGCGAGGTAGAGAAAACGAGCCATCTGAGGCGCCTGGTCGAAGGTGGCCTGCCCCCAGGCAGAGCGAATGGACTCACGTACTGCCTTCGCGTGAGTAGCAACCGGCAGGTCATTCGGCCGCAGCGGGTTGTACCCCAGGACCATCTCCTGGCCAGGGTCGAAGAGCGTCAAGCGGTCGGTCTGGCCGGTGGCAATCGTCCAGTCCCGCGCTTGGTGTGCCAACTCGCCTTTGGGATTGATGAGAACCACAGTGGCACCACGGACGCGGATGAGACTCTGGAAAAGCCACAAGAGAAACCTTGTCTTGCCGCTCCCCGGCGGGCCCATTATGTGAAGGTGGGTGCCAAGCTGTGAGAGTGGGAGGTGGATGGGCTCACCTGTTGCCGTGTCGGTCCCGACAAAAATGCCCTCCTGGCGAAGCCGGAGGCGGGCCGCCGGCGGATTCCGCCAGCTCCTAAGCGGTTTCATCGGCACCCTCCTTCCCGCGGAGCGTCTCGGCCGCCCATGCATCTATCTCTTCATGAAGTTGCTGCCTTGCTTCCCCGTCCACTCCCCCTCCATTTTCTTGCAGCAGGTTGTGGAGAGCTTTTTGTTGAGGTAGAAGGGCCCCCAGGACCGCCAGGCGGTCCCCTGCTGCCTTCAAAATGGGTTTGACGAGATGCTCCTCGCGGAACTGCTCCGCGGTGAGAACCATAATCGGCGCCGGCGGTGCAATCGCCCGTTGTACCGCGAAGCGTTGCGCTTCGCGGTACATCAAGAGCGACGCCCGGAGCCGGTTGTAAAGGACCTGGTGCTCCCGCTGCAGGAACGCGATAAATTTAGAATCTTTGAAACGTTCCTTGTGGCGCGCGAGAATCTCATTGCCACGGGTCAGCACCTCCTCGCAGTGGACGCTGATGTAATCCCGCCTGAATACGGGGTCTGCAAACTCGGCGTCCAGCGCAGTCTCGAGGCGGAGTTCATGCGCTCGTCTCTGCCACTCCTTCCTTTGTTTTTCATCGTGGTTTTCAGCCGCCTTCTGCGTGAAACTAAGCGTCGGCGTCTGCTCAGACGTCCGCCGAGGAATTTCCGGCCGGTCTAATGTCAGCCAGAGAAGGAGTGCGGAGAGTCCTAAGCCAGCGACCACGAGCAGGGCGAAGTATTTGAAGAACCACGTCGCTGGCTCCAGGACTTTGAAAGTCTCAGGCTCACTGGCGAACGCCGGAGTTATCCACAAGAGAGTGGCTTGACTCGCCACCAGAAGCGGCGTTAGTTTAAAAGAGCGAAACAGGTGGGGAGTTATTTGACTCAATGGGGCTCCTCCTCAATGCCGCCACGGCCCGAGACGAGCTCATACTCGTCGTCGGGCTTCTTTTGGCGGTGAGTTGATGGAAATGAAAAAGCCGACCAGGACGGTCGGCCTCGATACTCTGGTTAAGGTGAAACACAGGGAATCCTCCCGTACGTTCCACCCCCTCCAAATATATATATACACTCCTCGCGCCCGCGGGAAGCAAAATTTACGTATTTTTTACTTTAAAAGTCTTTGAAAGTAGGTTGGGTGGGTGGGGGTTGCCGCCTAAGGCCGAGCAAAAGAAAAGCCCCGCCCGGGCGGGGCTCCCCTCTCCTACCGCTTCCTAGCCAGTCCCCTCCCCCGCTTCGCGGCAAGAAGTGCCTGCTCCCGTACTCTGAGCGAGCGGTCTCTCGTAACTTCCTTAATGCGCCCAAAAACACGCTTCTCCGGGAAGAAGCGCTGCTCAACCCGGCTCCGCACCTGCTCGTGGTACATCACTGTTTCCTTCATGGGTTTTTGTAGTTGGTTTTCGACCTTTGCGAGGCCGGCGGCCGTTCGCCTACGCCTCGTCGAAGGCGAGCGCCGCCAGTCAAGTTCGAACCGAGCGCCGGCGCGAGGGAGTGCCCGGAGGGCAGACTTGACCAGGCGCTACAATTGAGAAGAGGTGCAGGCGTATCCGTTGGGGTGGTGGAACTTTAAAAGACTTTTAAAACGGCCTTCAACGGCCGTTTTTATCCTTTGAAGGCCTTACCACGCCAAAAGCTCGTTCGCCCCGTCTGGGGCGTGTTTTGGGGCAGGAATCGGCCTCTGGAGACACTGCCGACGTGGTCGCCACCAGAGCTCCTCTCCCCTGCCCGTTCGTTAATGTGTATGTTCGTCCGGCAGCCAACTAGTGGCGGCGGCCGTCCGTTCTCCGCGAGGCGCGCCACCGGCGCAAACGAGCGGGAGCCCCTTCAGGGGCGATAGAACGGCGAGCCCGCCCGCCTTCACTTAATCAGTCGGGAGCAAGCCGGATAGGCGCCGCGGACGACCAAGCCCCTTCGGGGCGCAGCCCCCGCCGAGTCAAGGACTGGCAATTTGCCAGGTCCAGGCGGGGGTGATTGAGTGAAGGCGGGCGGTGAGCGCCACTCCGAAGTCCTTGTCAGTATTGCGTTTTAGTCCGGTGCGCCTCTATGGGCGTGGGTAGGACTAAAGTGAGGCCCTCTTTGAGGCCTCGCAGCAACGAGCTAGAAAAGGACTGAGGTGTGGAGTGAGCTGCCCGCCACTAGTTGGCTGCCGTGTTAATCACCTGCCGCTAGGCAGGAGTTTGTCGGTGTTCTTTCTGTTTCTTTCGTTTGGTCTGCGCTAGGTAGGTGAAGAGTTTGGCGGGATTGGTTTTCTCGCTATCATCTTGGGCCGCCTGGCGAGTCATAGAGAGGAGCTCCCAGACGGTCCCCTGGCCGAGCTCGCGGACAACTTTACGGTAGTAGGCCCGGGAGTGCTCGTCGCCGGTCACCTCCATAATGGAGTGGACCAGGTACTCTTCCTCGTTCTTCATGCGGTCAAAGATGGCCTTCTGTGAGCCCGTGGCAGCGGCTTCTTTCGCACCGCGGACGTCCCGGACCTCTGAAAAGACCACGTCTATCGCGGGGCCACGCTTCCCTTCGCGGATGATGTAGCGGTCCAAAAATCCCTTATTTTTCAACTCTTCGAGAGACGGCTGCAGGAGCCGTTTGAGCTGGCTCGGGTAGTAACGCTGTTTAGGAAGTGGCACGAGGAGCGGTTCCCCGCTTAAAGTCTGTTCATTATTAAAATCCCGCTTATAGAGTTGCAGGGCCGACCCAACCAAGCCCAGGTGAGCGCCAAACTGATAGAGGTCCCGGGAGAAGGTGTGCCGGCGGTAGCGTTTCTTATCGAGATAGCGGAAAACCCGCCTGCTGAGTGGCGTTGAGAGCTGGGCGTAGAAGTCCAGGTCGAGGTCTTTGATACTCCCCTGCTTCAAGAGGCGGAAAAAGCCATCTCCGAGCTGGACGTAGCCAAGTGGGAGCGACGGCTGCTGCGCAAACTCACCTTTCTTCGGCCGCCGGCCGAGGTCAAAGAGGGCCCGGTAATGGTCGATTATATTGAAACCCATCTTGCCGACAAGCTCATTGCTTTCCCGGTCCCAGATGGTGTTCTCGGAGTGGACGAAAGCTTCGCCGTAGCGAACTAAGGACTGCTCTAGACGACGGTAGCTGCTCGCAGACCGGTCCCACCCGAGGAGCCGGAGGTAGTGGTAGGCGCTGCCTATCTTCACTTTGGGGCTTTCAAGGCCGCTGTCCACGGCCATCTTCACGAGGACCACGAGGACGTCCTGGTCGGCCGCTGCTGGAAGGCCGTAGCTGTTGCCGCCAACAACCCGCCAGACACGGTGCACGTGCTGGCCGTTCACGGTGGCCCAATCGCTGTATTCGATTGCTGCCACTGAGCGCGACACACGCTTAGAGAGCACGTTTAACGGAAACTCAGCTAGGTGGAGTTCGTCTCTCCCCTGTTCAATGATTGGCTCTATTAGTTTGGCTTGTTGGTCCTGCCTGGTCATTCTTTTCTTTTTAGCTCGTAAGTCATTTTTGTAGAGAACGTTTATATCTATTCGTTATATCTACGTTATTAGACATTTGGAAATGGCCGATATCTCTTTTGTTTATGCGGGTTTCTGGAAAGGGCGCTTGTTTCATCTCCCGATAGGAGTTGTTTCATTTCCCGATACTAACTTGTTTCATCTCCCGATAGGTTGAGGTCCGGCGCTTGTTTCATCTCCCGATAGGTTTTGTGCCCTGTGGAAAACTGGCGAGGAGGGAGCGGAGCGTGTCTGCCACGGTGGGCGGACTGGTTAGTTGGGAGTGAGAGCTCAAAACACTTCGCCATCTCTCGCACTCTAACACGCCGCCAGGGTGCTGTCGTGTGGAAAACCTAACTTTAAAAGTCTTTTAAAGAAACAGGTGAGAGCTAGAAGCGGTTGTCGGCGTTGCCTTGGAAGCGAAGCGCAAGGTTGGCTTCATTCTCCGCAAACCAGCCGACGACCTGGTCAGGCGTTTTGTCGGCAAGCTCTGCCGCGAAGAAATGGAGCATACGCTGTGAGACGTAGGAGCGGGTGGCGCGCGGGACACCGGCCTCCCTGAGAATGGTGACAATGCGCTCCAGGAAATCGGCCTCGTCGGTGTAGTAGCTCACACCGACGACACGATAGCCCCGTTTCTTCTGACTCACTGACTTCTGTCGCTCTGCGCGAGGTTTGCGGACACCGCGTTTTGCGCTGGCTTTGAGGTCTCGTTTAGGTGCCATAGTTTATGACTTTGAAAGTGTTTAAAAGTGTTTTAAGAGCTCTTGGGTGAGCTCTTCGTAGGCGAGAGCTCCCTTGCTCTTAGGGTCGAAGGAGAAGATGTCGGTACGCTCAATTTGGGCCTGATTAAGCGGCTCTGATTGGGGGATGATGGTCTCGAAGAGCTTGCCCTGCCAGTCCTCGAGAGCGGCCTGGACGGCCTCATTCGTGACGGTTTTGCGGCTATCCATGCGGGTTCGCAGGATGCGCCAGTTGTTGAAGCTCTCGCCTTTGATAAGAGTGATGCGCTCGAGGAGGTCCACGAGGGCGTCTGTGGCACGGGCCTCCATCTGGACCGGGATAAGGACCAGGTCGGCCGCGCCGAGGGCCATATCGGTGAAAGGCCCGAGGGCTGGGGGGCAGTCCATGACGATAAACTCAAACTCGTTTTCCACGGAGGTCAGAGCCGCCTTCAAGACGTCGGCCCGTCGCGGGTGTCCGTAGAGGTGCTCCGCCTGGGGTGCCAGGCGGATGTCGGAGGGCACGATATAGAGCCCCTTCACACCGGTTTCCCGCATCACCTTCGTTACCGGCTGAGGAGGGGAGCGGAAGAGGTTCGTGATGATGTAGTCGGCCTCACCCAACTCCACGCCGAGACCGAGAGAGCAGTGTCCCTGCGGGTCGAGGTCGAGAAGGAGAGTGCGCTTGCCGGCGCGGGCCAGACCGGCCGAGAGCGCCATCGCGGTCACTGTCTTGCCGGTTCCGCCCTTGTGAATGGAGATTGCAATTTTATGAGCCATAAGGACTTTAAAAGTCTTTCAAAGTCCACTCTAACCTGGGAGGGTCAAGCCGTCAATAGTGGAAAAATTGACCCCTTAGGGAGCCTTCCAAAGCGCTTTTAAGCGCTAGCGTTCGATAGAGAGCAAGCTCGCGCGTTGCAGTCGAGCGAAAAGCACAAAATCACCTAATTTAAGAGGTACAAAAGTGATGTCTGGGTCACAGACGCGCTTGTGGGGCGGGTTTGCGGGCATCGCACTATTTTCGAGCGTATATTGACAGTGAAACGTTCTAACGGTTAAGGTACTAAGTGTTCGCGCGTCCTCGGATGAGATGAATGGGGGATAGCGCGACCGGGTGGAGAACCTTCAAAATCTAGGAACTACGGAATGGCGCGCGGCTGAGTTGAAAGGCGCCGGTGGGATTCGAACCCACGTAAAAACCCTTGCGGGGGGATTGCCTAAGCCACTCAGCCACGGCGCCGAATATGGCCCCTGTCAGCTTCAATCTGGCAGGGGTCTTTTTTTTCTGAATACTACTGAAGCTGCCGGTAGTGGGGGGTTCGGCAGTACCCCAGGACCTCGAGAGCCCGAGGCAGGGTGATTCTACCACTCGGGCAGGTGGTGGACAACAGGTAATCGGTCACCACTTTTCGTTGAACTCCCGGACCACGTCCTCGGGGGAGAGGTTCAGGTAAATCTCGGTGGTGGCAAGGCGGTCGTGGCCGAGGAGCCGCTGCAGCGCCGGCGTGGAGATGCCCTTGCGGATGCACTCCACCGAAAAGGTGTGCCGGAGAACGTGGGGGGAGACCGGCCTCGTGATGGCCGCCCGATTCGCCACCTGCTTCACGAGCCGTTGGATGGTCCGGGGAGAAACCCCGACTTGGTCGTAAAGAGACAGGTGCCCTTCGAGGAGAGGCTGGACCCGGGAGGAGAGGGGAATCACTCGGCGCTTGCTCTGACTGCCATAAGGACCGCCCTTGCCGTAGACCATGAGGCGATGCGCCTGCCAATCCACGTTCTGTTTCGTGAGGCCAGCGAGCTCGGAGACCCGGAGTCCGGTGTCGAGCAACGTCCAGACCACCAGCTTTTCGATGGGAGTCTGGCACTCATTGGCAAGCCGATTGGCCTCATCTCTAATCAAAGGCTCCCGCTTGTACTGGTATCTCATGTCGTGAATTGTACAGAAGACGACACGGTGTCGCAATCCACGTTATCCCCAGGTCGTTTTTAGAGGGCCGCTGACTGGCTAGGAAGAGAAGATGTCGTCTTTTCACGTGGAAGGCGACAAAAGTTCACTGGTCAGGGAGACTACTTTAAAAGTCTTTTAAAGTTAGCAG
>Ga0214472_10002419_pt1 | contig 20135 bp, 14 predicted proteins | sample RVTome_6_FD_207662 | JGI IMG/M metagenome (GOLD analysis project Ga0214472, IMG submission 207662) | Soil microbial communities from uranium-contaminated site in the Upper Colorado River Basin, Wyoming, United States - RVT140D175 | ecosystem: Environmental > Terrestrial > Soil > Contaminated >...
GCCGGCGCTGAACGACCCGACCGCGTGCGCATCCTGGCGCGTGATGACGTTGATCGTGCCGCCGAGGGCGTCCGCGCCGTGCACCGCCGAGGCGGGCCCGTTCACGATCTCGATCCGGTCGGTTGCCGGCAGGCTGATCGGAATCTCGCCGTTGTGGTGCCCGCTCTGGCTGTCGTTGATCCGCATCCCGTCGACCAGCACGAGGCTCTGTCCGAAGGTCGCGCCGCGAATCGAGACGTCGGTCTGCACGTCGAGCGGCCCGCGAGCGCGCACGTCGACGCCCGGCGCGAGCCGCAGGGCGTCGGCGAACGAGATGAGCCCGAGCCGGTCCAGCTCGTCACGCGTGATGATCGTGACGGCGCGGGAGGCGGATTCGGCCGGGAGCGGCGCGGCGGTGGCCGTGACGATGACGGTCTGGGTGATCGAGGGCGGCGGTGGCTGGGACGACTGAGCCAACGCTGGCGGCGCGCTGAGCAGCGCGCCGAGCGCGAGCGCGGCGGAGCGAATCGTCGGCCGACCGGGCGTCGCGAGCATCCCCGCCACTATCTCACGAGAGTTGAACGGGACTGCAAGCGTCGGGTACGCTCGTGCCGTTGTGGCGGGTGCGGACTCGCCAGTCGGGAGGTCGGATATGGGGGCAGCACTCAAGTCTCGCTCGGGATGGCTCGTGGCAGCGCTGGCGCTTGCTTCGCTGAGCGCGATGCCCGACCTCGGCGCCGTGCACGGGACGGACGCCACGCAGGCCGCGGCGCAGTCGATCGATCCCGCTCTGGGGGGTCTCGAGTTCCGGTCGCTCGAGGACGTGTTCAACCGCGGTGGGCGGGTCACCGCGGTCACCGGGGTGACGAGCGATCCGCGGCGGTACTACATGGGCTCGACGGGCGGCGGCGTCTGGACGACCGCCGACGCGGGCGCCACCTGGGAGAACGTCTCCGACGGCTACTTTGAAGCGGGCTCGATCGGCGCCATCGACGTCGCCGAGTCGAATCCGTCGGTCATCTATGTCGGCACCGGGTCCACCTGTCCGCGCGGCAACGTCTCACCGGGCGTGGGCGTCTACAAGTCCACCGACGCCGGCAAGACGTGGCAGCATGCGGGCCTGCGCAGTGCGGGCCAGATTGCCCGGGTCGTCATCCATCCCTCCAATCCTGACGTGGCGTACCTCGCCGTGCTGGGCAACCTCTTCGGCCCCAGCCGCGAGCGCGGCGTGTACCGCACGCGTGACGGCGGCCGGACGTGGCAGCAGGTGCACGCCATCAGCAACTGGACGGGCGCGATCGACCTGACGATGGACCCGAAGAACCCGGACGTGCTGATCGCCGCCATGTGGACGACCGAGCGCAAGCCGTGGAGCATCGACTCGGGCAGCACCGAAGGGGGACTGTTCAAGACGACCGACGGCGGGAACACGTGGCGGAAGCTGACGCGCGGCCTGCCGACGGACGTCATGGTCGGCCGCATCGGCGTCTCGATTTCCGGCGCGGATTCGAACCGCGTCTACGCGCAGGTGGAGGCCGGCGGGGACCGCGGCGGGACCTACCGTTCCGACGACGGCGGAGAGAGCTGGACGCGGACGTTCACCGGCCGCGCGCTCCAGCAGCGCGCGTGGTACTACACCCACATCATCGCCGACACAGAGGACGCGGACACCGTCTACGGCCTCAACGTCGGGGCGATGAAATCCACCGACGGCGGCAAGACGTTCCAGTCGGCCGGCATCCAGTCCCACGGCGACTATCACGATCTCTGGATCAACCCGAACGACAACAAGTCAATGGTCGTCGGCAACGACGGCGGCGCGGCGGTCACGACGGGCCAGGGCTGGTCGCCGCAGGACAACCAGCCGACGTCCGAGCTCTATCGGCTGACGGTAGACAACCGGTGGCCCTACTGGGTGTACGGCTCGCAGCAGGACAACAGCACGATTGCCGTGCCGAGCCGCGGGCCGGGCGAGCCCTACAGCGTGGGCGGCGGCGAGAGCGGCTCCATCGCGGTCGATCCGCGCGACGCGGACGTTCACTACGCCGGCAACTACGGCGGCACGATCTCGCGGACGGACCGCGAGAAGGGGATCGGCGAGAACGTGCGCGTGTACGCCGACATGCAGACGGGCCAGCGCGCCGCGGACATGAAGTACCGGTTCCAGTGGAACGCGCCCATCCGCATCTCGCCGCACCACCCGGACGTCGTCTACACGACGTCGCAGCACGTGCACCGGACGGCCAACGGCGGCCTCGACTGGGACGTGATCAGCCCGGATCTCACGCGCAACGACAAGCGCCGGCAGGCCTACTCGGGCGGCGAGGGCATCACCCGCGACAACACCGGCGTCGAGGTGTACGGGACGATCTTCGCGTTCGAGGAGTCGCCGCACCAGGCCGGCCTGTTGTGGGCCGGCAGCGACGACGGGCTCGTGCACATCTCGCGCGACAACGGCGGCACGTGGACGAACATCACGCCACCGGGCGCGCCCGAGGGCGCCGTCAACGTCATCGACCTCTCCGCGCACGACCCGGGGCGGGCCCACATCGCGATCTATCGCTACCGGCAGGCGGATTTCACGCCCTACATCTACCAGACGAGCGACTACGGCCGGACGTGGCGGCGGATTGCGGACGGCACCAACGGCATCGTGAACTGGCACTTCGTGCGCGTCGTCCGTGAGGACCCGACGCGGCGGGGGCTGCTCTTCGCGGGCACCGAGTTCGGGCTGTACGCGTCGTACGACGACGGCGCACGCTGGGAGCGGTTTCAGCTCAACCTGCCGGTGACGCCGGTGACCGACATGCTGATTTACCGTGACGATCTCATCGTGACGACGCAGGGCCGTTCGTTCTGGATCCTGGACAACATGTCGGTTGTCCGCGGCGCAGAGCCGGGGGGCCAGATGCCGGCGGCGCGCCTCTTCACGCCCGAGACGGCCTACCGCAGCGGGGGGCCCCAGCCCGTCTTCCACTACTGGTTCCGGGAGCGGCCGGCCGCGGCAGTGACTGTCGAAGTGCGCGACCCCCTGAGTGAAGTCCGCTGGTCGACGACCGCCGAGCCGGGCACCGCGTCTCCGCCCGAGATGGCAGTGGGTGGTGGCGGCCGTGGAGGACGTGGCGGGCGCGGCGCCGGACGTGAGGGCGGCGCGGCGGCCGGCCGGGGCGTGGGGCGGGGCGGCGGTCAGGCTGCCGGCCCGCAGGGCGGCGCCGCCGGCGCCGTGCAGGGCTTGAATCGCGCGACCTGGACCAGCCTGAACCTGCCATCGCCCTACGACGTGCCCCAGGGCGCCGTCATGTGGGGCGGCGGACGCGGGAGCGGGCCGGCCGTGCCCCCGGGCACGTACACCGTGACGGTATCGTCGGGCGGCTGGTCGCAGTCCGCGAGGTTCCGCCTCAACAGCGATCCGCGCTACACGCCGGTGATGACCGACGAGGAGGGAATGGAGCAGTTCAGGCTCGCCCTCGAGGTCGGCGGCATGGTCAAGGAGCTCTACGACAACCTGGGCCGCATCCGCGACGCCAAGGCGCAGGCACGCGCCCATGCGGAGAAGGCCGGCGCCAGCTCTCCGGTCGCAGCGGCGACGCGGACGCTCGTCGAGCGCCTCGAATCGGTCGAGGGCGACATGACGCAGATGCAGGGCGAAGGCGGACAGGACGCGCTGAACTTTCCGGGCCGGATGGACAACCAGCTGATTGCGCTCTACCAGAACATCGCCGGGCGCGAGCGGCGGGTCGGCAGCCCCGTCCGCGAGCGCTACGCGGATCTGAAGCCGGAGGCCGACCGGCTCATGGCTCGGGCGCGAGCCGGGCTCGCCGACGACGTCGCTGCGTTCAACCGGGTGGCCACGGCCGCGGGCCTGCCGGCGATTGTCGTGAAGTGAGGCGCCCGGGGCCAGTCGCCACATATGATGATTCGCGCCCGGCGGCTGACGGTGACCGGCCGGGTCCAGGGCGTGGGATTTCGTTTCCACGTCGCGCGGGCCGCGAGGGCGGAGGGCATTGGCGGCTGGGTGCGGAACCGGTCGGACGGCGCGGTCGAGGCGTGGCTCGAGGGCAGGCCCGAGGCCGTGGCGCGCGTCGAACGGGCGGTGCGGCAGGGGCCGCCGCCCGCACGGGTGGTTTCGGTAGCGGTTACCGAGGAACCTCCGGCGGGCCGGCCGGCCGGCTTTCACATCCTCCCGGACGGCTGAGGCCCGAGGACAGATGGAAACTCTGAAGCGACTGATCCGGCACGTCCCGGACTTTCCGAAGCCAGGCATCCTGTTCTACGACGTCACGACGCTGCTCCAGAACCCCGAGGGGTTCCAGCGTGCCATCGACGCCATGGCGGAGGGCTATCACGGGTCGAAGATCGATCGCGTGGTGGGCGTGGAGAGCCGCGGGTTCATTTTCGGCGCGGCGGTGGCGGACCGTTTGCGCGCGGGCTTCGTGCCGGTGCGCAAGCCGGGCAAGCTCCCGTCGAAGACGCGCCAGGAGTCCTACGCGCTCGAGTACGGGTCGGATGCCCTCGAGTTGCACGAGGACGCGTTCGGCCCGGGCCATCGCGTGCTCATCGTGGATGACCTGCTGGCCACGGGCGGCACGGCCAGCGCCACCGTGCGGCTCGTGCGGGCCGCCGGCGCCGCCGTTGTCGGCCTCCAGTTCCTGATCGAGTTGGTCGCGCTGGGCGGCCGGGCGAAACTCGAGGGCGAGCAGGTCGAAACAGTGTTGAAATACTGAGAGCGGGCCCGCGGGCCCGGAGCACTCAGGCGCCCGTAGCTCAGATGGATAGAGCACCGCCCTCCTAAGGCGGGGGCCGCAGGTTCGAATCCTGCCGGGCGCACCAACTGGCCAAGTGGATTGAGGAAGGGATCGGGGCATGAAGGCCAAGGAACGTCACGAGCTGAAGCAGAACGAGATCGCCCAATTCGCCAGGCGCGCGATGGCCTGGCTCGAGGGGAATCGGAGCCGTGCGATGACGATCGCCGTGGCGGTGCTCGCCGTCGTGGTGCTGGTGGGCGGCTACGCGTGGTGGCAGCAGCGGACGGCGGACCAGGCCGGCGCGCTGCTCGGGATGGCCGGGGCGATCGCCCAGGCCCCGATCGCGCCGGCGCCGACGGTGGCTGGGGCCACCCAGCAGACCGGCACGTTCCCCTCTGAAGCAGCCCGGCTCGAAGCCGCACTGGAGGCGTACCGGGACGTCATCGACGGCTACCCGGACTCAAAGGCCGCGTTGAGCGCGCGCTATGCGATCGCCAACGCGCTGCTCGCGGCCGGCCGGGCCGCCGAAGCCGAGGAGGCCTTCGGCGCGGTCGTCTCGGCTGCCGGCCCGTCGCTCCAGGGATCGCTCGGCAAGCTCGGCCGCGGGCAGGCGCTGGCGGCCCAGGGGAAGCACGAAGACGCCATCGCGTTGCTGACGGAGCTCTCCGCCGATCGCGAGAGCCGACTTCCGCTCGACGGCATCCTGATTCAGCTGGCCCGGACCTCGGCGAAAGCCGGCCGCACCGACGACGCGCGGGCCGCGTTCAAGCGGATCGTGGACGAGTTTCCGGCTTCGACGTTCGCGGCTGAGGCGAGGCAGGAGCTCGCGCGTCTCGGGTGACAGTGGCGTTGATGGAGGGGCGGGCGTCACAGCCCCTCCAGTGTAGTCAGGCAGGTCGCGCCGTGAGCCCGAAGCGGTACGAGAGCAGCTTGTAGACGAGCCGGGCGGCCACGAAGTTCGGCGCCGTGAGGCCCGGGATCGGGCAGAGCTCGACCACATCGCACCCGACGACGGTTCGCCGCTCGAACACGCGGCGAAGCAGCGCGGTGAGCTCGCGCCACGACAGGCCGCCCGGCTCGGGCGTGCCAACGGCCGGCATCATCGCCGGGTCGAGCCCGTCGAGGTCCACGGTCAGGTAGACGGTCGGGCCGAGCGCGTCGACCACCCGGTCGATCCAGGCGGGGTTGTCGCGCATGTTCCAGTCATAAAAGACCGTGGTGGCGAGGCCGTCGACGACGGACGCCTCCTCTCTGGAGAGGTTGCGGATGCCGACCTGGACGAGCCGCGCGTGCTCGAGGGTCCGGCGCATGGCGCAGGCGTGGCTCTGGCGTTCGGCGAGATAGGAATCGCGCAGGTCGGCGTGCGCGTCGATCTGCAGCACGGTCAGCGTACCGTGCCGGGCGGCCGCGGCGGCCACGACGGGCGGGGTGATCGAATGCTCACCGCCCAGCACGATCAGGAACTTGCCGGCGGCCAGCACGGCGGCGGAGGCCTGGTTGATCGCGGCGAGCGCGTCGTCGATCGCCAGGGCGGTCAGGTCCATTTCGGGCAGGGTGAAGATGCCCTGCCGGTGCACGTCGGCGCCGAGCTCTTCGTCCCACAGCTCCACCTGCGACGACGCCACGAGGATCTCGCGCGGGCCCTGTCGGGTGCCGTGGCCGTAGGACGTGGTTCGCTCGAAGGGCACGGGCAGGATCACGGCGGCGGCGGCGGCGAACTCGCACGGGTGCGGCAGGACGCCACCGAACTGCGCGAGCTGCGTGCGGTCGTACGACGGCAGGGTCATCGGAGCTCCTGGAACCGGTTCTCGGCGAACTCGCGGCCGTTGACCTCCAGCCGGCGACCGCCCGCGTCGAACGTCGGACGCTTGCGGCGCGTCCGGGCTTTCCGCGACGTGGTCTCGAGCGCCGAGACGAGCAGCGGCAGAGCGATCGTCACGTCGCACTGGACGCTGACGCGCTCGGATTCGAGCGACAGCTTGCCCCAGCTCTGCGCTTCCTCGAGGCTGGAGCCGCTGGCGCCGCCGAAGTGCGGGACGTCGGTGGAAATCTGGAGGGCGAACTTGTGGCCGGTGACCCGTTCGTCGTAGAACTCGGCCTGGACGCTCGCCTGGTTGATGAAGTTCTTCGGCGTGCCGCCCCCGAGGACAATCGACGCGGTGCCGGCCGACGCAATCACGATGTTGGCCGATTCGATGATGTCGCCGACGACGTCGATCTGCCCGGCCTCGGCGTCGATGTGGCGCGCCTGGCTGATGCCGATGCCGATCGACGAGTCCGCGATTGCCGGGCAGAAGATGGGCAGGTTCGCCCGGTAGGCGGCGGTCAGGATGCCCCGGTTGCCCGTGTCGGTCCAGAGGCGCTCGCCGAGCCGGAAGAGATACTCGCGGGTTGTGTAGGCGCGCCGTTCCAGCGTGCGCGTGAAGTCGGCGATCCAGTCGTCGTTCTTGCAGAACTCGTCCTCGCTCGCCAGCGTGTCGTACACGCGGTCGATGCGCTCGGCGGCGAGCGAGGCGTCGTCGATGAGCGGCGAGCCCAGGAAATGCCGGCGTCCCCGCGTCTCGTGCAGGTCGTGGTAGAGGTTGGCGCCCGTCGAGACCAGGCAGTCGATGTATCGCTCTTCGATCAGGTGCGCGATGATCAGACGGAGCCCGCCGGCCGAGAGCGCGCCGGCCGTGCCGAGAAAGATGGTCACGTCGGCGCCGAGCATCTTCTGCCAGATGCGCCTGGCCGTGGCGAGATTCCGGCCCTGGAAGGAAATCCGCTCCATCCGCGCGAGCACGTCGTCGGCCGAGAGGCCCCGGTCCACGTTGAAGGGCTCAACGGGCACGCGGAGAAAACGGGATCGGCGCCGGCTCATCGCGCCGCCATTGTACGAAATCGCCGGGGGGGGCAGCTACCGGGCCGTCCGCGTGACGTGCTGGAGGAAGCCAAAGTCGGCCGTCGGCGAGAGCGCGATGTTGCGCAGGTCGGGCTGTGCGACGGCGACGTTCACTTTCGTCCAGAGGCCGACGAGCGGCGTGTCGGCGGCGGCGAGACGCTGGACCTCCATGTAAAGCCGCTTCTGTGCCTCCGGGTCGAGGGTATCGGCGGCGGCCGCGAGCAGCCGATCGACGTCGGGGTTCCGGTAGTGGCCGCGATTGAGGCCGGCGGGCGGAATCTGCTCGGAGTGCAGAACCCGGCGCAGCATGTCGGGATCGGTGACCCCGACGAACTGCAGCGTGTACAGCTGCACGTTCCCGCGAATAACGTCGGCGAACAGCGTCGCGAACTCGTACGATCGGACGTCGATTGCAATGCCGACGTCCGCAAGCTGCCGCTGGATCACCGTCGCCTGCAGGCGATACGCCTCGGCCGTGGACGTCTTCAGCGTGAGCGCGAGGCGGGGGCGCGGGCCGGCGCCGTCGGGGTCGGTGAACCCGGCCTCGTCGAGGAGCTCCCGCGCGCGCGCCGGGTCGTAGGCGGGCGGCGCGACGTCGTCGGCATGCGCCCAGGACATCGGCGGCACGATGCCGGCCGTCAGCGTCCCGAGCCCGCGACGCAAGTGCGTGATGATGGCCTCGCGATCGATCCCGTGCGCGATCGCAAGCCGGACGCGGGCGTCCGCCAGCGCCGGGTCGCGGAGGTTGAATCCGACGTACGCGAAGTCGGTCCCCGGCCCGGTGACGATCTGCAGACGGCCCTCGCGCTGAAGCCCGAACACCAGGTCCGGCCCCAGATCGTTGACGATGAGGTCCAGGCTGCCCTTGCGGAGCTCCAGGCCACGCATGGTGTCGTCCGGCACCACCTTGAACGTCAACCCGGGGTTGCCTGGAGCGCCACGGTGGTAATCCTCGAAGGCGGCGAGGGTCACGTGGTCGTCGGGCACGAACTCGACGAGCCGGTAGGGTCCGCTGCCGACGGGCTGCCGGGCCAGGCCGGCTCCGGCCCCCGCGGGGACGATGCCCATGACGAGGTTGATCGGGAACGACACGGACGGCTCGCGGAGATGGAACGCGACGGTGTACGGCCCGGTGACCTCGACCGACTCGAGCGCCCGGTACGCGCCCTTGCGCCCGGAGACGAACGCCGGATCGAGAAACCGCTGGAACGTATAGGCCACGTCGGCGGCCGTCATCTCACGCCCGTCGTGAAACCGGACTCCCGGCGGAATCTCCGCGACCCAGGTCTGCGAGTCAGCCGTTTCGAACCGCGTGGCCAAATCGGGCACCACGCGCAGGGCGTCATCGGTCCGCAGCAGCGAGCTGTAGAGCAGCTGGTGAAGCTTCTGCGAGGCCTCGTCGAGGCCGACCGCCGGATCCAGGTTCGCCGGCGAGTTGGCGAGTCCGACGACGATCGCGCCCGGCAGGGGTGGGGGAGTCGAGGTGCAGGACCACGCGGCCAGCAGGCACGCCGCGAAGCCGCGTGTCACTCGCCGGCCTCCCGGCGCAGCTCGGCGAGCAGATTCAGCGCGTCCAGGGGTGAAAGCCGGTCGACGTCGAGCGCGCGAAGCCGGCCGACGACCGGGTGCGGTTCGGCCGCCGCCTGAAAGAGCCCGAGCTGCCGCTGCTCGGCGGGCGCGGCGCCGCTCAGGCTGGGACGGCCGCCGCGCCGCACTTCGTCCTGCTCGAGCGACCGCAGGATGGCGGCGGCCCGGGCCACGACCTTCGGCGGCAGCCCGGCGAGACGCGCGACCTGGATACCATAACTGCGGTCGGATCGGCCGTCGACGATCTTGTGCAGAAACACGATGTCGTCCTTGAACTCGCGGGCGGCGACATGGCAATTGACGATCCCCGGAAGCGCGTCGGCCAGGTCGGTCAGCTCGTGGTAGTGCGTCGCGAAGAGCGTCATGGGCCTCGGGCTCGCGTCGGTGGCCAGATGCTCCGCGACGGCCCAGGCGAGGCTCAGGCCGTCGAAGGTGGACGTGCCGCGCCCGATTTCGTCGAGGATCACGAGGCTGCGGCGGGTGGCCGCGTGCAGAATGGTCGCCGTTTCCTGCATCTCCGTCATGAACGTCGACTGGCCCCGGACGATGTCGTCCGAGGCGCCGACGCGCGCGAAGATGCGGTCGACGATGGCGAGCTTCGCGGTCCGGGCCGGCACGAACGAGCCGGCCTGCGCGAGCACGGCCAGCAGGGCCACTTGCCGGAGGTAGGTGGACTTGCCGCCCATGTTGGGCCCCGTGAGAATCACGAGCTGGCGCCCGGTGCCGTCGAGCGTCACGTCGTTCGGGACGAACGCCCCGGCGACGAACCGCTCCACGACCGGGTGCCGCGCGTCGACGGCCAGGAATTCCTCGCCCGCGTGGACGTGCGGTTTGGTGAAGTTGGCGGCGGCCGCCGTGTCGGCCAGGGCGGCCAGTACGTCGAGCGACGCCACCGCCCGGGCCGTGTCGAGCATCCGGCCGGCCTCCGCGGTGACCCGTGCGACGAGCGCGTCAAAGAGCTCGAGCTCCCGCGCCGTGATGCGCTCCTCGGCGCCGAGCACCCTGTCCTCGTGCTCCTTCAGCGCCGGCGTGATGAAGCGCTCGCCGCCGGCGATGGTCTGCTTCCGGATGTAGTCGCCGGGCACGGCCCCGAGGTTGGATTTCGAGACCTCGATGAAGTAGCCGAAGACGCGGTTGTAGCGGACCTTCAGCGATCCGATGCCGGTCCGCTTCCGCTCGGCGGCTTCCATCTCGGCGATGGCGGCCTTGCCGCCGCGGCTGACGGCGCGCAGCGCGTCGAGCTCGGGATCGAGGCCGTCCCGGATCGCGCCGCCGTCGCGCGCCACGGCCGGCGGCGTGTCAACCAGGCTGCGGGCGATGTCGTGGCGCACGTCGGCCAGCTCGTCGACTTCCGCCGCGAGGCTGCGGACGAGTGGCGCCTGAAGGGGCTCGGCGATCTGGCGGAGCCGGGGCAGCAGCGCGAGCGACTGGCCGAGCCCGACGAGGTCGCGGGGACCCGCCGTGCCGAGCGAGAGGCGCGCCACGAGGCGCTCGACGTCGTGCATGCCCCTGAGCAGCTCGCGGAGCTTCGCGCGCTCGGCCACCCGGAACGCGAGGTCTTCCACGGCATCGAGCCGATCCTGGATGCGCGAGATCGTGACGAGCGGCCGGATCAGCCAGTGCCGCAGGAGCCGGCCGCCCATGGCGGTGACGGAGCGGTCGATCGCGTCGAGAAGGGATCCGCGGCGTCCGCCGTCGGCGCCCTCGACGATTGCCAGATGGCGCAACGTGACCGGATCGATCACGAGAGCGTCGGCAGGCGTCCGGAACGAGATGTCGCGGACGTGCCCGACGTCGGTGCGCTGCGTGTCCCGCAGGTAGGACACGATGGCCCCGGCCGCACCCACCGCGGCGGGCGCGTGCTCGAGGCCGTATCCGGCGAGTGAGTGCGCGTGGAACTGCTCGCAGAGCGTGCGTTGCGCATGGCCCGCTTCGGCCGTCCACGGTTCGACGCGCGTCACGCGGGGCGCCGCCGCGGGCGCCAGCAGTCCGGCGAGATCGGCGTCGGCGGCCGCGAGCACCTCGCGCGGCCGGAGGACAGCCAGCTCGGCTGCGAGCGCCGCGCGCGCCCCGGGGCCGGCGAATTCCGCGGCGGCGAACTCGCCCGTCGACACGTCGAGGAAGGCCACCCCCAGCCGGTCGCCGTCGACGGGGCCCGCCACGGCGGCCAGGAAGGCGGGCTCGCGCGCCTCGAGGTAGCTCGCGTCGGTCAGCGTGCCCGGCGACACCACGCGAGTCACCTCACGCTTGACGATCCCTTTGGCCTTTCGTGGGTCTTCCACCTGGTCGCAGATGGCCACGCGGTACCCCTGCCGCACGAGCCGGGTGATGTACGCCTCGGCGGCGTGGAACGGGACGCCGCACATCGGAATCGCGCCGCCGGCGGCGTCCTTGGCGCGCGACGTGAGGGTGAGATCGAGGGACCGTGCCGCCGTGAGCGCGTCCTCGTAGAACATCTCGTAGAAGTCGCCCATGCGGAAAAACACGATCGCATCGCGATGCTGGCGCTTGACGTCGAGATACTGCCGCATGGCCGGTGTGGCCGCTGCGCGGGGCGAAGTCGAAGGGGATGTCGTCACGGACTGGGCTGGCGGGAGGAACCGTCGGCGTCGCGTCGGAACCGGATCAACGCCGGAGTATAACATTCCGGCATGGTCGTCCTGGCGCTCGACACCGTGGATCGCGCCGGCAGCCTGGCGCTCGTGTCGGGCGGCCGCGTGCGCGCCGAGGCGGGCGATCCCGCGCGCACGCACGGACAGCGGCTGCCGGCCGAGATCCTCGACCTGCTCGCGGGCGAGGGGCTGACCGTGCGCGACGTCGATCTGTTCGCCGTCGTCGCCGGTCCGGGCTCGTTCACCGGGCTGAGGGTCGGCATCGCGACGATTCAGGCGATGGCGCTGGCCGCGGACCGGCGCGTCGTGGCCGTGCCGACGCTCGAAGCGATGGTGGCCGCCTGGCAGGGCGATCGCGCGGTGCCGCCCACCGTCGTGGCGCCCTGCCTCGACGGACAGCGCGGCGACGTGTTCTTTGCGGCCTATCACGCGGGATCGACGGCCGGAACGGCCGGCTGGCCCGTGCGGCTGGCGCCCGCCGTGGCCACGCCAGACGAGGCCGTCCGCGTCATCGCCGCGCGGATGCAGGGCGACGACGTCGTGCTCGTCGGATCGGGCGCCCGGAAGCACGCGGCGGCGTTCCTGTCCGTGCGCGGGGCGCGGATTGAAGCCGCGACGATGCCGCTTGCGGCCGCGGCGGCGCGGATCGCCATCGCCCGGCAGACCACCGCCGTCCGGCCGCACGCGCTGCAACCGGTGTACATCCGGCGTCCAGATGCGGTCATTGCGCGCGAGCGCGCGCGGCAGACGAGCGGCGCCGCAGCCGCCGTGAACGTCAACGCCTTCGTCGTCGAGGAGGCGCGAGGCCGTGAAGACCTGACGGCCGTCGAAGCCCTGCAGGCGACGGCCTTTTCGCGCCACTGGGGCGCCGGATCGTTCCAGTGGGAGCTCGAGCACAGCCGCGTCGCCAGGGTTTTCGTCATGCGGGCGCCGGGCCGTGAGGTGATCGCCTATTGCGCGTGCTGGCTCTTCGCGGACGAGCTGCACATCAACAGCCTGGCCGTGGCGGAGGGCTGGCGGAGGCGAGGGCTCGCGCGCCGGCTGCTCGTGCAGGTGGCCCGGCTGGCCCGCGCGGAGGGCGCGACGAGCGCCACGCTCGAGGTGCGCGAGTCCAATCGCGCGGCGCGGGCCCTGTACGAAGGGCTCGGCTTCCGCGTCGAAGGTGTACGACGCGACTATTATCAGGCGCCGCGCGAGGACGCGATCATCCTGTGGAATCGATCGCTCGACACGGCGGTCTAGCCGGCTTGCCGGGGTCGGGACCATGTGGTAGCGTGCGACTCACGGGCGCGGACCACGAGGCCCGTCGGGGGCCTCGGCCGGTCGCTTCAACAAAAGGAGGCGGAGCATGGGTGACTTCCAGCTCTCGCAGAACGACGGTGTGAAGGAGGCGCTGCTTCGATCCAGCGAAGATTTCCGGCAGCTGGTATCGGAGCATCAGGCGCTCGATCAGAAGATTCGGCAGCTTTCATCCCTCGCCTTTCTCACCGACGAACAGCATTTTCAGGAAGCCTTCCTCAAGAAACGTAAACTGGCGATCAAAGACCGGATCGAAGCGATGGTGCGCCGCGAGCGCTCCACAGCATCGCCGCCGGGCAGCTAGCGCCCGGGGTTCGGCGCGCGCGCCCGTCCGGGCGGGCGACGCGCTTTCGACCCGGCGTTCCTGCGCTCTTCACTTCAGCACGTGCGAATCGACCGGACGGCGTGGCCGTTTGTGATGGCGGCGGCAGTGCCGGCCGCCGCGCTGTTCCTGGCGGGCCACGCCGGGGTTGCCGCAGCCGCCCTCGCGCTGCCGCTCGCGATCACCCTGTTCTTCCGCGACCCCGAGCGTAGCCCGCCGACCGAACCTGGGGCGGTCGTGTCGCCGGCCGACGGGCGGGTGATCTTCGCGGGCGAGGCACGGCCCGAGGAAGCGCCGCCGGGCCGCTGGCGCCAGATTACAATCTTCCTGTCCGTCCTCGACGTTCACATCAACCGGTCGCCGGTTGGCGGCACGGTCACCCGGATCAGCTACGTGCCCGGTTCGTTCCGCCCGGCCTACCGGCATGACGCGCACCGGAACGAACATACGGAGATCTGGCTCGATGCGGACGGGACAACGGTCGTCGCGCGGCAAGTCGTCGGGCTGCTGGCGCGGCGGATCGTCTGCCGGCTGACGACCGGCGAACGGGTCACGCGCGGCGCCCGGATCGGACTGATGAAGTTCGGGTCGCGCATGGACGTCTTCGTGCCCATGACGGCGGAGCTCGAGGTCGCCGCGGGCGTGCAGGTGCGGGCGGGTGAGACGGTGATCGCCCGGCTTGGAAAGGCAGGCGCGTGACCGACGGTCCAGGCATCGTTCCGGCAGTCGAGGGGCCGCGCCGGCGGGGCGTCTTTCTGCTCCCGAGCGTCGTCACCGTCGGCAACATGTTCTGCGGATGGGCCTGCATCGTCTTCGCGATGCGGGGCGACCTGGCCACGGCGGCGCCGTTTGTCGGCATCGCCATCGTCCTCGACATGCTCGACGGCCGGATCGCGCGGCTCACGAAGACGACGAGCGCGTTCGGCGTCGAGTTCGACTCGCTCGCCGACGTGATCTCGTTCGGGCTCGCGCCGGCGGTGCTGGCGTTCGCGTGGGGGTTGTCCGATCTGGGCCGGCTGGGCTGGGCCGCCGGCTTCATTTACCTGACGGCTGCGGCCATGCGACTCGCGAGATTCAACATCCAGTCGTCCACGCAGGCCGACAAGCGCTACTTCATCGGCATGCCGACGCCGGCGGCCGCGGGCGTCCCGGCCGCCACCATCTTCGCGTTCCCGGTTCCGCTCGACGGCTACCCGCAGGAACTGGCGTCGGTGGCGCTGGTGCTGGTGCCGGCCGCGCTCATGGTCAGCACGGTCCGGTTCCGGAGCTTCAAGACCATTAACTTCGGCTGGAGCCGTTCGTACGCCCCCGTGTTCGGGTTCGCCGTGCTCATCACGCTCATCGCCACCGAACCGAGGGTGACGCTGGTCGTCATGGCCTACGGGTACGTCGTGTGGACGGTCATGGAATGGGCGTTCGGCCGTTTCCGCTCGTCTCGTCCGCCGCCGGCAGCCGAATCGTGATCGTCGTGCCGCGACCCGGCTCGCTGACCAGGTCGATCGTGCCGCCCGACAGTTCCACGTAGCGCTTGGCGTTGGAGAGGCCGAGACCCGATCCGCCCGTCTTGGTCGAGAAGTAGAGTTCGAACGCCCGCAGGGCCGCATCCGGGTCCATGCCGACGCCCGTGTCGGTCACGGTGATGGCGACGGCATCGCCCTGACCGGCGAGCGAGACCCTGAGCTCCCCGCCTTCGGGCATCGCCTGCAGCGCGTTCTCGACCAGATTCGTGAGCGCCCGCGAGAGCAGCGTTCGGTCCACCTGGACCGGCGGAACGCCGCCGTGAAGATCGGTGCTGATGCGGAGGCGGTCGGGCAGCCCGGTCCGGTAGGGCGCCAGCACGCGCTCGACGAGTTCGCTGACGGCGACCCGTTCCGGCCGTGGCGCCGGGTCGGCCGCGAAGTTCGCGAAATCCGACGCGATCTGCCGGAGCAGGCGCACCTGGCCCAGCACCGTGGCCACGCATTGGTCGAACACGTGGCCGAGCGGCCGGCCCTGGTCCGCATGCACGCGCTGCAGATGCTCGGCGGCGAGCTGAATCGGCGTCAGCGGGTTCTTGATCTCGTGCGCGACCTGCCGGGCCATCAGCGCCCAGGCCTTGAGCTGGTTCGTGCGGGCGAGCTCGGTCCGCTGCGCCAGCAGCGTCGCGGTCATCGCGTTGAAGTCGTCCACCAGCCGGCGGAGCTCGTCGGCCGTGTCGGCGACGATGCGCACGTCCAGCCGGCCGGCCGCAATCTGTCGGGCCGCGCGGGTGAGGCGCGCGACGGGATCGGCAACCCGTCCGGCCACCGTCGCGCCGAGCCCGGCCGCAAAGAGCACGACGACGACGGCGCCGACGAGGACGCGGCGATTGAGCTCGTGGATCGCGCGTTCGATCTCCTGCTGGCGGGTGCCCAGCGGAACGCTGATCACGGCGTCGCGCCCCTGTGCGGGAATCGGCGCGGCAGCCACGAGGTACGTCACGCGCCCGATCCGATCTTCGCCGACGTAGGTCGGGAGGCGCTTGAGCGCCACCTCGCGATAGACGCCGGCCGGCGTGCGCGTCGGCAGCAGGCCCGAGTCGAACAGGTCGCGCTGGCTGGTCGCGACCAGGTGCGGGCCGACGTACAGATTGACGTCCTGATCGGTGACCTGCCGGATCAGCAGGAGCAGGGCATCGGTGGGCGGAGCTTGACGCTGGTCCGGGTGCTGCTCGAAGGCCGTGAACTCCTCGAACAACCGCCGCGTCATCGTCACGAGGGTGGCGGCCTCGGATTCGACATCGGCGTGAATGCGCGACGCCGTGTAGGCGCCGAAGGCCAGCGCAAGGAGGATCACGGGGCCCACCGCCGCGAGTACGAAGAAGAGAAACAGCTTGCGGTAGAAGCTCGTGCGAACCTCGTGGAACAGCGCCGGCAGCGGCGCCGCGCGGTCGCCGAGCAGCGGCGCATAGGCCGTGGCCGCGCCGAGCAGCACGACGAGCAGCGCGGCCCCGACGACCGTGATCTCGGCGAGGCGCGTCGCGTGCTCCATGAAGTCGGGTACCGGGTAGCCCAGCGCGTAGAACCCGCGCCGGTCGTTCACGAAGTGCACTGCGTAGACGGTGTCCCCAATCGTCCGCGTCGTCCAGAACGGATCGCGGGACGCGTACAGGCGTTCGGAGATCTCCGGCGAAATCGGCCAGGCCACGCCGCCCGACGTGAACTGCGGGTCGTCGTTCCAGCCGTAGACGGCCACCTGCAGTCCGGCCAGGCCGGGCTCGGCGGCAAGCTCGCGCTGGTCCCGCAGGGCTTCGGCATAGGGGCTGCCGGAGGCGATGAACGGCAGCCAGCGGTAGTCGGAAACGGCGTGGACGACAACCGCGCCGAGCAGGACGCCCGCCGCGTCGCAGATGCCGCGCTCGGCGTGCAGCATCACCCGCTCGGCGGCGCCCGTGCGCGCGACTTCGCCGAACACGTCCCAGTTGCAGCCGGCGCCGGCCCAGATCGGCGGCGAGTCGCCGTACGGGTATTCGGGGACGTTGAGCGCGAACCGACTCACCAGCCTCCGGTCCGATCCGAACAGCTCGACCTCGGACGTAAGCCGGCCGGCGGCCAGGCTCGTGCGGCTCCAGACGGCGTAGGCGTTCGCGCTGTCGCCCGGCGCAGCCGTCGCGATGAGCGAGGCCAGCGGAGGGAACGCGTCGATCTCGGCGCGGGTCCGGTCGAGCACCGTGATGACGGCCTCGGGCTGCTGGAGGATGGCGGGTGCAAACACCGTCTCGATGAGCGTCCGGGCCGCCTGATCGGCCGCGGAGGCCGTGAGCGGGTAGTTGATGAGCGGGGGACCGGCAAGCGCGGCAAACAGCAGCACGAGGCGCATCGCATGCGTCGTATGGCGGTAGAGCCTGCGGAGCCGTCCGGCCAGCAGCCCGAAGGCCGACAGCGCCGCGGCCACCGCCAGCCACGCTGCGGGCGCCACGTTCGGAAGACGAGCCATGACGACCACGGCCGTCGCCGTGGGCGCCAGCCAGAGCAGCAGGCCGCCGAAGCTCGGGCCGGGGCGGTGCCGGCCCAGCCGCCACCGGCCGGCCAGCAGTCCCAGGGCGATCGCGGCCGTCCAGACGAGGGCGATCTGGATCAGGAGCGTGCCGAGGAGAAACAAAAAGGCCGTGGTATCGAACGGAAAGAGCGGGAACTGCCAGATCTCCCGGGAGACGGCGCTGAGGCGCCGCTGCACGAGGCTGGCCAGCAGCCAGAGCGCGGCGGCAACGACCAGGCCGCCACCCAGGTGCTCGAGTACGAAATGGACGGCCGACTTAGGAGGCCGGGCGCGCCTGACCGGCCGCCACCACCAGCCGCCGGCGACGAGGGCCGCGAGCGCGAGACCGGCCAGGCCGACGACGGCCGGCACCACGGCCTCGCCATCGACGAGCCGGCCCAGGCCGGCGAGCGCCAGCGTGCTTGTGACGATCGTCAGCGCCGTCGCGGCCGTCCAACGGACCCAGTCGGTCGTGGTCCGGGCCTGGTTGCGTCGCGCCACCGCGAGCGCCGACAGCAGCATCACGAGGCCGACGAGCGGCAGCGCGGCGACGACCAGCAGGTGTTCGCGAAAGGACGCGCGCTGCCGGCGGAGCAGCGCCAGGTCGTACTTCACTTCCAGCATGGCGCTGCCGTCCTCGCCCGTCAGCAGGAACGCGCCTGGCGCCGGCGGTGAGGCGCCGGCGCCGCCGCAGGGCGCGGTCGCCACGACGGGCCCGTACGACGTCGTCACCAGGCCGATGCAGGCGCCTGGCTCTGAGGCGCCGGCGGGTCCGGAGGCTGGCGACGACAGGACGAGTTCCGCGGCAGCCGTCCCGATCCGACTGCCACCCGCCTGAATCGGATGAACGGCGACCAGCCTCAGGCCCGAGGGCCCAGGCGCGACGAAGACGACGGCCTCACTCATCAGCCGGTCGGCTGTCAGGTCCTCGGCGGGGCCGTCGCTCCACGCCAGCACGCGGAAACTCGTTCCTCCCGTCGCCGCGTACACGGTGGCGGACGTTCCCGGAAGGCCGGCGGGAGTTCCGAGCGCGAGCAGGCGTTCGAAGAGTGCCGGCATGGCTTCGGGCGACGCGATCGCGGCGGATACCAGCGCGCTCTCGACGGCGACCCCGCGCGCGAGCGATTCGACGCGGAGGGTCTGGTTCCCGAACCGCCGGCGCACCTCGCGCTCGAGCCGCTCCACGGTGGCCGGATCGCTCGGGCCGAAGCGAAGAAACTCCCAGGCCACGCCGAGCACCCCGATGGCGACGGCGGCGCCGAGCGAGGCGGCGGCGAGCCGCTTGACGGTCGGGGTCACGGCGCAGGCTGCCAGAGGCTCAGGCGTCGGGCGGCACTCGTGTCCGTGGTGACCGTGAAGATCGCCGCCTTCAAACCGGGGACCACGCCCGCCGCCTCGAGGCGGGTGGCGCCGCCGACCTCCCCGGCGAGCCGCGCGGTCCGGGCGCCGTTCTCGGCCGTGAGCAGCACAAGCACGCCGTCGGCCTGAGCGATCAGGAGTCGATTCCCTACGAGCCACGCCCCGGTCGGGCGCCCGGTCAGCTCCTGTCGCCAGCGGCGGGTACCGGAGACCCGGTCGATGGCCTGCACGGTGTTGTCGAAAAGCGCGACGTAGGCGTGACGGTCGTCGATCCTCGGTGGTCCGGCCGTCAGCGCGTACAGGTTGAATGGCCATTCGAGCTGGCCGGTGCGCGCCAGGCGGCAGGAGAGCGTGCCGTCGGCCGCGGTGACGTAGATGCGGTTGGCATGCGCCGCGAGCCCCAGCGGTTCCGACGGCGTCGCGACGCTCCAGGCCGTGCGTCCGGTCGCGCGATCCAGCGCGATGAGGCGGTCGTCGGCGAGCGCCAGGATGACCTGTTCGTTCGTGATCAGCGGCGGCAGGCGCGGCGGCGCACCGAGGCCAATGGGTCCGCGCCGCCAGCCCGCGTCATCGACCACGAACAGGTCGGCGCCGACTGAAACTGCGAGGAGTCCCGCGCCCCAGCCGGCTCGGAGGGGACCGTCGGGCAACTTCTGCTGCCAGCGCGTCACGCCGTCCCGGCCGATGGCTTCAATGGTGCCAGGCGAGAGCACGTACAGCTCCTCGCCGGCCGCGACGAGGTCAATCTGGCCGGCGGTGCTGCGGGTCCACAACGGACGGCCATCGTCGGCCGCAAGCGCCTCGAGGGTTGTCGATGCGCTGAGTAGGAAGATGGTGGAGGCACCGGCTTCGACCGCAACTGGGCCCGACGCATCAAGGTCGCGCTGCCAGAGCGGGGCGGCCGGCTTCGGGGCGGCGCCGCCGGCAGGCGCTTGCGAACGCGGCGTCGCGGCAAGCAGGAAGGTCAGCCCGACAGCGAGACCCCAGCACGTCGTGGTCGTCGCGCGCACCACCCCTTATAATAGCCACAATCCCGAGAGGTCGCGGCCTCGCGCTTTCCTTCGAAACGGCACAGTGGCACACCAAACGATCGTCGTTCTCGATTTCGGCTCGCAGTACACGCAGCTCATCGCGCGACGGCTGCGCGAGATGTCCGTCTACTCGGAAATCCTGCCGCCGGCGACACCGGCGGCCGAGATCGCGCGCCGCAAGCCGGCCGGAGTGATTCTCTCCGGCGGGCCGAAGAGCGTCTCGGAACCCGGTGCGCCGCAGGTGGACCGCGCGGTGCTCGCGCTCGGCACCCCGACGCTGGGCATTTGCTACGGCATGCACTTGCTGACGCACACGCTCGGCGG
>Ga0214472_10002421_pt1 | contig 20128 bp, 20 predicted proteins | sample RVTome_6_FD_207662 | JGI IMG/M metagenome (GOLD analysis project Ga0214472, IMG submission 207662) | Soil microbial communities from uranium-contaminated site in the Upper Colorado River Basin, Wyoming, United States - RVT140D175 | ecosystem: Environmental > Terrestrial > Soil > Contaminated >...
GGTCTGATGTTCCCCCACTTTCGTGGAGTCAGCTTGCTTGATTCTGGAGTGCGAGCGGTTGGTTGTCGTGGTGGATTCTCTCGTATTCGATCGGGGTGCGCATTCCTAGTGCGGAGTGGCGTCGTTGGCGGTTGTGGAAGATCTCGAGGTATTCGAAGATGGCGTTGGCCAGTTCGATGCGGGTCAGCCACCGCTTTCGGTTGAGCAGTTCGACTTGCATCCGGGCCCAGAACGATTCGACCACCGCATTATCGAAACAGTCTCCGACCGACCCCATCGATGGGACGAGACCTGACTGGCGGGCTCGATGGGTGAACGCCCAGGATGTGAACTGGGCGCCCTGGTCGCTGTGGATCACGGTTCCGGCGGGGGTGCGGCTGTCGATGGCCATTCCGAGGGCGGAGGTGACCAGGTTCGACGTTGGCGACGAGTCGATCGACCAGCCCACCACCCGTCGGGAGAACACGTCTAAGACGACAGCGCAGTAGACCTTGCCTTCCCGGGTGCGGTGTTCGGTGATGTCGGTGACCCACAGTTGGTCAGGCTCGCTACGGGCGAATCTGCGGTCGACGAGATCAGCCGGTGTGTATTCGGGCACGACCCGCCGGTGGGGTCGTCGATCCCCGGGAAGGCCCCGCAACCCGGCTCTCTGCATGAGCATCGCCACCGCGTTGTGACCCACTGTGATCCCATAACCCATGGTGAGTTCGGCGTGGACCCGGTTCGCTCCATACGTGCCTCGAGAGGCGACATGGACCTGGCGGATCATGTCGGTAAGCCACGTGTGGCGGATCGAACGCGTCGACGGAGGCCGGTTCCGCCATCCATAGAAGCCCGATTCAGAGACCGCCAGCACCCTGGCGGCGGTCTGCACCGGGAGACCCTCCGAAGCAATCACCGAGATCGCCTCGAACCGTCTTTTGGGGACACCACCTGAGCCTTCAACAGCTCATTAGCCCGGCGGGTCACCGCCAGTTCGTCCTCTAACTGTGCGATCCGCCGGCGAGCCGCCCTCAACTCGACCTGTTCCAGACTGCTCAGCCCCGCCGCTTCGCCACGGTCAACGGCGTCTTGTCTCCGCCAGTTGTAGACCGTCTGAGCGGACACCCCGAGATCCTCGGCGACCGACGCCACCGACCTCCCCGAGGCGACCAGGTCGAGAACCCGACGACGGAATTCAGACGGATATCTCTTCGGCATGTCAGACCCTCCTTCACGGGTCAGAACACACCAGATTCAAGTATCCCGACTCCTCAAAACCGGGGGAACATCAGAGCCTCCACAAGATCCGGGGCGATTCAACCCCGGTCACCACCGACAGCTGAGAACCATCGGACAATCGGACCCCGCCCATCACATCCATCTGCCACAACTCCATCGGACGTGACCGCTCCCAACGTTTGAACTCATCACGTTGCCGGCGGCGAGGTTTCGGGTCGATCAACCGGTGACGGACCAAGGACCGGTATATGGCCGAACGAGACGGAGGATCCTCGAAACGCCGACGCAGCTGGTTCAGGATGGTGCGAGGACCCCAACCGGGATGAGCCCGCCGTATCGCCACGATCATTGCGTCCAACTCAGGGGAGATCTGATGAGGGCAGCGGTCAGGCTTCGAGCTGCGGTCGGCCAGAGCACCCAGACCGCCATTGGCGTAACGGACCAACCAACGGTGAACCGTTCTCCGGTCCACCCCTAACGGAGAGCCACATCAGTGACCGTGGCACCCGAGTCGAGGACCTCCCTCACTGCCAGATATCGCTGCTCAACCACGGACAGCTCCCCAAGCATTCTCAAATCCTCCTCGGCTCCTGTAAGCCCGAGTCAAGATCAGAACCAGACGATCAGACGTGGAGCAAGTGGGACACAGGTACCGGAGCCAATGTCGCCCAGCAGCCGAAGCTGTCAAGTCTCGGTACCCGGACGACACTCTGGCTCCGGTTCCTTCACGACACTCGCCCGCGGGTTTAGGACGCGGCGTTGATCCGGTCCGGTTTGCCTCCGGGGTTGGCGAAGGCTCCGTGTGCTTTGACCGGGTCGTGTTTGACTGGGTGGACTCGGAGCAGCTTCCCGTTCTGTGAGATCTCCACGGTGTCCCCGACAACCCGTACTTCGACCTGCTGACGGCGGTGGGGGTTGCCGACCCGGTAGGTGGCGGCGGCGAAGCTGATGTTGCCCGAGGAGTCCACCTTCCGGATCACGGGCACACCCTGTGTCGGCGGTCTGGTCGGCCGGGCTCTGGGCTGACGTCGCCACGCTTCGGGTTCGGCCTCAGGTGGGTGACGGACGGCGTGGGTGGCGACCAGCACACCCCGATGGGAGATCTCGACCAGACCATCTGTGGTGACGACCACGTCGACGGTTTCACCGGCCAGCCACCGGCCCACGTGATAGCCGAAGGTGGCCAGGCTGATCCGACCACCCTGGCCCACCCGACGTGTCACCCGACGTTCCCCCACCTCGACCGCTGCCGGCTGGTCCGGTTGGTCGTCGCCGATGACGACTTCGAATGGCTGCGGGTCGGCCAGTTCGAAACGTCGGATCGGCGGCACACTCCCGATTCCCTGATGAGGACGCTCGGTGTTGTATTCGACCACCCAGCCATCGATCGCCGTCTGTGCCTCCTCGATGGTCTCGAAGGTCTTGCCGGCCAGGAAATCCTTCTTCATGGTCTTGTGGAACCGTTCCACCTTCCCGGTAGTGGTCGGCGACCGAGGAGCCGTCAGCAGATGTCGGATCCCGTTCTTCCGACAGACACGGTCAAAGAGGACCTCGCCTTTGCCGGGTCCGAACCGGCCGGTGAACACCTTTCCGTTGTCAGTCAGGATCTGATCGGGAACCCCATGAGCCCGCATCGCTTCGGCCAGAGCCTCACACACCGGTCTCGCCGTAGCCCTTCTCACCAGCATCGCCGAAACACAGAACCTCGAGTGGTCATCGATACCGGTCACCACCTTCAACTCGGTGCCATCGACTAAAAACACCCCACCCATCACATCCATCTGCCATAACTCCATAGCCCTCGACCGCTCCCACCGTTTGTAATCAGAGCGACGCCTCTTCCGCTGTTGGGGATCGATCAACCGGTGACGGAGCAGAGCCCGATACACCGCCGAACGAGACGGCAACGGCACCACCCCCTCCCGGCCAAGGTGATAGACGATCGTCCGTGGACCCCAACCCGGATGAGCCCGACGCATCTCCACGATCCGAGCCTCCACCTCCACCGGCGTCTGATGCGGACACGACACCGGCTTCGAGCTCCGATCCACCAGCCCCGCCAGACCCTGATCGGCGTAGCGACGCAGCCACCCATGAACCGTCTGACGGGCAACCACATAACGGCGGGCAACATCCGTCACCGACGCCCCGCCCAAGACCTCCAACACCGCCTGATACCGCTGCTCCACCACACCCAGCTCCACCAACAAGAGAAGACCTCCTCACAACAAATCAGAGGAGGATGGAACCAGAAGGTGTCACCCACGTACCGAAGCCACTGTCGCCCACGTACCGGAACCGCGTCCCGAAACTGTCAGGCACCTACCGGAGCCACAGTGTCCATCATGAACCGAAGCCGCACACCCAGCAGCCGAAGCCGGGCCGAACAATGAGACACACCAACCGAAGCCAGAGTGAGACAGACCTACCGGACTTTCACAAGTAACAGGCGATTTGAACGTGGAGCTGACGGGATTTGAACCCGTGACCCCCTCGTTGCGAAAGATGCGGTCAAAACCCTGTGGCCAGGGGAAATGGCCTCCAATTTCGGGTTTGTGGAGCGGCTGTGGGGCGAGCGACGTGAGACGTGGTGAGATCTGGCGACATCCACCGTGCGTCTGACTGCTCCTATGGACGCCCTCAGCGTTGCTGCGATAGGTACGACTGACTCAGCCGTCTCCGTCGCCATCGACCACGGCGAATCAAGAGAGCTTGTGACCCACCGCCGGATTGCCCACGACACCCATCAACAGAGGAATCGGAGTCGACCCAGGAGGAGAATGGCACCAAAGGCGTGTGTGCACCACCCTCGCGATCCCCGGCGTCCACGGCCCTATAGCTCGCTGAGCAGGATCAAGGCGACCAGTGAGATATCGCCAAATCCTGTGGATCGAGCCGGGTGGTCAGGCGGCGTCCCTTGTTTGGTCGGTGCTCCTTTCGGTCTGGATTCCGTCTGGCCTGCCGAGGAGATTCGGCTCAGGCGGCGAAGACCTCGTTTCCGCCGACGATGGTCCGAGAAACGTGGTAGTGCTCGTCGAGAATGATTACGTCGGCGGTGGTCCCGGGTGCCAGTGTTCCAAGCTCGGGCTTCCCGACCAGCCGGGCTGGCACAGTTGTCGCCGCGCCGATGGCTTCGGGTGGCTCTACTCCTAACTCGATCAGGTTGCGAACCGCCTGGTCCATGGTGAGGACACTGCCAGCCAGGGTGCCGTCGTCCAGCCGGGCCTCGGCGCCGGCGACATGGATTGTCTGATTGCCCAGCTGGTAGGTGCCGTCGCCTTTGCCGGCGGCGGCGATGGCATCGGTGATGAGGGCGTACCTGTCTCGCGCCGCGGACACGGCGAGCAGCACAGCATCGGGATCGAGATGGATGCCGTCGACGATGAGAGTGACCACCACGCCGGGGTGGACCAACCCAGCGACTCCGATCCCGGCCGCCCGGTGATGGAATGGGCGCAGAGCGTTGAAGAGATGGGTGACGGCTTTGGCTCCCACGTTGAAGGCACGGTGGGCGGTGGCAGCATCGGCGTCGGAGTGGCCCACTGCGACCACCACCCTCCTCCGCACCAGATGGGAGATCAGGTCGAGGGCTCCGGGCCGCTCTGGGGCGACTGTCATGTAGCTGATGCGCCCGGCTGAGAGCAGCCTGTCGGCCAGATCGAGATCCGGGTCGACGATCGCCTCAGGGTTGTGGGCTCCAGCCCTTGCCCTGGAGAGGAACGGCCCTTCCAAATGAGCTCCCAGAATCCTTGATCCGAGTCCCGAGGTCATCTTGGCGGTCGTCAACCGGCCGAGGGCGGCCAGGTAGGTGTTTTCGGGGAGACTGATCAGGGTGGGCTGGTAAGAGGTGACGCCGCTCGCCGCCAGTGCCTGGCCAGCGATCCGGTAGGCGTCGACGTCGGCGTCTGTGAAGTCGACCCCGGCCAGGCCGTTGACTTGCACCTCGACAAACCCAGGGACAGCCAGCCCTGCAGAACCCGCTGGTTTGACCCCGACAGCGGCTACCAGGCCGTCCGGATCGACGGTGACGTCGCCGGCGATCACAGAGCCATCGATCAGTGCTGCCTTCACCCCCAGCTTCCTCGTCATCTTTCGACCTCCAATTTCATGTGCTGGTCACCTTGGAGAGCCCGGTGGGCCGGTCGGGTTCAAGTCCCCTGCAGCGGGCAAGCCACAAGGCAACCTGTTGGGCTCTCACCGCCGCCGGAATCGCGGCAAGGGCTTCGGGGAGCGCGTCTGGGGTCGGCAGGTCGGCTCCGGGCACCGCGCCTACCACGAAAGTTCTTGCCCCTCGCCCCCGTAGGGCGGCGATCAGGTCCTCCACGTCTGCCATTGTTGGGCCCTGGGCGGCAAAGACCAGCACCGGAAATTCCTCTTCCACGACTGCTATCGGACCGTGACGCAGATCGGCGGCGGAGTAGCCCTCAGCGAGGATGAGAGAGGTCTCCTTCAGCTTGAGCGCAGCTTCCCGCGCGACGCCGAACATGAAACCGCGTCCCACGCAGATGATCCCGGGCGCGTCGCCGATCGTCTCAGCGACCCGTGCGCCCGGCTCGGAGTCGGCGAGGACCGCCTCCACAACCTGGGGAACCACCTTCCAATCGGCATCTGACCACGGTGGGGAGCCGAGGGCCTCTGCCAGGAACCCGAAGACCGCGAGCTGAGCGGTGAAAGTCTTGGTGGCCGGCACCGCCATCTCCTCACCAGCGCCGAGTCCCACCACCGTGTGGGCGGTAGCCGCCAGAGAACTATCGGAGTGATTGGTGATGGCCACACCAACGGCACCGAGCTCTTGGAGACGTTCGAGGACTGTGACGATCTCCGGGGTCTCCCCCGACTGGCTGACTGCAACGGCTACGAACCCTCGATAGTCGATGGGCGCCCGGTAGATGGACACGAGGCTGGGAGCTACCAGAAAGACGGGAAGCCCTGAGGAGAACTCCACTACGTAGCGGCCGAATATGGCTGCGTTGTCGGAGGTGCCTCGGGCGGCTAGAGCGACACCGCGGGGCACGTCGGGGAGGTTGGTGGCCAGAGTTGCGAGGATGTCTTCCCGCCGGTCGGCCAGTCTGCGGAGAACCTCAGGCTGCTCTTCCATCTCCGCCGACATCAGCTTGCCCAACATTCTGGATCCACTCACATCATTGGAATCCGGGATCGGTACCGAGCGATCAGCTCCCGATTCCGTTCGTCTCCGCCTGCGACATTCGCGCTCGCCCAGATGGGCAGAGGAGTGCCAGCAGTGGCCGCCCGGGCCGCCAGGCGGGCGAGAATGAGGTTCCACAAGTACACACCGGTGAGACTGGAGAGGGCGGCAGTGGGCCCCCAATCGGTCTCGACAAAGGCATCGCCGTAGGGAGCACCAGTATCGAGCACATGGTCGGCGACCTCCCCCAGCTTGTGGTCGCCCCGGGCCGGAGCTCTCGACATGTGCTCCACCGAACTCACGGCCACCACCACCGTTCCTGCCTCCCGCAGGGCGAGGGCTATCTCCACCGGGACGGGGTTCGTGCCCGAGTTGGAGAACACGAAGGCGGTGTCCGAGGGGTTGGGAGCTGCCGGCTCGACCAGGATCCGACCCAGGCCGGCCACACGTTCCAGTTTTGTCGAAGCCAATCCCCCCTCGAGTGGGAGGAGGGCGGGATGGACGATGGGACGTACACAGGCCAGCCCCCCGGCGCGGTAGAAGGTCTCCAGGACCATGGCCAGCGAGTGCCCGGTGCCGGTGGTGAGCAGAAGGGCGTCGTCGGCGATCGTGCGATGGACACGCTCGACGACGGCGTCGAGGACGGCGTCGTTGCGACTCTCGATCTCCTGAAGATGAATGCGCATCCGCTCGCCAGGATCAAACCCCAACCAGCACCTCCTCTAATGCCGCCCGAGCTGCCCGGGCGTCGACTGCTTGGCGCAGGGACACCCCCAGTCCCTCTTCGATTCCTTCGGCGAGTGCTTTCAACAGATGGACGTGCTGATCGTTGTCCGGCGAGGCGAAGGCGAACACCAGGTCCACCGGGTCGTTCTCCGGGTGACCGAACTCGACAGCCTCGACCAGAGTGGCTACCGCCACCCCTAATGCGCTCACCCCATCCTCCGGTCGGGCATGAGCCAGCGCGATTCCCGGTGCGACCACCATGTACGGCCCATGACTCGAGACCATCTCGATACACCGATCTACATAGCGCGCCTCGACCGCCCCGCCGTCGAGAAGTGGCTGGCAAGCCGCTCTTATCGCTGCCTGCCAGCCATCGACGTGGACTCCGACCTCGACATCGAGGACGGAGATCACTCCAGCCAGCCTTGCTCCCGTAGAGGTCCTTCGAGCTTTTGCTTCAGACCTTCCGTGTCCATGAAGTTGGTGATGCCGACGACAACCGGGGCGGCTCCGTCGAGCTGGTCGGTGTGCATTTCCTGGCCGAGGATGACGTCCGCCGCCATGCTCTTGGCCGACGACAAGTCGGTCGCCTCCACCCTGGCCTTCACTCCCATCTCGCTGAGCGCCTTCTCTGCGGTCATACGCAGGATCAGGCTGCTGCCCATTCCCACTCCGCACACAGTTATGACCTTGATCGGCTCGTCGATCCCCTTGCGGTTCATCGGCGATGGAGCACCTCCTCGGGCCCCCCGACCTCCTCGAGGGCTGAACCGGGCTCACCGACGCTCTCGGTCGGGCGCTCCAGTCCCTTGCGCTTGAGGATGAACACCCAGACTGCCACTGCCACCACGATGATGGCGGTCGCCACCCAGATCATCGCCGCCGGGTCACCACCGCCGAACGGGGCGGAGACGCCCATGATCAAGAAGGTGATGATGTACCAGTCGGGATCGGCCAAGGTGGCCAGTTCCGGGGCGGTATCGGACAGCGCACCCCACATCAGAGCCTGCCCGACGGCCAGAAACAGGCCGTTCACCGCTCCACCGATGACAGCACCCCTCCAGCCGCCCAGCGCATTGCCGAACACTCCGGCTGCGCCTCCGGGGAAGAAGAGCATGATCATCGGCGGAACCAGGACGAACCAACCGATCCCGGCGAACACAGCCATGAGGATGAGAAACACCACCGTGCTGGCCAGAAAGCCAACCATGACTGCGGTGGGGGCGAACGGGAACACGGTGGGGCAGTCGAGGGCAGGACGCGACCCGGGTATCAGCTTCTCGCTGATTCCCTTGAAGGCAGGAACGATCTCTGCAAGGAACATGCGCACCCCGAAGAGCAGGATGGCGATACCGGCTGCAAAACGAAGCGCCGAGACGATGCCCCAGATCCAGGGGTTCATGTTGGCGTTGTAGCCCGCAGCCTGTTCCGACAGGACCGTGGCGTCTGCGAACGCCATGGCGACCAGCATGATCACCCCGATCACCAGGGCAGTGGAGACGTTCACGTCCTTGAAGAACGAGAGCTGCCGTGGCAGCTTCAGGTTCTCGGTGTCGTGCTTCTCCCTCGAGCCGACCGCCGGCCCGGCCTTGCCTGCGATCCAGGCCGCCGCCGAGCTGGTGTGTCCGTAGCCCCAATCGTCGGAGCCGATCACCCTACGCATCAGCGGTGCGATGTACAGCGGCTGCACGGTCCAGTAGGCGGCGACAATAAGGGCGCCGGCCAAGACCAGCGTCCACTGGCTGAGATCGCCGAAGGACTGCACAAGCGCAGCTGTGACCACCACACTGATCCAGAACATCAGGTGACCTGTCAGGTACACGTACCGGGTGTTGAACAGACGAACAGCAAGTACGTGGACGAGGAAGGCCACCGTGATGACCAGGGCAACAGTGCCGCCGTGGTTGGTCAGGAAGTCTGCCAGTGTGGCGGTAGCGGCCGGTGGCTCGAGACCCACGGCGCTGGCCACGATGGTCTGGAATGCGACCAAGCCTCCGACAAACACCTCGACACCGATGAACAGGATGTAGATCCCGATAGTTGCCCGCAGAGTTCCGGCTACCACCTCTTCGCTGGGTTTTCGCTGGAGGAGCAAACCCACCAAGGCGATCAATCCGATCAGGATCGCAACCTCATTGAAGATGTTGTTGGCCAGGAACGACAGAACGTCCTGGAGCAGGTCCACGACAGCCTCCTTCCTCGAGGTACAAAGGCAAGGAACGGCGGTGCCGTCCCCGCCTAGCCCCGAACCTACACCCAAGACACCAGCGCCGTAGGGCCTAAGGTCCTCATCTATGTGAGGTGAGGGTGGCATACCCCTTAGAGTGACTCCGTGGCCGAACGGACCGTTGTGCTGCGGAACCCCACGGGTTTGCATGCCCGACCGGCCGAGCGATTCGCCCGGGAAGCCGCTCGCTTCGAGGCCGACATCACCGTGAGCAAGCAACAACAGGACTCCAGCGTGAACGCCAAGTCGGTCCTGTCGGTCCTCACACTCGACTGCCGCCAAGGCGACGAGATCATGATCCGGGCAGAAGGGGAGGACGCGGTGCAGGCCGTGGCCTACCTGAGCGGGCTGGTCGAGGAAGGGCTCGGCGAGGATGTGATCAGGTGACCGGGATCATCCGGGGCGTCGCCGCCGCCCCCGGGGTAGCCGTCGGCCCGGTCTTCATAGTGGAAATGGAGAAGGCATCGGAAGAAGGCCATGAGCCTGCCGGTTCTCCAAGCGAGGAGGGTGACCGTCTTTACGCAGCCCTGGAGAAGGCGGCAGAGCAACTGGATGAGCTCGCCCGGCAAGTGGAAACCAAGATCGGGCCGGAGGAGTCGGGCATCTTCCTGGCCCAGGCCGCCTTCGCCTCCGACCCGACGCTGATCCAAAGGGCCGAGGAGGCGATCGCCGGCGGCCTCTCCGCCGAGACCGGCGTGACCCAGGCCTTCCAGACCTTCCGACAACAGCTCGAGGCATCCTCCAGCGAGCGCCTGGCGGCCCGGGTGACCGACCTCGACGACGTCAGAGATCGGGTGATCGGAATCCTCACAGGAAGACCGATCGGTGCGACAGGCCCCAACGTGCCGTCGGTGGTGGTGGCCGCCGAGTTGACCCCTTCCGAAACGGCCGGGCTTCCCGCCAGGATGGTCCTGGCCATCGCCACAGAAAGAGGCACGGAGACCAGCCATGCCGCCATCCTCGCCCGGGGACTGGGCGTTCCGTCAGTGGTCGGCGCCGAAGGTTTGCTGACAGCCGCGCGAACAGCCGCGGAAATGGCTGTCGACGGCACCCACGGAGAGGTCTTTGTCGATCCCGACCCCGAGACTCGACGCCGCCTGGAAGAGGCGGCCGTCGATAGAGAGAAACGTCGACGGGAATTGGCCGGACTCCGCTGGGTGCCCGGGGCCACAAGAGATGGACGACACGTCGAGCTGGCTGCCAACATCGGCTCGCTGTCCGAACTGGAGTCCGCCAGCCAAGCAGGGGCAGAAGGCTGCGGCCTGGTACGCACCGAGTTCCTCTTCCAGGATCGGACGGACCGGCCGTCGGTAGACGAGCAAGTAGTCGTATACCGCCAGATCCTCTCGGCGTTCCCCGACCATCGCGTCGTCTTCCGCACTCTCGACATCGGGGCTGACAAGCCGCTTCCTTTCATCCCCCGCCCCCTAGAAGCAAACCCGGCTCTTGGAGTACGAGGGATACGTCTCGGGCTTCACCAGCCCGACCTGCTCAACGATCAGCTACGCGCCATCACGCGGGCATGCCGGGAATCCCCGGGGAGAGGCGCGGTCATGTTCCCCATGGTGACCCGCACCGCGGAGATAGACGAGTCGCTAGCCATGCTCGTCGCGGTCGCTGAGGAGGAAGGCTTCGACATGCAACGGCTAGAAGTGGGAGCCATGGTCGAAACGCCGGTAGCGGCACTCATTGCCGGAAGGCTGGCCTGGCGACTCGACTTCGTCTCCGTGGGAACCAACGACCTGCTGCAGTACCTGTTCGCCGCCGATCGTCTCCAAACCGAACTCGCCGACCTGCCGGACCTTTTCGAGCCAGCCGTGTTGAGGCTTCTGAGCGAGATGGTGACAGATGCACACGCCGCAAAGGCCTGGGTGGGGGTGTGTGGGGAGGCGGCCGGCACGATAACGGGGGCAGCCGCCCTCGTGGGCCTCGGCTGTGATGAGTTATCCATGGCTCCCAGCGCCATTCCAGAAGTCAAAGACGCTCTCCGACAGGTGACCGCCCCCGACCTCGAGGAAGCCGTAGATCGAGCGATGCGGGCCGAAGGTCCAGCTGAAGCTCGACAGATAATGGACGCCGCGCTCCCAGAAAGGTCCGCAGTCCCTCGCAAGCAATGACGGCTTGACGAGGCCAGCAAGAGGACGATCGGGTCACATCCAGGGCTGAAAGGCGCGAATTCGCAGATCAGATCCGGGTGAAGGCCGCCAGTGCCACCTTTGACTTTTCGCACCCCTGTCGTCCCAGTGTCGACAACCCTGTCAGCCCGGTGACCGAGGGCCTCAGCCAAAGGGGACGGGGAGCGCCTAATGAATCTCCCAGCCGGTTATGCGTGGCTGGTTAGGCCGATTCTGCAGTCGCGTGCCGCGCGTTATGCGCTATCTATCTGGCATTTCTCTCTATCTGGCATTTCTCTGGCCACGACGATCCAACTGACCCCGATCGGAGCCAGCTTCCTTATATGTCATATGTCGAAGAGGATTCTCCTCAGTGCCTGACGGTGCTCGTCCTCGAGCCGAGATCCAAGTCTGGCTGTTATCGAAGCTGCTTGACTGACGCCGAGTTCCTGCGACAAGTAGTCCATGGTCATGCTCAAGGCCTGCTCTGTCGGATCGGGCAGGTCAATCTCCCCTGCAGCCACGGTGGCAGCGGTGACGCAGTCAGCGAAGTGGCGAGCGTCGAAGCCCAAGAGGGTGGCGGCCTTGACCAAGATCCCGGCCGCTAGCGAAGTTCGTCGGTCTAGCTGACCTGGGATTAGCCCTATGCCTTGCACTGCTGCGTATACCCAGGGCGGAAGCTTGTCCGGATCATTGTCTGCGGCCGCCTCTGCGATCGCAGACCACTGTTCGAAAGCGGCAGCCGGCTGCATCCACGCGACTGGCCTGCTCATTACCAACCAGGCTGGACCTCCGAGCCACTCTGACTCTCGGGCCGAGTTCAACAACCAAGAACGAGTGAACGGTAGGTCTACGCAGTATTCGTTGCGCAGTGCTCTGATGATTTGATCTTGAGTATCTGCTGAGATGACCTCTCGCTCGACCAAGGCCTGAAGTAGGGCCTGGGTTCCGAACGAGCTGACGCCCTCGTTTCTTGCCAGAACGCGGAGACCTACATCGTCGGCCCACAGTGAACGGGACGCCGCCCTGGCAACGCGAAACGCTGAGATCCAGGCCTCTCCACGTTCAGTGGACTCGGGATCGTCGGTTTCGCTGAGCGACAGGCTGAAGATCTGATCGCGAATCCAATGGAGCCTCGACTGAATGCGATCGAGGGTCTCGTCATCGGTCACATGACGTACCGGTTGATCTGACCGAAGATCCCACGCAAGTGACTCGTTGGATCGCGGCACGAATTCATCCGCAGCTGAGGCTGCATCTAGGCGCGTGCTGGCGGCCACCTCCACGTTCCGGAAGTTCCTCATTACGACCGGCCATTCCTCCTGTATGTAGGAGGCAATGGCGATCGTGCTCGTGTCCGCAACCACGACTCCGTTGTCTAGAGCAGCGTGTGCCGCTTCGACTTCGAGCTCCAAGCCACTCGGGTTGGCTGACGAGATTGGCAAAAAGCCTGTTGGACGATGGACAAGAGTCTCTGCGTACGTCCGCCCCGCAGCCAAGGAGATCATCCCGTATGGCCACATTTCCGTACGAACCTTCCGAACCCATTCGTCAACTCTGCGCGCATGTGCCTCAAGAAAAGGTCGGAAGGCTTCAGCCAGGCCCTGGGCGTCGTCGGGTACAGGGATGGATACAAAGAAGTCGTCAGGACTTGGGCTGTCGGCTCGATCACGAATCAACTCGTGCCAGCGAGATAGTTCAGGCTCCGCTATCTCCCCCTTGTCGTCCCCCATCAAGAAGAAGGAATTGACTGCAGCACGTCTCACGTCTGGATCGTCCGGGAAACGATTCACAACGTCCAGGATCGAGGAGAGAGTCGAAGCTGATGGGTCGAATCTCGCATTCAATGCTATCCACAGCTGGGCTTCTACTTCCGACTGGGGCGAACACTTCTCATCGGACTCCTGGAGAATCTGCCACGCCCTTTCCGGTTCTCCTTGGTTGAAGATTGCGAGGACCAGAAGCCAACGCTGCCTACAACCACTGTCTTCAGCGATCCATACGCGTGCTCGAGTTTCCATCTCCGCCCAGTCAGATCGATTGTGTGCTGCAGCGACCAGGGTTTCATGCAGAAGATGACGTCCGGGTCGGCCGACGGGCAACAGCGAAAGTGTTTGGGCGGCAATTTCAGCGGCCTCGGGCATACGGTCTGCACCAAGCAGTATTTCGACAGCTCGCACACGATGCGATGGTGTTGCGAAACGCTGCGCCATATCGAGCCACTCGGCAACGGCGGCGTCGATGTCGCCATCTTGGATGTAGGCCATAGCGAGAAGCCGACGGGCCGACTCCGAGTTCCGCAGCGGACGCAGGAGGTCGATGGCTTCAGAGGTTCTTCCGTTAGCAATCCCCGCACTAGCTCGGCATATCGTCGAAAGCTCGACAGGGTGTCCCTCAAGTTCGTCGGCGCCTGGTAGAGGTTCAACACCGTTGGAGGACGCACTCAGCCACAGAGCCACCTTGTCTTGTTCAGACTCGACCTGGGACCAGGCGACGTCGTACTGCCGGGAAACTTCGGAGGGGTTGGCCCCTCCCAGAGCAAGAATCTCGGCCTGTAGGAGCGCATTGTGAAAGCCGGATCCTGAGGCGGCGACGCGCTCTGCCAACGCATGATCCCCAGATGCCATCGCGGCCTGTGCAACATTGAATTGCACCCCCGGGCGTGTGGCCTCCTCAGATATTGCCTCACCGTTGGGCGGCGTTGTACCCAGGCGAGTTACGAGGTCCCATTGACTACTGAGAAGTGACGCCTGGGTTGCCAACTCGACAGCTTCACCCGACTCTCCTCTCCACGAACGAAGAAGATCACGGGCCTCCACAGCACGATCCAGGGCTCTTTGAAGATCCCGTTCACGACTAGACGTATTCGGATCGCGGCTGCGAACGAGCAAGAGCTGCGCAAGTCGAAGCCTGGCATTCGCGAAGTCAGGATGCCTCTCTATGACCGTGGAAAGCACATTGATCTCGGCATCGCTACCCTCAGCATTGCCCACAACCACCGCATACAAAGCGCCCAACAGAGGATCCTGAACCGCCTCGTTTTCATCGAGTGACGCAAGTGCGAGCTCCCATTCTTCATCCATTGCGGCGGCCAGAAACTCAACCATGTCTCCACCACCCGCGGCGCGCGCCAACCGAACCATCTCCACCTGACGTTCCGCCTGCCCTTCGGCATGGGCTTCGAGCGCGGCCCTTGCGTACCACTCGGCAGGGCTAACCCCCAGACCTGCTGCCTCCTCATACAGATGGCCTGCCCAGTCTCGGAAGCCGTACGATTGAGCTAGGAGGCCAAACGCAAGGAGAATGGGGCCAGGCGCTTCCGCCAGCCAACGTGGCCGTTCCGTGTACCAAAGGGAGATGATCTCTCTCGGGTCGTTGCGAACGATGGCATTCACCACGCGCTCGGCTAACGCCCTGAACTCGTCCTCTGAACCGAGTAGTTTCCGGGCCGAAGGTGGAATCGACTGGAGGCGCTCATCCATCCGTTGCCGAGCGTCAAACCGGTCCAGCATCTCTTTATGTCGCTCCTCAGATCGCATCTCTGAAATCGCGACCGCAGTGGACGGATCCAGCGTCGGCAGGAAATGAGCGATGGTCGCCGAAACAAGCTTCTCGGCCCTCTCTCGATTCTCTGCCACTCGGCGCAGAGCCCCGCGTGCTTCCGACTTGACCAGGCGAGTAACCATGCGTTCAAACGCCTCTTCATCCCGGGAAATTAGGTCAATCCATGTCGCTTCGTCGCGTAGCCAGCGTTTGTAGCCACGACCAATCCACATGCCACTCGCTTCCTTGACCTCCCTCATCAGCCGTCTTATCGATGACCGATTAGATACGGCGTTCGCGATGCGTTGGTAGGCATCGGGCGCGACGACATTCGTCAACAGCCATATGGCGACCGAAGTCGCTGGTTCCATGGGAAAACAGATTACGAAGCATCAACGACAGAATTCGTGGGCCTTGACAACCGCTGAGCCGGAGCATCCCGACTGGCCGCTAAAATCACCCGATCACGAGGACCGGCCCATATCTGACACCGCTCGGGGTCGGCACTTCGGTGTGCGAGCCTGACTGCTAGGGCAGAGCGACGGTCGCTTCGTATCGCCTCCCGACATTCCGGAAGCGAGACGAGTACGGGCCCAGCTGATTGGCTGTCTAGCACCAACCGTCTCGACTGCTTGCGCGGACGGGGTTCTGACTCGCGGAGCTGGTAGGTGCTTTCGGTTGGAGTTGGGCAAGCAGGCTCCAATCTTCTTGATAGAAGCCAGGGTGGCGACAGGAGGGGCGCCGATACTGTTGGCTGTGAACGAGAAGCGTTATCTCCTTGTAGGCGGGATTGCGGCCTGGCTCGCGGTCTGGGTGGTCCTGTTCGTTGCCTCCGACCTCAACCCGACCTTGCGTTCCTGGCTTCTTGTGATCGTCGCGATCCCCGCCGTCTGGCAGTTCAGCCTGCTCATCCTCGACACCTCCCTGGTGAAGGGGTGGAGAGCCGACCGGAGAGAGAAGAAGCGCCTACGTCAAGCACGGAGACCACGCAGCGGGGCCGATATCGACGTGAGACCAGATGGGCGGATCGAAGTCTGGTGGTGGCTGCCGCTGGCGAACAGACACAACCCGTGGCCCTGTTCGGTGGTGCTACGACACTGCGGCAGGGAGGCCCGTTGGGAGGGAGAGGCCACCAAGTACCCACTCAGCGCCGTCGCCTACCCCGATGACTTCACTGGGTCGATAGACCCGATCTCTCACCAGCTTTGGCACTGGGTGGAAGTACAAGTGAGTGTCTTAGACCACTTCGACGGCTTCTATCACGTGTGGATCAATAGGCGGGGATTGCGGCGTCACAGCTACTGGGCGAAGCTGCGTAGCCGCATCAGTGAGCTCATCGAAAAGGGTGACCCGCCACCGCCCTATGGGGTCGGTTAGACAGAAGATGTGAGGTCGGTGGCGGTTTCGGAAGTCGACGCAAGTCCGCCAGCCAAGCGGGCATGGGTCGTGAAGCTATGGAGACCAGATTCGGTGGACCATCGGTTTGCGTGAACAGTGCGAAACCCGAGTCAAAAGCGCCGATCACCAGATCCCGAACGAAGTCGCCCCATGTCTCACACCGTGCGAGATCGGGACGTACCGCTCACCTCGCCAGGAGGACTACTTGCGAAGTCACCACCCAGCAGGTCGCTCAGTCCTCGGAGTAGAGGCGCTCTAACTGCTCATCTTGCTCCCGTAACCCAAGCGCCACGCCGAACGGGTAGCTCATGTACGTGCGTGCCCAGTCGTGGCCTCGGTAGTAGTCCAACAGCCTGAGGGTGTCCTCGATCGCTTCGAGGGCCTTGTCGATGAACTCAGTGGTTGTCTCGCTCCCCGCGTGCGTGATCTGATTCCGCTGCTGGACTGCCTTCTTGATCACTCTGAGCGTCGCGTCGGGAGGCGGCAGAACCTTGCCAGAAGGTAGCGCCTTGGTCACGGGCAGCTTCGGCAGGTAGTCGCGGAGCATTTGAACGACGGGTGGCGAAGGGACGTTCATGGCCAACCACTCGGCATTGGGGACAAGTTCGGCGATGAAGCTCTTGAATCCAACTTCTACGGCAGCTACGGCTACAACCAACGCGCCACGCCTATTGGACTCCGAGAGTTCCGCTGCCTCGGCGAGGAGCTCAAAACCCAGGGGCTCCCAGGATTCCGCATCCACCATCGGTTGTAGGAATCTCACGAAGGAGTCCTCATCGAAACGGACGTGCGGCGTCGCCCAGGTACGTCCTGAACCCAGCGATGGGATGGGGTGCCAGGTCTCGCCGTCGAACGAGAACTGTGACCCACGAGTGGAGAAGCCCCTGCGGCTAGGAGGGTAGGTGTTCGTTCGCCAGCGGTAGATGCTCGCTACTGCGCGAGTGGCGGCTGACATCTCGTCTCTCAGCATTTGGGAGTACGAGCGGAAGGAGTCCGGCAGAACATACGGAGACGGAATGTGCTTGTCGAGTGACTCGCCCGGCTCAACTCGCACGGTCAGTGTCACGTATGGCTCGGAGTCCTTTGGCAGTACGCCTGCAGCGAGGTCCTGGAATACCCGGAGCACGTTTTCCTTCGGTTCGAACTCCGCCGTGGCAATAAGCACAAGAGTGTCCTTGTTGTCCTCCGCCGCGCTGGCGACGACGACAATGTTCCGAGGCCCGCCGAACTCGATGGATGCGTTTCCCTCCCCTGGGGGCGTGCTGTGGACGTTGAGGTGGTACCGAGCGAACATGTTCAATTGGACAGGAAGGGGCGCAATGGGATCGCCGATCGATGCCTCGCGAGACTACCTCCGTGCTCGAGAAGGTGACGATCCAGGTCGTCGACCCATACGGTCGCCTTTTCGGGCGCTTCCTCGCCGTAGAGACGAAAGACCTGAGGCTCGATGCGCTCACAGTCCATGCCAGATCATACGCGCCCAGGGGCCACCGATATCTACTGATATCTAGCGGAACCGCCCATAACTGAGCCCGAGCGATATCGGCATATACGTGCTCAGTTATCCGAGTGCTGGTCGACCACCGCCCGTGACGTCTGCGTATGCCTGCAACTTGGCTGGGGCCAACGTTGCCAGGGGTAGACGCCCCCTTCCGATTCGAGGTCAAAACCTGGGGCGGCGTGACCCGAACGCCCACGCCAGTTGGCCCGCCCATCACCATCACGACATCGTCGCATGCGGCTTCCGTGCGCCTACGGCCTGCTGCCGATGCCGACGATGACCTCGACGGGAAGTTTCGTGACGTTCGGTCCGTAGCGCTCCAGCACCGCGGCGACGAACGTGTCGCGAACGGCCCCGACCTGCTCGTCCGGCAGCCGGCTCAGGAGCATCGCCATTCCCGCGCTCATGACGTCCCAGGCGCCGCGGGGGGAGCCGACCTCGACGCTCAGGTCCAGCTTCTGGAGCCTCACATCGGCGAACCCCGCGGTGGCCATTGCATCCACCAGGCTCATTGGGTCGGTCTGGAGTCGGTTCCCCGGCGGGATCTCGACATCCGGGAGCGCGCTATGCAGCGCCTGCTCGCACAACCAGATGGGCATGACGTGTTCGGGTCGGCCGAAGATCACGACGACGCCGAGACCGCCGGTCGCGGTGACGCGGAACATCTCACGCAACCCCGCATCGGTGTCCGGGAAGAGCATCACGCCGAACTGTGAGCAGACCCGCTCGAACGTGAGGTCCTCGAGGTCGAGGTCCGTCCCGTCCATGACCGCGGTCCTGATGCTGGTGACTCCTGCCTCCTCGGCTCGAGCGCGCAAGAGGTCAAGCATGCCCGGGGAGAGGTCGGTCGCGAGCACCTCGGCACCGAGCTCGGCCGCAGGGATGCTCAGCGCGCCGCTTCCCGCCGCCACGTCGAGCAACCGCATGCCCTGCTGCACGTTTGCGAATCGGAGAGCTGCCCGGGCGATTGCAGTGAATGACGAGCTGAAGGCTTGGTCGTAGCCGCCACCGAAGGTGTCCCAGGCGTCGCGCGTCGCGTTCTCATCGCTCATCGATCTCGTCTCCGGCTCGGGTCGGCAGCCGGAGGCCAGCGACTTAGAGTCAGAGACTAGTGCGGGATCACCGCAGCCACCGTCCCGCACGATCGGTCTGTTCTCGTGTAATGACGCTCACTTCCCCAAAGAGCGCATACCGGCACGTCGTGCTCGGGACTTCGAACTTGACTGCGGGGTGGGGGCGTCTCGGCTGTACGGAAGCACCATCGAGTAAGCAACGTCCTGCGTTTCGGACTGGCCGGCCGTGCCTACACGTTGGCTACACCCGTATGTGTTCGCTTGATGGTTGCGCCAAATCGCCAATTGCGATAGTCGAAATCGAAGCTCCGCGGGTAGGGCTCGAACCTACAACCAATGGATTAACAGTCCCGCCCACACCGTCCGTCCAGTCCGAGTGGGTGTTGTGCGGTGCGGTCCTGTCTACGAATTCTGTTCGGTCGTCTTGTCCGGTGTCGTCCTGTCCGGCTACGTACGGCTACACATATGGCTACACCCGAAGAGAGGTGCGCTCGCCCTGAGCCGAGCGATATTGCCGGTTCTGGATCGGCGTGAGCGGACCAATCACGATCAGATCATCGCGCGTTATGCGCTCGCAGTTCTCGTGCCCAGCCTCTTCGCTTAGAAGCACGGCCGAGGATCTTTGGGAGAGCGTGCAACGTTTACCTGCAATCAGGCGTGTCGTACGTGACAGATGGATTCAGACGCTAAGGCCTACCAGGAGGCGGTTCGACCCGACTCGTCTGGCCACGGCGCTGGTTGGACCTTCGGAGGCGGAAGACGTAGTGGCCGACGTGGTGACGAGGGTTCTGAAGCGGCCAGGTGACCTTGCAACGTTGAAGGACCATCGGAGTTGCATGGTTATGCTGGGTTTAACGAAACCGGAAGATGGTCACCGGACCTCGGACTGGAGAGCATGTTTGCGGTTGAGAACAAGGCCAACGAGGAGGAGACCTCATGTACGCACGGGTAACCATGGTTCAAGGACCGCCCGAATCTGCTGATGCTTCGCTCAAAGTGATACGGGAGCAGATACTCCCGCAAGCACGCGACATCGCAGGGTTCAAGGGCATACTTTCGCTCGTGAATCGCGAGACAGGGAAGGGCCTCACGGCGACCTTTTGGGAGAGTGACGAGGCGATGAAGGCCAGCGAAGAAGCCGCCGACCAGCTTCGGGATCAGGCCGTCGGCGCTGTAGAT